>JACCDZ010826986.1_pt1 | contig 127324 bp, 163 predicted proteins | sample 7449551 | NCBI WGS metagenome assembly JACCDZ01 (sample SAMN15323452, study PRJNA562643) | freshwater metagenome | isolation source: river surface water | place: USA:Blue River Watershed | collected 2017-08-18
CGAGCCGAAGACGCGCGGGTTCGCGGCGCGAAAGCGGCCTACCGCTTCACGCACTGCGCTTCGCTTCATGTCAAGCACAACAGACGGTCGCATGCGCATCCTTTCTTATCGAAACTCGTTGAGATGAAGTCCGCCAGGCGCGCCTCGACGGCAGCCTTCACCGCCCCACGGGCGGTTGCGAAACTGACTGGTTCAAGCAAGCGAGCCAGGCCCAGCCTTCACCGCCCCACGGGCGGTTGCGAAAAGTGAGTTGGACAGTAGCCGTTTCTTTGCGGTATTTCCGATAACATGAATCGCACATCAATTTTCTCGGGTCTTTGGTGTAGCTGCTTTCCCTGATAAGTTTGCAGCATTCCGTGCACTCTAGTAGTTCGGGCAATTTGGAATCCTCCAGCGCTTATTGATAGATAGTTGTGAGGCTATTAGGTGGGGCGCAGCTTATGAGTGGGTTGGGCTATGGGCTCCATCTTCCCAAGGGTCGACAACTGGAGGGCACGAGAGTCTTGGCCCCGCCTGCTCAATAAGCTCCGGATCAGCAGCCTCTCTGCTCCATATCGCCCGCAGCCTGGCGGCCAGCTCCTGCTCAACCGGCTTGGCTCGATGCTTTGCCAGAAAAGCGCCCAGATCATCAGCTTCGATCGCCACGAACTCGAACTCGCTGGTCAGGCCGTCTTCATCGGGCTTGTCCGGCCATCGCGCGCACCAGCGCGTGTCGGCCTCGGTGCCGCCGATGTCGTAGCACTGGCTCCCGATCTCGCAGGTCATGTGGGAGTAGGTCGTCGAGAAGCGCTCGCCCTCCTCGTCGACCTCGTGCCGCAGAATGGCGTACAGGTCGCCGCCGAAGATGCTTTGCAGCACGCTCGCCAGCGTGTGGCACTGACCGTTCTCGAACAGGTCAGTACCCAGTCCATCGCGAACCGCGGCCAGGAACTGCTCGACACGCTCTTCGCGACTGCGCTGCTCAGCGGCTGCCATGATCGGCGCCGGCGGCACCCCGTCTTGTCCAGGTTTTCGCATGTTTGCTTGAGAGGTGGCTAAATAGGTAATTGGAGTGTTCGGTTAATGTTATTCCATTGTATTCTCCTTGGCATATAAATCAAACCAGAAGGGCTCGGACATGACAGACACCTCCCATGCTTTTTTTGATGACCCAGCCGCCTGCCGATCAGCCCTAGAGCGGATTCGACTCGGACAGCCTTCTGGCGAGTTGATGATGCTACTGGGCAGCAGGCCTCGAGAAATTCTCGATTTTCTTGCGGGTCGTTTTTCTGAGCGCGCAGGCGTTGTGCGTTTGATCGAGGGGGCAATGGGCAGCGGGAAGACAACTCTTCTAAACCTCATCGAAGGTACGGCAATAAAGCAGAATGCCGTACCGATTAAGAACGTAATTGCACATGCAAATTACGCAAGCATGAAAGGGCTTTTTGCGATGACTTTCGTGCGCAAGGAGTTCTATCAGGCTGCTATCTTGTCCTTGAAAGACAAAATCGAATCTGGAGAGGAGGACGCCGCAAGCAAAGTGATAGCCCTGACTCGGGATTGTCGAATTGGGAAAGTGTTTGAAGGGATGGCTCGACTGGCTAAAGCGGCTGCTTGCGATGGTTTTGATTGCTCCACGGCCGGGGAAAAGATTGCCGCTGCTCTTTTTTCTCTAGTTGTTAATGGTCGAGTAACGCCAATTCGCGAGGTGTTATCGGGGTTTGGTGTTGATGCGCGCTCAATTTCTGCATTGGCAGCTGAAGAAATAAACGATCTTTTAAGGTCTCACATTCGCTTTTTTGATGCGTGTGGGATTTACCCAGTCTGGCTTGTGGATGAATTTGAGTCTGTTTGCGGTCTTTATGCTTCCCAATCCCAGAATATGCTTGGGTTTTACAGGGATATGCTTGACTCAATAATGGAGTCTGAAAAAGGCTCGGGGGCCCTTTTTCTGTTCAGTACCCCGGATGGCGTCAGGAAAATTGCATCTTACCCAGCCTTCATCGATCGCCTTAGGGGGTCGCCGTTATTTACTTTATCCAGTCCAACTTGGCGTATGGTTGATATGGCTAAGTGGGAGCCTTCGGTTGTAATCCCTCTCATCGAGAAGATGTATTGGGGTGCATCCTTTGCGGGTGATCTTGGCGCCAAGGCTGTTACTGAAAACCTGGAAATATCAAGGGGCGAAAGATTTGCCGGCAGAGTCGAGTCAACAATCCAAAATGAAGCGCTAGAGCCAAGGGTTAGGCTGAAGCGATTGGTGTGCGAAATGTATGATCTGCTTGAATGCTCTAGGGTTGATATAGAGTCTTTTCTTGTCAGTCTTGAAGAGGATGAATCTAAAGTCAAAGATGCTGCTGTCACTTATAGATATGAAGGGTCTATCCTTCAGCTAGAATCTCAAGAGCATGTAATTCAGGGCGCGGGCAACAACGGGCCAATCAGTGATGTTTCAGAAACCACTTTCATTCGACCTGCTCTAGACGCTGCTTCTCCGCTTATGTTCTCTCATGTCAAAGGCTATGAGAAAGAAGAGGTTTTGCTTGAAGGAATTAAAAAGGCTATGAGTCCGCACGTTTTGGCGGAGAGAATATCCAGATATCGAAACCAGGGAGGTCGCGCGCGGGAAATTTACGAGCTTTGCGGGTTGGAGATGGTTGGTCTAGATGACCTCCGTAGTCAGCTCGTATGGGAAATTCTGGATGGTTCTTTGTCCAAGGACGGTATTCTCAAGGTTCTGATTGAAAAGAGGGCTGAAGGCGGAGATGCAGAGGCTACCGCCATTCCAGAAGGCGAGCGGACAACTCATGGTCTGATTGCGTCGATTAAAGAACTAGGCCGCATAATTGCGAGCGGCAATGATTCTGGCTTGAAAAAAGATAAACCCGCGAAAATGGAGAAGGTAGAAGAACTTCTGGATATTGCTTCATCGCCAAGCATGCTTCGCCATGTCGCATATACTCTTCTCTGTCGCAACAACATATTGCTAGAAGACGGCGCAGTTGACAGAGTTATTCTGGCGTTGATGTCTAAATATCGCAACTATAAGCCGCTACCTTCTCGCTACGGTGTTTTCTTTAAGGTTGGCGGTCGTGGCGTAAGTGGCAGCGACGAAGACTACACCTGCATTACTGATCGTCTGGATTGGGACGAGGACGCCTTGTCCGTCTAAGGCTCCTTTGTCCCGCCTGCTCAATAGGCTCATGGTCATCTGACGCCGATTTCCAGCTCCGCGCCCTGCTCCACGGTCACCGTAATCTCCCGGCGCCCGATCGCGCGAAGCCTGGCGGCCAGCTCCTGATCAGTTGGGTTGGCGCCAAACTGCTTGATAAAGCCTCCCAGATCAGCACGATCAATGGCGACAAGGTCAAGTTCGGACGATTCGTGGCCTATGACTTTGAACGGACCTGCCCCGAAAGAAGTTTGCCCGAAGACATCGTAATGCTGTCCGTCGATTTTGCAGGTCGTGCCCACCCACTTCGGGGTTTCACCTGCGTTTGCGCGACTCATGAATGCAAACAGCTCTCCGCCAAAGAACTCTTGCAGAGTGACTGCCAGCACGTGATGTTGGCCTTGGGGGAAGACTTCAGGGGCGATCTCATCCCGAACGGCTTGCAGATAATGATCAACATGCTCTGCCAGCGGCGCGTCGCGGCGCACCGCCGGTGCCTGCCCCGGGGCGTAGCTGGCCAGCCCCTCCTCCACGGTTTGATGTAGATCCCGGCCAAGCAGTGCGGTGGTCTTGACCATCTCCGCAAAGGTTACTGTCTGCAGGTGCTCCGGGCGGCCGCGCTGCTGGTACTCGTCGACCGACATCTCACGCCAGTCAGGATGAGGCAGTGTGCTGCACTCGCGCCACTGCTCATCAGGGCCGCCGCGGCGCTCGACGAGGATGTGGGCCTTCCCGCCGAAGATCGCATCTTGGGTGGCGGTAATTCGGGCCTCCGAGCCGTCGGCTCGCTGGAACGTCTGGGTGACCTTCGTGATGGGGTTCTGGGCGGCAGTCTGGCGCTTCATGGGGCTATCTCCGGGCTGTTGTCTGTTAGCGTTTGATGGCGCTCCGCGAACGCCATCCAGTTATCAAGTGGCACCCAGCCTGCGCGCCGCATGGTGATCGCACCAGTTTCATCCCAGAAGCGTTTCTGCCAGGCCTCGGGTAATGAGGTGATCCTGGCTTCGTTGTCGCTGATCTCGGGCGTAGGAAGAGGTTCGCAGTCTTCGATATTCAATTTTGGCGGCGCTTCGCGCTGATTACAGTGATGATCATGCTCACCGATTTCCCTTCGCCCTGTTGTGAGTGACGCACAGCACCTCGCAGTTGCTGATGCTGGTGCTGCCGCCCTTGGACCAAGCGGAAACATGGTCTGCATCCATTTCCTTGATCGACCAGATCTTCTGTTGGTTGGCGCTGTGGCCGATGGCGCAGTGCGGGCAGTTCGACTTGCCGGCGGCCTGGGCTTCGGCTGTTTGCCGGGCATAGGCCTGCTGCTTGGTCTTATCGTCGAAGAAGCGGATATCGATCAGCTGGGGCTGCTGCTCCCGGCCCAGCAGGAACTCGTAGATCCCCTTCTTGCCCCCTACGCACGGGTCACCACGCAGCTCTTTCAGGCGGGCAGCCAGGGCGTTCGCGTCGTAGGCGGTGTGGTGGTACTGCTCGTAGAGTCTGGCCCACTCCAGGCCTTCCATTTCCCTGTCTGGATGGCCTGTGAAAACGCTTCCGACCCAGTCGATGACTGTCGTGAAATAGGTGTAAAGCTCGTCGATGCTGCTGTTGTGGCGGTGATCAGCCATGTAGCGGTCAATGCTCACCCCCTTGGCTGCTGCGATCCAGCCCAAGGCCACCTCAAGCACCTGCTGACGCTTGGGGTCGCCTTTAACGTAGGCGCCCCACTTCTGCTGCAAAGAATTGGTCGAGTTGGAAAAGACTGCCTTGGCCGCGGTCACAAAGGGGCCTGAATACACCGCGTTGAGCAGCTCCTGGCGTGTCAGTGGAACGCCGGCGATGTTGATCGTCTGGAACCACTCCTTGATCTCCGACTCCTCACCGGTGCAGACGTAGATCAGCAATTCACTGTTGAGGATCAAGTCGCGCTCTTCCGGCGGGAGTGACGAGAAGGTCTGCTCCTTGCCATCGAGTTTGATGGCGAACTTGCCCGTCACGAAGCGTCCGATGCTGGTGATGCGCTGCTGTCCGTCGAGCACTTCAAGGTGCGTATCGCCGCTATTGAAATAGATCAGACCCAGCGGATAGCCCTTGAGAATCGAGTTGATCACGGCGACATCTTTCTTGCCGTCGCCATAGATGTAGCTGCGCTGGTATTCAGGCTGGATCACCAGCTTGCCAGCCAGGCCATAGAGTCCCTTGCCCTCGAACTCGTTGTACACGAAACCCTCGGTCACGTCCTTGATAGTGTAGCGGCGCAGTTCAGTTTTCATGCTGCCACCTTCCGGCGAATGAGCAGGCGAGCGTAGGTGCCCTTATAGGAACCGTCGGCCAGTTTAATGGCCGCGCGGCGATTGAGATCCCCCGCATTGGGTACGTCATTCTTGTCGTACTCACGCAGCTTCAAGCCGTATTCATTGCCTCTATCAGTAATGCCTACAATCTCGAATTGGTCAGGGTTGTATTTATCCAGATAGGTGATGGGAACCCCCATTACGCCGCTATAGTCTGAAGGAATTGCATCCGTGAACGGGACTTCGATAGCGTCGTAGTTATCATATTTGAGATAGCCCACGCCGCGGATTTCCTTGTGTTTGCTGTACTTTAAGTTGTCGTCCATGGACATGAGCTGCAGGGGCTCATGTCTGCGGCCGTGATCGATATTGGTGAACCAGCACGAGTTTCCGAGACGGGTGTACTCGTAGTCGTCGTCTTCAGGGTAGCCGAGGCGATCAGCCTTCTGCTTGTCCGACTCACTGATGTCAGAGCCTTTAGGCACCGCGAACACCATGTCCGTGTTATTGGCGGTGGCCCCCTTCCAAAGGCGGTTGTGCATGATCAGCGGGAACAGCTCCTTGTACGTGATTGCATTGTTGCTACCAACGATGGAGAACTGCACGTCGCCCTCGACGAGCCAGGCCAGGAACTCACGGAACAGGCTGAACGGTGGGTTTGTGATGACAATGTCCGCCTGATCACGCAAAGCGATGACTTCAGGGCTGCGGAAGTCGCCATCGCCGTTCAGGTAGGACCACTGCAGGTCCTCGATGTTGATGCGGCCGTCGTCGTTCACATCATGGCCTTCGAGGATAAACACCCTGCCCTGGTCCCGGGACTTTTCTTCATCGTAGCCCGGGCTCATTTTCTCCAGCGCGGTCGGCGCGAACAGATCGCCTGACCCTTTGCTTGAGGGTGCGTAGCTGGTTGAGATCAGCTTCTTGAGGCCGTATTCCTTGAAGTGCAACGCAAAGAATTTGGTGAAGTTGCTCCACTCCGGGTCATCGCAGGGCAGGAGCAGCGTCTTCCCCCTGAAGACGTCGGGGTTGTACTCCAGGTAGGCATTCATTTCGCGCTCGATGTCTGCCCACTGGGTGTAGAACTCGTCGTTCTTGGCTTTTTTGGCTGCTGCCAGGTTTGAGTTTTTCATCATTGCCGTCACTGGGTAGGCCTCTCGGTGTCGGTTGAACATTTGAAGACCACGCCGCCGCAGTCGAGAAAGCGAATGCCGGCTCGTGAAAAAGCCGCCTCGATGGCGTCCAGGGTGACCCGGCGCGGTTGCGCCACGCCTCTCTCGAAGTCGCTTATCGCGCGCCTGGAGGCGCCGCAGTGCGCGGAGAGATCGCTCTGCGTCCACTCCAGGAGCTGGCGCGCTGCCGCGCATTGGTTTTTGTTCATGCCAGACATTCCATCCTGTTTCGCCCATTCTGAGCGCTTACGCTCATAATGACACGAGCAGGTCCACGAGTGTCAACTCAATAGCAGCCCTCTTTATGTGTTCGAGCAATTTCGGTAGTAACATTGGACGAAAAATCCGGCGAAGCGTAAATTCTGCGCATCAGCTAGCCGCAAGATCATGCCGGAGACCACATGAAAAGCCCCCGAAATCAAGTCGAAAGCTCTACTGTCGGCGAGGAGCAAACCAAGCTGGTTCGCGTCAGCCTCTCTGCGTACACCTTGGTTGAATACACAGAGGTCATCGAGGTCCCGGTCGACGCTACCGAAGATATCCTGGATAAACTCGTGCGTGATCGCTACGCCGCGGTGGATGGCGGGGAATTCCAGTTGGCGCCCGACTATTGGGGAAAAGGGGGTTGCCGATGGACAGAAGCAGAGCCTGGGGCAGAGCCGCAACTGCGCCTGGTCCCCGAGCCGGATAGTCCGGACGACTACTGGCTGGAGCCAGTAGTGTCCGACTGCGACGCCAGTTTGCCCCCAGAGCCGGCCTGACCGCCCTGCCCTCAATTTCACTAACGAGTTTGAGGTGCTTGCTCATCGAGGCGCTCTGCTGCTGAATGCAGCTCTCGCTTCTTAACTGGATCGCCGAATGACCAACAAAGAAAAGGTCCGCTACATATTGAGCCTTCCTGTCGAAGAGCGCCCGGCGGCGCCCTTCAGGCCGGAGCTGCTCCGCTATACCTCGGCTTTTTCAGCGGCTGAGATGGGGCGTCTTCGAGCATTGTTCCCACGGCCCGTGAGCCTGGATGCCCAGCGCATGTTCAGCTTTATGGTCAGCCTGTCTTGCGCGTCCTCTGCCCTGGAGGGGAATACGTACTCTGAAATCGATACGCGCACCCTTCTGGAAGATGGCATCCCAAGCGCAGGCAAGTCGGCCGAAGAGACCAAGATGCTGCTGAACCACAAGGCGGCTTTCGACTTGCTGGTGAAAGCCCCGCGCATTGATCGCGATCTGATTCGGGCGGTTCATGCGGCGCTAGCCGATGATGCTGGGGTCGAGGGGTCTAGGCACTTCCTGGCCCCTGAGCATCAGGGCGTGATCAGGACTTATGACGATGTCTATATCGGCAATTCCACGTATATCCCGCCGGTGGACTACCCCAGTAAGGACTCGACTGTCTCTGGCTATTTAGATGAGGTCATCCAGACAGGGGTTGCGATCGACGAGCCTGTTGAGGCAGCGTTGTATTTCTTCACCCGCCTGCCCTACCTGCAGGCGTTCCGCGACTGCAATAAGCGCACCTCCCGACTGATCGGAAACCTCTCGCTGCTGCTGGCTGAATGTCAGCCTGTGAGTTTCAGCGGGCTCGAGCGAGAGGCATACAACCGAAGCATGCTGGCCTTCTACGAGCTGGGTGATATCCAGACCTTCAAAGAGGGCTTCCTGGAGTCCTACCTGAAGTCGGGGTTGCGATTCCACCCGTTCGATCCAATGGTCGCAATCGAGCTTCGATCCAGAAGTGTCCACGATGTTGTAGGTGATCTGGTCGCATTCGTTGTCGAGGGGAAATCGTCTTTTGCGACTGAACTGATGGCGCCCGAATCGCCGTCGACCACTCCTATTGATGAACCTGGGCCTGGCTTCTAGGTTGAACAGCGTCCCCACGAATTTGAATGCTCAGAGGTCTTCGATGAAAAAGCGCCGCGAAATCAGTGTCACCTTTGCGAATGGTCAGCAGATCAATACCGAGATCAATGGGACCGAAGACGAGATCATCGCCTACTACCGGGATAACCGCTTCAACGTGGGTCGTGGCGGCGAGGACGATGTTCAGACCGTTGCCCAGATCAAATTCACCGATGTCCCGAACGGGGCGTCCTGGTCGAACCCGGCTCTGATGTCGCCGCGGTCGTCCGAGCAGTCTCCGGAGGTTGAGGCCAAGATTGCGCAGCTGCTCGCGCAGGCCGAGGGTGAGCGTGATCCGGACCTGCAGGCCGAGATCGACCAGATGTCCGACGCCATCGTGCGCCTCGGTAACATCCAGAATGCGATGACCCGCGATAACAGCGCCTACGCGATGGGCCGCAATCACGTGGTCCAATACTACGGCTTCGATGGCACTTCCTTGGAGCTGGAGATGCTGCAGGTGCTTCTCGATGGCAAGGCTGCCAGCGCGACGTATGCCATGGCCATCAATGACGATGCGCCGGACAGCCTGGAATTGGCGCTGCAGGCCGCTGCCGTGGCTTGTGATCGGGCTATCTTGGCTAAGGAGGAGCGCAAGGACTTTGACATGCAACTCATGGAGTTGGATGGCCCGGTATGAGGCCGGGCGGCGCCATGCTCAGGGTTCGGGGGCGGGATCAGGTGCTTGGCTGGATTCCAAGCGGGTCGACGCAAGGCGGATGAGCTTGCTCAGATCATTCGCCTTCCCGCTCTCCTCGAAAGCAATGCAGGCATGCTTCATGGCCATCGGAGATGTCCCGCTCCGATCGAGTTGATACCCATGGTCTCTGGCTAGCAGCCGAAGCAGCTCGCGCTGGGTGCGGCCGTTACCTTCCCGGAACGGATGAGCGTGATTCAGCATGCCCAGAAAGGTGCCGGCCGCCTGGCAAAACTCACGCTCATCGGTGATGGCTTGGCCTGTCAGGCCGCTTTGCTCAAGGTGGTTGGCGATGCGGTCAAAGAAGGTATCGAGGTCTCGCCAGCTGTGAAAAATGGTTTCGCCCTTCATGATGTCAGTGCGCCGGGTTTCGCCGACCCACGGGTAGACGTCTTGAAATATGAACTGGTGAACGGCGCAGGCGTGGCGGAGATCAACAGCGCCCTCGATCGGGTCGCCGCTGAGCTTGATTATGCGTAGCTCTGTGAGGGTTGTTTCGGCCGCCTGAAGCTCTTGGGTGTTGCTGAACCCCAGACAATTGATCAGGACGCCGTTTGGCCCGATATGAGGATCTGAGTCCCTGTCTGAAGCCGACCGGTAGAGATGGTCGTCAGCGGTTGAGGCCATAGTGGCTTCGAGCTTCGCTGATCGCATCGTCGATGGATATTGAGCCTTCAACGAACTTCTTGCACAGAGTTGCGCCGATCGGGGTCTGATTCATCCCTTCGAGTGCGCAAGTGGCACGCGCATAGCGAGCCGCTTCTGCGCGCTGGCGCTCGGCTGCGACAATAGCTGGCTTTCTCATGTGCGACTCCAGTGAGTTGCGGTGCTCTGCGGTTTCTGTGAGGCTACTTCGGCGAGCCATTCGTGTCAAAGTGATCTCCATGAATAACGCTGCCGTCCCCTATCGTCCTTGCCTGCTCGATTCCTGTCATGAGCCTACTGACGAGCAGCTCGCAGGCCTAATGCGACAGGTCGCCAGTGCGGCGCAAGACCGCTGCCCTTGCTCCGGATGCAAAGCGGCCGCCGATGAGAAGCTGGTCAGCCGCTTCTATGACGCGCTGAAGTGGGCGCCCAGCGAGCCCGTGCTGTTCGATCAGCTCCTCACCATGGAGAAGCTCATCCTGAGCGCGCTGATGGCGCATCCTGATGAGGATGAAATGATTCGGCCAATTCTGGAGCGCGCTCCTGACGCAGCGCCGGCACTCCTGCCCAATCACAAAGACAGCTGTGAGCTGCTCGAATTCATGCTGGGGCGTACGACCCTGTTCCCGGTGCCTCGACGGAATCTTCGCTCCGCCATCGAGATCTCCGGCGGCTCCACGTTCGTGAAGTACGGGTATTTTCACTGGCTGCCGAACGTAGGTAAGGGCGATGAGGACAACGAGGTCTTCGGTTTTGACGACCTCAAAAGTGCCCTTGCTGTGTGGTTCCAGGGCATCAAGACGGCCGCAACAGGCGTGCAGATGCGCGAAGTCCTTCAGATGGTCAGGGCTATCTCGGCCAGTGAAGCCTGGCGGAGCCTCAGTGAGGTCTGCGACGCTCTGAAGTTCAATGGGGATCCGCGCGGCGGAAAGCTGGAGCAGCTGATCACGCAGCACTCGATCAAGTTCACCCCGGGGCAATTCCACTACTTCTGCTCGAAGGCGGTGCGCGATGGTTACCTGGCCTACAAGGAAGGCCGGGCGAACAGCTTGTCCCATGCGATCAACATGGTCCCTTGGCGCATGGAGCGGCTGCTGGACCGCTGCGAGGCTGAGCAGTGGACGGTCAAGGCTAGCGGTGAGCCGCGCCTTCAGTGCCGACTGGAGATGCTGGTCACCGAAATCCTGTGCGGCAATCTGGGCATGAGTTTCTCGTTGACCACGCATTCGCCGCTGCAGATCGAGGCGGCCATGCGGGAAGCTGGTTACCTGGCACCTGTCGAGCAGGAGCCCGCTCCGGCGCCGCAGGCCGCCGCGGAATTCGATGAATGAGCACGAAAATCCACAACGGCCTGATCCTGCGCGGCGCCCATCTGGAAGACGCCCTGCGGGTGCTGGTGCGGATTAGACCAGAGGCCGTGGCCATCGCCCAGCGACTGGCTGGCCGGCGGGTGGCGAGGATCATCAGCCTCAAGCGTGATGTGGCGGAGAACTTCTGCGAGCTACCGCGGCGCAACTCCAGCTACGACATGCTCAACGTGCACGAGGTTTATCGCGAAGCACGCCTGCAGGTGCTGGGGCGGCAGGAGCGCAACGTCGACTGGGACTTCACCCTCGACATCGCGCTGATCCCGCACCAGGGTGACGTCATGGCCATCTTCTACACCGAGCGCACGCGGGATTACCGCCCTCTTCTGCTCTCGGCTGGGTTCCGCGACTTCAGCTACCAGAACTCCACGGATGACCTGCCGGACGGCGTCAGCGAGCGCGAATACGCGGCGCGCGGCGAGCGCTGGGATGCCGCCCTGCCCCGGCGATCAACGCCGGCCAGCGTCGGCCTGCAGTACCAGGTCGTCATGTGGGACGACTTCCACCCGGTCATGCTCACCAAAGAGCAGATTGAGGCTGGCATGCCAACAGAGGAAGAGCGCCGTAAGCGTGCCTCAATGGCGCTCACGGAGGCCGGGCCAGGCTTTCGCTGGGATGGCATGGGCATAACGGCGATCGTGCGCAGGCTGGAGGCTGAGGAGCCTCTGCGCAGGCCCAGCGTAATCCTGGCAGACGCCCCTCTGCACTGAGCCCAACTGCAGGGGCACAAAAAAACCGCCTTGTGGGCGGTTTTTTCATTGCGGCAGGTTAGGCGCCTGCCGCACACCCTTCGCAGCTGAGAGGGGGACTGACACGGGCGCATCATAAGCGCACTCAGCGGGTAAGAGCAACTACGCAGCGCGATTCCGGGAGGTCCGATCCTTGCGAGGCTCGAAGGCTTTAGCCGCCGCTTCCTCGAGCAAGGACTCCATCGAAGACAGCTCATGGATGATGCTGCCAGCGTCGGCAAGCACCCCTTCTTCCCGCTCCCGTACGGAAGCCATGAAGTCGCGGAGCGCGGCCGCAGCGTCGCCGGTCGTATTCTCGATGAGGTGCCGGATGATGTGCTTCTGCGCATCGGTGCTGAGCATGGCAGCGAAAGCGGAGGCGTAACCGCGCAGCAGTGCAGCTTCAAGCCCCGCGGCGAACTCGCGGGCCAGGCCGCGAGCATCAGGCCCGCCCACGCGAATCCCGGCTTCTGCCATCGAGATCAGCATCAGTGCGGTTTTGTTCGGTGACCGGGCCCAGTCATGCTCCAGGGCAAGGCCAATCACGGCGGATCTGACCTGCTCTGCTCTGGACGGAACTGGGGTTTGGTGAGTCTCTGCCCGAGAGGTCATGTCGTACTCCATGTCAATGCGAGCCAATCTGCGCGGGAGGCAGGTCAAGGCCTTGGTGCGGCCTGCAGCGCAACGCGCGAAGCCACGGGGCCTTTACCTGATGTAGCGCTCTACCCTTTGGTAAGCCCTGGGCCGTAAATGCGGCCCGGGGCGTGCCGCCCGGCGAGGGCATGTTTTTCAGCTTTTCGGCTTGTGCTGGTCGATGACCGCATTGAATGCCTCGTCGCCGATCTCATGGAAGAGGGACCGGTGAATGAAGCCGTAGGGGTTCAGGCAGCCCAGCGCGGTGGCAAGCATGAAGCCAATCAGCACGGAAGCCTCGACAGGCATGCCGAGCGAAGCCAGCAGGATCACAATGGCCATGTGGATGCAGATGACCTTGATCAGCCCGGTCGCCAGCAGGATCAGCTGCCCGCGCCAAACATTTCCATCTTTCAGGGCTTTTTGGATGGCTGTCTTGCGGGCGGCCTCTGCAGCCGCGAAAAGCTCATCTCCGGTCATGCAGTCCTCTCATTGGTGACCGCCATATTGGCGAGGTCATGAAGCCCAAGCGCCTGCAGCGCCAGGGCGTGGAATTTCTCAAAGAACACCGGGGCCAGGGCCTCGTAGTCCGGGCGACCGCGAAGCGGGAACCCAATGGCTTCGTCCAGATTATCCGTCAGTGCCTGCGTCGCGTCATGGACGGCCATGTAGGCTTCGTCCTCGTTCAACCTGACAGCATCCACATCCAGCCCTTTGACGACCGCGACATAGAAGTAGCTCATCTCCAGGTGCCGCTGGGCTTTCTCAGCACCATCCCAGCGCCCGTCGGCATTGCTCATCAGGTAACGCATGATGGGGAAATGAATGCTCTGCCAGCAAGCATTTTTGAACAGAGTGGCGGCCTGAACCTGTGTGCCAGTGGTCATCACGCTTTGTCCTCCCCGATCGACTTGAGGAAGCCCAGGATATGGCGCCATTCCGCGTTGCGATGGCTGCCAAAGGCGTAGATGTAGGGCTTGCGCAGGTTGTGGCCGTTGGTCGCCAGATAATCCTTGCAGCCCTGCTCGGTGAAGCAGGCAGTGACGAACTGGTCGATTTCCTTCACCGCATAGCGTTCCCAGCCCGGGGTTTCATCCCCTTGGTCGACTTTCTTATCGAGTGCACGGGCCTTCTGCGGGCTGGCCTCTTCGTGGTCGCCGCTCTCTACGTTGACCCAGACAAGCCGGTCATGGTCATGGGTGTCCAGCGTGACCATTTCCTGTTTCTCCAGGACGGCGAAGATCGGCTGGTCGGTCATGCGGTTGTCTTGTGCCAGCAGCCGGCGGGCAATCTCGCGCAGGGTGTCCGGGATGGCGCCGCCCATCAGCCCGTCAAATCGCTCGATCAGGTCGCCCTCGCAGATGGCGTGTACGCCAGGCTGCAGGTTCAGCAGGCCCAGTTCGCGGGCCTTGCTCATGCTCAGCGTGACGGTCACCCGAACATCACCGGATGGCTTGTCAGTCAGGGCTTCCAGCGCCTGACAGACCGGGCATTCAGGGTCGCGAGTTCGCGATCCTTCCACGCCATCAGGGCAGAGCCCGGCGTTGAGGTGATGGATCTCGCCACGGGCGTGCTGGGCAAGGATTTCGATGGCGCTGGCGGATGGATTCATGGCTGGCTCTGCGTGGTATTGTGGGGGCAACATTAGTTCCGCTAAAAGGAACCGTCAATGCATTTCTACCCCTGCCTGAATACGGGCGACGGCCCGGCTTCTGCGCGAACGCGCTGCATCGCCTCCGGCTCGTAGCCCCAGATATTGCCGTTGGCCGGATTGATCCTCTCATGGCCAAGAACGCCCTGCGGCAGCGCAGCGCCCTTGGTGATGTAGTCGCGGAATCGCTCGACCAGATCGCGTAAGGTTCCGCCGTGAGAAAAGCCACGCCACTGGTTGCCGAACCCAGTGGGATGCGTATAGACGCGCTCGCCGGTGTAGTCGTCGATGATCCATACCCGGCCACGCTGATCAAGCTCAATCCGGGCGTAACGGTCAAAGCGCGCGTTGTAGAAGAAGCGGCGGCCGTGGGCGCCGATGATCTTGATCACGGCGTTGACCTGCTCGCATCGCTGCTGCTTGAGCATGCTCTACTCCTTTTTCTGAGGCGCGGCGTTCTGGCGCTTGCGCATGACCAATGGCTTGCTGCAGAGGGCCACGCCGCCGGCGACATCCTCAGGCAGGATGGCTTCATGGCAGTGGGGGCATAACGGCGCCATGGTCTGGCTTCGCCAAACCTCATCCATCACCTTGACGGCCCTTGAGCGTGCAGTGTGCTGCTCCGCTTCTTTCACCTTCTCCTCTCGGCGCTGCAGGTGCTTGACGTGCTCGTCCATCTGCTCGACCAAGAGACGGAAGGCATCGAACCCCTCCACTACGCTCTCGCAGTCGCGGCACCAGACCCTGCGCTCACTATCGTCGTAGACCATGCGCCGGTGGGTACAGGTGGATACCGGGCGGCGGGTCTTGCCGCGCGCCACGCGCACATCACCGATATCGACCACCTTTACGCCAAAGGCGTAGTCCTGCGGCTCGATTGGAGCGTCACTCATTCGTCACCGCCTGCCGGGTCTGCTCAAGCGCTTGCGCGTTCGCCCGGGCAAGTTCGCGGAACTGGTCCCGCTCGATGGTGAGTTGCTCGATCGCCGTTCGGGTGAACGGGTCGAGCAATTCCTGAATGCGCTTGGCCAGCCTGTTCTGGCTGGCGTTATCGGTGTAGGGGTACTGGTACTGGATCTGGATGAAGTCAAAGTCGCCCAGCTTGAGATGGACGGTCCCGAAGATGTCCTTCTCGATCGCTACGCTGCGCTCGGCCGGCAGGTCTGCCGCCTTTGCCCGCTGGGCGCCCGGCGGCGTCAGGCGTATGAAATGAGTCGGCGTCACGCGCTCGGCGCGCTTATCCAGCCAGGCGTTGCCTTCGCAGAGCGTGGCCACGGCGTAACCTGTACCGGTAAAACAGATCAGGTCGCCATCCGCCTCTGTCGGGCGCTCATCCTGGATTGAAATCCAGCGATCGAGGCGAGCCTCCAGCGCGTCCTTCAACCGGGCGATTTCAGCTCGGCTGGCCCGTACTTCACGAATGCAGTGCAGGCTGATGTTTTTCAGCGTCGAGTCATCCCGCGGCAGCATGAAGCTGTACTCATGGCTCAGCAGGAATTGCTCCGCTCGATCGAGGTCCTCCGGAGCAATGTGATTCCATGAGGCCGTCTTAGTGGCGACCTCAGCGGCGGCATGAGCGGCGAGCTGTGCGCGCAGCTGGGTGATCTGGCTCTCTGCCCGAGCATTGAGCTGCCTTTCGTACTGGATGCGCTGATTGGCGTCTTCCCAGCCGGCCTGCATCAGCTTGCAGACTGCTCGTAGCTCCGCGACCTGCTGCGGCTCACCGCCCTCCGGGCCGTCTGCCCGTGCAGGAGGCGTCTCCAGGTGCGTGCGGATGTCAGCAGCCAGGCTGTCCCAAGCGGCCAGGCCCTGGCTGCCCAAGATGTCAGCGGCGCGCCGCAACAACTCCCGCCCGTCAAGGTTCTCTACGGTCATGGCTTAGCCCCCCCCCTTCGTGTGCCATTTGGCCTTGTACCGGGCGATAAAGTCGGCCGGAAACGCAGAGCGCCAGCCGCAGCGACACTTGAACTGCTCACCATCCCACGTGGTGCGCGGCATGCCTGCCGAGCAACCTGGATCGCCGCAGTACGGGCGATAACCCTGGCTGGTCATCAGGTTCTGCCTGACGATGCTGAACTCGGGCTCACTCATGCCTTGCTCGCCTCGACCAGCTCGCGGATCTTGCGGATCATGTCGGGGAAGTCGGTGCCGCCTACGATGTCGCGCACCTCCTGCAGGTACTGCATGGCGCAGCGCTCATCCTGGCGAGCGGTAGTCAGCTGGGTCTGCAATGCTTGGCTCTTGGCGATGTAGTCGCCGGTGATCACGCTGCGGCGATCGATTTCTTCGCGCAGTTCTTCGATCACCTGCAGGTTGCTCTCGGCCACGACGCGCAGGACTTTGCCTTCGGCATCCTGTTCGGTGACGCAGACGATGATCCCGTCATCGTTCTTGGTGGTCACGACAGTGGTCTTGCCGGTTTTCATGGCCTCAGCCTGCAGCAGACGCTTGAGGTCCTCAAGGTCCTTCTGCGCCTTCTTCACATCGCGGCGCGTGCCGCCGTGGTCCATGTTGCACAGGGCAAAGGAAAGGCTGAAGTCCAGCATCGCCAGTGCTTGCTCGACCGTCTCGTTCGGAGAGGTGCGGCGATCCTGGTGATCAATCGGGGCGGCCACCAGTTCATGGCCCAGCGGGCATTCCGGGATCAGCGATGCGCCTTGGGTATCGAACCAGTCGCAGATGCGCTCAGCCAGGTAACCGGCCCCCAGATCCTGATAATTGAGCCCGCGAATGAAATTGCTCAGCTCGTTGATGAAGTGCACGTGATACATGGCTGTCTCCCTTATTGCCCGGTTTTGCCTTGACGCTTGATCTGCTCCTTCAGCTGCGTGGGCAGCTTGCGGATGATCAGCATGTCTCGGGCTTCGTCAAATTCGATTTTCGAGCCCAACAGGTGAGCCTCGAAACTGATAGACAGACCTTCGGCACGCGCGGTGAACCGGCGGAACTGGCTCAGTGTGCGCTTGTCCGCCGGGAAATCCGGGGCCATGCCGTAGTCCTTGTTGCGGATATGGTCATAGAACGCCTGCGGGCGGTCCTCGTCGATCAGGCTGGACAGCTCTTCGAGACTGATCGGCTCGCCGATGCGCGATTGCGTCGTGGCGTAATCGACCAGCGTGTCGGTCTTTTCGCGGGTCTGTTCTTCGGCCAGATCCTCGCTTTCCACGAAGTCGCTGAACGCCTTGAGCAGGGTGCGGGTCTCGCTGGGCGAGTCCACACCCTCTTGGCAGCCGATGAAGTCACGGAAGTAGTCCGAGACTTTGCGGCCGTTCTTGCCTTTGATGAATGAGATGTACTGGCGGGAGGCCGGGTTATTCAGCCATTCCGACAAGTTGATCCGCGCGGCCAGGTGCAGCTGGGACAGGTCCAAGTGCTGGGCCTCGTGCACCTGCAGTTCCTCGCCGACGAACACGCCAGTGCGATGGTGCAGCAGCGCGATGGTCAGGTAGTCGGTCATGCCCTGCTGGTAGTGGGCAAACAGCACATGACCGCCGACGGCGAGGTTGGATTCCTCCATAAGGCGGGTCAGATGCTCGCAGGCCTGCTCGGTCATCTCCACGAACGGGCTGTTGCCGGCCATGTAGGCTTTCAGCCACCCGGAGAACGGGTAGGCGCCGGACTCGCCATGGAAGAGGCCCCACGCCTTTCCTGCCTTGGCGTTGTAGCTCTCGTTCAGGTCGGCCAGCAGGTTCTCGCTGGCTTCGCCAGAGGGGATCTCGGTCTTGCTGATGTGCAGGATGGCTGGGCTGCCGTCCGGCTTCTTGTCGATGTTGTGGATGATGCAGTGGCGAATGGGCATGGGTCACTCCGGGCTGTCATGGTTTTTCATCGTGATTGCGATAGTAAACCATAAAAATGTTCACCGCTAGAGGCGTATTTCGCTTGCGTCAGCCAGAAAAGCCAGGCTATAGTCGAGCCAGGCTACTGCTGCCCGCCCCCTCCGCCTTACGGCATGGTGAAAGCAGGTGAACCGCCACGTGATTGACTCCGTCAGCGCGTCGCAATGGAGGGACCGACCAGTAAAGAGCTGACCACAGAGAGCAATCATGTCCAAGAACATCGAATTGAAAGCGGCCGCTCGCCGCCTGCGTAACCACCTCGCTGAGCGGCAAATCAGCATCACTCACTCCGCCTCGCTTGAGGCGATCGCCGCCGTGCACGGTTTCAAGAGCTGGAATGCAGCTAGCGCTGCAATGGATGAGCCGACACCTGAGAAGGAGCGTCGCGTCATCCATCTCATCGTTCGTGCCAGTGCTTCTCCGGAGGAACTCGAAGCCGACGTCGAAGGTGCTGCGCGCATGAACCCTGATCTCGCAATCTTCCACGTTCAAACCGGAGACCCGAAGCGTTTCGATTGGGTGGCAGGAGCCTCCGCAAGGCTTGAGCGCGCAGGAATTGAAACCCGGGTTGCATACCTCAACTCGGACGAGTCTGCAGAGGCCTTTCGCGCTGACTCCACGGCCAATCGCAACGTGGCTCTGGTGCTTGTCGGAGAGCGAGCAGCTGGCCCAAAAACCAATCAGGCACTCAAGCAGGCTCGCGTTGCCACCTTGTTCAATAAGGCCTGCGAAGCTGTGATGAGTGGGCAGGAGCCTGATGACGTGCTGCGCGGCCTGCTCCGCGATCTGCAGTGAGGCTCCCATGGAAACTGTCCAGGACACCCTGAATCCACCAGATCTGCAGGACGACTTCACCCGCTGGATGCGCGCCGAAGGCGGCTTCATTGCGGCCAAGCGCCTCGGTGACGGCAGCTACGCTGGCATTCTCCCGCTGATGTTCACTCACGCCATCTGCATCGGGGTGACGCGAATCACCGCGTACACCCGGCGGTACTGCTTCGATGACGGCGCTACCTGCCTGCATGAGTGGGGCAAGCTGAGCCAGCTCAGCGACGAGCCCAAAGACTGGATCGCCCGCCGGCCCGAGCTGGCAGAGGAGCGCTGAGATGACCGCGAGAACCGAAGGTGGCAAACCGCTCGTGAAAGTGGAGTGCGCCCGCTGCCTTGGCGGCAAAGGGCACATCAGCGCCTTCAACCACATCCAGGGCGGCGTCTGCTTCCAGTGCGGCGGGAAAGGCTACGTGATGCGCAAGGCGGCCCCGCGCCAGATGTTCTGGTATCGCTGCTGGACCGTGATTGATGGCGAGGGAGGCTTCTACTGGAGCCTCCGGGCGCCCAGCGAGCAGCAGGCCCTGACCAAAACCCGCAAGAAAATCGAGAAGGCCATTGCTGCCGGCGTGGGCTACGACCCGGAGAACTACCGCGTCGTGCTGGATCCAACGCGCTAGGGGCAAATAGTATGCACAAAAAAACCGCCAATCGGCGGTTTCTTTGTGACCCCGGAGTGAGACTCTGGGGTCGCCCCTTCACTGGATGCCTCACACCCAGGCCCATCCTAACGCATGTGTTGAGGGTTGTCAGCAGGGTTCCGGCAGCGCCGGCTGCGGTTCCTCCCGAGCGATGATGCGCAGCGAGGCGGGATCGAGCGCGACTACCGATCGAGGGCTCCCATCTCCCTCCAGAACCGCGATCGAGTCATAGCCCAGTTCAAGCAGGTGCTGGCGCCGGGCATCGAAGAACTGGTCGATATCGTCCTCGCGGCCTGAGAGCTTGTGCAGCTTTGCCAGTTCCTCAATCGGCATCGGATAAGGCTTGAACCAGGACGCCTCAACCGTGAGCAGTGTATCGCCGAAATTTTTGGCGTCCGCCTGATCTTGCGCCAGCCAAATGCCCAGCCGCCCGACTGAAGTGCCGGTGCCGCTAGCCGAATGATCCAGGCTGAAACAGTCGAACTGGGCGTTCGTCCCGTGGTACAGGGTGATCGTCTGCGTCCCTGGCAGCGCTTCGCTGCTGATCGGCGCGACGGCAGCTACAGATCGCAGCGCCTCCCGGTCTGAAGGCCAGTGGTCGGCACTCTCGAAGCCGGCAAAAACGGGGTTGAAGAGCCCTCCGCGCGGCGCGCTGTAGCCGCCAGGGGCGTAATCCTCATCCCAGTAAACGCCGGCCACCGGCACTTCGCCCGCAGCCGGCAGGGCCGGGACGCGCTCGCGCAGCCACTCGATCATCGCGTATTCAAGTCCCGGGATGGCGCCCGAGGGCAGTGCGTGAATCTGTTTCAGTGATTCCGTCGCCAGTAGAGCTGTGACCACCTCGACTTCGACACTTTCGTCATCCGCGGCCTCTCGCGTCTCGTGCAGCGAGTAGAACTCTCTGTCCAGCTCGTCGTCATAGCCGATCGCCTTGAATGCTTCGACCTGTTTGAGCAGGCCGCGCTCAAGGCCGTAGGCCGTAACCGCATCGCGGAGTGTCTGGTATTCCGGATCCTGAAGCGCGCTGAGCATGTCCAGCAGCCGTACTGGGCGACGGCTACTGTGCAGCTCGCCACCGCCAAGCCTGGCGATCGATCGCCAGGCTTGCGGGCAAGCGGAAACCGAGAACAAGTTGCCTTCAAGGCTGGTGCCGCGCACCCCGCGCTGGGTGTAATCCATGCTGCCTATGTGCCAGAGCCGGCTTGCCTCAACCAGCGGCAGCCTGATCTGGTCGCTCCCTGATGGCGATCTGCGCATCCCTATTCTCCCGTAGTGTGATTCCGGTAATATAACATTACACAAAAGGAGTCCGCCCATGGATTTAGATCAGCTGTTCACCAGCGTCCGCGCTGCCCTCGAGCGTTGCGGGCAGATGCTAGACACCCTCGCCTTCGCTCCGCTGACGCTTTCAGCGCAGGAGAAAGAGCAGACCGCACAGACCTTGCTCGGACTGAGCGAGCGCTTAGCGCTGCAATCAGGGCTCGCCCTGCAAGAGGTGGCGGAAACCGGCGTGGCCGGCGCTGAGCCTGTGCTGGCCGTACTCCGCGCGCATGCTGCCTTGGCGGATAACCTGCTGCCAGGCCTGTGGGATGCCATCCAGAAAAGCGCGATCGTGGACGACTTCGGCGTCGCGCGCATGGAGGCATACGCATGACCGCCGCCGCCAACGACGTGATGCAGAAGGTCGCCGAGCTGAATAGCGGCCTGAAGAATATCGATGCCACGCTGGGTACGGTCCAGCATGCGCTCAGTACGATGCCTCCCGCCCCGTCAGCCGCACCAACACTGGCGTCGTTGATTGCTCAAAGCGGCAGCTCTAGCCCCGACACCCCGCCCAAGGTGGCCTTTCCGGTCAACAACATCAATGGCGGCCACTTCTTCAATGTGTGGCTATCCAATGCTCACAGCGGCTGGCAGTGGGCGCTGAATCTGCCGGTCCTCAAGCAGCTGTCCGGCGCTCTCGTAAGCGAGAAAAACCGCCCCGGCGTCGACTACGCCGCCATCGATATGCTGAATTTGCCGGGGCTTGTGGCTCAAGCCCATCAGGTTAAAGGCGCCGTAACTGGTATGTCCGTTGCCGGCATGTTTATGAAATCGGACTTCGCTGGAGGCATGGTCAACATCATGTCGCACGTCAGTGGTCTCGACATGGGCTCAGCAAAAACCTCGGTAGCCGCGGCGGTCGCGATCACGGGCCTGGCCATCGGTGATTTCATCATGGTGTCTGGCAGCCAGCGCGTGAACGGCAAGCATGACGCCGTGGTCGAGAAAATCGAACAATGGCGGAGTCAGGCCGGGACCGGCTGGGCTTCCACTGTGAAAGGCTGGGCAGCCTGGGGCGCAAGCAAGATCTATGAGCCCCAAGCAAAGCTGTCGCCGGCGACGCAGCAGGAAATGGATCGCTACAGGCAGTACGGCGGGGACGCCCCTCACATCCCGGAGAAAGACATCCCGGCGGTGCGCGCGGTAGCTGACTCCCTGGTGAGCAAGTTCAACGTGCCGTACGCCAAGTCATTCGAGTCTGCTGTGAAACTGCTCTCGCTCGAGGAGCGCGACCCCAATCGCCTGCTGAGCTTCTTGAGCCTGCGCTGCCTGCCGTCCACGTGGGTTCAGGACTACGGGCTATCGAACAAGACGTTCGTGGCCAGCGACATCCTGAAGCCAAAGACTGGGCAAGGCCGGTTCCGTAACTGGGGGCCAGATAACGACGATCTGTCCGCCCTATCCCTGCAGGCGAACAATGCGCTCGACTTCTACCGCGATCACGGCGGAAGCCAGCCTACCCTGCCGCTGCAGGACCAGCATATTGTCCGCGAAGTGGGCGACATGCTGCACAAGGCGTTCGGTGCCACGGACTACCAGAAGATCGACCTCGCGATCGATCTACTGACCCACGAGGAGCGCTCCCCATCTGCGCTGATCGAGAAGCTGCGCGCAGACGGGCTCCCCGGGCAGTGGCGCGACAAATACGGGCTGGACTCCGCCGGGGTTCGCCTGAGCAGCAACGGCCCCGCCTAAGGGCGAGCACAGAAGAGGACCGACTGAATGAAAAATCGCGCACAAGTAAGTGTTCGTCGCATCACCGTCGCTGAAACTGGCGACATCTCCCACTGCGAAATTGACGTGGGCGGCAAGGTATTGGTCGCGCCCCTCAATGAGCCAGCAACCAAGCTCCGCAATCGAGTCGAAGACGAGACTGGGGTGCAGCTCGAAACTCGCGACGTCATGGCTGTCTGGGCGGCAGCCAAAGAGCAGCTGCTGCGCGAGGGGAAGCGCTTGGAACAGGTGCTTTCCAAGCTGCCTGAGGGGGCGGTAGCCAACATCGCCGGGAGCAGCACGCATTACTGGCTGTCCGCCGACGGCGAGCTGCTCTGGAGTCAAACCGTGCCGGCCGCCGCCGTCGGCAAGGCGGAGGTTTGCCCTCGCTATATCGACGACATCACCGAGATCGACACGGACGAACTGACTGGGGTGGCCGAAGAACTGCGTCAACTAGCCCTCAATCCCACGCACCAGGTGCGCGACATCGATTGGCTGCGCGGCTGTGAGACCATCCACCAGTCCGCCGAGGCGCTGGCAGAAGAGAAAGCCATGGTCATCTACTCCCCGAACGAAGCGGCGCTCAGCGGTGATGGCGCCGGTTTCTGGAATGATGAGATGGGCTGGGTGACGCTGGAGGATGCTTCGCGCTATACCCGGGAGCAGGCGGCGCAGCCTGTCGACTTGATGTCTACCGGCAATGACCACCGCTGGTGCGAGGCGGCTGACTTCGAGTTCAGTCAGGACGCCTCAATGGAACCGTGACCGGCAGCTGCCGGGCACTTTATGTCCGGCAGCACGCCTCACATCGACGGTGAGCTGTATTCCTCAGAAAACCAGTCGGCGGCCGGGGCTTCCCGGCCCTTCGCCGCAGGTGTAGCAGGCGGTTCAGCCTGCAGGTTGACCGCCGTCTCGCCTGGATAGTCGAGAATGACCCACTCGCGCAGCTCTTCGCTGTAGGTGCCGCCAAGCACTGATGGGTGCTCGCCGGGGAGGCACACATTCTTGCCAGTGCGCTCATCAACGCCATGGGAGACGACCAAGGACGCCTTCTTGGTCTTCGGGTTCTCCTCCCACATTGTGATGAGGATCAGCATGGCGAAGGCCCGTTATCGAGGATGTAGTCGTCTTCAGCCGATGCGACAGCCTGGATGACTTCCTGTCCTGCTTGCTCCAGATGAAATCGAATTTGCTCGACCAACCCCTCAAGCGTGCTCTGCTCTGGCCCGAACACGAATTCGGTGTTCAGTCCATCTGGCACCTCACGGACAACGCAAGGCGATCCACCGAAGGTCGGGATGGACACATGGACAAGGCTGGTGATCTCGACCGCTGCGTCAACCTGGTCATCAGCTTCGCTCGTCGCTTGCACGGGGATTCCAGCCAAGCGTAACTGCTCAGCAAGCTCGCGCTCGGACAGTCGTTCAATCTGCATGGTTATCTCCGGGCTATGAGGCTAGTAGTCTTCCCACGTATCACGCATGGCGGGCACCTTTGGTTTTACCAGAGACCGGCGCTGGCGCTGCACGCCAGAGCGGTCATTAGTGAATGGACGGGGAACCCGGCTCCATGAAATCGAGGTTGTACCAGGGTTCGAGGCCGGCTTTTTTGCACGCCTCAACCGAGGCATAAAGCTCGCCATTCGGGCAGTCGATCTCAACTTCAACGCAGGTGAGTTCTTCCAGCATCTGCTGATGCCCTTCGCCGTTGTTATCCCAGCCTGCAGCGTGCTCGCGGGCCTTCTCAGGGGTCTCGAAAGCCACGGCGAACTCTTGCCCCGCGGGGTCTAGCTTGCTCCAGAAGCCAAGGCCAATGCAGTTGCCCAGGTAACCCCCCTGCTCCGGATGAACCAGAACAAAGGCGGACTTCGGCTTTGCTGGTGCAGGCTGGGTGCCGTGATCGGCCGCCGAGGTGAGCTGATGAGCCAGGTCCAGAACGCGCAGGCATTCTGCCGTGCGCGGATCGCCACTCTCGCTGTACACCTTGCGCGCGGCTTCAGCCAGCTCAGCGAAGGTGCACTGCACCTCGGCGGCAGGATTGAGGTCGCGAACAGCGAAACCGAAAATCCGCACCGCCTGCTTCAGGGTTTCGAGCTGATCTTCCGGCATCGGGGCGTGACGCATGGATACGCGGTCGCCGCTGAAACTGATGTGATAGCTGGGGGTGGCGTTTTCTTGTTTGCGCGAGGGCCGCATGGCGATGGCTCCTGTCTCGAAGAGAGATGTATGTTTTTGCAGTCTCGGTAGGACTACTTTATAGTTTTCCCAATTCTATACTAGACAGCAGGGGTTTTCATGAAGTCACGTAGCAATTCCGACAGCGAGCCGGTCATCGCCGTCTCCGACGAGCGCCTGGCAGACATCGTTCGGGCTCTCCTGCTGAATCCGAGCGCTGTCGGCGAGGATATGACTCCCGACACTTTCAAGATGTTCCGAGGCGCAATCGCCGAAGTCGTCGCCGATTACTTCGGTGGTGAGGTGCTTTACCTCGATGACGGCATTGCTGCTCGCCCGAACGACTGTTCCCCGGACGGCGGCGGCATCTGGGCTGCGACGATCCCCGTGCAGATGCCTGATCGTGTATCCAGCATCGTTGGGCAGGTCATGAACGCCGTGGCTCGCGACGATACCGGTAGCTTCATGATCAATCAGGAAGCGATCGGTAGCCTCAATCAGCTCAGCGCTACTGTTGGCGCTGGCGCCATCCTGCTCGATGGGCAGCTAGAACCAGGCGTCGAGGTTACCGGGTTCCCCCGCGTTGATTGGGATGAGACCTGCGAATACTACGAATGGGTCGACAGCTGCCTGCGCTCCCAGTACGAATCGATCGCCGCCGAGTTCGGCATTCTCCCTGCCGCGCCTGAGCGGGGGCCTGAGTTCTAATCGAACCATCCACTCTTTGGCCCTGCTAGTCAGGGCTTTTTTTTGCCCGCCTATTGAAAGATCGCTGTTGTTCTATCAGAATTGCAAAAGAATCACTAAAGCAGAGGTTGAGATGATCGCCACTACCGCAGAACGCCTGACCTTCTACTGGATACAGGCTGACGAACACCATGCTGCAGAACACCTGTTCAACGTCGATGAGCGCGGCTGCATCGAGGACGTGGTGACTGCGGCGCCCGGCTACATCGAGCTGCGCAAGCGCGTGGTTGACCAGGGCTCCGAGTCCTTCGTTGAGGCGAAGTCTTCGGTTGACCTGTTCATGCTGCATCGCGCCATGGTGGCCGAGTTTCCGATCCGTCTCGGTGAACGCTACACCATCGCCGACATCATTGATTTCTCCCGCGACTTGCTGACCGAGGGTGCCCCTGGTCAGCAGAAGGGGAAGGCTGAAGAGGTTTGTCATGGCCACGCATTCTGAGCGTGACCGCGAGCGACTGCTGGCGAAGATCAAAAAATGCCTGGCACTGGCCGGCTCCAGTAATCCGACAGAGGCGGAGACGGCGCTGCGCCAGGCTCGAAAGCTCATGGAGGCTCTCGGGCTCACCATGGACGAAGTCGAGGCCTCCAAGGTCAGTGAGATTTTCCGTCGAACCGGTAATGGCGAGATGCGTCAGGCGCCGACTTGGGTTGGGATGCTCTCGAATCTGGTCGGCTCTGCGTTCAGCTGCACAACGCTGATGCGCCGGGGCCCAGGCGGCAATGGCGTCGTCTTCGTTGGCGTTGATCCTGCCCCTGAGTTGGCCAGCTACACCTTCGACGTCATGTTTCGCCAGCTGACCGCCAGCCGCAAGAAGTTCCTCGCGGACAATCCGGTCCCGCATCGCCGCGGCATGCGAAACACCCGTCGCAAGGAAGGCGCCCTGTTCATTGAGGGCTGGCTGCATTCGGTCTCCCAGATGATCCAGGACTTCGCGGGCATGGACGAAGAAACCGCCCGCGCAGTCAACGCCTACATGGCACAGGGATACCCGGACATCCGCCCGGCGCGCCCGGCGCGCAAGAAGAAGCTGGAACTGAACAGCATGGCCGAGCTGCGAGCCATCCAAGAAGGCATCGCCGCAGGCCGCGAGGCCCGTCTGCACAAGGCCGCCAGTGTCGGCGCAAGCCCGTTGGCGCTGCCCGGCTCAGGGAAAGAAACCACGTCGGCTCAATCGAACCTTTTTTGAGGAGAAACACATGACTCAGGCACGCGAACGACTGCTGCAAGAAATCGCTGAATCCGCACAGGGCTGGGTTGTCCCAGGCACTATTCGCGTTCAGCGTGATGTCGAGATCATGGCGAACGGTGGCGAGCAGATTTTGACTCGGCAATTGCCGGGCGGCGACATTCCGGACGAAGGCGACTGCATCTACTTCTCCTCCGGAAACCTCAGCATCCCCGCCTTCACCTCCGAAAGCGACTTTGATGCTTACTGTGCCGAGCGCAGCTTCAATGAAGAGGCCTCCACCGGGACATTCCTGTCGGTCTGCTACCAGATGTTCGGCCAGACGTTTGCCGGCGAAGACGCTTTCCTCGGCGCATTCGAGAGCCCTGCGCAGGTCGAAGAGGTGACCACTGCCCTCACCGTGCCGGTGCAGACGCTGATCGACGCAGGGCTGCTGGCGATGCCGCAGCAGCCCGACTGCGCGCCGGAGATGTAACCATGGGCGCGCCGATCGAGCTGGATCAGTACCCTACCCCCGCTTGGGCGGCGCGCTGCCTGTGGGATGAGCATTTTTCCGACCTGGGCGCCCATGATGTTGTCTGGGAGCCCACCTGCGGCGAGGGCCGCTTCCTACAGGCTATCCCGGAGCATATTCGCGCCTATGGCTGCGAGATTGACCCGGTTCTGGCTGAGAAGGCCCGGCGCCTGACCGGCCGCACGATCATCACCGGCGACTTCCTCAAGGTCGTCATGCCGGAACCGCCGACAGCGGTGATCGGCAACCCGCCTTTCCAGCTGGGCGTGATCGACAAGATGCTCGATCGCTTCCATTCGGAGCTGCCGGAGGGTGGCCGTGTCGGACTGCTGCTGCCCGCCTACGCCTTCCAGACCGCTGGGCGCGTCGTGCGCTACAGCGAGCGCTGGAGCCTGCAGCAGCAGGCCATCCCGAGGAACATCTACCCGGGGCTGGCCAAACCGCTGCTGTTCGCGTTGTTCCGGAAGGATCAGCGCCGCCTGATGGTCGGCTTTTCCCTGTACCACGAGGCAGCCTTCATTCAATCGCTGCCCAAGGATGTTGGCGAAGCCATGATCCAAGGCCCGGCCACCTGGTCGGAGATTGTGTTTGAGGCGATCGAGGCCTGTGGCGGCGAAGCCAGCCTGGCCCAGATCTATGAGTACGTCTGCACCCGTCGGCCAACCGAGAATCCGGCATGGCGCGAGCAGGTGCGCAAGATTTGTGGCGAGCGCGCGGTTCGTGTTCGTCGCGCCCGCTATTCCGTTCCCGGCAATGCAGCCAAGGCTGCTTGAGAGGTTTGCCCATGTTCATGAATACCCGCCTGCGCATCGCGTTGGTCAGCGTGCTCAAGCTACTGGATGGCGACGCCATCCTGGGGCGCCCCGCCCGCGGCGAAATGGCCAACACCCTTCGGGAAGCGGTTGCAGAAGCCGAAGCTCAGGGCTTCCAGGCTGAGGTCGGTCGCTGGCTGACGAGCTGTTTCGGCGAGGCAATCGCCGGCGACACCATGGAGCGCAATCACCGCTTCCTCGAGGAATCCCTCGAGCTGGCCCAAGCCAACGGCGCCACGGCCGCCGAAGCGCACGCCCTGGTGGACTACGTATTCGGCCGCCCCGTCGGCGAGAAGGCGCAGGAGGCCGCTCAGGCGCTGATCACCCTCACCGCCCTCTGCCATGCCGCAAGCATCCCGCTATCGCAGGCCACGGCCGCAGAAATGGCGCGTATCACGCAGCCTGATGTCATGGCGCGTATTCGAGAAAAACAAGCAAACAAGCCGGCCATGTCACCGCTGCCCGGGGTTTACCCGGGGCGCAAAATGGCCGCCGAGCAGGAGTAATCACAATGGCTGACAAAACCGGAATCGAGTGGGCTGACGCCACATGGAACCCGATCCGCGGCTGTTCCCGCGTCTCTGAAGCCTGTCGCTTCTGCTACGCAGAGGATCAGGCTGCCCGCATCATCAAATCCGACCGCGAGCGCGGCGTGCCCGAGGGCGCTGGCGCCTATGACGGCCTGCTGGCCAAGGGTGGCCAGTGGAACGGCACGATTCGCCTGGTCCCCGAGCTGTTTGACCAGCCGCTGCGCTGGAACAAGCCGCGGCGCATCTTCGTCAACAGCATGTCCGATCTGTTCCACGAGGCGATCCCAGAGAATGTGATCGACAAAATTTTCGCCGTCATGGCGCTGGCCACGAAGCACACCTTTCAGGTGCTGACCAAGCGCCCAGAGCGGATGCTCGCCTACCTGTCCACGCCGGGGCGCGATGGCGTCATCAAGGGCACCGCGTGGGAGCTGCTGGGTCACATGCCCAAGCAGGACAGCGCCGGTATGAAGGCCCCGTGGCCGCTGCCCAACGTCTGGCTGGGCGTCAGCGTTGAGGATCAGGCGTCCGCCAATGAGCGCATCCCCATGCTGCTGAAAACGCCAGCGGCCGTGCGCTGGCTGAGCATGGAGCCGCTGCTGGGCGCGATCGACCTCGAACGCATCCAGGAGCCGTCAGGCGACGTCTTCAATGCCACCTACGGCTGGCATGAGGCCGGCACCCTGCAGCGGGTGCGCGGCGTCGACTGGGTGGTCGTCGGCGGCGAGTCCGGCCCCGAAGCTCGCCCGATGCACCCTGACTGGGCAACCGCCTTGCGCGATCAGTGCTCGCGCGGCGGCGTCCCCTTCCTGTTCAAGCAGTGGGGCGAATGGCTGCCGATCTGCGAGATGAGCGAGGGCAAGGTCGCCAAGGTCTACAAACCCAAGGTGAAGGCGACCAACCCGGAGGACCAGGAGGCGCTGGATGATCTCCATGGCCGCATCTGCACGGTCGATCACCGCGTGCTGCAGCTCAATGGCGAGATGCTCTCCCCGATTGATGCTGGCGCCTACAGAACCGGGGCCATGACGGTCTACCGGGTTGGCAAGGCCGCTGCCGGGCGCGTGCTCAGTGGCGTCCTGCACGACGGGTATCCGCAGACCGAGCGTGGCAAGGAGGTTGCGTGAGCGCTGCTGAAGCCCTCGATCGCTCCGTCGGTGATGACGGGGAGCTGGAGTCGATCCGGCTACCCGTCTTCCACCCGCTCGCGCTGGCCATTGAGCGTGCTGTTCGGCCAGCGCCGGCCCCCGTCAAACCCTGCAGCTTGCTGGATGCGCTAACGGCGATAAGCCTGAGCGCTGAAATGAGCGGGTCGCGCCGCGCGGTGATCAAGGTCGGGTACTCGCTGTTACCCAGGGTGAAGCCCAAATATCGGATCGTGATCGCCGACATCATCAGCTCGCCAGACCCTGTTGAGCACATGAAGCTGTTCGTCAAAACGCTGCCTGAGCACATCCTGACGATGGATCCGACCGTAAGATAGGGTTCCACTGCGTTATTCTTTTGTGCACCCTATAGAAAAACACAAAGAGATAACCGTGACACTGAGCTTCCCCGTCTTTCTCGAACCCCTCTTCCTGTTCTCCGTCACAGTGGCTTTCGCCGCTGGAGTCGTACTCGGCGGTGCCGCCGCATTGACGTTCATCGGTCGCCGGGAGTGAAATGGAAGTGCGCCAGGCCCGTTCGGGTCTGGCCTTCAAGGATCTGATACTGACGAACCCATGAATAAAGACAGACTGCGAGAACTGCTGCAGGCCCGCACCGAAGTGTTCCAGAACGTCTATGGCGGTGAGATTGTCCTCTACGCCCCAGAGCCGGTGCCAGAGAAGCGGCCTTGGCGACAAAGAAAAAGCCTCCTCGATGAGTCATTCGAGAAGGCCTTGGCAGAAGAAGAGAAGCGGCAGCAGCAAGCTGTGCAGAAAAATGCCGATAAGGCGCCAGAAGCGCCTCCACCTGAATCACGATCAGCGCTCTATGACGCTGAAGCGACAGACATGAGCCCCTCTTGAGGGGCTTTTTTCATTCCCCTGTCTCGCCCGCGCAGTAGGCGTCCAGCATCAACTGGTGAGCCTTGCGGTAGCGATTAACGCCCGCGCTGATGGAGGCCCGGCCAGGCGGGTCCTTCATGCCATCCTTCGCCTGAGTGGTCGTCATGCCTTCCACTAGCACCCGGCGGGCGATGATGTTGACCCGGGACGTCAGCGAGCCCCGCATCAGCTTCACCAGGCAACGGTACTGCGGATCAGTGATCGCCGCGCTGGCGCCACAATAGACATCGCGGATCATCTTGTCCGTGCGCTTGTAGCGACGGACAGCGTTGCTGACCGCTCCACGGGTAGCCCCGTCACCGTGCTCAAGGCGCGCGGCGACTTGCTTCATGCCATGAACGAGAACCTGCCGGGCCGCGATGTTGGTCGCGGTTTCCGGCTTGCCTCGCATGAGCTTTACCATGGCGTCAAACTGCTTCTCAGTTATGAGCGACATGCGACCTCTCTGGTTCTTTCGGTTGTACTTTGTGCGCCGGGCGCCAGTGCGTGGCGTCCACCGGAGGACTGGACCTCACCCGGCCCAGCATCTCGATGCCGCTGCGTAGCCACAGCACATCGCCGTTTTTGTCGGCATCCTGCTCAGTCGGCAATCTCGTCGAGATCGGGATCCAGTCCGCGAGCCCGACGGCACCCATGAACTGCTCTGGGCGAAGCCTTTTGTCGTCTGCGTCGGTCGATCGCTTGCGGCGGCCCTCATCGATCATCACCTGCACGGCCTGCAGCCGTAGCATCTTGTGGATCGATCGCATCCGGCTATTTGACACCAGTTCAGCGTATTCATCGATGAATGAGCGCGAGACCAGGAACATCTCACTCTTATCCTCAACGCTCAGCAATGCTTCCTTCGCCCAATCGTGGCCGCCTTCGGCAGCGGCTTTGTGGGCCTCTGCCAGCAGCTCGCCGGTCACCGGCAGCAGAACGGGCTCATCGTCTCCCGCGGGGAGACTGGCCATGGCCAGGATGGTGCTCAACCAGGCTGGCGGCGTCTCTCCAGCCGGCAGCAGGTCGTGACGACGCTGAGCATAGGCCACCAGCATATCGGTCAGCGCAATCATGCCTGCCGGGATGATGCGGGTATCAAGCCCTGCCAGCGTCATACCAGCGCAACGTCAAGCTCGACGCCCTGCTCGTCAGTAAGGTCTGCCCATACGACCATGTCGCTGCGGCTGGCGAGGTGCGCGCGAGCCTCCTCAACGGATTTGACCTCGACTTCGCGCTCGTTGCCCGGGTCATCCCGGAGTTCGTAGGCAAGGATCAGGCTGGCTAAATCGGTCATGTTTGCTCTCGGTGGCTCGTTTCCTTGAGCGTACACTTCTAGGGGGTTGCAGGCAACCCCTAGAGACCTACCGGAGAGACTACATTCCCTGCGCTAACAGCAGGGGCTGCTCGTCTGCGAGGGCCGCGACCAGCGCCTGTTCAAGCAGCGCATCAACAGGGGCTGCGTCGAAGTCTGCGAGGAAGTCGTGTAGCGATTCGACTGGCAAGCTGATGCACTCGAACTCGTTGCCCAGACCGTCTTCGCCGAAGCCAGCCGGCCAGCGGGCGCACCAGCGTTCAAAGGCCTGATGACCGTTGATGTCGAAGGTTTCACCGTCGATGCTGCAGACCATGTGCGAGTAGGTGGTGTACTGCACCGCGCCGCATTCGGTCACGTGATGGCGCAGGATGGCTGTCAGGTCGCCACCAAACCACTCGCTGAGGGCCAGGGCCAGCGTGTGGCTCTGGACACCCTCAAAGTCCTCGTCCTCAACCTGCTCGCCGATACGCTGCAGGGCTTCCTCGATGTCCTCACGCATCGCTTGATCCTCGTGCTGTGAGCGAACGCCTCGCTCATAGACTAGCCGGCAGCCGCCGGCGGGTACAGCCCGGGCAAGGCGCCGGCCGCCGCCGCCGTGGTGTAGATCGGCAGCGTCTCCAGTACCGGCTGATCGACGTACTTCTTGTCCGCCCTCACCTCGCGCTCATCGGCGCGTGCACGCGGCATCGTGATGCCGATGTCCTCGCCGCACCAGAACAGCGGCAAGCTGGTGATCAGCTTGTCCCTGGCGCCGCTATCCCACGTCATGTTGATGTTGGCCGCGTCCGATGCGAAGTAGCGATAAGCGATCTCCGCCGGCGGGCGCAGCCCGGCCAGCGCATCGAGACGCTGCAGGTCGCGGCGAGCGGCGTCAGCCCGGGTATCAGCGTCCTCATAGATGGCCATCACCGCTTCGCGGGTTTTGGCCAGCTCCCGGCGACTGCTGATGCACTGACGGGCGAAGCTGAACGACACCTTGCGCGGCAGCTCGCCGGCGGCGCCCTGCGTCAGCAGTGGGCGAACCGCAAAACGGATCTGGATGCGCGGCACGCCACAGCCGGCCGCCACCGGCCGCCAGATCGTGTTCGCCGGCCGCAGCGTGGCCCACAAGGGGCTGTATCGCTCCGGCATATCCACGCCCTCCGGGCGGCGCTCCAGATCGGTCAGTTTGAGCTTGCGCAGCGGCAAGCTGACCTCATCCAGGTGTTGGCGCGCCTGATTGGCAGCCAGCACCATCGGCGCGCAGCTGGCCGGCAGGATCACGGCGCCCAGGAGGCGAAACAGCTGCTCGGGGCTCTCCGCTTCAAGGTCGGCCAGCGCGTGGCGCAGCATCAGCGCCCCGGCCTCCGATCGAGGATCGATGCACTCATCAGCCGGCGACAGAAGCCAGCCGCCCGAGCACTCTTGGGCGACAGCCTCAAGCAGCTGATTCTGGGCCTGCTGCCAGTCGAAAATGGCCGCAGCCAAATCGCTGATCATGGTCGAAAGCGTGGTGATGGGAAGCGTCATCGCGAGCCCTCCTGCTGTACATGCATACAGCATAGGATAGCGATTCCGAGCGCATAGCAAAAGGACGGGGTCCCAGGGCGGCAAAAAGCCCATTGACTGTTCCGTATAGCGGAACGATGATGAGCGCAAAGCCACAGGAGGAACAGATGAACGAACTCGAACGCGCCGCGGAGCTGGTGAAGGAAATTCAGCAGATCGTTAAAGAGAAGCTCCGGGAAGTGGCGCAAATCCCCCATGGGCCGGAGAGCGGGCGCCGCCTGCAGCTGGCGGCCGATCAAGAAGGCCAGATCCAGGCCATGATCGCCGCGCTGCTGATCGACATTGGCACGCGACTCGGCCCGCACTTCCTGCGCCAGACTCCGGCTATTATGCTGGAGCAGTTCGCCATCATGTCGATCACCCGCAACGAGGACGCCGCGGGGCTCCTCAAGAGCCTGATCAACAGCTTCATGGTGGCCTACATCACCCCGGAGACCTCCGGGCATGCAGTGGCGCATCTGGAGGGCATTGAAGCGCTTCGCGCGGAAATCGCCGCCATGCGTCAGTCGAACCATCAACAGCCATCAGGCAAGGTGCTGCATTGAGCCGGTCAATTCCTGAGCAAGACATCAACGCGATTCGCCGCAATCAGGCCAAGCGTGAAGATCAGGGCCTGCAGTCGAGAGTCAGCGCGGAAACCCGCATCGCCAAGCAGATCCTGCATCTGGACAACGGGATCAGCTGGAGCGAAGCGCTGCGCACGTCCAAGGACCTGCTCGACGCGCTTCCCCAGGGCGCCAATCTCGACACCGTCACCCTTGCTGACCTGCAAGACCTGTCGGAGCCGGACAGCGGCCCGCAGTTCTGATCACTCCATCATGAGGAGGATTTGCGCAACCTGACTTGCTGTCTGGTTGTGCATGTCCTGCGCACCCAGCGGCAGACCCACATCCGGCACCCAGTCGGTAGCGCCAGGCAGCGAGCGGATGTACCCCGCTATCCGCGATCGCATCTCGGCCGGGACGCTCTCGTCAGCGTGAATAGCCAGTAAATCGGGAATCGACAACGCGCCGCTGACACCCTGAGGGGTCATCTCCAGCTTGCCGTTCGCACTGAGCGCCTTGAGCGCCGGCATCACGGTGCAGATCATCTGCATGGCGCGCAGCATCGACATATCCGCCCGAAGGTTCAGCACCTTCAGAGCCGTCTTGGTGAACAGGTGGTGATCGACGACTTGGTAGAGACAGCCGAAGGCTTCGTCGAACTCTTCCATGCGGTCCATGGCGGTGTGCGCGTTCCAGGTCATTGACCCGAACTCATCCAGCCAGCCATTGGTCTTGAAGATAGTGGTGTAGAACGCCTTGATCTCGTGATCCCGAGGCTCATTCATGAGCCCGGCGCCCTCCTGAATCAAGCGCAGAGCGCGAAGGCAGTCGTAGAAATCGATTCGTTTATCGGGGTGCTGTGACATCGCTCGATCCTCTGTGAGAGGCCCCGCCGCGCAGGGCCTCTGGCACTTACAGATCGAAAGTGAAGACCACTTTGCCGGCGGCGTCGACCAGCTCCACGCGCTGCGGCTGAACAATCACGTAGCGCTCATTGTCCGGCGTCGGCGGAGTGGTGTTGAAGTTGTAGTCGCGGAACACGCGAACAACCGAGCCGTAGAGGGCCAGGGTCATGTTGTCGCGCTCAGCCTCGATCACTCGCGCCGTGGCCTCGTCTTCCACCTTCAGGAAGCCAAGCGCCTCGGTATGGTCGAAGCCGATCCGGTAGCTGACCGGAGGGATCGAAACATAGGTGCGAGCCTTCGGCGCGTACGGGTTCGTGTTGAACGGCGCCCACGAACTCGGCATTTCGCTCGCCTCCGGGCGCAGCAGCGAAGACTGCAGCACGAAGCCCTTGCGATCGAAGTCGTAGGAGCCCAGCACGAAATCGCGGCGGGTCAGCTCTACGCGCAGGCGACGATCATCCGGGGCCACCTTGCGAGACTGGATCGCTTCGGCGAGCGCCTTGGCCGCGTCGCGGCGCGCGAAAGCATCGCTGGTTCGCGTATGGGCGGCCACCAGCTTGATGAGGTCAGCCGGGAAGCCACCGTAGTTGATGTCGGAGCCCATCGACAGGGAAACGTCCTCGTCGGCTTCCGGGGCTGGCTTGAACGAGTGGTACAGATCCACCAGGACCAGTGGCTGCATAGCATCTTTGTAGAGGCTGTTCTCGGCCAGCGGCAGCGGCTCAAGCTGCTGAATCAGCGCCCGCTTCTCGCCCAGCGGGTCTTTCTTGGCGGCCTCTACCGGCTCGGTCTTGCCCGCGGCGGAACCGGCCGGCGTTTCCGGTGCGGAGGACTCCCCACAGGCCGCCAGCAGAGAGGTAACCGCCAGTATCAGGCCTATCTTGGTTTGACGCATGGTAACTCCTTGTTTTACGTATGGATAATTCAGATGGACGACAGCTCTGCCACCCAGCAAATCGGGTTCAGATCCCAAGGGGTCTTGGGATTGAGCTGATTCCAGCGGTAGGCGTATTCGCTCCAGTTGGGGCAGCCCTCAGCGACGATCTGATCATCGCTGATGTCGTCCATGAATTGGAGACTCACGGCGGCGATGGAAAACGATCCAAGCGCGCGAGTTTTGCCGAACGTCTCCCGCGCCGAAACGGGCAGCCTGGCGCCTTGGGCGCCATGCGGGTGACGAGCCAGCAGGTGGCCCGCGGGGATGCGCTCCTCGCCGAAGAGGAAAACCCCCTCCTCGGCGACGGTGTAGCCAACCCCTACCGGGGTGCGCAGCAAGACCTTGCCCCGTTTCAGGAGTTGATCCGCTGCGCCGGCATCGAGCAACAGCATGATCAGATACCCTGCGGCACTTCTTCGCCGCCGAACGCTTCGAGCAGTTGAGGCATCAGCTCGCGCAGGGTGAGCATCATCAGGTTGAAGCTGGCATCCTGCTGGCCGAGTGCGTCGTCGCCGCCATCCTGGTCAGCCTGATCCTGCAGCAGGTCTTCAAAGCGCAGACGCTTGATGACCAGCTTGTCGTTGATGGTGAAGCTCAGCTTGTCCTGCCAGGCCAGCGACAGCTCGGTCACGATCTTGCCACTGGACAAGTGCTGCTGAATGTCGTCGGTACTGAGGTCGTGACGCTTCACGCGGATGATGCCACCGTCTTCCTGCACATCACGCAGCTCGCAGTTGTCGAGCATGGTGAAGCCGTTGGAAGTGTTCTGCGATTTGAGCCAGTCGGTAAAGGTCGCGGTAGGCGCCATTTTGACGCTCATCGGGCGCACCGGCAGGGTGCCGATGACTTCGCGCAGAGTCGACAGCAGGTCTTCCGCCTTGCTGGCGCTGGCGCTGTCGACGTAGATCAGGCCGCTGGCCACGTCGATCGCGGCGAACGTGGCGTTCTTGCGCACGAAGGCGCGCGGCAGGAAGGCCTGAACGATCTCGTCCTTCAGTTGATCCTTCTCCTTCTTGTAGACCTTGCGCATCTGCTCGGCCTCAATCTGGTCAACCTTCTCTTTGAGCGCGTCACGAACCACGCTGCCCGGCAGGATGCGTTCTTCTTTGCGGGCTGCGATCAGGGCAAAGCCGTTGCTGACGTGCACCAGGGGAGCGTCATCGCCCTTGCCGATCGGCGCGATGAACCCGTAGGTGGACAGCTCCTGGTTCTCGCAGGCGCGTGCGCGCTTGCCGGCCAGTCGCTCATTCAGGTCTTCCAGGGAGACAGCCAGGGCTTGGGTCATGCGATAGACGAGCAGGTTACGGAACCACATAGGTTATGTCCTTGTTTTTACTGATGTTCATGGGGATTTCTACCACGGAAGCGTGCTTTGCGCTTCTCATTTGGATACACGATAGCATAACTGGGATGCTGATCTGCAATAGCAGGCTCAGGGATTCGGCGTTGGCGCTGCGATACAGGCAAAAAAAACGGGGCCGAAGCCCCGTAAACGCATGAACACCAGCCACACAGAAATTGTTAGATATCAGAACCTGCCAGTTTGCCAGCGCTGGCCTGGGCTTCTGGCGCGGAAGCCTTCTTGCCGATCTGGCTGCCAGTCATCTCGATCAGCTTGGCCCAATGGTTAGTAACGTCGCGATACAGCGAGTCGGTCGGAGTGTTAGGCAGGAACACCGGCACTTCGGCCATGTCGATCGTCAGGTCCGGGTTCTTCTTGGCCATGGCGGTCAGAGCGATGCTGGACGGCGAGTTGTAGCCAGTGTACTCGGCATTGCGCATGCTGTTTTCCGGACGGCTCATGAACTCGATGTACTTGCGGGCACCTTCCGGGTTATCCGAAGCCGTCGGGATGGCCATGTTATCCATGAACAGCGCGGTGCCTTCCACCGGCATCAGCAGAGCCAGGTTGTCATTGCTGTCCTGCAGGCTGCGGCCGTCGCCTTCCCAGACCATGGCGACGCACAGGTTGCCTTGCGGCAGCTGATCCAGGTACGCAGTGGAGTCGATGGCGGAGTAAAGCGGCGCCAGCTCAGCCATCTCGGATTTGAACTTGTTGACCTCGCGCTCGGAGATGCGGTCGATCATGCGGCCGCGATACAGCGAGTAGATGTTCAGGATGTCGTTCGGGCTGTCGAGGATCGAGACGCCACAGCTGGACAGCTTCTCCAGGTCGTCTTTGTTGAACACCAGATCCCAGCTGGGCTGAATCTCGCGCCCGAGCGCCTGCTCAACCTTCGCAGTGTCAACGACCAGGCCGATACGCCCCCACAGGTACGGCATAACGTGCGCAGCAGTCGTATCGCGCAGGCGTACGCGCTGCATGATCAGCGGATGGGTGTCAGCCCAATCCTTCATCTCGGCGCTGGCAAACGGCTGCAGCAGGCCGCGCTGCAGGATGTTCGAGAGCAGCACAGTCGGCGGCGAAACCACGTCCATACCGGGCTGACTGATGAGCGCGACGCCATCTTCATCGTTCTCGAAGGTCGTGTATTCGACCTTGATACCGGTTTGCGCGGTGAATTCTTCAATCACGCGCTCGTCAACGTAGTCGTTCCAGTTCGACACCTGAATGACGTTGTCGGCCGCAAAGCCAGGCGAACTGAATGCCAGGCCCGCGAACAGGCTCATGGCGAAGAGAGAAGCAGCATTTTTCATAGCATCGGTCCTGAGCTGTGAAGAGGAAAGGCAGTTCTGAACATTAAAGGGCGCCGATAAGCTGGCGCCAGAATCCCGACTTTACCGAGTCGTTATGTGCTCGCGGGTCTTCAATAGCATAACAGCGAAACACACTTCAACAAACCAGTGATCAGGCGTAAACTGATGAGGATTTACCCACTTCTTATGCAACCGAGTATGCAAAAATGAAAAAAGCCGCTGTTTCTGCACTCGTTATCGGCCTGCTTGCCGGCACGCCGCAAGCTCAAGCCGCTTCGGACACCTTCAAAATGGGCGGCCTTGGCGCGGCGATCGGCGCCGTAGCCGGCGGCCTGATCAACCACGACGAGCGCGGCAAGGGCGCTGCGATCGGCGCCGCTGTTGGCGGCCTCGGTGGCGCGGCCTACGGCCACTACTCGAGCAACGTCGAGCGCGAGTTCCGCTCCGGCATGGAGAGCGATCTGGCCCGCTACGGCATCAAGGTCGAGACCATCGGCGAGAACGGCGTCAACATCGTCATTCCTGACAAGGTTGCCTTCCAGCCCAGCACCAGCACCCTGACCCCGCTGAGCTACAAGATCCTCGACCAGGTGGCGCGCACCGTCGCCAGCCACCCGGACACTCAGGTTTTCGTGACCGCCTCGAACCCGATGGATCCGACCCAGCACATCCAGCTGGCCCGTGAGCGCGCTCACGTGACTGCTGCACAGCTGGAAGCCCGCGGTATCTCCCCGCAGCGCATGACCCTGCGCGTCGACTCTCCGGCCGCCAAGCTGGAATGGGCCGGCGAAGACCTGCTCAGCCGCCCGCTGTATCAGCAGTACGCCGCTGGCATGCAGCAGCCCCAGCACGACGCCTACGCGCAGCAGCCGCGCCAGCAGAACACCTACCAGGGCGGCTACCGCCCGGGCAACTACGGTGACTATGAGCGCCGCAGCGCTTACGAGAACAGCGGCTACCAGCCTCGTCAGCACGTTTACGTGCCGCCGGCGGCTGGGGCCTCGCAGGTTGAACAAACCGGCGTCAGCAGTCTCGTAAACGGTCTGGTGACCGCCGTCACCCAAGGCCCCGAAGCCGGTCTGCGTGCCGGTGCCGCTGAAGCCATGCGTGGCGGCAGCGCCATCGCCACCCGCGAAGCGCGCGGTGTCATCAACGAAGAAATCCGTGACATCCGCTATGACCGCTAAACCGACATCCTCCCCCGTCATCGCGGTGGTGGTGGTCGAATCCGAGGAGGCCGGCTTGCCGGCCTTCCAGGTCACTCTCCTGCACCAGAACCAGAGCGCCACCCCGATGGGCTTCCATCGTGATTCTGACGCGGCATACGCCGCTGCAGGCGCGCTGGAGCGGCTGATCGACACCACCGCAGGGCACCTCAACTGGCTCAAGCATGGCTTCGACCTGAAGCTCATCGCCCCAGGCTGCTATGCCGCCAGCAAGACCGTCGATGGCTTCGAGTTTCTGGTGAGCGACGACAAGGAGTCACTGGCCCTGCCCGAAGAAGGCCCGCTGACCATGGCCGCCTACGGCCCCAACGGCGAGGACACCGGCTTCTTCATCAAGGGTGCCACCCTCGACGACATCGTCCGTGGACTGCCTGCGTGGGCCCTCGCCCTCGCGGAAAGTCAGCGCTAACCGGGGGCTATGCCCCCTTTTTTTGCCCGCAGAGAGCCCCTCACGCATGTCCTACCGCGCCAGCGCCACCGACATCAAAGAGTTGATCCCGACCGAGGAGGCTCTGTGCACCCTGTTCATCGAGCAGATGAACCAAATGCCGGGCTGGGCGTGTTATCCGGAGACAGGCGGCTTCGACATCCTGGTGGCGCACCAGGATGGCCGGCAGATCGGCGTACAGGCCAAACTGCAGCTGAACGCCAAGGTAGCCGACCAGATCCTGCCCAAGTACCACGATTACACCTATGAGCACCCGGCCCCGGATCACCGCCTGGTGATCGTGCGCAGCATCACCGAGGCCTCCGAGGGCATTGCCCGCCTGCTGGGCGAGGTCGGCATCGCCGTGTGGGCGCCCCAGCTTGAGCGCTACTACGTGCGCGAGACGCACGAACACCCTTGGCGCGCCAACTTCTACATCCACGCCAAGCTATGCGATGACGCCCGCTGCGCCAACCCGCCGCAGCACATCCCGCACTGGGGCGGAGCCCTGTTCGACTGGAACCCGCCAAGCCGCATCGAGCTGCCGCCGATCGTGCCCCAGGTGGCCGCCGGCGTCCCGTCGCCGACCTCGATCACGCCGTGGAAGCTGGCCGCTGTGCGCGTGCTGGCACGCCTGCGCCTGCAGGGGTACATCACCACCAAGCAGATCGCCGGCGAAGGCTGCCACCCGTCCATGTGGACCCAGCGCTGGCTGCAGCGCAGCGATACGCGCGGCCAGTGGCTGGAGACCGATCGCCTCCCGCCGCTCGACAAGCAGCACCCCGACCTCTACGAGCTGGCCCTCAAGGCCATGACCGAGACACTGGCCGCCCCAAACCCCCTGCTCTGACCAGCCTGATTACCTCTAATCCTGATCGGCACGGTCTATCCCCAACCCCGCACTCCCTGCACACCTCAAAAGCACCCCTGTTCCTGTGTCGCCGGCTCTTTTCTGCTTGGGCAACCCCAACCATTGGGTTTGGATCACCTGACCCTACCCAGAAAAAGATCACCTCAACCTATAGAAAAAGATCACCCCTGCCCTTCCAGGTAAAGATCACCCCAACCCAGAGGAAACGATCACCTTATCTCGATGGGTAGAGCGGGATCACCGCTTCCCATTTAGGTCAGATCACCCAAGAAAAATAGAATCAGATCAACAATTTACAGTAGGGTCAGGTTGCCCAAGAGCAAGAGCTAGGGTTGCCTTAGCCGGGCTCCGCCCGGCAGAGCGGGCGATCAGGAGGGAGGGGCTTTTGACCTCCGGAGCCCTGTTGGATTAGAGGTAATTTCCATCCGGGAGGGTTGCATTATGGGTTGTCTTGTATCACTCTAGGGGCGTACCTAATTTGAGGGGATGATCATGCAAGAGTCGATTCGGGTGGATGCGGCCAAGGAGCCACTGTTCGAGCCGGGCACCGTCAATATCACCAGTGGCTACCTGACCGTCGTAGGCCACGAGGACATCGCCACGACCATCATGGTCAACTGCCTGCAGCGCCATATCGCCGGCGACTTCGGCGATGTCTGCGAGGCAGATGCCGAAAGCAACCGCCGCTCGATCAGCGCCAAGTTCGGCACCATCCTCTCGGTCTACCAGATCAACACCGCCAAGGGGCCGATCAAGACCTACATGATCACCGACGCCGACCAGACCAACACCACCATGATGCTGCCTTCGGAATACTGAACATGATCGAGCTGACCATGAACGAGCGCTGTTCCCTCCTCGCCACGCTGGCCGAGGCCATCGGCGGCATCCAGCAGGATCGCACGGTGAGCCACGGGGCCTTCGTTGTGTTCGACGAGAACGGCCTGCGCGACTGGAATCCGCTGAGCGATGCGCGTGACACCCAGCAGGTGGCCGCCCACTTTGGCCTGAGCATCGACTACGGCCGGTGGCAGGTGCATTACACCGTTGGCGACCTGCAGTGCACCCGCACGTCGAGCTGGCCGGAAACCCTGCCGCTGCGGGTCTGTCTGGCCGGCGTGGACGTGGCCAAGCAGTCCATCAGCCTGATCGACTCAGGCAACCTCTCGCTGCGCCAGGGCGACGCGATTGTCGTGCGCCTGCAGCCCCCCGTGGAAGCCGAGTTCGGCACCGGGTATCTGCTCAAGCACCACGCCGGCGTGCGCAAGACCCTGAAAGCCGCCGGCATTCCCCTGAAGGACGACAGCAGCTGCGTCGAGAGCGGTCAGCTCAGCTGCTCGAATCGCCAGGGCAACGAACTCGAATTCGTCTGGCGGCCGCAGAAGCGCACCTCGCCCTGCACCCTGTGCAACGACAGCGGCCTGCTGCCGGACGGCACCACTGCCGACCTGTGCTGGGCCTGCAGCTAACAAGGACACAACATGATCACCCTCGATCCCAGCATGAAACTGTTCATCCAAGCCGACCTGGTGCCGGCGGCCAACACCGTCGACGGGCCGAAAACCGGCGAGGTGCTGAGCATCGTTCTGGAGCTGGCCGACGGAGCCCGCTACGTGCACCCGACGACCTTCGTCGCCTTCGAGGTGATCTGCGACGAGCGCACCGACTACGAAACCGTCGTCGTGGCCCGGAACGAGGCGATGAATGAAGCCGAAGCCCTCATGGCTGACATCGCCAACGGCCAGACCATCGACCTCGATCACTGGACGGCCATGCAGCCGGCCTACGGCTCCCAGGCGTATGACGCCGGGCGCTGGGAACAGATCAACCTGGCCGCTGAAATGCGCGACCCTTTCTGAGACAGGACATTCACATGGAACAGATGACCCCCGAGCTTCTCCATCACCTGCGCCAGGCGGCGCCGCTGGCCGCCACCGCCAACAGCATGTCCATCTCCGGCGACACCATGAAGGTTGCCGCCCTGCTCATGGCCGGCGGCAGCCTGGGCATGTTGCTGGAGGTGATCGATCGCCAGCAGGCGATCATTGAACAGCACGCTGACCGCATGGGCCGCGTGGTCGAAAGCCAGCAGCAGCCGAGCGCACCGTTCGATCTTGAGCCCGGCTGGGCGCTGCACCGCCGCCAAGACGGCTCTCTGGTCAAGATCAATCTGGGCAACGTCAACGAGCACATGCTCGAAGCGGCCGAGAACGTCGAGGACCTCTACAAGCGCGGCACCCCCAACACTTGGGCCGCCGTATTCCGCCGCATGCTGGGCAACGCCGACATTGAGGCGGTCCCCGCCGACGTGCTCCTGATGGAGCAGCGCCTGCGCCAGGTACTGGAGCGCGCCGAAATGGTCAGTTCGCCCCAGGGCGACAACTACTGGGCGATCAAAGACCTCGTCTTCGATGCCGCCGGCGACATCGGCAGCCTCCACATGGACGACAAGTTCAACGAAATCGTCGCGGCGATCGACGCGGAGATGACTCCGCCGGCGCCGGACGACGCGACCTCGATCTAACGCCGGGAGGCACCATGGAACTCGATAAAGCACTGGCGATCCTGACCCACCCCTCCGTCGCCACGGAAAACAGCCGCCGGCCGATGCAGCTGGTCGTGAAAGTCCTGAGCCCGGGCAAAGTCGGCGGCACCCCTTGCGTCAAGGTGTCCTCGGTCAACGCCGGCTTTGACTGGGACAACGGCAAGCTGATCATCGACACCGAGAAACCGCTGACGGCGCTTTCTCCGGAGGATGTCGACGCCATCCGAAAGAGCGCCGCCGCCGGGCAAAGCTGGCATGCCTACCAGACCCACTTGGCGCACAAGGAGCAGATCGCCGGCCTGCAGGCATTTGCCAAAGAGATGATCGACGCTGCCCTCGCCGGCGGCGACATGGATGGTGCATCCATTCAGGAAGCCGCCGTCAAACACGGGCTGCTGGAGCCCGTAGAGGCCGCCGAAGCCTGCTGCGACAGCTGCAAATGCGTCGAGTATGGCTTCCCCCTAACCTGCTACCGCCCCACGAAGAACCTACGCCGCTAACCAAGGAAGGAAACACCCGTGAAAGCCGAGCTGAAGCCAATTCAACGCCTGACGATCACCGACGCCCCAGGGCTTGACCCGATCACGGTGTACCTCGAAGAGACACCGCGACCGAACGCGGAAAGCCCCATCGGCAAGGTGACCATAACCTGCCACCAGAAAGCCTGGACGGCCTCGTGGGACGCGATGGGCCGACGCAGCATCGCCGACTTCATCCGCACGTCGCCGACCGACTACCTGATAAACAAGCTGGGCGGCAGCCATGAAATCCACGAGAAGGCGTTTTCCGGCCAGGCCCTCGAGGCGATGGCCAAGAAAACCATCCTCGACTGCCGCCGCGGCCGCACCGGCGAGCACTACATCGAGGACCTCAGCAAAAGCGAGGCGCGGGCGCTCTACGACGAGATCACCTCTGCCAGCATCGACAGCCTTGAAGACTGCTGGCAGAACCACAAGCTGCTGAGCCAGATCTTCGGCGAAGAGTGGTTCCTGGTGGTCGATCGCGCCGAAGAAGACAACCATCACTACCGCTACCTGTTCAACATCATCTGCACCATCCAGACAGGCCTGACGGAGCTGCGAGCTGTCGCATGACCAACGGAAAAATCGAGACATACCAGCGCATTGCCAACCTCTGGGCCGACCATTTCGGCGTGGAGGGCGAGCAGCGCCAGAGACTGGTGGAGCGCTACGTCAGCCGCTGCCAGCAGCAACGCTTCTGGTGCGTGCCCGTTGGCGCGAGCGGCGCCAAGGCACTCTGCCGTCTCGGCAACGTGATGGTCTATTTCGACGGCAGACTGCTGCACACGACCAAGATCCATCTGGACATGGACGGCACCGAAACGGTGTATGGCAAACCGCTGGATAAAGCGGTGCCCGCGAAGATCTATGCGAACCGGCTTGCCGCCAGAGCGGCAGCCCACGTGAAACAGAAACCCACACCGCCCATGGATTTCTACGACAGCCTGACCACCTTTTCCAGAGGCTATCGCGACCTCGTCGCAGAAGAGCTGGATCAGGATCTGGCCGGAGTGGTCCGGCTAATCCCCGAACTTCAGACTCGCGCAATGCGCTTCATCCGCCCCCGGGCGAAGTTCTACAACGGCACCGGTGCCGCTCGCCTCAAGGAACTGTGTGCAAGACTCGACCCTGACATCCTGCGGACGATCCGCAGCGCACAGTGCCCGAGCATGTCGCTGTACAACTGGATCGCCAGTGGCGATAAGACTCGCCGGATCCAGGCGGTGAAGTCCTACCCGTTCCTCGTGCCGTTGTTGATCCTCAGCGCGGAGAACTACTATCTCCAGGGCTATGAGGAGCCTCGGGCCAAGGCCGATGAGTGGGACTGGGATCTCTCCTGCAGGACGAGAGTCACGCCACGACTGAGCAGCCTCGAAGCTCAGAAGATCGGGCAGCACATAGACGCAGGGGAGAAACTTGGCCCCCTGCTTTCCGATCTGTTCAAAGAGCCTCAGGCAGCGATTCGCCAGCTGGCAAAGCATTCGATCTACCACACTGGCTCGGCTCTCCGACATATCGGCCGCCAGGGCTGGACGCGCAACCTGTGGTCCTACACGGACGCCCAGAAACTGGGCAATCGCAAACCGAAGAACAAAGCGTCATGGCGCACGTGGATGGCGCTCGATTCCGCGCTGTACGGCGCCCTCCGCCAACAGCTCAACATGAACGAGGACTGGGCGCGACTGCTCAGCGGAACACCGCCGCTGGATGACCCTCGCTGGCAAGAGCTGCTGGCCCGCGTCAAAGACCTTCGAGACATCCCGATCGACGACGTTGAGGCGAAAGCCATCAAAGACTGGACGCTGCCACAGATCCTCAACCTGAGCGAGCGCTGGCACACGGAGCGCGCCAGGTACACCAGGGTGCTCGAAATTGAAGACGAGCACGCCAGCTCCTCGGTCGACAGCAGCTGGCCCAGCTTGCTGGCTGAGCCATTCGAGGCCGAAGGGCTGCGCATCATTGAGCTGAACACCCCTGAGCTGCTGCACCAGGAAGCAAGACGGCTGAGCCACTGCGTCGACGGCTACAGCACCTTCTGTTACGACGGGAAATCGAGAATCCTCTCGGTGCGCAAGGGCGATGAGTCCATGGCCACCATGGAGCTGCGACTGAGGCCATTCAAGAAGACCCCGGGGCGATCGCACCTGTTTTGCGCCCAGCTGCGCGGCTATGAGAACGCGACTTTCGACGGCAAGAGCCCGGTCGCCAAAGCCGCCACCAAGCTGCTGCGCCAGATCCGCAGCGGCAAGGTTGCCGTAACCGTAGAGTGGCCGGTAGTTCCCTACGAGCGCCGGCCGGAGCGGATGCGCTTTCGCAACGACCGCATCCTGCGGCACATGATGCAGTGGCTACGCGCAGAGGTCGGCGTCGCCGCCCGGCAAGAGCGGCCGCGTGCGCGGCTTGCTCCTGCTGCCTGAGCCATCCGGCGGCAGCAGGAGCCCTGAAAAATCAAAGACCTAGCCGCAACAGAACTGCAACGCAAAATTAACTGAAACGTCATATAGTGGCGTGCGCGCCAACTTATCCTAATGGCATGTTTTACTATTAGGATCACTACGCCATGCGCGCAGTCCTTATCGCGATCACCCTGTTCGCTGCAGCAAACTGCCACGCTGACCTATTGAGCAACAGCTCGCCGCCAGGCCTTGGCGGAGGCGCAACCCCTTCTGGTGTAAATGCGATTTTCGCACCGCTTGCCGGACGCATGACCGCAGCCTGCGATTTAGGAGCAAAACGCAAGGTTTGCGGACGGGTGCTGGCAGACGGGACACCGCAGATCGGGACAGGCTTTTACTCGTGCAACACATGGGTGAACAGCACTTATAGGACCGACTACGGAAACACGACGGAGAGCACCTTCATCTACCAGCTGACAACTAGCGGATTGCGGGTGGATCACGACGAATGCATGACGTACGGGGAGTACAACTGCTCAACGTGGAAGATGAGTACGACCTGCATCATTCAATGGTGAGAAAGGCCGGACCAGAAGATAGCCCGGGCTGAAAATCACAGGTCATGCGCCCCGCGAGTCAGGTCATCGCCCAGATCAGGCTCCCCTTCCCGCCCAACGCTCTCCCAGACCGGATCATCATCCGGGATATCGTCCAGGGTCTGCTCGTTCCCGGCTGCGTCGCACATCGGCATGCTAAGTGTCAGCCGCGGGGAGACAGGCCCGCGGGGATGGATTCGTAAACCATGGTGATCGGCTGCTCAGCATATTGCTGAGCCAAATCACCCAACGGGTCAATCTCCATTCGCAGGGCATTGAAGGCGATCCGCAGCGCTGCACGGTCAGCGGCCGTGAACTCGTGATCGCCATCCTCCATCTCGTAATGCTGGACCATGGTGAACCAGTCCTCGAAGGACTGGTAGCCATCAAAGCCTGCGATCAGCGCTCTGGCGGCCTGTGTGTCACCTTCATCCAGCGCCAGCGCCCAGACAGCCTTCTTGACCGCCTCCGGGGTCTGGCTTGATGCGCGCTCAACATACTCGCGCATACAGGCTCCGGAACGCATATCCGCGACAAGGCACGCCAGGGCCGCACGCAGCCCGCCGGACTCAGGCCGCAGGCCTGACGCCTCAATCTGCTCTTGCCCATCAGGCGTCAGCAGCGAAAGCCTGAACCCATCCTCGCCCAGGCTCAGGTTGACGCCCCAGTCAGTCGGCATTTCCGCCTTGAGCTTGCGAAGCAGGCGGCCAACGCCGGCGTCGCGAGCAAGATCAGGCCCATCCAGCCCCAGCACCTTCGCAAAGTTCGAGACAAACTCGGGCTCCGCCAGCACATGAGACGCGGCGGTTTCTGCGATGCGCAGGCAGATTCGAGCGAGTTCCTCAGGACGCTTGTTCGACAAGTCAGACAGATCGCGACGAACAACCTCAGCGAAGTAGCCGACGTCGAGGCCGAACTGGTTCTCGCCGAGACGACGCGCCGGTGGCGCCTCACGAGGGTCGTAGGGCGTCTTTGCCGACGGCGGCAGTCCGCGCTGCTTGCGGAAGTTGGCAGCGGCTTCCAGGGCACGCATCTCCGACAGCTTTTCCGACTCAGCCAGATAGAGTTCCCACGCGGGGCTCTTGGTGTCGGCCTCGCGGCCGCCGGCGGCGGAATACGCATTGCGCACGCGCTGGGCTTGCTCTTCGATAGGGTCGTTGCGTCGTTTCATCGCAGCCTCACATACCCGGATGACCGGGCTCCTCATCCAATTCGTAAAGGTCGTCAACCGGCCAGCCGCGCTGCGCAGCGTCCTCGAAGGCCAGTACCAGGTCATCCACCTCGATATGCGTGGTTGCCTCGTCGAGCGTCAGCTCGATTTTCACCAACTCGTGCCACGGGTGATCCAGCTCCGAATCGAAATCGTCATTCTCCGGGGTCTGGTTAAGGCACTCCATATCCAGCAGGTCCGGAACAAACTTTCGGCCGCCGTTCAGCGCCGCAGCTATGCGTCGCACGCCATCCAGGGCGATCGCACCCTGAACAATCTCGGCCACCTGGCCCGGGTAAGTGCGGCCGTCACGCGCCAGCTCATAGCGATAGGTCAGCTTCGTGTTGATTCCGGATACACCCGGAAGCCCCTCGAACAGACTCAGGTCGGCGTCAAACAGCGCGTCGACCGCATCAGCCTTGGCGGCAGGTTCAGTTTTCTTCATAGCGCCCTCACTGGCGTTCAGTCCTACTTAACGCCTAGAATGGCACAAAATGGCGTTGTTTTACTATCGAATGTCCGGAGGCATGCCGTGAGCACCACCATCGAATTCATCAAAGCCTGCTCGATTGAAGGCCACAGCATCGCCCTACCCAGCCGGGACCACTACGATCTGGCCCCGGATGACTACACCAAGTTCAAAAAGGTGATCACCGGCATCGGCGGGCGCTACGTCACCGGCAAGAACCGGTTTGACTTTGACTTCGACCCCACCGAACTACTGACCCGTCTGTGCAGCGGGGAGAACTACCAGCAGGCGCTGCAGTTCTTCCCTACACCGGAGAAGGTCGTCGCCCTGATGCAGGACCAGATCAGTCCGAAAGGCCGCGGCAGCCGCTGGCTGGAGCCTAGCGCCGGGCGCGGCGCGCTGATCAAGGCCATCCGGGATGCCCACCCCCACCCAGACATCAAGATCGACGCCTGCGAGATCGATCCGATCAATCGCGCCCTGCTTGAACGCGACGGCATCAACCTGATTGGCGAGGACTTCCTCGAACTGCACACCAGGCCGGGCGAGAAGTACGACGGCATCGTGATGAACCCTCCGTTCAACAAGGATCAGTACATCCGCCACATCACCAGGGCCTACGACCACCTGAAGCCAGGCGGCGCGCTGATTTTCATTGCGCCCAGTGGCTGGCAGGAACCGCGCAACGGGATGGAGCAAGATTTCTATGACATGGTCACGCCATTCGCCTTCGAGATCATGACGCTCCCGCGCGGCGCTTTCCGCGAATCAGGCACCGGCGTCGAGACCGTACTGGTCGGAATGCATCGCCCGGGGTACGACTACAACTACACCTACTCAGCCTCGCTCAACACCGAAAAGCCCGAGAAGCGCAAAGAACCGCACTGGGCCGAATCGATCGAGGAGGAAGCCCTCGAGGAAGTGCGCGAATACTTCGAGCACATCGACAACCGGCAATTGGCGGACCTCGACCTTTTCGCCGTACGCACTGCCGCCGCAAACTTGGGCTTCAGCGCAAGCGAAGACTTCTGCCAGCCGATCCTTCAAGCTCTGAGCGAGCCAGCGCCCGTGCAGCTGCAGCTGGATACCACGCCGAAGAAACCCGAATTCGACTTCGGCTTCTGACAGAAGGAACGCTTCATGATTCGCCCCAGAGCACTGCAAGAGACGCTGAAAGCACCAGCCCAAGACCAGCTGAGGATCTACTTCGTCAGCAAGGACAACCACGCATGGCCGCCAGGCTCTGCCGGCGCGAGATACCCCGCCCACGAAAAGGGCTTCTCGATCGACTGGCGTGGATGCGGGGCGGTCATCACCGCAAGCGCTGGCTACAGCGCTGCAGCGCTCGACCTGCACCGCTTCGCCGGCCACCCCACCGCCATGATCGTGTTGCCCTCCGAGCAATTCAGGCTCTGGCACGACAACCTGCGTGAAGCCTTCATGCCAAAGGCTGGTGGCTACGCGATCGACGACATCACACGCCACATCGGCGAGACCAGTCGCCTTCTCGTGCGCCAGCAGATTCATGCCGACCTGCAGGCACGCTTCAAGCCTCGCGCCGAGATCGACCTCTGGTACGGCGACAGCCAGGTGCACGACGCGAAATACCTGCCTCAGGTCATGTGCCGGGCGGCAACTCCCGAAGAGGTCAAAGCAGGGACGTTCTCAGACGGCATCACATGGTTTGCCGCAGACGGCGCCGACGCCCACATCGTCGGCAAAGGCCCTGAGCTGCCAGACGCCATTGTCCGCATCGAGAAGCCGCTCACCCTGCCCGCCGGCACCTCGATCAAGGAAGCCATGGCCACCATGCTGATCCCCGGCGACTACGACGGGATCATCATCCGGGACGAAGCCGGCGGCTGCATCGCCGCGGCCGTGGCTTCGCCAGAACAATTCCGCCTCGCCGGCACCGACCACCCGGACGTCGAGTGCTGGCTGGAAAGCTGGCTATCGCTGCGCCCGATCTGGCCGGAGGCACCGGCGCCAGCACCCGATATCGACGAACCCACTCTGCGCTGAGGTCATCATGCTCTACAAGAACACCGAAGCCGCCATCTGCGAACTGCTGAGCGGCTCAGACAAAAAGCACGGCCCGATCCGCGTCATCTTCGACGTGGACACGCTGGCCGTCAGCGCATCCTTCCGCGATGAGGTCGCGACGAAAGAGCTTCACCTGCACCCCAGCGAGTTCTTCGTTGACTGCGAGCTGCGCCAGGCAGACGAGACTGGCATCGCCGTTCGCGCCGCCGCATTCAACGCCGTGGCCGGGCTATCCGAAAGCGTCAACATCGAGAAGGACAAGGGCGAGGCGCCGTCCATGTACGGGACCATGGCCCTGCCGGGCGGCGAAGTCGTGCCCTACGACGAGTCGGTGATGAGCTTCGTCCACGAGGACTGCCACATCAACGACCCTACCCTCTCCGAGTGCGGCCGCTTCACGGTCGATCCGGTCGAGGCCTATGGTTTCGAGCGCGCACTGAGGGAGGGACAAGAGTGCCTTGTCCGCAAGCTACACAACGGCGAACTGCAGATTTCCGGCCCTGCCTCCCAGCACTTCACTGAGGAAGACAAGCGAAACAGCACACTCATCCGTCTGGACGGAAACGGCACCATCCTCGCCTACGCCAGACTCGACCTGATCCGCACCGGCGAAGACTATCCGGACGACATCGTTGAGCTGACCACCAAGGCCCAGCCCTTGGAATCAGCACATGAGGGCATGACGCTAGTCCCAACCAACTACATCATTCACGGTATCCCCGCAGAGGAGAACCGCGAGACCATCGAGCGAGCCATCAATGCGGCGATCAACGCAGGGCTAGAGGTCGCCGTTGAGCAAGAAGAGCTGAATGGCGGGATCGCCGAAGGCCCGGCAGGCGATGCCACACGCCTCGACATCGGCACCCCTTACCTCTTCCATCTCGATTCCAACACCGGCACCGGAAAGCTGATCATCCCTACCCGACCGGTCGGCAAAATCGGCGAGTTCGACGTGATGGAAACGCTCGACTGGGTGCTGCAGCAGGGCGAAAAGCGCGCCAAGGAGAACAACCCGGACAGCCCAGAAGCGCAGCTGCTGAGCAAAATCAGTTTGGGCATCGTGCCCGAGCAGCAGATCGATCTGGCAGACCCAGAACCCGCATTCGGAGAACATCCATGAAGAAGACCAGCACAGCACCAGCACCAGCACCAGAAATCAGCACCGGGATTTCCTTTGCCCAGGCTTTCATGCGAGGCGAAATAGAGCCCTTCGCCGAGGCCATCGAGGACAGCGACGCCCTCGCCGAGGCGGTTGACGAAGGCTCAGAAGAAGCTGCGTTCATCGAATCCGCGGTAATGGAGCTGGGCCATGGTGCATGCCATGCGCTTACCCTGGCCCTGGTGAAAGAGCTGAAGCTGGAAACGGTCGTGGTCATCAGGGGCGCCGGCGGCATGCCGGTGCACAGCGCGATCCACGACCCATCCAGAGAGCTGATCCTTGACGCCAATGGCGTCCACGACATGGAGGATGCCATAGCATTCTGGGAGGATGTCACCGGGGAACGCTGCACGTACAGCTACGAAGACCCAGACATGCTGGAGGCCTTCTACGACTGCGACGAAGACGAAATGGCCCTCGCCATCGAAGACTTCGGGATCATCGCCGAGTTCGCGAAAGAAGAGATCCTAAGCGAAGAAATTGAAACAAGTTCACCAAGCATCTGAGGCAAGAGCAACCGCTGCAAAAAAGAGCAACAAGCAACAACAAGAAGCGACGAAACAGGGCGCATTGGCTTCCGCCCAGCAACCAGGTCAGCACCACACATCAGTGGGGCCAGACTATCCATACTAAGGAAAAGAGAATGAATCGAGATATGTGCCGAATCGCCGTTTTCTATGACGGCAGCTACTTTGCGAATGTTTCCGACTACTACCTCTACCAACATCGGCGCAAAGCAAGAATTTCCTTTGAAGGCCTGCACGAATACATCATCGGAGAAGTCGCGCACCTGGAAAGCGTTGACCCCAGACGCTGCAGGATCGTGGATGCCGCCTACTTCCGAGGCCGCCACATAGCCAAAGACGCCGAAGAAAAGCAGCGACTTTACTCAGACCGCGCATTCGACGACGTGCTGATTCGCGCCGATATCAGCCTTTATCAGCAACACCTGCGCCAGAAACCGGGCGGCGGCTACAAGGAAAAACAGATTGATGTATGGCTCGCGCTTGAAGCTCTGGAGATGGCAATCCTCAAGCGCTACGACGTTTTCGTACTGATCGCAGGGGATGGCGACTTCGCGCCGCTTCTGAAAAAGCTGAACACTATGGGTTGCCGCGTACTCCTGCTTGGCTGGGACTTCAGCTACCAGTATGAGAGCGGCGGCAAACCAAAAAACCACGTCACACGGGTATCAGAAGATCTGATCAAGCAGGCCAACTACACCATCATGATGAGCGACAGAATCGACGCACGGGACACCCGCGACGACTCTGCGATCAACAACCTCTTCCTTTCCAGACAGCCCGCAACCCCTGCTACTCAGCCAGCTGAGCCGGAGCCGGAGCCGGAGCCGGAAAGAAAAGAAACCCTGCCCGCCACAAAGCAACAGGCGGCCGCCCCAGATCAAGCCAGAGTAGCAACTGGACGGGTCAACAACCTCGCCCAAGAACAAGGGTATGGGTTCATCACCCCGGACGGCGGCGGCGAGAACATCTTCTTCCACATCCGCGACGTGATCGACAGCGACGAACTCCCCCCGGCAGGCCAGGAGGTAAGTTTCGTGATCGGTACAGGCAAGGAAAACAGACCCGCAGCCAAGAACGTGAGGCTGCTGTAATCACAGCATCTCCTCTTAGCTGACCCACAAAAAGGCCCGGACTGACCGGGCCTTTTTTAATCTGTAAGAATCGCCACGGAGGATGCGGGACACGCAACTTCCTAAGGAGAGACAGCCTCATCCGGGTCAGGCAGCCCGAAACAACCGGAGTCGCAATCTGCCATAGAAAGCTCGGCAACCCGAGCCCGATACAATTCGATCACCTGAGCCAGCGGCACAGCGTCAGCCATAGAGGCCACAAGCCCTGCAGTATTCTTCGCCCGAACCCAGCAGGTTGCCTCATCACTGCGCACCCACAGCTCGCCCTCAGTCCGAATGAATGCGTCCACCCAGCCGTAATGGCGCCGGCAAGCAGCAAGCAATGGGCGCAGGCTACCCAAGGGCAGGTCCTGCAGCCCCTGAACATCACAGACGACATCAATATCACCAGGGCGCGCAGCGCCCTTCCCCATCGAGCCAAACACCAGCAGCGGGGCGGGCAGCTGGAGCTGCTCAAGCTCGCCGGCGATGGCCAGCAAGCGATCAAGGTGCGCAGTCGGGCTACGCCTCATGGCGAGGACAGCGCGGCCATGTAGCGGGCAAGCAACGCCTGAGAAAGGTCGCCGGGCGCCCCAGCGCCCTCATCCGGGCGGATATCCCGCTCACGCATGATGAACCGCCCACGGATGGACTCGGCTATCAGCACGCGCCCACCGCGCAGCATCGCGTCAACCGCGACAAACGCCATATTCAGGTCTGGGGCTGCCCGAGACAGGTCGAGGAAGTACATCTCAGGGCAGCTGCCTGAGGCAGAAAAGCCCCAGTCCATGCGCTCAGGGTCACTGAGGTGGCAGTCGGGCGCCGCCGGCTGCACGCGCGAGAAGCCAGAGAACATCATTCCGCGCTCCAGCACATCGCGCCAGCCAGCATTGAAGATCGACTCGAACCGCGCGACTTGGGCGGCCGCACCCACGACGCCCAGCGCGCAGTACACCGCTCGGAAACTCGACCGCTCAACCATCAGGGCTGCCCCATCGCCATAGGCTCGGCAACCACAACCTGGGCATTGCGCCGGTCAGCCAACTCAAGCATCAGGGCTGCCTTGGTTTCAGGGCTGTAGGTATTCCAGTCGCGGACTTCGTCAACCGTACGGCCGCAGCCACGGCACAGATCATCCCCAACATTGTGACTGCACCGACCAACACATGGATGAGTTCGCATACCCCCTCCTCAGGATCAGGCTGCCTTGGCAGCAGCAGCGGCGCGCAGCTTGGCGACATGCTGGCTGTACAGGTGGCACAGGCTCAGCACGTAGATCGGGCGCAGGATGATCATCAGCACCGCAAAGCTGAAACCCAGCGGGACCGCGCCACCGAGGAAGACCTCGTAGATCGCCAACGATTCGGTTGGGACAACCTTGAAATACGCAAAGGCGGCCGCCCCCGTGACAAATGCGAGAACCCAACAAACGAAGGAATAGGCTGCCCGCAGGTGTGCGATGCGAACGATTTCATCGCGAGCGAAGCGAGCGGAGGCTCTCATCGCCTCCTCTGAGGTATCGGCAAGCAACAAGGTAGGTACGGCTGCCGCAGAAGCGATCTTCCAGGCGTAATAGGCCAGCTCACTAGCAACGCTGGTTGGTGGACGTTTCTTGTTCTTGCTGGGTAGTCGACGAAGGGCTTGCCAGACAGTGATAAACCCATCAATGGCGTGAAAGAGCCACAACCTCACGACCCGCTGAAAGGCCAACGAAAGACAGGCAGCGACAGTCGATTCGCGACCATGGTGACGCAGGAAATGGGATGCGGCCATCGCCCCGGTTAGCACCCCAATAGGGAGTGCTGACAGCGTTACGCAGGAGAATACCCATACCAAAAAGACCATATTCGACTCTGCGGAAACCTCACCGATCGGGCCGATAGTCTGAGCCTCCGGGATCCAGAGAAACACCTCAATGCAGAGCAGGTAAGCACCAATGATGACGGCCCACTGAAGTCCAGCGAAGAAGATGATTTCCTTCTCTTCCAGGGCCAGCTGAAGCGAATAGCGAAGGTACGACCAAAACGAGGGATGGCCGCCCTGCTCCTTCACCCAGGCCAGCTTGTCAGTTGGAAGGCTTTCTTGCAGGTCTTTCAGCGATGAATATAGGGAGGCCATGGATAGTTCCGGTTGTCCAAGTGCAGGTTCGGAATACTAAATGAGCTGCGATAGAATAAGAACATCCACAAGCAAGAGAGCGCCCGCCAAATGCTTCAAATGACGTGCTACCACGGCTCCGACGTCGAGGATCTGGCCAGCCTGAACCCCTCTCCGCGCGGAACGCTGGGAGGCGGGATCTACTTCACTCTGGTGGCCGATGAAGCCTCTGAATATGGCGAGCTGGTCTATCAGGCAACGGTCACCCTACAGAAGCCGTGGGTCATCGAAATCGATCACGAGTCGGACAAAGCCGTGGAGCTGGACTTCGACAGCCCATCGGTTGAAGCCGTGCTGAGCCTGCCGCAAGGCATGACCATGCTCACCAGGGCCAGGGAGGGAGACGGCCTGTACGGGTACGAGCTGCAGTGCGCTGTCAGGGCGCAAGGGTACGATGGGATTGTCGCCACATACCCGGACGGCTCAGCAGAGGTTGTGGCGTTCTTCCCAGGCCAAGTGGGCGATCTGCAGCTATTCGTGCCAGCCGAGCCCCGCATGGAGCCCAGCTGGTAGCGGCAAGCACCAATGTGGCGCCGACTGTCTGGGCCGGTTTGTAAGGTCACCCAATAAGTTGTATCTTTGTGATTGCGAAATTAACTCTCAAAAGGCGACCATTTATGAGCACATTGATCACCCTGGGCGGTTTCCTGGGCAGTCTGCTGATCAGTGTCGCTTTCGCGATGCAGGTGCGCCCCACTCAACCCCAGTGGCAGCGCGCTTTTCTGTATGCAAACCTGAGCGGATCACTGCTGCTGATCTCTCCCGCGCTGATGCACGGCACAACCGTGGCCCTGCTGCTCAACCTGTTCTGGATCGTGGTCACCCTTTCCGCCTTGGCGGAGAACCATCTGGGGCGCCAGCACCGGCTCGCGACACCAGCAATCAAGCTCACCGCCGCCGCAACCGTGATCGCCGCCTCCTGGGCGCTGCATCGTGCGGAATACTCCATTCTTGTCGCTATGAGCACCGCCGCTCTACTACTGTTCATGGCTGGCTACTTTGAAATTACTCGCGACAACCGCAAACCCAGCAAGGCGTTCTACTTCGGCACTGCGCTGATTGGTAACGCGCTCTACATCCCGATGCTTTATGAAGCCGGGAACTACCCAAACCTATCGCTTCAAGTCTGCTGCCTGATCATTTCGGTCTACGGGCTGGCGCAGACCCAGGCCCGCAAAGCACAGACAGCTTAGAGATCCTCCATGACGGCAGTTCGTAAGTCGCAGGCATCGAGTGAGATCATCATCGCGCCCGCAGGGCACCCAGCAGAAGAGCTTCTGGAGGAGCGCGCCAGCGCCCTCGTTGACGTGCTAGACGCCGCTGACATCGGCGTTTGGCTCTGGCTACCACTGGAACAGGTCTTGGTCATCTCCAGCGCCGCAAGGCGCCTGCTGGGCATTAGCCGGCAAGCCACCATGGACCTGCGCGAGATCGTCATCCAGGTGGATCGGGATCGCCTCGAACGAGACTTCAAGCAGCTTACAGAGCCGGAACCTATCGCCCTGCAGCGGCGGACCTACCAGCTGTTCTCAGCTGCACCAGCCCCCATGTTTCTGACCATCAGCAGCATGACGCCGCGTGCGGACGACGCCGAAGAAGGCATCATGGGCACCCTGCAGGCCTTTACCCGGGAGATTTCGCCTGACACCGACATCGACGATGTGAGCGGCGGAGCCATGTTCCGGACGGCATTCCACGCCAGCTCAGACGCCATGGCCATCATCGACCTTGGCTCTGGCCGTGTGCTGGAGATCAACCAGGCGTTCACCGCAGTCCTCGGGCACACTCAACAGGACCTGCACTGGCAGCGCATACGCGATGCCGGGCTGACCGAAGACACCCGCATATTCACGCTGCTCGCAGAAGCCCTGATCAGGGGTGAGTCGGCGCGCAATGTTGAAACCGTCGTGCGCCGGCGCAACGGCGAGAACCGAACAATCACCTACTCGACGGACCCCATGAGCGTGTTCGGGGAACCCGCCACGCTTGTGACTATCCGCGACATCCACGACATCAAGGTCGCCCAGCAGAAAATACACCGCCTGGCTTACCATGACCCGCTCACGGACCTGCCAAACAGGGCCATGCTGCTCGACCGAATGCACCAGCAGGTTTCACTGCACAGGCGTCACGCCTTGAGCGGCGCCGTCCTGTTCATCGACCTCGACAAGTTCAAGGACGTCAATGACACCCTGGGGCACTCCGCCGGCGACATGCTGCTGAAAATCATCGCAGCACGCCTTGAATCGGCTGTCCGCAAGGAGGACACGGTGGCCCGCCTCGGCGGTGACGAATTCATCGTCATGCTCACCGGCATCAAAGCGCCCAAGGAAACAGCACTAGGCCAGATCAAGACGATCGCCGGCAATCTGCTGAACATCATCAGCGAACCCATGATGCTGGGCGATCACATGGTGCATGTGACCCCGAGCATCGGCGTATCTACATTTCCCGAGCACGGCGAGAATCCGCACGATCTGATTAAATTCGCCGACATCGCGCTTTACCGATCCAAGGACTCCGGCCGCAATATGGTGAGCTTCTTCAGCCAGGACATGCTCGAAGTCCTCAATCACCAGGTACAGCTTGAGCGCGAGGTGCGAGCCGCCGTAGACCGCCACGAGCTGTGCACCTACTACCAGCCGCAGTACAACGAAGACGGCGCCATTATTGGCGCAGAGGCGCTCGTGCGCTGGCGCAAGGCCTCCGGCGAGATGGTCGCCGCCAATGAGTTCATCCCCGCCCTTGAGTCGACCGGCCTGATCAACAAGGTAAGCTGGAACGTGCTCAATGAGGCCTGCTCAGCCGTGGCTCAGATCTTCAGAGACGGGGTGATTGACGAGTCATTCACCATCTCGGTCAATCTGTGCCCCCTTCAGTTTGAAAATGCCAACTTCACCGACATGGTGCGCGCAGCCTTGTCACGCAGCAGGCTGCCAGGGCGAATGCTCAATCTGGAAATCACCGAGAGCATGATGATCGCCAACCCCGAAAGCGCCATCGAAAAGATGCTCGCACTCAAAGGGAACGGGGTCTCCTTCTCCATCGACGACTTTGGCACCGGCTACTCATCGCTGGCCTATGTGCAGCGGCTGCCGGTAAGTGCGCTGAAGATCGACAGAGAATTCGTCAAAGAAGCGGCCACCATCATGAGTGACGCCAGGATCATCGCCGCCATTGTGTCGCTGGGGGTTAGCCTCGGCCTCAGTGTGATAGCCGAGGGGGTGGAGACAGAAGCCCAGAGAGACCTGCTGATCAGTCATGGCTGCCAGCAATTTCAGGGCTATCTGTACAGTCCTGCCATACCGCTTGCAGCCCTCACTGAACGGCTGCTAGAGCGCCAGCTCGCCTGACGGGGCGCCGCGCTGGCAAAAAGACAGCCAGGCGTCCCGATCGACGGGCGAAACAATGACTTCGCCCGCGTCCGGCAACCAGAAAGCATGCCGTTTGCCATTGAACAGCATGTGCACCTGGACAACCCCTTCAAGCTGCCGGACGCCAAGCACCTCGATGCCGGGCCAGTTCTCCAGAGCTTCCTGCTGCAGCTGCAGCTCGTCATCGACGCGATCTGTCCGCGGGCGGGTAGCTTGCGCCTCGCCTGAGCGCACAAGGGAAAACCCCTGCTGCAGAGCAAAGCCTTCAAGGTCGGCCTCCTCCACCCAGGCGTCGGCCTGAGCAAAGCGCTGCACGAAAACCTCGTGCTCAGCCACGCCCACTCCTTGCGCGATCAATCGCCGGGCATCACCGCGGCACAGCGCATAAGCCAGGAATCGCTGGTCACCTTTCTGACTGCTGAAGGCCACCATCAAATCATCAAAACGACGCTTCACCCAACCTCCAAATCTTCACTTTGATTTCCTTTTTTAATCGTCATAGAATAACACGGAATTTGATCCCGGACACAAAACAGAGGCCGGCGATGCACAAGACAGTGTTGGTCTTCAGCTCGAACGAACGCGGCAGTCATCATGCTGCTGCGGCCAGTCTGGCCATCCGCGAATTTGGCGCCAAGCCCGGTCACGCAGAGGGCTTGCAGGGCTGCGCCTATAGCATCCCTACGCGCGACACGCTGAACTCACCACTACCGTCCCGACTCATCGAGACAAGCATGAAGCGATTCATTGAGTTCGCCGGCAAACACCCGGACATGCTGTTCGAGGTCACCCCACTTCATACGGACTTGCCGGCAGACACCTGCAGGGTCATTGAAACACTCCTGGCCGGCGCGCCGGCCAACTGCGTTATCACCCCACATCAACCCTCCGGGAAGCGCGACACGCGCTGCCCAGAACAAGCCTGAGTTCAAGGAGCCCAGAGACATGATCACCGTCGAGCAGCTGTTGAAGATGCCAGAAGACGATTACATGAGCGCCGAGCAGATGGCCTTTTTCAAGGACCGCCTGCTGAGCGAGCGTCAAGAGACCCTCGCCACCATTGCCCAGACCAAGGAATACATGAAAGAGGTCGCTCCGACGACCGACCTCAGCGACTGGGCCACCACCGAAGAAGAACGGCAGAAAAACCTGCGCACCCTAGAGCGCAATGCAGGCCGACTGCAGAAGATCCAGAAGGCCCTCGACCTGATCGAGAGCGGCGATTACGGCTGGTGCGAAGACACCGGCGCCCCCATCGGCCTCCAGCGCCTGCTCATCCGCCCGACAGCCACGTTATGCATTGAGGCCAAGCACGCACGGGAAGCCCGTGAGCGCCACATCTACTCCCAGCGCGGCGCCGCCTAAAGAGGCCCACCATGAGCATTCGCAACCTGGCTCCCGCCAATGACAGGAAGAAACTGAGCGATCTCGGACTTCTAGGCCATAAGCGGAACTACAACAAAAGCACTGTCCTGTTCTCCGCCGGAGACGTTCTGGACAGGCTGTTCATCGTGGAAAAAGGACTGGTAACCCTGACCGCCGTGACCGAGAAAGGCGCCCTGATTACAGGCTACCGTCAGCCTGGGGACATTATCGGCGCGGAAGATTTCCTCATCGGGATAGAGCAACCCTGCGGGCTGAACGCCGTCTGCAGAACGGCCAGCGTCATCGCCGAAGTCCCCTTCGACAAGCTGCATAAAACAGCCACCACCGACACCCTCATGCTGCTGGGCCGCTCCGCCGCCTCGGTCGCCAAAAACTCGATCTGCCAGTCGGCTGATCTCGCTATGACCGAGATCAAGGAGCGCCTGCGGGAGGCACTCAAGACCATTGCGACTCTCCCCACATCGGTCACCCACCCGAGGGGCATCAAGCTCTACCACACACGCCAAGAAATCGCGATGGCCGTAAACAGCTCTCGCGAAACCGTCGGCCGTCTGCTGAGCATACTGGAGAAAGAAGGCGCCGTGAGCCGTGAAGGCAGCCGCATCGTCGTGCACAGCGAGCGCCCCGCCTACCGCAGAGCCTGAGTCACCTGGACAGCATGAACGCCTCCTGGCAAACTCTTTTAAACAGAGAGTTTGCTATCGCAATTCCGAACGGGAGGCTTCATGCGCGGCTACCACATCAAGAGCGTCGGCACTAATCGTGGGAAACCCCGCATCTGGCTGGAAGGCAGCGAGATCAGCAGGGCCGGACTCAAAGCCGGCGACAGCTACAGCGTGACCATCGCCGGCGGCAGCGTGATACTGCGCGCCGACCCCAACGGCAACCGCGTCATCAGCCGCAAGTCCAAGAAAAACGGCGACGACCTCCCGATCATCGACCTGAACAGCGCCGAATTGCTCAGCCTCTTCGAGGGGATGAGCGCTATTCGCATGGTGCAGTTTGAGGGCGAGATCTACCTCTCGCCGATCCCGACCGAACTGCGCAAGAAAGACCGCCTCCGCCGGCTTCGCAACAAGCTCGAAAACGGTGAACCCCTGACCATGGGCAGCATGTCGCATGGCGGTGGCGTGCTGAGCCATGCAGTGCATGCCGGTCTTGAAGAGGCTGGCGTGCCGACCAAGCTGGCCTGGGCCAACGAGATTCGCCCCGAGCTACTGGAGCATGCCTCCAAGAACAACTCCACATGGACCGACGACACCGTCATGATCGCCGCCCCCATGCAAGAGTTCGCCTTCGACCAGCGCGCTATGTCGCACATGAAGCCGACCGACATCGTGGAAGCAGGCTGGCCCTGCTCCGGCGCATCGAAAGCCGGCCGAGCCAAGCGCGGCACCAGCATGCCAGAAGAGCACCCTGAGGTCGGGCACCTGGTCGTCGCCGGGCTAATGATTGTCGGCCGGGCCAATCCTGCTATTTTCCTGCTGGAAAACGTCATCCAGTACGCCAGCTCGGCCAGCGCCGCGATCCTGCGCAGCCAGCTGCGAGACCTCGGCTACAACACGCACGAAACCATCCTGCGCGCTGATACCAGCGCGCTAGAAAACCGAGAGCGCTGGTGTCTGGTGGCCGTCACCGAGGGGCTCGACTTTTCCTGGGACATGCTGCAATTCCCCGAGAAGGAGGTCGTCTACCTGTCGGACGTTCTCGACGATATCCCGCTCGACTCCCCCATGTGGAGCGAAATGCGCGGCCTCAAGGCCAAGGAGGAGCGCGACAAGGCAGCCGGCAAGGGTTTCATAATGCAGGTCTACGACGCCGACGCGACCAAGGTGAACACCATCACCAAGGGCTACGCCAAAGTCCGCTCCACGGACCCCAAGCTGCGCCACCCGGAAAACCCGGATCTGCTGCGGCAGTTCACGCCGGCCGAGCACGCCCGCATCAAGCAGGTTCCGCCAGAGCTGATTGAAGGCTTGTCCGCGACTGTCGCGCACGAGCTGCTCGGCCAGGGCATCAACTATGAGCCATTCCGCCTGGCTGGCCAGGCGATCGCTGACTGCATTCTGACCTCGATGAATGCAGAGCCTCGCCCCACCACCGTGGACGGCATCGCCAAGGCCATGGCCGAAGAGATGATGGACACCGCCGGCATCGTCGTCAGCCAGATCATCAAACCCCTGCGCGGCGTCACCTATAGCGGGCCGATCACGGTATCCGACATGGGGATGGCCATTCAGGACATCGGCGCCGGCGTCGGCGTCCTCTACAAGCTCTCGCAGATCACCTCCCCTGACGGCCGCACCCCTGGGCTCGGCGACAACGTGGAAATCACGCAGCGCCTGGGGCGCCGAATGGAAGTCACGTGGCTCGACGACAAGCCCGCCGCCCCTGCGGTTAGCGAAGCGCTGCAGGGCCGCCTAAAAGAACTTGGCTTCCCGCCAATCGAGGCACTGCCTGAGCCGGCGCAAGCCGAGCCAGAGGCCGAGCAAGCCGCACCCGCCTTCCACTTCGGATTCTGAGGTCAACATGAAAGCACCACAGCGCAACAAGAAACCCAAGGGGCCGCTCGACGAAGCCATCGCAGCGCTCGCCCTGGCCTGCGAAAGCGGTGGCGATCTGGACCATGAAATCTATCTCAGCGCTCACAAGAGCCTTGAACAGATGAAGGCCAATATCATGGCGCACGATCAGAAACTGAATCAGGCGGAAATCGCGCCAGGTGGCGACGACTACAACCAAATCGTCGAGATGATGCTCCCAAGTGCTCGCCCATGTTCTCCCGCGCAGGATCTCGGCAAGATCTGGCGCAAGGCAGGGAGCATGGAGGAAGCCGTCGCACTGCAGGCTCAGTACCTGACGAAGGGCGCAAAAGCGATCGAGTTGCACCCAGATGCGAAATTGCAGCGCTCGCCCGTCGGCATGGTCATCACCCTAGAGCGCAGTCGGGCTCATGAAATCCTTGACTGCAACGTAGGTCCGGAAGAGTGGCTAGACCTCGAAGACCGCTACAACACCCCAGCACCTTAAAACGCCACAAGGAGGCCCTATGGCAACGCTAGACGACATGCACGAGCAGTGCGACGAATGCGGGACCGAGCTGGAAATCGGGCAGATCGGCGAATGCGACGACTGCCAGCAGGACGAGATGGACTATGCGGTCGACGACCCCGCACCATCCATGTGAGAAAAGCGAAGCCGGGCAAGTCCCGGCTTTTTGCTGCCCGCAGCTTGACTGTATCTCTCTAGGAGCATACGCTCACCTCAACCAAGTCAGCGCCACCAGGAGAACGCATGGACACAATGACCCTTGGCGAGCTTCAGCTCCGCAAGACCGAAGAAGGCTGGCAATTCCTCAGCGAAGGGCTCGGCAACGACCCTGACCGCTGGTGTGACGCCACTGACGTGCTCGGCCCCTTCGGCGGCTCTGGCGTCAACGACCTGCTTGACGAGCTGGCCGCCGCCCGCGCTCGCAACGAGCAGCTTTCCGGCGTGCTGCAGCATATCCGCGGCAAAAGCAGTTGCGACGATGCCTGGGACTTGATCGACGAAACCCTCCAGTAACGACTGTCATCACCTTGCTCACAGAGAGAACCCATGAACACATCAGCCAACCTCCCCGTCAAAATGCTGGACGATTTCACCCAAGACGAAAGCGCGGCACCCTTGCTGCAGCGAATGTCCTTCTGGCTGGCCTTGATCGTGATCTTTGCGATCATCCTCACGGCTCTGCTGGGCCTCGCAGCACAACAGGTAATCCCATCAACCTCTGACTGGGTGACACTGAGCGCCGTCGCTTTCTTTGGCGCCTCCATCCTGTCTGGCAGCCGCGTCGTCGACATCATGCTGGAGCAACAGGCAAAGCGCGGTGTGGCCTACGGTCAGCACCTGGCCAGCATTGATATCGAAACGCTGATTTTCGCCATCAACTCGCCCGAGTATGACGAAGCCTCCAAAGACGCCATCATCAAGCACTTGGCGGCGCGCCAGCCAGGCTGGTCCTGGGCGAACGCAAAAGGACTGCAGGCGAAGAAAGCCTGAGCAGGCACAACCCCGGGGCTAAAACGGCCCCGGGAGAGGCTCAGGATCAGTCAGCAGGCTGGCCGCAGCCACCGCGTCGCTCAGCGCTCGGTGGTGCTCTGCTGACTCAGGGAGCCGCGCCAACTCCGTAGCCTTACGCAGCCCCACCTGCCTGATCTTGTGCCGTTTGGCAAAGTCCTTCTTGATGTTGATGTGCGGAACACCCTCCAAGGGGTTTGGCACACCGTTTCGGGCGCAGTCATCCGCCAGCAAGCGGGCGTCCGAGGCGCCCCAACTCCCCCACGCGACGATATCGCGACCCTTCATCCAGTCCGCAAAACGCCCCATGACATCGGAGAGCCGGTCAGCGCCATCGACATCCGCCTGACGGATGCCGGTCAGCTCTCGACAGAACTGGGAGAGTTCAGGATTCACGCCAGGCCGGACAAAGGACTGCCAGAAGTCTCCTTTGAAGCCATCGCAGACCAGCACTGCACCGACCTCGATGATCTCGTACATCCACTCGGGGTCGTTCTCTCGGCAGGTCGCCTCAAGGTCAATGACCAGGACATTCCCAGCTGGAAGAGGTCGCCTCACGAAAGCCCCTGAACGTAACCAAAATGTTGTTTCAGCACCTGGGTCATCTCCCGGTAGATCGACGGGCTATGCCTGGCCATTTGAGCCAGGCCGGTCCCCAGCCCTGCTGACGGGAACACTACGATCCGACTCTGCCCGAGAGCATACAGGCTTCGCAGCGCCGCCAGCACCGCCTCGCGCTCATCAGGACGATCACTGAAGAACGCCCCAGGCCCCATGGACGGCAGGCGTTTTGTCGGAACGCCAAAGGCATTGGATTCACTACGAATCACAGCCTGCCCAGCCTTGCCACTACGCAGCAGGTTGTCGCCGAAGACGAAGACCTTGTCACGATGCTGTCGCAGCAGGGCGACATCATAGAGCGAAACCACCTCGATTCTCACAAAGCACCTCATTAGAGCCGGTCACGGCACGCGCGGTAGCGAACGGACAACCATGCAGTTATACTATCACACCCATTTCAGCAAACTCACGGAGACCCCATGAAAGCCTTCGGCATCCTTGCCTTCCTCTTCCACGGCTACGACACCACCCCCCAGCGCGACGACCACCGCCGCCGCTGAGCGCACCGGAGTTGCGCCTTACGGCCGTGATGTCAGCCGCCCTACTGGCCACCGGCCAGTTGAGCGCGGCGGCGCCACAGCTCAACACCCCAGAGATTCAGCGCAGCAATCCCTACCCCGGGACATACCTCTCAAGGTCGCTCACCTACACCACCTACCTGGTGCAGGCTCACACCTTCCAGCATTGGCAAATCCGCCTGCAAAACTCACCGATCCCGGAGATGCAGGACGCGGTCGGCATCGCCAGAAACGCCTTCAGCTATGAAGGCGACCTCTACAGTAAGGACGGGCTCTGCTACCCCGACAGGCTTGAGTTCACCCAGTCCATCACCGTCACGCTCCCCGAAGTCAGAATCGGCAACCTGACGGCACGGGAAGAAAGCGTCATCAAGATGGTCTCGGACTTCACCGCCAACCATGAGCAGCTGCATGTGGCTGACTACATCGCCTCGGTGGATCGCCTGATGAAATACAGCCACGACTGGGCGGGACAGACCGACTGCGAGAGCTACAAGGCCGCCCTAGACAAGGCTCTCGCCGCCGAAAGATCGTGGGGCGAGGCCAGTGCCGCGTACATCGACCAGAACTCCAACTGGGCCTATATGGCGGACGAAATCAACAAGCGCCTGTCTCTCCAGCCATAGCACCGCCGACGGGAGGCGCCTCCCGCGGTAGATCGGGAGCAGCTGCGCGGTTATACTATTGCAGTCATTTAAGCAAACCACTGGAGATCACTATGAAAGCCTTTGGCATCCTCGCCCTGCTGTTCAGTGCCAGCATCACTGCTCTACCGGCAGCTGCCGACACCTACGTCAGCGGCTACACCCGCTCGAACGGGACCTATGTCGCCCCGCACTACCGCAGCGACGCCGACAGCAGCTTCAACAACAACTGGTCGACCCAGGGCAATACCAACCCCTACACCGGTCAAGCTGGCTACAAGACGCCGAGCTACGGCTCCGGCCTGAACTCCAGCTACGGTTCCAGCGCCACCTACGGCGGCTACAAGGGCTACAGCGCGCCGAGCTACGGCAACACCTACAACTACGGCGGCTACGGCCAGCGCTAAACCAAGCAGCGCCCGGGCTCACCGGGCGCGCATCCCGAGGCGCCCATGCCTGAAGACTCCTTCGATTTCCCCGCCTACACCGATATCAGCCCGCACAAAGTCTTCAATTCGCTTTCTTGGGCGACTTCAGCGAGGGCAGCCCCCGCACAGCGTCATCCCAGTGCAGATCCCGCTCAAGGTCGTTGACCACTTTGCTGACCCACGTTACCGACTTCCCCCAGCGCGCAGCCAGGAGGCGCCCTGTCCAGCCCTTGCTGCGGTACAGCGCCTTAACCTCATCCGGAGCCATAACAGCCGGCCTTGCACCGCCAGAGGCCCTCGGCAGGCCCGCCACCGCGTCATTCCAGTGAGCATCACGCTCTACATCGCTACCGACCTTGCTTATCCAGGCTTCCGATCGCTCCCAGCGGGCAGCCAGGAGCCGCCCTGTCCAGCCCTTGCTCCGGTAGCAGTCCTTGAATGCCGCTGCATCAGGATTACCAGCTCGAAATCGGCGCCCTGCCCCCGCTCCGCCTCGGCAGGATGCCAGCACTCCAGCGCACTCAACTGGATGATCGCTACCTCTTCCTCATCCAGCTCATCCCCCAGCCACCCCATCAGGGCATTTTCAACATCCGCCCGCTCCTGAAACAGGTAGACAGCCGGCCGACTCTCGCCCAGCAGCGCTGAGCGAGGCCCAATGGAAGGCTGGAGCCCTTCTGCCAGGATCGCTGGCAGATTGCTCGCCGGAGTGACGTGGAATGGCAAGAGCCCAGCCTCAACCCAGACCAGGAGCCGACGGTTCGCCGGCGACCGGCATGAAGCCGATTTCCTGCCCGTTGCTCATTAGCAGTGCCGAAACTTCACTCGGGATAACCGACGCCCCCTCGAAATTGACGCTGAACGAGACCGTTTCGGTCGGCCCATCACCGTCTTCGGCCTCGATGTACACCTTGCGGGAGAAGCTACGGCCAGGATAAGTGCTGGTGACCGACTCCCAACCATCAGCAGCTTCAACCACGGCGTCGCCGAAGTCGTAGGACTGGAAGGCAAAATCGGCTGCTTCCTCGCGCAGCTTCGCGATCAGCTGATGAGCCGAGGAATCCGCCTGCGTCACAGAAGGCGTGCGCTCTACCGCCTCGATCGCTGCCTGCAGGGCCGCAGGCGACTCGAACTGGCGGATGAGATACAGGATGTTGGCCTTCAGGCCCGCGCATTTCATGGCGTCAATACGCTCCTCATCCTCATGAGCAGCGCGAGCCACCTCCTCCACACGAGCCGCGAAGAAGTTCGCCGGCAGACCGCGCCACTGAGCCATGATCACCAGCGGATCGCTGTGCCGGGCCATGCTGGCCAGAGCCTGGTCCTGATCGACATCGGCCAGGTTGAACTCAAGCGTCATGTTGATGCCACTAATCGCTGCAGCACGCTCTACACGATGGAGCACCGACGCGAACGCACGCTGACGGTCATACCCTTCCATCTGTGTATAGCCGCCGCCCATACCGTCACCGGTGTAGTCCCAGTAGGCACCCAGCGTCGGATGCAGACGCTCGCGCAGGCTCAACCAGTGAGCCCCACCCTTGGTTGACCAGCGAGCGATTTCGATGCCGTCATCCAGCGCTTTCGGCACGCCACGGGTATAGCCCTGCTTTTCAGTCTTGCGCATGAGACAACTCCTACCGGTCAAACACTTGATCTTCAGGGGAAGGCACTGTTTCAGAGTGACGGACACCGTTCATGACCTCGCCGACCAGGAACCGGTCATGCTGAGCCTCGAACCAATGCCAGATGTCTTCTCGATGCGTACCCACATCGAAATGCAGGAACGCCTCCTCGATGCAGTCGACATCAGGCCCATCATGAGTAGTCGGGATGTCCCCCAGCTGCTCCCACAGCGCATAGAGCTGCGAGAGGCTGTAGTTCTGATCAGGCGCTTTCTCTGGCCGACGCATAACAATAATTCTCCGGACTACATCGAGAAATCAGGCTGGCGATCGAGGTCGACTTCAGGCGACTCGTCGGCCTCAAAACGGGCGAGCACTTCGTCCGACTGCTGATCAGCGACCTGCAGCGAGATCAGATCTCCCGAGCCCGGCGCAAACACGGCCGTGGCCACGACACCCTTCGGCCAGTCAGCGCCCTCGGGGACGTAGTTGAAATACCCGGTGAGCTGATCCCGAGTCGAAGTGATCCACTCGCCGGCAAACATCTGCTTAGACAGATCGCCGCCAAGCGCCTCGCGGATATCGGCCATGACAACGTCACACGCCATCTTGCGCTCAGCGGTAATGCCGAGAGACTGGCGAACCCATTGAGCGACATCGCTGACTTGGCTCGCCTCCAGATTGAACTGAGGGCGACCGCCATCCAGGCAGAGCCCATGCCCCTTTGCTTCACAGCCAAGAAAGGTCGACAGGTAGTAAGACGAGAGCATGCTGCCGCCTTCCTCAGGGGAATAGCGCATATCCATGAAGCGAATGATCGGGTCTTCCTTGTCGTGCGGCGCTCGCTTGGAGTTCGTGAACGCCTCTCCGTTGAGCGTCAAAATCGCCCGCATCGGGATGCCGCTCTCGGCCGTAAAGTCGAATTCCCGAGCGCGAGAGGGAGCCGCATTCAGGCGCTCATCAACCGGAGCAACCAGCTTCTCCTGAAGGGCACCGAACAAGCGACTCAGATTCACAAAGCCAAAGGAATCGACCATCACCACCTGGTCATGAACCATGATCAGGTCACCGACCGAGGTTGAACGCTGCCCACGCAGCCAGGGATGAACCTGAACGCCGATGTTCTCGACCCAAGGGGCGTCGATGCTGTTGCTGAGCCTGAACACTTCGCTCAGGCCCTGCGGGCCATCTGCAGCAGGGATCACCGCGATATAGGCCAGGTGGCCGCGCTCAAGCTGATCCAGGTAGAACTCTTCCAGGCGACGAACATACTTCTCGTGATCGTGATCATCGTGACTGCGGCGCGGCAGCCAACGATTCGACTCGAAGTCCAGGTGGATCAGCTTGTGCGGCACGCCGGTGATGACGGGCTGCAAGTCCTTGATGAAGGATCGAGCCCGCAGAGCGCCAGCAAGAGAAGCGGCAATGCCTTCGGCGTCTGGCTCACGCTCCCCGGAGGCCAGCTGATCGAAGTCTTCAAACAGATCCTGCAGCGCCTGCTGAGCCGCCTGACGCTCCGGGGAATCAGGAGCAGCGTCCACAATCTGGCGAGCCAGGCGGACATTGTCCAGCGAAGCCTCGTAGGCGTCGATGTCAGGAGACCCGCCGCCCAGCACTCGCAAGTCCTTTACAACGTGGTTGATCGCAGTCATTCCAGACTGCAGCTCACGATCTTTGTTGGCACTTTTCATAGGGGCTCACTCAGCTGAATGGCAGATGGAATGGTGACAGCCGTTGCAGAAGACAGCGCTACCATGATGCGCAAGCGCTCATGGACACCGGAGACCGGCAGAAAGCCCACCGGGGAACAGAAAAAGCTGCCTTCGTCGCCAGAGAACACATCACCAATGCGGCAACGGGCACCCCCTTCCAGGGGGACACCGAGATCAAACGCTTCTTCGATCGAGGGCGCCAGAATAGCGCCCAGGCAGTCATACTCAGCAGACAGGCAGCGAGATACCAGCGCTTGAGCAGGAGACACCCCAGGGCGGGCACGCCCCGCCGAGAGCAGATTCTCGCGAGGACGGAACACCCAGAAGATGTCAGTCTTACGCTCGAAGCAGGTCATCGCCCACCTCCCAGCTGGCAGCAGGCTGAGTCTCACGCCGGGTCGGCTTAGGAAGCACAAACACTGACTGACGGAAGTTCCCCTCCAGGGACTGTACGGCATACTCAGCATCGAAATGGCTATCGACACCGAGCTTGAGTCGATGGAGAACGGCGTAAGCCGTCTCAAGGGTGGTCTTCTCAAACTCGCCTGCAGGTAAGCCAGGGCCTACCGCATCAAGCAGGGCATACACTTTTTCACGCAGAGGCTCGAACGCCGCAGAGCGCACAGTCATGCGCTCCAGTTCTTCGCGACCCGGCAACCCGGCGAAGGCCGTTTCCAGATTGCCCGGGATTTCCTCCGGACCACTCCAGGCTACGATGGCATCACGAGCCAGCGCCATGCCGAAGCCGGCATCGCGCTCGTCGATCATGACATGCAGGCCAACGCCAGGAATGACGAAACGAGCCGCCAACAGGATGCCGTAGGCCAGGTAGCCGATGTCGTTACGGGTGCAAATCGAACCGCAGCGGCCGCGCTCGATCAGCAGCGGCGTATTGCTATCTGCGCAGCGCAAAACAATCTCATCCGGCAGCTGGCCAGAACGAAAGCCGGACGCACCGCCAAACAGGTCGACCGCCTGCACACGGGCACCCTGCCCGTCATGCAGCGGGAGCGCCACGCAGGTGGCCACCGTGCTGGCCAGCCGACAGAAGTCGGCCCAGACACGGTCTTCAATCTGACTGGGCAGCACCCACGTCATCACATGCTTCATCACATCATCCCGGGGCCTTCCGGCACCTCAGGCTCCTCATCATCGAAAGCGTCAAAAACAATTTCGTCATTAGCACCCAGGTCCAGCACTTCTTTTGCCGCAGAGGGCGGCAGCAGAAAATGTTGCGGGATGCTCTTTCCAGCCCGGGAATTCGATTCCAGGCGCTTCAGGTGATATTCGATGCACGCCGCCATGACCTCGGGGGTTTCCGGCAAAGGCAATACGGACTGACCCTCTGCGAACTCCGGCTTGAGCCCCAACGCAGACAGATGAAGAGCACCTTCATTCGTGTACTCGACACGCAAGTCCTCACCGACACGACCACCAACTGTCCCGTCACGGTCTTTCGCCATAAAGGCAACATTGACCGTATCGCGATACCAGCTCGGCTCCTCGGTGACGACCAGCTTGATGATGCCCTTGAAGTTCTCTGCCCCCTCTTCGCGCAGCGCCTGCTCGTAGGGCCGGGACACCCAAGCCAGATCAGCACGGATGCTAGCGACCAGCTCCTCGCAGCGCTGAGTCCAGGCAGCCTCATCGAGCACGGGATAGCGCTGAGAGGTGTAACCGCTGGTCTTGAAACTGCATTCGAGCCCATACGACTGCATGTGCAGCCGAATCAGTTCGAGCAGATCATCAGCAATCTTGCGGCGCCGGGCGCACATGCGCTCTGGCATAACGCCATCCCGCAACGCCATCTCAACGACATCACCATTCACATGGCCCTGGTACTCGCCGTACTCCTCGTCCTGCCAGACGCCGACCACGGAATCATGCTCCCAACCGCGAGTACCGATGACAAAGCCCTTGTCACGGGTATGCACCAGGAAATCATGCTGGAAGTCACGTTTGCTATTGGCGCCGATTTCCATCCCAACCGATTCAAGAGCTTCTGTGATCGCATCGTTCATGAGTTCAAAATGATCCGACCCTTGATCCGAGGCCCAGCCCTCCAGACTCGGCTGATCATCCTCATCCATGTCTTCGATGGATGCCTGGTAGGCCTCGTCGCTACAATCCGGACCGTCAACCAGAAAGGTGCCGCCGGTCTCATCAAAGTTGTTGCTGTAGACGCCTACGCCCATGATCATTCCTCCGATTGCCGCGCATGCGCCAAAGCAGGGCTTTGGTCATTTTCGCAATTGCGGTAGAAAAACTTGAAATGCTAATGCGCGAATGATAGCGATAGCGCAGAATTTGTTCAACGACAAAGGCCCAGAGAGCCATGAAAGAACCGAAACCGTCACGCCAGCCAGGCGACATCGCGATCCGTGTATTCCACGCCAAAGGCGGGCGCGAAGAAGCGGAAAAACAGGGCGCAGACATGGCCCTTTACGACCGACTTCACGAGCGATACGGGAACGAAGGGCTGCCGCCATCGCAATTCTTTGCTCCGGCGCGACCCGTCCCTCAGGAGGACGCGGCTGAGGATCAGTCGAATGACGGGGCGATCGAGCCCTGCCTGTAGTCGCGGAGCATCTGGCGAGCCGACGCAATACGCTCATGCAAGGCCGCCAGCAACGCAGCAGCGTCACCCTCATCAATCCAGGAAGGACTCAGCTCAACGTAATCAGGCAGCCGGCGCGGGCGAAGACCAGACGGCTCGGCCCGCCAACCCAGATCCAACGGGCATTCGCACCCCTCTATCAGCAGGCGCTCGACCTGGCCAAGCCAGGCACGAACGGAGGAAGGCGTCAGCAATCGCGAGGCGCCCGGGACCGACTCAAGCCCCGCCCAGGCCAGCGAGACCACGCCACCCTCAAGCGCCAGCCGCTCAGCGCCATGGTGCAGGCATGCGCGTAGCAGCCACTCGGGAGTGAAGTTCACACCTTCATTCGCCAGCTCAGGACCTTCAGCCAACGGCAATCCCCGCGCGACCAGTAAAGCGTCGCGCCAGAGGACCATGCTCCAAAGTCCGCGCTCGACCTGGATTAGCCCGGGCACAACGACCCGCTCGCCATAGGGGAGAAGGCGATCGACGCGGGCAACCATATCTCGCACAGCCTTAGGCCCGAGCCCGAGGCGCTGGGCCGCAAACTGCACGCCTATCTCTCTCGCACAGAACCACCCCTTACAGTCCGCCTCACTGGCGACGACCGCATCAACCCTGAAGGCATGAAGCCTATCCATGTCCGCAGGCTGAAGACGGTGCTTACGAGGCAATAGGAAGTCGTGCCGGCGCACCTCAGGCGGAAGGCCCCCTTGGCGACCACCTTTGCGGCCTCGGCGCTTAATCCGCAGCCATGAAACTGCAGCCAAAACATCGCGAACGAGAAGCGGCGCGCCAGGCGCATTATCCCGCAGCCATGCACGCGCAATCTCGACCGGAGTCGGTTCATACACGGGTGGCGTGAACGGAGCAGGAGGAGGAATGAGCGCGGACGCCGCTAATTTCCTCGGGCGGCCACGACTCGGGACAGACATCAGGGAAGCCAGATCATGCTGGGCGCCATCCACCCGCAGCACGGAACGATAGGAGAATGCCTCGGGCCGCACGCCTGCACGCAACAAGCTGCCGACATCCTCTCGCTGATCATCAAGCCAACGGTCACCCGAACTGCGCGCAGCAACAATGATCGCGCGACGCAAGTCGATCAGCTGACCTGAAGAAATCCCACAGACCAGGCAGACCGAAGCCGTATCGCGATAGAGGATGTCCGAAATACGAACCTGATGCACACGCTCGGCAACCCATGACGCAAGCGCCAGATTCAGCCTTGTACGGAAATCGCTCACCCAACCTCCGAGAGCAAGTAGACAGCCATAGACAGATATGGACATAGGTAGACAGGTAGCGAAGGAAGCTCGCCTCAAGTTCCGCTATAAGGAACCGCGAAATCCCGGAAACAACCATAGCACCGGGGCTGGCGAATTAAAATATATTCGGAAAACGACTTGCTCACCAGCCAACCTTGGCTCATTATCAATTCCGCTTAACGGCACTCTTGGAGAGGAAAATGAGCACACGAACCGTCCGCGAACGCATCAAGCAAACCCTGTGGTTTGAGGTTGTCGGCATCGCCATCTTCACCCCTGCCCTCGCCGCTCTGTCGGAGAGCAGCGGGCAAACCTCGCTCGGCGTCATGGTTGCGCTGTCGGCTGCCGCCGTGGCCATCATGTCGATGTATAACCACGTTTTCGACCTGATCGAGTTCCGCCTGACCGGCCGGATCGCCAGCGACCGACCGCAGAAGCTGCGCCTGGTGCACGCAGCCCTGCTGGAAGCCGCGATCGCCCTGGCGACCATTCCGATCATCAAGTACAGCCTGCAGATCAGCTGGCTTGAGGCGCTCGTGGCCGACGTCGCCCTGATGGTCGCTTATGCGGTCTACGGCTATCTGTTCCACCTGACGTACGACCGACTGCGCCCGGTCAAGCGAGCCTGACCCGGCAACGAATTGGCTCCACAAAAAAGCCCCGCATTGCGGGGCTTTTTCATTTCCATCGACGAATCAGCCGCCAATACGCTTGAGCTGGCCACGCTGCTCAGGCGACAACTGATCGATCGTCATCACCGACAGCTCCTTGCCGCTAGCGCCTTCGGATGCAGCCGTCGACTGACCCAGGCTGCCGGACACAGTCTCCGGCAGCGTGTACATGGCGCCGGTTAGCGGATCAACGATCAGCATGCCGATCAACCCGCCGAGCAGAAGGTTGCCCCAGTACCAGCCGTAGACACTGGACTCCACAGTAACCACCTGCTCCTCGTGGCCATCCTTGGTAAATTTGATGGTGTAGGTCTCACCATCGAAGTAGCCATCGCCACCCTTCAGGCTGACCGACGCCGGAGTGCTACCGCGGTGAACGACCATGCCATTCTCATTGCGGATCTCGAAAGTCGCGCCCTCAGGGCTCGACATCACCGAAACCGGATGCTGAGTATCGCCGATGATACTGGCGCAGCCGGTCAGGCCCAGGCTCATTGCCAGAAGAGAGAGGCCCAGCACTTTCGTTACACGCTTCATGTACATCCTTAGATTTCACTGCTTAGGGAAACAGCCGAACCGATCACATCCGGAAATCCGGAGTGCCATCAGCATCGGCAAGGGGAATCTCAATGGCGGCGTCCAGCCCCGCCTCAGCGGTTTCAGCAGGCTCGGCAGGCTCGCCCTGCATGACGCGCACATAGGCGGTCTCTTTCGCGCGCAAGTCCAGGATCGCCTCGATCATCGGCCGTAGCTGATGCAGGCCCGAACTCTTCTTGCTGAGGTCGATGCCACGCCCCTCGGCGTTCGCCAGGTAGTAGCGACGACCAACGTGCATCATCTGGTCAAACCCGGCATCGAGCTGCTGATTGATCCAATTGATGGACTGATCAACCAACTCCGGCTGATGCCGCATGCGGTGCTCCAGAGCAGAGCGCTGACTTGCAACAGCCTTGCTGGCACGGCGCAAATCGATCAGCTCCTGCGGAATGCCTGCCCACTTGCGCAGAACCTCGCGCCCAGCCGCCTGACCGGCCGGCAGGGCCATGCCAGAGAGTCGCGCAAAGGCCTCGCGCGCAGCGCCATTGAGGCCATTGAAGGCGAATTCCAGCCCGAAGTAGTCGCGACCCACATACGCCTCAGAAAATCGGGCAATCGCCTCTTCAGAGGCTGGGTGCGGGTAATAGCGAGCGAACTCCTCGGCGTACACCGCCGCGGCTCTTTCCCGAGAGACCGGTTCAACAGAAACAGGGCGCTTCATGGCTGACTCCATAAGACAATGGATAGGCAAACATCTTCTCCATGTACTCCCGACCAGGGGCCGGATGCTCATGGGTTCGCTCATTGAGTGCGGATATCGAAACGACCTAGAAGCCAGGCCCATTCCCGTAGCTGGGATCAAGGTCTTCGGTGCCGAGCCCCAGAAACGGGGAGGCCGTATCCCAGAGCTGGTCTTCATCCAGCACCTCGCGAATGGCGGCCAGCTCCTTGCGAAGAAAGGCAGCCTCTTCGTCGTCGAAGATACGGCCTTCATCACCGCTGCCGTGCGCAGTGACAACGGTGAAAGGGTCATCATCCAGGTGAAAGTCCCTACCCTGCGAGACAAGGTCAGCCAGAATCTTGGACAGCCGGTCCTGCGCGGCCAATACAGGACCCGCCTCCGGAATGACCCGCCCTTCCGCATCGACAACGTCGACAGAAACGCCCAGGCCAATCATATTCCACTTAACTTCATGCGCGACGGCAAAGCTGGCGCCCGACACTTCAACCCCTTGAGGACTGCGAACAGCGAATCCACGAGGGGCCGTGTCGCACCCAACAGCGGCGCCATTCGGCAACGAGGCGGCAACACTGGAGATGCTGATGGTCCCAGGACAGAACTCGACCTTCAGATCGATCTCAGCACCATGAGCATCCCGGCACTTATTCACCACACAGTCACCAGGCAGCTCACCCCACTCGCTACCCAGGCGCACAGGTGCACCAGGATGCGACGAGAAGTCGTAGCGGTTGAACGCGCCGCGAGAGGCCGCCACACGCTCCGCAAAAAGAGAGTCCGGGTTATCCGGGAGTACACCACCAGGCGCGTTGAAATCGAGCCAGGTTTTCACTGTGCGCTCAGCAAGCTCCTCAAACCGGACAACGCTGCCCGGATCGAGATCCCCCGTCTTGATGCTCGGGTACGAACTGGCAATCGAAGCCCAAAAGGCGCCGATCGCCTCATGGACAGCGTTGCTGAGAACCTGCTGCGTCAACTGCTTGTTCAACTCAGGAATCATCATCTCGCTCCTCTACAGCCGCCAGTCACATAGACGGGCCTGCCTCGTATTCCTGCTCAACCTGCAGGGCCTGGTATTTCTCAAGCTGCCGCGGCGTCATGAACACCTCCGGAGCCGTCATCGTGACCGACATTTTCGGGGAGAGGACGTAGTCCTCGATCATCTGGAAGCGCTTGAAAATCTCCAGAATGTCGCGAGCACAGAGCTTGTAGTCGAACTTAGACCAGGAGCCCGGCTCGATACCCACGGTGGCGGCGTCGTAGCCAGAGCAAAACGTCGCCAGACAGGATTCCAGGTCAGCCTGAACCTTGCCGTGAGGGTTGCCCTCCCGCTCAGTCGGGTAAAGCGCACGAAAGTCAGCGAGAGAGCCCCACTCCATCGTGACGCCATCGTCGATCGCAAAGCTCTTGATGTACCCAAGCGCCTGAAACTGAGGCAGCAGCAACTCAAACGCCTGGTAGTACCCCGCACGCATCCCGGTGACGTCCTTCTTGCCCAACTGATTCAGCTGGCCGAATACCTTGGTGATGCCATCCTCAAACGCCACATTCATGCCTGCCACCTTCCACGCTGAAATTTGACTGCCGGACTACATCTCGAAGGAAGGACCCGAATCCCACTCAACCCCAGCCGCCGGGTACAGGCCATCCATCACCGCCGAGAGGCTGCCGGCGACATCACGCTGCAGCACCTCCTTGAAGCCCTGCGCGCGAAGCGTCCTGTCGAGGACGTTGTCGGGCAAAAAACGCAGCATCTGCTGCTCAAAGGAGTCACCCTGGATGATCCCAGGCAAGCTGGCCAGGCGATCGGCCAACTTCGTCTGGAAGTCATCGATCTTGTAGCCACGGATTTTGTCCTCCACCAGCGCCAGGTCGACCGTGGCGCCCCGCTGCTGCAGAAACCTGATGTCCCAGATGTCTCTATGGCGAATGTATTTTTCACATGCTGCCAAGGACACGACCTTGTCGGCTAGCACTTCGCTCAGGGTTTCCGCGGGAACGATCATGTCGCCATAGCCATCCGGGAGGCCGGCGTAGTTGACCTTCACAGCGACGTTCTCGCGAGTCACCGCGCTCAGGTTGCACACTTCGAGCTTGATGCGCTGCTGCGGCAGATCACGCCGCTCGGGCGCCGTCTGGATACTGAGTTGCCACTTGTCGACGCGAATGCCATCGTTGATCAGCTCGGCCTTGGTCTCCGCCGGCGTTTTCAGGCTCACAGGGAGGTCATAGCGAGCCGTCACATAATCTTCGAGGCATTCCTTCATTCGGATCAGTCGGGCCGGATCAAAACCCTCCCCACCCATGAAATCGAGATCCTCGCTGTAGCGATTGCTGCCATGACACAGACGAAGCAGCGTGCCGCCCTGAAAGGTCAGGTCCGAGAGGAAGCGCTCGCGCTGCAGCACGAACAGGATGTCGTAGTGCAGAATCTCTTTCTCGATGACCGGCCGCAGGTGCGCGCCGGCACTCGCAGCCGCCTTAGAAGCCAGGCTGGAAAACAGGTTCGGCTTGCGCATCTCGCAGCAACTCCTCAACGACGTCGTTATCGATCATGTCCAGGTTCCGCCCGACCCGACGCTGATCGCGCAGCGCGACCTCCAGCGGAGCGATGCAGAGGGCATGGCCCTCTCGCTCAAGGCGCATCTCTGCGACCTCCTCACGAGAGCGGGCGGTATGGGTAAATTCAATGCTGCCCCAGGGCGTGGTGAAGAAACCGCTGCGGCCGGTGGTCATGACGGTGAGCTGCATCGGAATCTGCGAGATCACCCCATACTCAGACAGGGCTGACTCCAGCGAGACGTAGTTGTACTCGCCGCGACGCAGCGTGGTGGCAATGTTCTCGATCACCCGAGCCGGATCAAAGGAGGCTGCCCGCGGATTGACGTAGACATTCAACGCGGCACGAACCAGGACACCTGAACCCACCAGGCGCGCGACACCAGACTTGAGCGTGCTGAGGTTTTTCTCATCCATCACCGCCTGAATATCGGCCAGGGTGAATACGCAGCGCCCCTGCCGGTCCCAGTAGCTCAGGTCAGAAACAGCCCGGTGGATCTTCATCAGCAGCCCTTCGAGATTATCTTTGCATCGAGTATGAGTTTATTCATCCTCGGCGTAAAGATGCGATCGCCAATTCATCGCATGTCTACGCAAAGAACGACATTAGTCATCCTCTGCGCAGAGATATGGCCGCCCAAGAAACAGGCTACCCGGAGAACCCTGGGAACGCCGGCTCATCGGCCACCTGCAGAACCGGCACATCAAGCTCGCCCAGTTCCACATTCAACTCGGCCATCTCAATCACCTCGGCACCGGTTACCCGGTACTCGAAATTGCTGACATCGGGATCAGGATAGGGCTGCCCTGACCAGTACCCATCGATCAGCTCATGAATCCGCTGATCATCCCGGGGCTCGGACGAATACTCGCACCAGGCCTCGGAGTACCAGGCAAGATCAGATCCCTGCGGCTCCGACAGCGGCTGCACACGATAGACCGCATCCACATAGCCGCCAGCCCCATCAATCAAGTCTGGGTCTGCCGAAAGGAACACACTGGCCAGCCGCGACAAACAGCTCTCGGGCCTGCGCGAGTCGAGCAGAGCCTCGAACTCACGGACATCCTCCTCGCGGACGTAGCCGCCCGCCTGAGGCAGAAGGACGCTGCCATTCTCGAAATAGCAGCGAGAACCGTGATAGAGGGCGACCGGAGCAGTCTTTCTCACCAGAAGCTCCCCATATCCATCGAGACGTCATCCGGCTCGGGAGGCATCGGCAGGAGAACTGGGAAGTAGATATCGGCCGCCATCGAAGCGAGCGTCATCCCAGACCAGACACCATCCACGCCCAACTGGTCCGGATCATGCTCAACAGTGGCCTCCATATCCGGAGCGCCACCCTCGGACAGCGGAGCGCAAAGCACGTAACCGTCTTCCGAGAGGAGGATGGCCTCCCCCGACATCGACTTAATCAGCGATCCAGGGCTCGCCAGCAGCGTAGCTCGATAGGCGTTCAGCGCAGAGATAAAGCCCATGGGGCGTCGGATCATCTCATCGTGGATCTGCTGAAAAACAGCGGTGCCTGAAGCAAGCGAGGCCTTATCGGTCAGGGCGCAGCGCGCCACAAATGCGTCTTCCGACTCACCTGCCTCATGCGGGAACGCCGCACCATAGGCTGCGGCAATCGCACCAACACCGATCCGATGCATCTCAAGAATGCACTGCTCGTATGCGTCGGCCTTTACATCAGGACTAGGGTGACCGGCAACAGGCATAAACATCTCCTTAACTGTACGCAGAGTATGCGTTTAGTCATACTCGACGTAAAGATAGCAGCAGCCGCTACGGGCCGCAGCCAGGGGCAGCATCTTCGTCCAAGCCATCCAGCTCAGCGCGCTGAGCGACGAGCAGATCATGCTGATCCGGGGTAAGTGCATCGCTGCAGAGGTACTCCAGATCACCTGCATCAACGAGCAAGATGTCCGCCCCACCACACGGGTAGTTCCCTGCGACAAGCCAGCCAGGCAGCCCAGAGGACAGAATGCCGTCACGCATCTCCTCGACACCGCACAGGCCAATCCCGTGTTCCTCACAGAATGTCTCCATGTCCCCACGCGACTCGATTAACGGCAGGTCCACAGGATGGGGCAAACGAAAGGAGATAATCCGCGCGACACCCTCAGGGCAATCCCTTTTCGAGCGCTCAGCGAAGAAGCGGGCAACCTCGGGGCTGTCCGTGACAAAGGAGGCCGCCTCCAAACTGGTGTAGCGCTCATCGAACTCATCGAGCGGGATAGCCGTCCCGTGGTACAGGGTTGAACCTTCCTCAATGCGGCGAATCCGCGGCCATCCAGACATCATCAACCTCCAGGGTAAAACCGAAAAAACAGGCTGGGGCAAACGAAGGAAAACGCCGCAGCGCGGCGCGTTCCAACGAAGACCAAACACAACACAAAAACCATAAATTCCATTGCTATTACATAGGTAATGGATACCTATTAGATTTCAATTGCATTCCTATCTTCTGGAATGGGCTCATCGACCATTTCTGCAGCTTCGCGAACCTGCTCAGCCAGCATCCGGTCAAACACATCTTCAACATCGGAAGGGAGACGAACGAACAGGCTGCGAAGCGTCTCGTAAATCTGCAGCAGGAGGTCAGCCAAGAGCTTGAACACCCCTTCCAGCTCGCTCGACGGCGCAACGCCCTTACGCAGATACAGCTCGAAACCCCGGGCAAACCGTTCGTGAGCTTCCTCTGGAATCGCTGCGGCAGGATGAAGATCCTGAAGTCCCAGCCACGAGGAGACCGCATCCCAGTCGGCGCGAATCTGTGAATCCTTGGCCGTGGTCATCCGAGCTTGGTCGCGGAGAATCTCCAAGAAGGCATGGCCAGTCTCATGGGCGAAGGAGGAACTGTCGGCCATGGCCAGCAGACGGATATCGAAAGCCAGATTCTGGCCAATGGCGATCTGCGCCCTGGGCGCATCAATCGTCGTCAGTAGCGCCTGCTTGAAGGAGTCAGCTGCAAAGTCGAGGTCGACGCGAACCCGATGCGAACCCTGCTGAACCTCAACCGCCAAGACGCCAGCCTCATCGAATGCCTCAAGGACAAGCCCTAGCGCCGAGTCATGGTCGACACCCTTCCCCTCCTGCAGCCGAGCCAACATCCCACGCACGAGGTCAGTCACAGTCATGCCGCCACGAACTGCAGCCAGCCCATAGCGAGCAGGGTTCCAGTCCGCCAATTCTTTCGCCAGGTGATCGAAGGCGCCACCACAGTCAGCCAGCAACGTGGACATGGAGACAATCAACCCGCCCGCAGGCCGGCGACGCTCCCAGCCGAAGGACTCAAGAGCATCCGCCGACACCATGCGCAAATCATTGGCCTCGGCCGTGCGACCATCAGCCGCCAGAACAACGCACGCCTCACGCAGAGCATTCGCCGGCAGAGCGCCTCGGGAAATCAACCCATGAACCAGCGCCAGCCCGCCAAGACTCACACCGGCGGCATCCGGCGCACTCAGGGCAACCGTGCCGTCGGCGGCCAGGCGACGCAGATCCACGCTACGGCCTTCTCGCGCCACGCGAACCGACTCCCACTCAGCATGGAAGTCTGCCGGGGACAACAGGCGGACACCGGCGTAACGACTGCCGAACTGCGCACCGGAGAGGTCAGCCACCACGCCATCACAGAGCACGGCCGCATGCCAGAAGTGCTCACTGCGGCCACCGCGGTCGCGGAACATCTCCCAGTCGGAGGCGGCGCCGGCATCAAGTCCGTCACGAAGCCCTTGAGCGAAGATGACCCGGGCATCACACCCGCGCTTAACCAGCCAGCCGACGAGATCAACCGAAATCTTCTCGCACTCACCCTTACTCCAGCTGGCGGAGTCGACCACTGACTGCTTGAACCAGGCGGTAAGCCCAGTATCTACACGCAGGTAGTCATCGATCATCGCACCCAGGCGACTCGCCGTGGCCACGCTATCCGCCACGCAGGCTGCAGAAGCGCTGTAGCGCAGCACAATGGCATCCTTCGGATCGACATCAAGGCCATCCGCCGGCAGCAGCGCACGGCGCTCCTCGGCGGACAAGCGCCAGCGGCGCTCCACCAGCCGGGACTCCATCTCCCCGGCCAGGCGTCGATACCACTCACGAGCGGCAGCCTCTTGAGCCGGCCGGTTCAGCGCACCCGAGGCCGCCGCACGCGCAAAGCCCTCAACGTACTCGGCATAGGCCGCCCGGATGTCTTCGGCGATCGGCTGGCCCTCCGGGACGCGCCAGGCATCACGGGCATACTCCTCCAGCGAGGACGGGCGAGCGATCTCATCGAGCTTGGCATGAAGGATCGCCTTGGCCGCGCGCAGACCTCCGCGCGTCGCCAGAGGATTCACTGCCGGGCTGGAGAAGGCCATCTCCGGCGAACCGCCAGGAGCAAAACCCTCCATGGTCTGGATGACATGCTGAATCTCATGCAATGCGACCGGCAGCAGTCGAGACAGGATCAGATCACGCCCAAGCAGGATGTCCCCGCCCTCAGAGGTCATGCTTCGCACGCCCTCAATCAGACCGATGCGGCTCTCAAGCAGAGCCGGATAGGCCGCAAACAGCTCCGGGTAGTCCAGAACCGCCGGCAGCGGAAGGGACTCCACACCGGCGAAGCGGAAACCGGCCTCGACAGACACCGCAGGCAGAAGCCGGTCGCCCACCACAAGATCAATCGCCGCCCCTACCCCACCTCGAACAGAGTCAATCACGTGAGCCGGGAGGATCAACGAAACAGCATCTGCAGGCACGCGCGGAAGAAGCCGCGAACCCCCGTCACGATCCACCAAGGAAATAGACCACAGCCCACCATCACCAACATGCGCGGCCACCCTGGCCACATCCATTGGCTCATCACCCTCACGCAGCAAGGCAACCATTTCCGGGCGCAAGGCGGCCTGGCTGTCATCCAGCTCAAAGCGCCACTGGCCATCCACACCCCGGAACCAGCCTGTCTCAGCCAGCACGTCGGCCTCCGCCTGCCCCTGACGGGCAAGCCGGCGAGCCAGCTTCAGGGCCAGCAGATCAGCGCCTACAGCGCTCTTGCCGGCGAACTGATACCTCACCGCTACTTGCTCACGCCCCACCACGGACAGAAGCGCTTCGTCGAAGATGACGAAGTTGCGGCTGCCGCCCGTTGCGCCACGGGAGGCGCCATCAAGGTAGGAGATACCGGGCACGCCTTCGGCGCGCAGATAGAACGAAGCCTGCTTGTCAGACCCCACCTGCCGCGCAAGCGCTGAGTACCAGGCACCGGCGGTTGCCGCCGACGGGACATCAAACTGCTTCGAGAGCGTCTCGATCGCACGAATAACCACGGCAGGCTGCCCATGCAGCGGCGCATCCCAGTCCAGCAGCACATCGGACTCGGGGATCTGCACCTGCAGCAGGTTGCCGGGCGCGGGCTGGACATCGCGCGCAGAGCGAAGCCCCTGTAGCACGTCCAGTACCGCCAGGAAGTAGTCAGCCCCACGAACACCGTCGGCTGACGGGACACCACGGGACTCTTTGACCCACTGGCGAGCCAGCTTTCTGGCCTTGGCCAAGCCAAGCCCGTTCACAAGGTCAGCCGCTTTCTGCTCGGGCGTTCCGCGCACCGTCTGAACACCACGAATAGTGAACAACTGAGGCACAGTAGCGCCCGACAACCCGAGGGCGCCGGAGTACCACAGAGCGACCTCTCGCGCGCTCGTCAGGTAAAGCCCCCAGCCAAACGCGGCGGCACCCTCAGAAGCACCGACGTGCTCCAGCGAAAAGGAGTCGAACTGATACGGGGTGCCGTGCCAGGCTGCCTGATCAAGAACCGCTGCGCTCGACTCAGGCGCCAGCATGATCTGATCAGCCGAGAAGACCACGTAGCTAACCGAAGCGCCGGTGGATGACGGATCACTGAACACCACGCCGTCGTAGCCCAGGGCGCGAGCGGCACGCATGAAGTCGTCCTGATACTCCATGTAGAACTGCTGGGTGCCGTAGGCCTCGCGGGCTGAGTTCAACTCCTCGCTGAATGCCGGCGCCACCTCCTTGTAGGCCTCTGACACCTTCTCGCTGGCAATCTCCTCAACCAAGTCGTCAATCTCGCTGGAGTCGATTCGGTTGTCGCTCAGCAGGTCCTCAATCGTGTAGTCGGCGCCATCCACATCGGAAAAGCCGTCCTGCTCCGTAAAGAAACGGGTAACCGGCTCACTCTTGCCGAAGCCCTCCCGATACAGCCTGGCCGCGAAAGCGCGCACCGCATCAGCGTCACGAGTCTCGGTGAAGTCGACAGCCTCACGCATCACCCGCTCGAACACCTCAGGCTCATCGAAATCAGCCAAACGCTCGACCTTCAAAAATGCCTCGTAGACCTGAGCCTCATCGCCAACCGCGTAGTAGCCGGCGGTCTGCGGGTCAGGCGTGAAGAAGATGCCGTAGGCGGTCTTCCCACCCTCAAACTCAGTAATCCCGGGCACATGGCTGCCGTGATACACCCGCAGCGGCTCGCCGCCAGCGGTGCCATCAACGGTAATCACCGACCGGCCCATCCAGGCACGCACGGCGCGCATCTGAACATCGAGAGCGGGCGACACGCCAGAAAGCACGGGCGACTGATCCAAGATGCTTGGGTTGGACGGATCGAAATCACCACTGTTGCCTATGGCCGACTTGATCTGGGTGCTGTCGAACGCAACCACCTCGCCATCGGGCGTCGTGGCATCCACAAAGCCGTCATACCCCATTTCACGGATCATCGCCGTCCAGGCGCGGGACGCGGCCTGTTTGTCACCGCCGAACCTGGCGCTGTTGGCGGGGATCCACTGGTACGGATCGAGCGGATCAGTGTTCCAGCTGGCCGCCGTACGAACATAGGGGTTCTGGATCGACAGGTACACCGGCATGGTGCGGTCACCATAGGTGAATCCCTGCAGCGGAACCGGCATGAAGTAGAAACCGGCCCCGGCATAGCCGTAGTCGTTCTCGCCGACACGCTCGCTGTCAAAGACCGTGAAGTCCGCATAGGTCTTGTGATACATGACCTTGGGAGCGCCGGCGGCGTCGACGATCTTGCTGTCGCCGAACCAACGGCGGAGGTTCTCATCGCGACTGGCCGTCCGAGAGGACTGCATCACCGCCCGCAGATCAACATCAGCAGACTTGATCTGTTCAGCGCGGAAAGCAACGTAGTTGATAGGCCAGTACATCCCGTCAGCATCACCGTCCTCCGGCGACGTCACGATCAGCCCATCAAAACCTGCAGCCTTAGCCCGAGCAATGGCTTCGTTGACCCCCGCATCACCTGCAGTACGCTCAAAGTAAGCCGGGTTCTTGATCGACAAGTACGCCTTAACGACCACCTGGCCATAATCGGAAGCATCACCTTCATCGCCAGAGAACCAGAAGCCATTAACGCTTTCAGCCTCATCAAAGACGTCGAACGCCGAATCAGTGCCGTGATAGACCACAAGCGGTAGCCCGTCACCGCCCACCACCTTACTCCCACCGAACCAGAGGCGGAGATCCTCCACCTCGGACGTATCAGGAGTGCCGGCCAGCACCACCGGCATTGAGCCAGCCATGCTCTTGAGCGGCATGCCCGGCAGCGATTCGCCAGCCAGGTAGGATTCCCAGTCCATCTGCAGGATGTCAGTGACATCAACCACATCGATGAGGGCGTCACCTCGGAGCACGGCCGCCTCATGGCGGTGTCCGCCTTCAACGAGCGCCCAGCCATCCCCTTCCCGCTTCACCAGGATTGCCGGCGCCTTGGTCGACAGACGCGCATAGCTGGCAGCCACTGACTCGGAGAATGCTCTGCCGGCGGCAGAAACGGCATCAAGCGGCAGGGTCAGCCGGCGAACCATCAGCGGATCCACCAGGCCGAACAGTTCCTGCCGGAGAGATTCCTCGGTGTAACTCTCGCCGGCGGCAGCGGAGAACGACTCGGAACGGCCCTCGAGCAGCGCCGTCACCAGGTCTTCCTGCTCCTGAGCCGTCAGCTCATCAACCTCTACGAGATTCGCCGCCTGCGGCTCTGCGACCGGGGCCGGCGACTGATCCAGGATGCGAGGGCTCGCCGGCGAGAACTCGCCGTTGTTGCCGACGGCGGACTTGATCTGCTCGGCGCGGAATACACCATAGGTGTCCACACCCTCCTCTCGAACAATCACACCGTCATAGCCGGCGGCCTCGGCCGCCTTGGCAAACGCGATGTCATTGACGTACAGCCAGGCTTCACCCTGCGCGTCAGCCCGGCGCGCCGCCGGACCAACCAGCGGAAGGCCGGCTTTGGCATACACCTCACCCTTGGTCATCTGGTCATTCATGTCGAATGGCAGGCGAAGCGGGTTCTGCATGGAGAGGAACACAGGAATGACGTTGGGAGCGGGCTCACCACCTTCATCAGCGACGAACTGGCGGCCCGTGTATTTCTCGGAGGCAAACTCGGCACTGGCGGAGAACCAGCCAGGGATCTCAAGCCCCTCAAAGACAGCGATATCCGGCGTATCCGTGCCGTGATAGACACGAAGCGGCTGCCCGGCAGCATCAACGACCTGGCTATTGCCGAACCATCGGAGGAGATTCTCGTCACGGCGTTCGACTTCCTGAGCCTCGACCACAGCCTGATTCAGCAGGCGCGGCTCAGCCACCACCAGCTCGGAAAGGTAGGCATCGAAGGTCGGAATGGCCTCAAGCAGGGCCTCCAGCTTCTCTGCGGCGCCGGTGAAGTCCTGGTGCCCCAGCAGAACGGCCGCGTCGCGGGCGAGCGCATGAATCCGGGTCGGAGCTTCCAGCTCGGCATGCGCCTGCGCATAGTTCTCCAGCGCAGCGCTGACCGCCGCCGCATGCTGCTCTACCGGAACCCCGCGATACCGGGCGTTACTTCCCAGGTTTTCTGCGTGCTCCCGGGCAAAGCCATAGGAGGAGCGCAGCTTGCGCAGGCAGGTCGTGGCTTTCTCAACCGTTTCCTCGTAGCCCCACTGCAACCCATGGCGCGGGCTCATCCGATCAGTGAGGTCACCGACGTGCTCAATCACGCACTGCAGCACACCGCCACCCATGACCATTTGCGCTTCGACCATCAGGTGCTCAGGCTTCCCGCGCTGGCCAATGCCCATCTTTGCAATGGCTTCGACCGCCGCCGGAGAAAGCCCCGCCTTGGTGGTCCAGGCCTCCATCTGGAAGGGGTTGACCCACACCGACGGAGCGGCCGACTGGAATAGCACCCGCGAGTCATTCCGATCAAAGGCGCCAACATTCCCCAGGGCTGACTTTATCTGGGTCGGCTCGAAGGCCACATACATGGCGATCTGCTCGCCATTGGGCATAACCATCGAGGGCTGAGTAGAGCGAACAATCAGTCCGTCATAGCCCTCCTCCAGCGCCTTACGGGCCTCGTCTTGGCCGTGATTGTCGTACCAGATACCCGGCCCCTCGAACGGGTCGCAGGTGAGCACCTTGGGATTCTGCAGCGACAGGAATACCGGCATGACGTTGGGTTGCGGGTCATCCCGCCACCAGTCTGCCGTCGCGTAGAGGCTGGCCTCCTTCGCGAAGTTAGTGAAGAAGAACCCCACGTCATCGGAACTGACCGTCTCGCCCTGACGATCAGGGTCAAACGCCTCGACGTCGGCTTGAGTGCCATGGAACAGCACCAGGGGGCGGGAGCCCGGCTGGCCGTCGACTGTGGCTTGAGATGCGGCGAACCAATCCCGGAACGCCGGATTGCCGAGCGCGCGATCGATAAAGGCATCCATCGCCTGCACCGGGGCCTGCTGCAGCTGGGCCGCCGGGACATAGCGCACATCGCTCGTGATGGCCGTGCGAATCTGCTCAGGCTCCAGCGCGATCCAGACCTGCTGAGCGGCGAACTCATCGCCATCGCGAGGGTCATGCAACAGCTGGATGCCATCGATGCCGTTTTCCTTCATCCACGCCCGGAGCGTCTCAACCGCCTCGCCATCGAGCTTGGTGTGGCGGTCCCGACCCATCAGCCGGTTGGCCACGCGCTTCATGCCGTTAAAACTCACCTGCCAGGGGCTCTTGATCGACAGGTAGACCGGGTAGATCACACCGCTTTCAATGCGGCCACCACCGGAATACATCTCGACGCCGCGGAGACCCAGGGTCTCGGTGAACCAGACCCCCACGGTGTCCTGCCCTGCGCGGCGACGGCCTTGCTTGACCATGTGAAGGCGATCAAACGCCTCAATCGCCGGAGCATCCGAATCCGGATGACTGATGCCGTGGTAGACCTTCTTAGGACGGCCGCCATCAGAAACCGCGGTGCCCTTGAACCAGGCCTCGAACGCCGGCGACATAACCAGAACCAACTCATCACCGCCGAGCGCCGGCGCCGGGCTGGCCGCAGCCTCAACGCGGCGAACCTGATCACCATCGAAGGCCACCACCTGGACGTCGGATTCAGTCAGCCCAACTCCGATGATGCCGTCGTACCCCTGTTCACGCAGGCGACGGTGCACCTCCTGCATGCCGATCGGCTCGCCATCGGCATCCTCCTCCAGAGCCATTTCCTGAAGGTCGAGCTTGGATGTACGGAACGGGTTTTCCATCCGCACATGCACCGGAACAACAGCAACCTCACCACCGCGCCCGCCGGCGACGCCACCCCACATACGGGCAGACGCCTCACGATAAGACAGATAGACGCCCGGCCCGAACTCGCCATGCTCGGACGGCCGGAACTCTGAAAAATCAGAGGCGGTGCCATGGTAGAGCACGAGCGGCTCACCGCCCGGCTCCCCACCCTTGGTCAGAACGGAGCGACCGATCCACTGCTCAGCCGTCGGCGCCGGAGACTGATTGAGGATGTTCGGACTGGCCGGGTCAAAGGCGCCGGAGTTGCCGATCGCCGACTTGATCTGCTCCGCGCTGAAGATGATGACCTGATCAATCTCGCCGCTTTCTGCGTCCTTCAGGACGGCCGCATCATAGCCCTGCGCCTCCAGGGCCGAGCAATCGAGGCCGCGGTAGATAAACTGCTCCCACTCAGGGCTTCCGTCCTCGGCTTCGACGATGAACGGACGCTCAGCCCGCAGGTAGACGGGCATGATCTGACCAGCAAGGGCCGGGCCATCGGCGCGCCCCGGGTCAGAATCAAACAGCGCGTTAGTAAAACCCTCCGCATATAGAGGGTCCGGCGTGAAGTAAATCCCGTCACCCGCCTTGCGCTTGAACACATCAAAATCAACACCCGGGCGGGTGCCGTGGTAGAAAACCATCGGCTCGCCGCCGGCGGCACCGCTCTCGGTCAGGACCGAGTCGCCGAACCACTCGCGGAGCGCGGCCGACTTCTCCGACGCCGGCACAATCTGTGCGTCCTCGGGCGAGAACACCACGAAATCGCGACTACCAAACCCGAAGTTCCGGTAAGTCAGCCCCTTGATACCGAGAGTCCCAAGGACCTCGGAGGCTTTCTGAGCACTGCCGTAGGCCTGTTCCAGGTACAGGTAGATGTCGGCACCCGTCGGCTCACCATCCCGGGCAAACTCGCCACGCAGGTCGAAGCCTGGCTGAAGCGGGACCGTGTGCAGGCTGTGCGCGTACAGCAGTTCGCGGATAGCAGCCGGCTGTTCAGCAATCGGCAGATCCCAGCTCAGCAGCTGATCGGCCTCAGGAATCTCGGCGGTGTAAACCCGCCCCTTCGGCGCAAGCTCATCAGCCCACGCCAGAAAAGCCGGATCAGCGTAAGCCTCAACCAAGCGGATCAGTCCGCCCTCGGCCGTAGCCAGGATCTCGGCGCTATAGCCTTCGGCGCGCAGAGCATCGGGATAGTCCTCAGCAAAGCGGGCCGCGATAACGGCGGCGACCTCGCCGGTCCAGCCGCGCTGCCTGGCCATGGCCTGCCGATAGCGGTCAGCGATGCCGCGATCTGCAGTCAGGTAAATCCCGTGGCCATAGGAGCGCCCGACACCGCCTCGGATGGCGGGATCGAATCGGTCGAACTCCGCCGCGGACCCGTGATAAGCCGACTGATCGAGGATGCGGGGGCTGTAGCGGTTGTACTGCCCATTGTTGCCGATCGCGCTTTTTACGTTGCCGTCTGGACGGTGCATGGCCACCCAGCGACGCCCCTCACTGTTGGTCAGCATGACCCCGTCATAGCCCAATGCAGGCAGGTTGCCCCACCCCACAGAGCGGAACAGGGCTTCGGCATCATCACTGGTCAGAATGCGTACCGGCGACTCGAAGTCGGTGTACCGCACCAGAAAAAGGTCACCCTGCTTGTCGACCTCCGGCTTGGAGCGCTCCATCACGCCATCCATAGCCTTCCAGCGCTCGCGCTCAGCCTCGAAGAAGGCCTTGGCCTCCTCCACCTGATCCTCGGTGAAAAACCGCGCTTTGCGCAGCGAGGAGAAGCGAGCGCGGTCAGCCGGGAGCAGAACACGCGCAGCAAAAGCAGAAAGCCGCTCGGCCTCATCCACCGGCAGAATCGGCGACTCCAGGTTGAGCAAGCGACCACTCAGGTACACCGGCAGAACGGCGCCCTCCTCGCCGGCGTACAGGCTGGCCTCCTCCGGATCGCTGGTGAAGTAGGACGCGACCCCCAAAAGATCGCCAGACTGGGCAGAGGGATCACGCCCTCCGGGCACAAACACGGTCAGTCCATCAGGAGTCTTGGATCCGTGGTACATGACCTGCGGCGCCCCATCTGGGGTGGCCACCGGAGAACCATCAAACCACCGGGCAAGCGCAGAGGCAGGAGCCGCCACGGCGGACTGATTGAGGATCAGCGGGCTGTCCGGCGAGAACGACCCGGAGTTGAAGATCGACTTGAGCTGGGACTGACCGTCAACACCCCATGTCCAGACGCCGCGCTCGCGCACGCGCACGCCGTCGTAACCCAGCTTCTTGATGGCACGCATGAATTCGGAGTTATTGACCACCTCCCAGACGCTGTCGGCGTGGTCGTAAATCACTCGCAGCTTATCCAAGAGCCCGGCGCTAGCGAGGGTGTCACCCAGGCTCTTCGCCGGATCATTCATGTCCACGTCCAGCACCAGAGGTTTCTGGACGGAGGCAAACACCGGGACCACGTTCGGAGCAGACTCGTCTTCATCAAGTCCCGAACGAAGCTCACTGGCATACCCGGAGGCCAGGCTCGGGTCCTCAGACACCCAAGCGGTGACCTCCCGGCCTTCAAAGACCTCAATGTCAGCGTCGGTGCCGTGATAAAGAACCAGCGGAGCGCCGCCAGGCTGACCATCGACAGTGGCGGCGGAGGCCGCGAACCAAGCACGGAACGCGGGCGTTTCGGTCGGCAGCAGCTCGGGCTTGACCACCTGATCAGCCGGGAAGATTGCCTCAGGCTTCAGCGCGATATAGCTATCGTCGAACCCCTCAGCCTCGTTGCGATACACAACACCGTCATACCCCTTGCTCAGCATCAGCGACCGCAAGGCGACGTTATGGTCACGAGCGCCCTCGACCCGAGCCTCCTCGCTCGGGTCGATATCAACACCAGCAGCTCGCAGAGCTTGAATGACCTTGCTGTAGTGCCAGTTACCAAGGTCTGGCAGTCGAATGGGGTTGCGCAGATCCAGGTAGAACTCGAAGGGCTCGCCGAACATCAGTGCCTGGTCGCGGGTGCCAAAGTGCGCGCCCAGCTCCATGTCGCCGGCCGGCATGAGGAAGGCATCGAAGCCAATCGCATTGCGGCTGGGCTCAACACGGGCCTTGGAGCGCTCATGCAGGAACTCCGCACGCGCCGCATCCTCATCCGTATCCCCCAGGCGCCCGCGCTGCCCGGTACGGCCAAGGCGATCCAGTACATTCCACACCGACGAGTATTCGGCAATGCCGAAACGCGCGGCCATAGCCTTCAGCTCCTCGATCGCAGCGGGATCGCCCGGAACAGAGTCGCCGGGAATAACCGTGACCTCGGAGGTCCCGTGGAAAACCTTGAGCAAGCTGCCATCCGCGGCCCGGACACGGCTACGGGAGAGCGTCAGGTCAGCCGGCTCCTCGCTGGCCGGCACCAGGCTATTGGCCACCAGATCGAAGCGAGCCTCACCAAAGGCCTCGCGCAGCGCCTCATCAAGGCTTTTGGCGCCGGTATCGCTCATCGGCATCATCTGCGAGTCGAAGAAACTCACCTGCCAAAGCCCGGCCTCCTTCGCGGAGCCGGTAACCCCTACCCAGCCATGCGCCAGCGGCAGGAACACCCCCTTGAACCAGGGAGCGGCCTTGTAGAGAGCCGCCAAACGGTCGAACAGCGCCTCGCGACGCTCATAGTCATAGAACTGCTGCTCATCCGGCAGCCGCTGGAAGGCGGCCAGCTCCTGAATCAGCGGCCAGTCAGAACCTTCAACGCTCAGCGGTTCATCCCGCTGCGCGGCGCGGCGCACAGCTTCCAGACGCACAAGGGCATCACGCGGGTCGATGTCGAGGGTTGCCCACGGCGCAATTTCACGCCGCTCTTGCTCGCTCAACCCGGAGCGGGCGGCCGTATTGCGAGCTTCAGCCTCGCCGGCGAGATGCCGGTAACCGGCATAGCGAGAATCCAGACCCTGCCCCAGGGCGCCAACATGGGTCAGCGCCTGATCAACTCGGGCGAGACGCTCCGTTTCGAGCGCCTCCAGACCGGAAGATTCATAAATCAGATTGGCCGCACGATTACGCGCAACGCGCTCATCCCGGGCACCGCTACGCGGGTTGATCCAAGCCTCCGGAGGAAGCTGGGACAGGGCGTCCTCAAGCAGAGCCTGATAGGCGGCTGACGCCTCGATCTCATCAGCGCGCCGACGGTATTCCGCGTTAATCGCCAGGCCTAGCTCATGCCCAGTGGGCAGGCTGAGGTCATCTGAATTACCGCCCCGGGCGAAGCCTTCCAGAACCTGAATGGCATGCTGAATCTCATGCATGACCGCCTTGAGCGCTTCACCCTGCGGATAGCTGTATGGGTCGCCGATCTCGACGACAAAGCCACCCATCATCAAGTCTTCATGAAGGCAGGCCCCGTCCATGCGGCGCGGCACCACTTTCAGCCTGACGTACCTGAGCATCGGGTAGGCCGCAAACAGCTTGGGGTGATCCAGGGCGAGAGGCAGAGCTACGCCGCGCTGAGTGTCGGCCGCCTCATCCGTCCAAGTCTCGTAAACGTCTGGCTCGCTGGAGGTAACCTCCGGCTCATCCTTGGCGTAGTCGTACCCGCGGAAACGAGCCTGACTGTCGTCGATTTCAAAGCGCCACTGCGAATCGAGGCCGCGGAACCAGCCGGTCTCGGCAAGAATGGAATCCGGCGACAGCCCTTTGCGCTCCATGGCGAAGGCTGTCGCCAAAGATGAGGTGTCGGCCGTCTGCGCCTGGGGACCGGCAAATTGATGCAGCGTACGATCGGGCTGCCCTTGGGGAATGGAGCTGGTGACTGTTAGCGGATAGCGTTGAAGCCAATCCTCCATGGTCATGGGCTGGGAGGGATTTTCCGCGTTCCACCGGGCAATCCCGGCTTTGGCGCGGGCCTGCCACAGCATGGCGTTGGCGAACGCCTGCTCCGGGGGGTATCCGATGGACTCCAGTTGACTGAACAAATTCTGGTGTGCGGGAGACAGTTTCGAGAGGTCTAGCATCGCGCGTTCCATCGGTTATAATACAAAATACATAGATTATTCTACTGAATAGTCAAACGCAAAGGAATCGAATCATGAAATCCCCGAAAGCAGAGCATGCAGCCGTGGAAAATGCTGTTGAGGAACAGGAAGTTACGTACAAGATCACCCTGCTCAAAGAGGTTCGGGGGCCTGCGGATGACGAGGGTAATCGCGATCTGATCGAGTCGGATAACCTGCTCGAAAACGAAGAGGTCGATCTCACCGAGCTGAAGAAGATCATCCGCGACCGAGGCCTCAACGCGCACAGCACCGGATCCGCGCAGGCTGGCATCTCCTTCTTCACGGGCACCGACAGCGAGAACAGTCGAGCCTTCGAGAAGGACGAGATCAGCGAATACAGTCTGTGGATCTACGAGAAAAACGGCGTAGCACTGAGCAGCCTGCAACTGGCTCGCGAGGCCGCCGCGCTCGGAATCCCCTTCCCGCAGCGCGGGGTGGAAGAGATGACCTACGACAAGATCCGAGAGAAGTTTGCCCGCACACTCTTCGTAGCGGCTCTCGCAGATCAAGCCGAAGAAATTGGCTATCCAGGCATTTCCGGAGCTGACTGGTTTAACCTGGCTCCGACTGAGACGCCCGCCGCAGCCGATCGCGCGGCTGACTACCTGATTCGCCGACTTGAGCTGGACAACGAGTGCGACGTGGTCACTCTTTTCCGCCGCGCCCTGGGCGCCAATCCGGATCTGGATAGAAGCAAAGCTCTCGAGGATTTCGGTTACTCCATACCGATGCAGTCGATGGGACACGGCGTCGGCTGGACCGATGATCACGAACCCTTCCAGATCGGCTACCCCTTCTACTTCTCAGCAAACGACCTGATTCTGATCGGTCAGGAAGAACTCAAGCAGCTGCCGCTGTTCGACACTATGGATGTTGATGCGCAGGCCCTGGCGGAGCTTCCCGAAAGCACCCGCTGGGGGTTTAAGGACGACTACGAGCCGCCATTGGAGCGCCGCCAGCCGATCTGGGAAGAAGGACCAAGCGTATGACTGACCTCCAAAAACTGGTCAACGAAGGCAGTAGCGTGACCGAAACCGCCGTGGGGAAGACCGGCATGCTGCTGGGGTCAGCCATCCTCGGTAAGGACGCACTGCAAAGCACCGCTCTCGGCATGGCAGCGGACACTGTGTCCCCCGAAGCTGGCGAGCACATGGCGGCCTTTGCCCGTTCCGGCAACGTCGCCGCCGGCGTCGCAGGCGCGGTAGTCGGCGCCATCAAGCCGGCCTCCGAGCACGACGCAGACAGCCTGGCCGTGGCAGCCAGTCTCGCCAGCAACCCCGCTGCTGCTGCGGCCGGCTATGCCGCCGTCCAGCTCGGCGGTGATCATCTGGGTGACAAGGGCATCGCGACCGTCAAGGTGCTGGCCGCCGGCGCGGGCATCGCCGCTGGCGCGCCGGTACTGGTCGGCCTTTACGGCCTGTACGAAGGCGGGCGAGAACTGTACCAATCCTTCAACGGCCCAGAAAGCGAGCAGCCCAAGGAATCCTCGCCAGAGCAGAGCAGCTTCCAGCCCTCTCGCGCTATCGAGGCGCCACAGCCCGCTCCGGCACCCTATATCGAAAAAGAACCGAGCCCCGAATACGTGGAAGCGATGGACGAGCTGGGCTGGGGACCGGGCGGGCCTGGCCGATGAAACTCGCAGTTTCCTTCGCCCTTATCGTCAGCCTCTCGGCAACAGCCGCGTTCGCCGCGCCCCGCACATTCAGCGAGGCCAAAAAGATCGCGTGGAAAATCTATGCGGAGGCACCCTATGACATCTACTGCGGCTGCCCCTACAAGGGCAACAGGATCGACCTGGAAGCCTGCGGCTACACGCCACGCAAGCAGCAGCGCCGGGCGGAGCGCGTAGAGTGGGAGCACCTAGTCCCAGCCTGGGTGATTGGACATCAGCGCCAGTGTTGGCAAAAGGGCGGACGGGAGAACTGCACGCGCAATGACCCTGCCTTCTCTGCCGCCGAGGCGGACCTGCACAACCTCGCGCCCTCTGTCGGCGAGGTCAATGGCGATCGCTCGAACTACCGCTTCGGCATGCTCGAAGCCAAACCCTACCAGTACGGCGCCTGCCCGATGGTGGTGGACTTCAAGCAGCGCGTGGCGATGCCTCCCGAGAACATCCGCGGACTGGTGGCCAGAACCTATTTCTACATGCGCGATCGCTACAAGCTGCGCCTGTCGGACAAGGAAACAAAGCTCTACACAGCCTGGAGCAAGCAGTACCCGGTGAGCGACTACGAACGCTGGCGCCACCACCGCACGGCCTGCGCCATGGGCTGGAGCAACCCCTACGTTGAAGAAGTCCCGCTGAGCAGCTGCAGCAAGGTAGCCATGCGATGAAAATACTGACCAGGCGCTGCGTCGAAACCTATTACCAGCCCCGCCTACAAGCCACACCAGAGACCATCGAGGTGGCTAAGGCTGCAGTCCAGCAACTATGGGATGAGCGCCAGCGTGAGTACGGCATCGAGCCGACAGGCGATCGATCAGGAAGCTGCAAGTTCGCCGCCCTGCTCGCCCGGGACCTGTTCGGCGGCCGGCTGGCCGGGAACATGGATCACGTCTTCGTGCTGCAGCGCGACGGCACGCGCCTCGACCTCAATGAAGATCAGCGCGACGTGCTCGAACTCGGCGATCGCGCTCACCGCCTCGAATGCGAGGTACTCGCCCACTTCGATTACCGAGAGTCGCTGGGCTCGTGCTCCGAGCGGACGAATCGCTGGGTTGCCTGGGCTCAAGACCAACTGAAAGGGCAGCCGAAACCACCCAAGCCTCTGTCGACCAAGGCGCGCCTTGAGCTGGTGCGAGACGCACTGGGCGCCGGCGAGCACAAGACGTCACAGCAGAAAGTCCCCTTCCTTCTGGTCGGCAAGCACATCTCGGTGGCCTGGTTCGGCACCAACCAGCATTACCGGGTATTCGACGGCTACGGGAAAGCTGGCGATCAGAACCGGTACGACTTCGCCTCCCCCGAAGATACAGCTGCGTGCATCCGAAACCTGATGGAACAGAAAACCCCAGCCAACAGCGCTGATGAACAAACACCTGCCCCTGAGATGACCCGATAAGGAACCGCCATGAAGCGCAAGAACCAGAACGAAAATGAACTGATCGGCCACCTGGTCACCGGCGGCACCGCGCAGACTATCGCCGAAAGCGTGGCGCGCGACCTGCAGGTGATGGCCGCCAAGCACTTCAAGTCCTGCCAGCAGAACAGCAATGTCGGCCTGAGCAAGTCCGAAGATATCGCCCAAAGCATTCTCGAAGCGGCCATCAAAGAAAAAGCCATGGCCATGCCCGGGGTGAAGGACGTCGAGTTCCGCTATGACGCCCGCGGCGTCACCGTAGGGCTGCACCTGGAGACAGCCGAAAGCAATTCCTTCACCGGCCGTGGGTGGTGGATCACCCCGAGCGCAGAGGATATCGCTGCGGTAGCCGAGGACTACCTCGACGAATACAGCCCGCTGACCGCGCAATACGTGAGCCTGTGGGACGGCGATAACGAGGTGGTCACCGACTGCCTGATCGACACAAGCACCGGCAAGGTATGGGCCGAAGTATCCGACGACATCGCCGAGCTGGAAGTGCTGGAGAAGGAGTCTGTTCGACTGAGCAACGGCGCCGAGTTTGAGGTCGAAGAAGTGGACGGCAGCATCGTCGTTCAGGACATTGCAAGCCTGCTCGACGCCGCCAGCGCGCCCTCCCCAGCCAGCATGGATCGCCTGTAGGAGGCCGCATGAAGCCAAAGCCCCACGATCCCACCAGGGAGTTTTCCCTGGCCTACTGGGACGCCGCCGGCATGCCTCCGGGGAGTTACTACCCCCCCACGACACCATTCTGACGGCTACAGCCATTCGCGAGCTGATCAGCATTCGCGAAAAAGGCGCACTAACACCCGACCAGGACAAGGCTCTGCGCTATGCGCAGGAACAGATCCAGTCAGGCGCACGTATCGTCGCAGTATCGATCCCCGGAGAATCTCAGCTCCCGGTCAAAATCTCGCTTCAGCATCAGCGCTCGGGCGAATGGACATCAATCGATGTCCCGCACGCCCCGGAAGCTCTTGCAAGGATTTGGGGCAAGAACTTCTGGAGAAAACTCAGCGCCGATGCTGATCACCAGCGAAAGCGAGATGAACGATACAAAGCGAACGGCCCTCGTTTCGAGGTCCCTGATACGCCACTCAGCGAACCGGTCACGGAGAAGCTCCTGCGCACCTGGTTCGCCGATTCGCCCGAAACCAGCAGAGTGGGCGCCGACAGCTACTTCAAAACCGCTCAGCTCGGCGAAGTAACCCTGTGGACACACCCCAAGCGAGTCATGGACAGGCCAGGACAATTCGACCAATACAAAGAGACCGATGGAGTGGGGTATCTCTTCCTGGACGCGAGCGGATCTCCAGTCGATGACTTCAGCGGCAGCCGGCATGTAGCAGGCCCCAAGCAAGCCTCATTCGAGTGGTTCGGCAACATCAAGGGGCTCGGCGCTGCGGAATGGACGGCAGACAGGGCACCTGACATCGAGCCAGACCTCAGCCCGTAGACTAGCCCTCTCCTTGGGCGCTGGAGTCCACGCCGTCGGCGGCAGGCTCCAGCGCCACCTTCTCGATCGAGATCCATTCCAGCCCCGCCCGATCGATCAGCACGCGAGCGTGCAACCAGTCAATGCCCCACACCTTGTAGATGCCTGCATCTCCGCGCACCTTGGCCTGAAAGGCCGGCGCCGGAGGCATCGTTCCATACTTTTTCGCTCTGGCCATCACGCCACCTCCACTCACTCAAAACCCAAAATCGAACTGATCCCGCTCTGCCGCAGGCTCTGGCTCCACCTTGCGAGCCTCCATGCGAGCGCGGTACACGGCCTGCACATCCTGCCCCTCCACCAGCATCTGGACAGCCTCTGCGTAGTGGTCGCAGTGGCACGGCATCGGCGCACACCAACAGGAAAAGGCGACGTTCTGCCCCGAGAGCACCAGGCCAGCCACCCTCTTCAGCTCACGATAAATAGATCCGCCCTGCAGCACGTCCGGCTCCAAATCTTGAATCAGGTGATCACTGATCACACGCGCACGCTCAACAGGGTCGCGATGATTCGACAGCACATGACGATTACCCAGCAACGGGTTTTTCCGATCGCCATCAATGACCAATTCACCTGGGCGAGCAGGAACCCCTCCCGCCCTCTTACTGACCACCCGAACAACCCCCGGCATCCCCATCACTCCTGAACCAGTCTGCAAAATGGCAGTTCTGACGCTGCTCACAGCTTGACCAGAACCTCGTTTCACTGTTTTACTATCAGCACCCAAAAAGTAAAGCCTATTCTAACCTGGAGAAGACACGGAATGCGCAACAGCAAGTTGATCCTCACCATCGCCGCGACCCTCGTAGCGACCCAAGCGATTGCAGCTGAGCCGAAGTATCGCGGCAGCGTAGTCAGCCCCTATGCGACACCGCACGTGCAGAACGGCCCGGAAGCGCGCAACAGCGCGATCAGCGGCGAACTGCCCAGCATTACGGCAGGCCCGGAAGTCCGCAACAGCCAGGTCAACGCCCTGGATGATCTGGCACCGACCTCGGCAGGCCCCATCACCCGAAATGGCCCCGCCAAAACTCAAGAACCCGAGCACGTTGCGCTCACGAATCAGAAAACCGAACAAGCCAACTAAGACGGCCCGCCGGCCAACAGGACTCAACCATGCTCGACATCAAGTCTGCAGTCAGAAACAACATTGTCCCGATCATTGCAGCCATGGCCGGCGGCCTCTACGCAGCATTTCAGATCGGCCCCGCATGGGGCCTTATTGCGATCCCCGTGTTCATCTTCGTCCTCGGAATGGAGCGCCTGTACGCGGCCCTGCCGCCGAAGATCAAGCCCTTCGCCGGGCTGATTTCGCTGGTCGCGTTCTTCGTCATCATGATGCTGTTCATCAATTTCTTCGCCGCCGCCTGGAAGAGCCCTATCGTCCAGCAGGCGCTGACCCAGCGGTCGAGCGCGCCTGCCCTGATCCCCGTTCCGGGCATCGGGGAGGACCAGCTGCTTACCCAGCAGCCGCTAGAGGCCGATCCGGAAACGGCGAACCGCGTCTATGGCCTGTTCGTTGCGCAGCTGAACAAGCGGACTGAGGCAGACAAAGGCTTCGACCAGGTGACCTGGATGCAGTCAATGAGCGAATGCCTCGGCAGCAACGAGCAGCAAGGCACGCTGACCCCCGAAGACATGGAAAAGATTGCCGCCTGCGCTGACCAGCGCATGAAAGAGCGCATGCAGAAGGCCCAGTAACCAGATGCATCGCAAAATCACTGCAGCCCTGCTCTGCCTCGCCATCGGAATCGGCGGCGCGCAAGCAGGCTCTCTCCCCCTCCCCAAAATCGAAGCGCTGATCCTCTCTAGCGACTTGGCGCCCACGGAGGTCGCCCAGTTTCTGGAGGGGGAAAGCCTTGTCTCCGGCGAGGGCAGCTACATCGTCCCCATCAGCAGCGGAACGAAAGAGCGGCTGCTGGAAAGGCTCGCACCCGTAAGCCCCAAGCTACTGGCCGACGCCGAGCATCAAGCCTCGAAAATCTCAGCCACGGCAGTAGACCTCGTCCGTGGAGCAGAGGCCATCACCCTGAGGGTCAAGGCCATCAAGATCACTGGTGAGCGCTTAGCCGCCTGGTATGGCGTCAAGCGCTCCACCGTCGGCAACGGCGCCCCTACGCCGATCAGCCAAAAACCGTTCCGCGTAGACCTTGCCTATGGCGAGGCGTTGATTGTCGAGGTCGGCGACGGCCTTTGGGCTGCGTTCATCCCCGGCCCATTCGACCCCGAAACGACGGAGGCGCCCCCGGCTACAGCACCGCACGCCAGCACTGAACTCGATGCTCTGATCCAACCCTCACTGCAAGACCCGCCTCCGGAGCCAGGCCACCCCAAGATCGAGTGGGATGCTGTGCCTGGCACGACTCTTCCCGACCAAGAAGCCCTTGAGCGAATCCTGGGCCGATAAGAACCTGAACCACGAGGAGCACTCATGAAGCCGATCAAACCCAAGTCATCGAAAAACCTGCGCCGAACCGTGGCAGGACTGATTGCCGTCGCAGCAGGCACTACCATCGCCTTTGGCTGGCTGGCCTACAAAAACGCCACTCAGAAGACCAGCTCGGTCATCGAGACCCAGGTTAGCTCTACTCCCGTCGCAGAGAGCAAGCCGATGGTTTATCTGCTGACCGAGAACTACCCACCGTTCAACTACTCGCCGCGCGGCAAAGGCTTCCGCTCCTACGCCCCCGAGCAAGCGATCCGCGGGCTCGGCACCGAGACCGTACAGCAGATGTTCAAGCGCGCTGAGATCGACTACACCATGACCCTGCGCTTCCCTTGGGAGAAGATCTACAACCAGACGCTGGAGACCCCGGGGTACGGCCTGTTCAGCACCACGCGCACCGCAGCTCGCGAAGACCTGTTCAAATGGGTCGGCCCGATCGGCAACACGCGCATCGTGCTGGCGGTCAAAGGGGACTCCCCCATCCAGTCGTTCACCTCGATGGAAGAAGCCAAGCAGTACACGATCGGCACCTACCGCGGCGACGTAGTGGATCAGCAGCTGCGCGAAAAAGGCTTCACCACCGACGACAAGCCGCTGGCTGACACCGAGAACGTCAAGCGCCTCATGAACGGCGACATCCAGGTCTGGGGCGCCTCTTTCCCGGTTGGCCAGTTCATCGCCAAGCAGATGGGTGTGACCAACCTGCGCGTGGTTTACGACTTCGGCGGTCAAGAGCTGCACCTGGCATTCAACAAGCAGACGCCGGACCACATTATCCAGAAGCTGCAGGCCAGCCTGGACGAAATGAAGGCCGATGGCACCTACGACAACATCGTCAGCAAATACTGACCTCGCCCCAAAAAAAGAAAGCGCCGAAAGGCGCTTTCTTTTTGCCGGCAGGAGCGCTTATGTCGACGGAACGCAGCAGGTCACGCTTTCAACCGTTCCGCCAGTCCCGGAATACCCCCAATATACTCAATAGCAACGCATACACTGTAATAAAACTTTCACGCAATAGCATCGCGTCCTTGCGATTCCGTGACAGACCTCAAAAACTAGGAGACCGATCCTCAACCAAATCAACTCCGCAAGACACTTCCGCATCCCGAAGACGATCGATCTCCAGCTGGGCATGTCTCAGGTACACGCGAGAGATGGACGGATCATCCTGGAACTTCTTGGCAAACTTCGCATCGAGGAAGCGGGCCATCTCGGCCGCAAATTTCTCCGAGGCATCCTCGGAAATCAGTCGCGCACTCGCCGCTTCAAGCCCAGCGGCAAACTCTTCGCCAGTTCGACCGTAGTGCGCGACCTTTTGCGCCACCCAGTCATAGTTAGCCTTCACGCCAGCCTCACTGAGGAATTTGAGGTCCCACAGGTCACGCGCCTTCAAGTGCGTACGCAGAGCCAGCGCAACCAGCTTGTCGGCGTAGATTTCCTCACGGCTCTCGACGTTGAGAACGATACCCTGGAGCGCTTGCTGGCAGGCGTACGGGCTACGAATAGCGCGAGGCGCCGCGTCGATGGAGGGTACGTTGCAGACCTCAAGGTTGATGTTCTGCGTCTTCGCCTCCCACGGCACCCGAATCTTGAACGTCCAGCGCTTGACGCCGATCCCGTCACCCAGCGCCGCGTTCGGCCCGGAGACAGAGTCAAAGGCCAGTCCGTAGCGTTCCTCCATTGAGGCTTTCAACAGCTCCGAGACCTTGTCGATCACCAGGGGCTCTGGGCTGCCATGCCCACAGACGAAATCAAGGTCCTCAGACAGGCGAGTCCCGCTGTAGCAGGCGCGCAACGCCGTGCCGCCCTGAAAGGTCAGCCGGTCGGCCAAATCAGAATCCGACAGCGCGCAGAGGATTTCGTAATGCAGCATTTCTTTCAGGATGACCGGCTTTGCCAGCTCATTCTTGGTCGCAAGGCTTGCCTGCCTGACCATTTCTTCCAGAATCTTGCTCACGCTTCGATCTCCATTTCAGGGTATTCAGCCACCGGCTCTGGGCGGCGAACCAAGTCCAGGCTCCGCCCAATGGCCTGCAAGTCACGCAGCGCCTGCTCGGGCGTTGCGACAAAAATCAGCTTATGCGGATCAAACTCCGTCTCAGCCATGCGGTGATTCTGGAAGCCCTTCGCGGAAACCCGGCTGAACTCGAGGACTCCAAGAGGGGTCTCATAAACCGAGGCTTTGCCATCGGTGACAAAGGTCAGGCGATTAGGGATCTGACTGATCCAGTCGTGCTCATGGAGCACACTCTCCAGCGACAGGTAGTAATTCGAGTTTTTCCTGAAAGCCGGGGCCAGCTGCGCCAAGGCATGTGTCGGGAGGACAGCGTAGGGATTGATGAAGTGGGTTCGCCCCACTCTCGCCGCGGACAATTCCGCGTCACGCCAGACGGCAACCCGGAAATCACGGATATCGACCTGGGCATATCGCGCAAGCGCTCTGGCGCTGCAAAGCCACATGCCCTGCTCCGCCATTTCCCGCATAGCCTCTCGTACTCGCGCCTTTGTTGTCTTCCGCATCAAGCCGCCTCTGCACGCCAAATCAATACTTCACCACCGCAATTCTACGGGAAAACCCCCGCAGCGGAAACAGCCGACAATAGTTCCCCCCGCATGGTTTTCTGGTACGATTGTGAAAACACCTAGCAAACGCATTTAGGACCCCATACATGGGTAAGTTCGCAAGCTACAACGTGCAGATTGGCCTAGACAAGAATGAACACCCAGCCTGCGTGCTGGTCATTCTTGACGGCCTAATCGAGCAGTGGGCTGCGCCTAACGCGGCATGCACAGCACAAATACATGAAAGTGACCTTGAAATAACGGTTAATTCCGAGTCCATCACCCTGACCGCCATCTCCAAGGAAATAACGGACTTGCTTCTGAAAGGCTGTCCGCTCGTGGTGAAACACACCGCTAGCGGCCTGGAAGCGATAGCCACGGTGAACTAAACGCACTGTTGTCGAGCCACGAGCACGACGAGGCTACACATGAGAAAAAAATCGATTCTGTCGCAACTCGGCGTCAAGAGCATCAGCACCATCTCCCATGGTGACATCTCGATCACGAAGGCCATACAAGCCTGTGCGCTGAGCGCTCTTCTAGCGACAGGACTGACCTATTACGGCCAGCACAACCAACCGGATTACGCCGCCGCGATGTCCGCACCTGGGCAAACAGTCCACTTCGACCCTGCCTCAGGCACAACCGCGCCGCTCACGCTCGCTTTCGATACAGACAGTGGCGACGTCGGCTACATCGCTGGCGGCGCATTCAGGCTGGATGACCGGTTTCGCCGCGACCTCGAAACAGAGATCAATACCATCACGGCCCAAGCCGAGGTGGCCGGTTCGTGGGATCTGTATATCGGGTCCCGGCTGACCTTCCTGCTCAACTCCGAAGATTACATCGAGCGCCAGCTCGGCAATGCGGTACTGGGCTTCCTCACCGAAAACACCGGCCGCTCCCCTTCCGACCTGCCCAAGGCCAGCTACTACACGCGAACCCACGCGGTAGAGATTGAATCCTCCCGGCAAGCCTTTCTCATGGCGGACGCGATGAGAGAAGCCCTGATCGGAGAAGGCAAGAGCCGCATCAGCCGGCCAGCTGCAGAGGCTGCATTGGCGCGAATCACTGACGAGCCCGACGCATTCATCGCGGCATTCAACGTCCTGAGCGGGGTTGCTCCGAACCAGGACGGCCCGCAAGACATTCTCCCCCTGGTCGAGCACGCGATCGACGTCGAAACCAGCCGACTGAGCCTCACCAGCATGGCTGGACAGATGTTCGGCATTGCCGAAATCGCAGAAGGCCCCGCCGGCGACGCCATACTGCTCAGCCGCCGCGTGGGTAAGCCGATCTCGATCCGCGCCCACGCCGGCCGCTTCGAGGAGCATTACAACTCGGCCAACACCGAACCGACCCAAGAGACACTGGAAGAACCGATCAAGAGCGGTTTCGACCTGTCCCCTGGTCTAGCCATCGAGGGCCGGGGCGCACTGCTGAGCCGCATCCCGATGCCCGGCCAAGAACACACCCGCCTCCCCGATTTCCGCCATAGCCTGCAGGAAGTGGCGCGAAACGCTGAGTTCGAGATCGTCGACACAATCATCGACGACACCTCGTTCAAGATGTCCATGTAGCAGGAAGCTGACAATGAGCGAAGCCATCACCCGTTACGCAATCGAAATGGAAAGCCACAGCGGCCGCGGCTTCGTGCTCACCGGCTTCGAGCTTAGCAACGGCACCCGGTACGACGGGATTCTCCTCTTCGGCACCGAAGATGAAGCGACTGCAAGCATGCTGGAAGACGCCGAGGAAGACGACAACGACTGGATCACCGAGATCCACGTCCACAGCGACGGCAGCATTACCGACGCACAGACAGGCCACGCATTGATCGAAGACCTGGCTGGACAGACAAACTTCTCGGTTCCGGAGCTGCAAGAGATGCTCGCGGACTACTACAAGGATGAGGTGGCAAGGCCGCTCGACCCGATCCCCGAAGCCCCAGGCTTCTAATAAAAAACCCCGGTCATCCCGGGTTTTTTTGTTTCTGCAACACGCCTCGCTACTCCTGAGATGCCTGCAGGCGAACCGCAGCACCATGCTCCGCCACGCCCTGCCGAGCCTCCGCGCGCTGCCGGCCGGACAAGCCGCACTGCTGGGCCACCAGAACGAAATCATGGTAGCCGCAGTGCCCCCCAGATTCGACGTACCGGTCAAACGACTGGCTCATCGCGGCGCGGACATAGAAGGCCTCAATCAAGCGCAGCAGCGCTCCAGGAACACCCATGCTCAACGCTATGGCCGGCATATTGGCGATCGCATCCTGATACATCTTGGTGAACAGACTGGAGTTCCGAGAGCAATAGCTCTCATCGCTCAGCCGCGCAATGTACACCGCATCAATCACCGGCAGACGGCCTCCCGCGCGGTACAGCGCACTGACCATCACGATGGCATCCTCGGCGACATACTCCGGATAGAGCGGCAGCCACGATTTCGGCACCACTGGCTGAATGCTGCCGTAGTAGTCCATGTAGGACTGATAATCGACCTCGGCGCCCTCGTAGCGCTTAAAAGTGCGCCCGCCCATCTGGTAGGCCGTCCGGAGGCAGAACGCCTCATAGCACTGCAGAGCGGCCTCTACAGCCGGCATAAAGCCATCGCCGATATCGTCATCAGCATCAAGCAGGCAGACATGCGATCCGGAGGCTACACGCAGCGCCCGCGTCCTGGCCGCAGACGGCCCGCTACGCAGCCCCGCCGGGGCAAACACAATACGGTCATCCACCGGCAAAAGCGCTCGATAATCCAGAGGGCAATCCGGGCTGATCACCAGCTCGAAATAGCGCCCCTCCCCGGCTTGATCCAGGATCTTCCGAACCAGGCCGGGAAGGCAGTCACCCGCCTGATGGGCGGCGACGAGGAAAGAGACAACAGGCAGATCAGAAGACATCTTGACCTCAGCTAACAGCGCCGTCGGACATTCACACGGGCCGCGTTACAGCGGCTCCGGCATTTTCTCAAGGCTGGCGACGCCGTGGCGTTCAGCCGTCCTCAAGACAGATTGCACCATCATAGCCACATCGGTTGCCCAGAAATGGCCAGCAGGCGTCAGGTTACCGTGCTCGGAACTCCAGTCGACCATAGCCTGATTAGAGGAACAGCTGCCCCATACGGAGCATCCGCTCAGCACACCACCCGCCATGTGATGATCCAGGGCCTCGTAATTGATGCTCCAACCGGCTTTTTCTGCACCCGCGAAACTGAACTGAAAAATTTGCTTGCAGTCATCCTGCTCGCGATTCAGGTAGGTGATGAAAATCATGCGGTGCTCATTGAGCCCGAGCCAGAAAGTGATCGCCATATCGACATAGTCGCTGTCATCACTGCCGACAGTGAAATGCTCACCATCCATCACGAAGTTCGTCGGCCGACGATTCACGGTGACACTACCCTTCATCGGCCGAATGCGATTCAGGCGTTCTTCGACCTGATCGAAAAACCGCTTGTAGATGCTCTGCGGTATCTCTTGAAAATCATTCATTGCGTAGACCTCATTTCAGGTGACGGCCGCCATTGACGACCACAGTAGTGCCCGTGGAATAGCGGGACGCGAGAAGGAAACGGACAGCCTGGATAACCGGCTCAGCGCCCGGCTCAGCCTGGATGATCGCCTTTGCCTTGGCCGATTCGACATATTCAGCTGAACTACCCGGCGGAGCCAAGAGAAACCCCGGAGCCACCGAGTTGACTGCCACCTCCGGAAGGAGTTTGGCAAAGCTCAGGGTCAGATTGGACAGCGCGGCCTTGGTGGCCACATAGCCGACGTGGCGAGCGCTTCCGCGCAGGGCAGAGTCATCCGTCACATGGATGATGTCAGCCTTGTGCTCATAGCGCTTCAGCAGCTCGGCAAGGCCCATGTTCAGCTCGAACGGCGCAGAGACGTGCAGCTCGTTCATGCGCTGCAGCGCGCCGGGCTCGTCACCCAGCCACAACGACGCATTGTGGATGATCCCGCGCAGGGACTGATGGCGCTCGAGAACCTCGGAAATCACCTTCGCACGACCTTCTGGCGTCTCAAGGTCTGCCTGTATCAGGTGAGCCGTGGGCAGCGACACCAGGCGTCCAGGCGACCGGCGATACACCGCCACGATCGGATAGCCATCCTCGAAGAGGGCTTCAGCGAGGGAAAAGCCAATGCGGTCATTCGCACCAGTGATCAGTATCGGGGACTTCATGAAACCTCCAGACGCCACCCATGCAGCACAGGCAGCGAAATGCAAAAAGCCCGCATGAGAAACATGCAGGCGCGTTCAAAAATGGAATCCCGTATGACGGGCGATATCTCAAGCACTGCGCAAAAACCCCTCCCGTCTGGCGGCCGAAACCGTGCAAGCAGCCGACGCCAGGTCGGCACGCTTAGCCAGATGTCTCTCCCTGCGCTCGAACAGGCGCAGTAGCAGAGACAGAGAACCGTTCGGCAGGACAAAGCACTGCCGATTCTTTCCGCCGACACCATCCCAGTAGCCGTCATGGCCACTGAGCAGCTTGCTGAGATCGGCACAGTAAGGTCCGATGATCAAAACACCATCATCGGACTGCTGGAACGAATAACCAGCGGCGAGCGCGCGGAGCCTGGCAACCAGGATTTCCCGACGATCACCCTGCTCTTGACGTTGAGCAAGATACCCGCGCACGAGAGCGGGATACTTCCCAGCACGAAGACGCTCTAGCATCACCTCTTCGGTGACGCCGAACGCGCCCGCCTGAATGCGGGCAATGACTGACAGGTCATCTGTTCTGTCAAGCACTGAATAGACTCCAGCAGGGCATTCCAGCTAATCTGCCAAATGGCACACAGACGTTCGTGCCAAAAGCTCAACTAGACCATCGTTGTGACAACCACCCTATGACTAAGGAGGCCACCAGAACCCAAAAACCCAACACCGAGGCCATGACGGCGAGATGACGCTGCCGAGATTCAAGCTGAATCTGATAAAAAAACCAACAAAATCAGACGCCTGAACGCTGTAGACACGCCATAAAACCGCCACGGAAGTGCCTCGTTTTATATTTTCTACTACACGGAAAGATACACGCCAATGCAGCTACTAGCAAACAAAAAGACGAAAGGGATGCTATCATCCCCAGGGTGTGCGATCAGTATTACGCAAGGAAATAAAATGCGGCCACCAGCACAGCCTGTTACCTGGCAATTCCCCCTGATGGGAGGAATGGCCCTGCCCAAAGACCGCGATGAGCACCCGGACAGCTTCGTCATACCGAACGGCAGCACCACGCTGTACCCCGTGCGCCGCGGGGCAAGCATGCTGTATTTCAGCTACCGCACGCAGGGCGAAGAAACCCAGTACCACCTCTGCCCTCGCGCCGGCGGGGCCCAAAAGCCAGTTCTGCTGGACACCGAAGAAGCCGAGCGGGACCTCATTTCCGGGGTGACGAGCCACCTGCCTGGCCGCGTAAACGCCATGACGCTGTTCTCCCGGATCATGGCGCTGCCGGAGCACCTGCACACCCGTGCGATCGAGCACATCGGCCAAAGCAAACCGATGGGCAGCTACATGGATGTCGAAGATCTGCAAAATGCGCTCTGCAGCATGCTGCGCACGATGGGGCCACAGCAGGTCAAATCGATGTCCGTCAACCAGATGGTCTTCGAGATCACCCGGACGCCCTACGAGCGCCGACCGGCACTGACCTCCGACTATCGCAAGCGCTTTCCTGAGGCGTGGGTTGAAGAGGCAAAGCTAAAAGCACTCGAGGCCAAACCCAAGCCACGAGTACAACCCCGAACGGTGGAAACCGAATTCAACTTCGGCTTCGACTAAGGGCAGAAAGACGCCACCCACAAGGTGGCGTTTTCGTTTATGGGTAGCCGTTAAAATCAGGGTTAGGCTCAAGCCAACTGACCACGCGGCGAGCATCCAGATATCCGATCTGGGAGCGTGCCAGATCGGACTGCAGCAGCGCCTGAAGCCCGGGATGCAGATCAGACACAAGCTCACCAGGGCGCGCCCAGGTAAACCCTTCCGACTCCCAGTTGAGCTGCGGCTCGAACTCATCGCGAACAACAACGAGAAAGTTCTGGTAGAAAAAACCAGAATCCCGGTCAACGAACCGGAACGACTCAATGACCTCGACAACGGTTTCCTGAGCAAGCCCGGCCTCTTCCGCAAACTCCCGCAGAGCTGCAGCCAGCAGATCCTCGCCAGGATCGACGGCACCGCCCCACGTGCCCCACGTACCGGGCTCAAGCACATACTCAGAGCGCTTGGGCACCAGAAGGCGGCCAGTGCTCAGCGAGTAGACAACGCCGCCTGCCCCTGCACGCCCCCAGAAGCCGGTCTCATCGAGCGCCTGGAGGTGATGATCATCCACGGATTCCATCAGGCACCACGAATAGCAAATGCCGCGGCAGGTCCGCAGAGGATGAACAGCCACCCGAGCAAAACGCCCGAGCGGCACGTTCTGGCCTGCTGCTGATCCTTGGCCGAGCCCATTCCTTCGCGCGCCTGGCAGGCCAGGCTTGAGCCAAGCCCGACGCTGACCATTGAAAAGCAGACGGCGGCGATCATAGTCCCTGCTTGGCCCGGTGCCAGAAGTAGCTGGCGAAAATCTTGTCGACCACGTCCGTGGGCGGATTCACATCCGGGCCAGCGCCATCCTCTATCACGTCGAGGTTCAACGGGCGATCGACCTGCCAGATGACAGCGCGCGGTTGCTTCTCGTGAGGGAGAATGAACAGATCAAAGCGCAAAGGCTTGCCGCGGTAGCGCTCGGCGAACTTGACCAGGTTGGCGCCCTGGCTGTTCACGTTGGCCAGGCTGACAACCTGCCGAACCCGACCTTCGCCCGAGTAGAGGTAGACCAGCAGATACTGGCCCTGCCCCCTGTCGATATACCCGCGATAAGTCATGGAGACCTCGCCGCTTTTCGATGAGCCGTTCACTGCACGCACCCACCAGAAGAGCGCCTGACGAGCCATATCGAGGCGATAGCGGACTTCATACAGCCCGGCCGCTCGCCCGAAATGAGAGTCAGCAGAGTACCAGAGGCCAGCCAGCAGGCCGCCCGAAAGGACGACCCACCAAAGCCATTGAACGCGCAGCGTCGTCAGCTGGGAAGGGATCAGCCACAACAGCAGACGGGCATTCACTGGAACACCACGTCGCGCGAATGCTCACCAGCCTTCAGCGAGACGCGATTACCAGAGGCGAACACCCTGACCGGCACGGGCGGGCCATTATCGACGGGGATGCTCATCCCCAGCGGAGATCCGGAGGTCACAAACATCCCGTTGACGAAAGCACCGCCGGTGGCCACAGCCGTAACCTGCACGGCCGCCAGCGCGGCCTTGATCATTTCCTCGGCCTTGGCTTCATTACCTGCCGTGTCCACCTCTTCCACCGGCGGCGGCAAGAAGATCTCATCCAGCTTGGACAGGTCAACGTCCTGGCCGCTCTCCGGGTTGGCAGGCGCAGCAATCGCCGCCGGGAGCGCCATGGGGTTATCGACGGCAACGGCATCAAGCGTCGGGGCATTGACCACGCCAAGAATGGGCAGGGTCGACATGCGCTGCGCTACAGGCCCAGCGATGTTCAAGGAAATCAACACCACCAGGCCAGCAAAACCCAGCTGCATCATGGCGACCTGGTTGGGCGAGAAGTCGAACTGGTGAGTAGCCGCACCATCACCGCCAGCCTGAACCTTCTGGGCGCCGCGATTCTTGAAATTAAACATCCTCGCCACTCCTTACCAGAACACAGAGGCCGCCCAAGACCGCGCTCGGCTGACCGCCAGAGGCGCTCACATCAATCGACTTGATCTCAATATCGCGGCGCTGCAGGTGCTCAATGCCACGCACCAGGTCAGACATCGACGGAGCAGTAACACCGAGGCCGAGCCCGCTGGAGGCGCCGCCAGAGACGCAGATCCGGCTGAGCCCCACCCCAACACCCTCATAGGTGACCGCCTCGATCTTGTCGCTCTTCAGCTGATTGAGGTCAAACGAAAGGCCCGCTTCGCCCAGCCGCAGGGCCTGACCAATCGCCACCAAGTCTTGCGAGCCGGCGGCGGCGCCGAGGCTAAACGCCTGCGGCCACTGTGCGTTTACCGGCTTGAGCGCCTCATAGGCATCCTTCCAGATTCGCAGGTTTTCAAGGGCCTTAGCCTGCGCCTCGCGCGAGGCCTCAACACCGATCGACACCTTGTACCCAGCGAACGTCAACGCCACGGCTGCCATGACACCTGACAGCAGGCTGATATTGCGATCAGTTGCCATTTTCCCAGCTCCCTTCGATTTCGATCACCAGCGCGCCGTCGACCATGCGTGCCTCAGTGGGGCGCAGCCACATTTCATAGCCGGAGGTCTCCGCGATCTCGGTCAGAATGCGCTTGGCGAAAATGCGCTCAGGCTCATTGGATTCACGCTTGACCTTGAGGTCGATCTCAAAATCCGTGACGCGGCCGCCCAGACCAGAGCGACGGCTTTCACCCGAGAACACAGCGAGACGGCCGATTTCAGCACCAGTGCCAGCAGCAGACACGGCCAGGCGCTTCCACTTGTCCATCAGTTCTTTCTGAGCAATCGGTTCGTCCAGCATGCGCTGACGACTGGTCATGACCTGGAGCATAGAGCCGCCATTGGCATAGATATCAGCCACTGGCGCTTCCTCTGCGATGTACTCGCTCTGCAGCGACTTGTAGCCACTCCAGGGCAGAGCAACCAGCGCCGCCGCCAAGCCAACGCCGATCAAGGCGCCGACCACAGGGAAAACGAAGTGCCGGGCCACACTGGCCCTGGCGGTATGAGTGGCCACGCTACGCAGTCCATTAGAACTCAAGCGAAGCTGATCAGCGCGAACGACCACCAGACCGTAGTCTTCGACAACGCGCTCCGGCGCCTCGAGCGGATAGGCCCAATAAATCCTCATCCCGCTGACATTGCCTTCGGTCGCATCGTTCAGGGCGAGCATGAATTGCGACGCGAAGTCACTGGCGGCAAGGCGCGGAAGGCGCTTGTCGAGCACTTTGACAATCCGACCGCCGCGAACGATGAAGAACTCCATATTGGTGTCGTAGTCATTCTCTACGCCACCAATGAAGAGGAAGTCACCTTTCAGCGAGCGCATGTAGCGCAGATAGACGTCGATCAGGAGGTAGAACTTAGCCTTAGGGAAGCGCTCAACACCTTCGCAGATGTCGTTCGGGACGCCCACGTACAGCGGAGTGGCTTCACCCAATACACGGAAGTTGCCAGGGCGCGGCATCTGCCGGGCCATGTCATTAAGCACGTCAGCATCAGAATCCAGAGTCAGATAGACCGCTTCACCCCCGAGCAGAATGCTCTCGCCGGGGCGAATGCTCTCATCCAAAAATTCTTTAGCAGTGCTGATCAATCTCATCTGCATCCCCTTACCTGAGCTTGCCCATCGTGCCACTCACCATGGTCACGATTTCGTACATATACGCGATGATCGGGAGCAGCGCGGTAACAGCGACCACGGCGATCACAGCCGTTTTGGAGAACTCCACCAGCATGTTGACCGACGCCTCCGCGTCCTCCAGCAAGTAGGCGCTGGCGGCGGTCAGCTGCTCGTCGGTCTCCATCGTTTTTTCGGAAATCTGCAGGGCGATCTGCAAGAAGATCGGCCAAGAGCAGCGCTGATCATCCTCGGGCAATCGGGAAGGGTCACACGACGCACCGAGCCCTCGACCACGGCTGATATCCAGGCGATACGCCTCAATCCCGGGGTGAAAATACTCGGGCATCGACTTACGGGTGACCTCAATCGCCTGCGACATATCGCTATACCCGGAGCGCCACATCAGCGCGAGGTAACGCGCCCACATGGCGAAGGCGGTGTAACGCATCACAAGGCCAACCAGCGGTATTTTCAATGCTGCACCATACAGGGCCACGCGCCCTTGAGAGGTGCGGCTGAAGGCGATCAGCCCGATGACCAGGACGACAATTAAGCCCAGCATGAAGAAGCCATTGTTCTTGAAGAAAGCGGCCATGGCCGCCATCGATGACATCAAGGCGCCCTGCTCACCCGAGCCACGCGAGAGCTTGGCGCTCGTCTCGCTAAGTGTCGGGATCACACCCAGAACGAAACCGATAAATACGATGATACCGACAGCCAGCATCGCGGCCGGTTTATAGAGGCCAGACACGGTCTTCGCGATGCTCTCGCGCATCAACAAGGTGTCACGGATCTCTTTGAGAACGGCCACCATGTTGCCGGACTGCTCACCCACCGCGATTGCGGACACGAGTTCCGGCGGGAGCAGCGTATCGCACGAGCGCGACAGCGAACGACCAACCGAGACTTCCTTGGCGATGTCTTCCAGCGTGCGGCGCTGACGGGGCATCAGCCGCGACAGCTGGCGCAGAGAAACATCCAGAGCAAGCCCGGCGCCCAACAGGGCGCTCAGGTTGCGAACGAACATGATCTGCTGGCGGAGTTTGAGGGCTGCCATTACGAGCTGGCTCCTTCAAGATCGATGAGACCGGCATTCAGCGCCTTGAGCGCCTGCTTCTCCAGGACGAAGCGCTGATGATCGTAGGCGTAGTTGTAATCACCCTTGAACAGGCGTTCCTTGACGTCCTTGGTGAAGTCGAGGATCCCGTGAATCGGGTGAACGCCGATGTAGCCGGTGGAGGAGCAACGCTCACAGCTATGCCCCTCTGGCGCATTACGCGGCGTCACAGGGAAACGCAGCTTGTCCTTTTCAATCGGCAGAACATCAACGTCCATGCCGCGCAGGCCCAAGCTGTAGCGGAACTTGGCCCACTCGGAATCGTCCGGGGCGCGCTGCACCGAGCACTCAGGGCAGACGCGCGGGATAAGGCGTTGAGTGATGATCATCACCAGGGCCTGCAGCAAGTCGTGCTGACGCTCCTCGCTCATCAAGTGCGCCATCGAGGTGTAGCCCTCGACAGGGTCAGAGGCGTGGAAGGTGGACAGCACCAGGTGACCGGTCAGAGCGGCACGAGTAGCAACCTCGGCAGAGGTGCGAGAACGGATTTCAGACAGCAGGATGACGTCCGGGTCGTGACGCAGGAAGCCTTCCAGGTAGGACTCATACACTTCGGAGCTGGGCAGCGAGAACTGCTCCACGCCGATAATGGTCCGTTCTTTCGGGTCTTCCAGGGAGAGGCGCTTTACCGTGTTGCCAAACATCTTGTAGTGCTGGCCCAGAAACGCAGCCAGGGTTGTCGACTTACCGGAGTTGGTCGGACCAACCAGCAGCAAGATGCCGCGCTTCACGTTCAGCGCCGAGGTGATGTGGTCTCGAACATCGTCCTCAAAGCCCAGGCGCCCAATGTCGATGTAGCCGTTACCCGAAGTCTGCTCCAGGTAACGCATCGAGATACTGACCAGCTGATCGTCTTCGTGGAAGGACTGACGCATATCCCCGGGGATGAAGGAACAGCGCATTTCAAAGTTGGCACCGGAGCCACGGTACATCAGGCGGCCGGTACTCGGCTCCATCAGGCGAGTACCCCGCGAGTTGGCACCGGAAAGCTGCATCAGGTAGTTGGTGACCGCCACGCGCTCCTGAATGCTCAGGCGGAACGAGTGGAGTCGAACCGAGTTCTCGCGGTAGAAAACCTCACCCTCGCCGTTATCCATCACGCTCAGCGAGATATCGGTCGCCTTGCGGGTGAAGCCGGTTTCCAGAATATCGACGGCCACACGGCGCTCTTCGCCAGTGTTCCGATCGCTGTAATACAGCTGCCCGACCTTCTGGCCAGTATCGGTCGCACCCTCGCCCTTCTTGAAGCTGCGCAGCGGGGTGGTGATTTCCGTACCCGTGGTAAAGCCGTACGAAATATCAGTCCGCACGACCCCTTCATCCGACAGGCGAGAGGTCAGCGAATCTCCTCGCGGCATCCAGCGGCGCTGAGAGAAGCGGACCTGGTCATCGAAGGAAGAAAACAGCAGGGTGATGGTCCCATTCTGGGCGCGCACCGGCAAACAGTTGGCCGATTCACACTCAGTACGAACAGCATCATCCTCAATCATCGGATGGGGCTGCAGAGAGTCCGGCAGACGAGCGTAATACGGCCAGCGCTCCTTAACGGCCATCACCAGCGCCTCGTGGCGCTTGAGCGACGGTTCAGCTCGACAGAGTTTGGCAAACACTGGTTCAGGGTGATTCGACACGGCAGATTCAAGAATCGCCTGCACGCGCTCGCGCGACACCAGGTTTAGCGCAACAACGATATCGCCGGTACGCTCACTCGGCCGCCCCAGCGGGTTGATCTTGCACACCTGACGGGCAAACGATGTCACCGCCGCAGGCGCGTCGACAGTCCACCCCCACTGCATCAGGAGCTTCTGAACATCGGGCTCGACGACAAGTGTTGCGTTCGGAGCGTCTCCGGGATTAGTCAGATCGGTCATCACTTTACTCTCAGTTCACGAGCGACACGCCGCAGCGTTCCATTAGCACGTCTTACGTTCTGCGCAGTCGAAACCAGGGCCACATGCTGCGCAGTCGGAAGGTTCAAAACGACAGGGACGCCCCAGCGGGAAAATTGATCAGCGCAATCCAGAGGGGTCTGGTTCAGCATGACCTGGCCAGAGCAGGTGGCAGCGACACAAGCGCCGCCCCCGGCAGTGCAAATTTGCCGAGCACCGCCAACAGGGGTTGTACCTGCAGGGAAAGAGTCGGCGACTCCTGCCCCGTATCCGCGAGCGAGCTTTTGCAGAGTCAGCTGCATACGCATCGCCTCCTCCGTCAGCAGCTGCAAATAGTTCTCGCGAGTTTCAATCAAGTCGTAAGCGACCCCTTGCCCGGTGAAACACCAGGAAGGCGAGACAGCAAAACCCTGAGTGGCCGAGCAATCATTGCTCGCAGCAAGCAAAGGGTCCCAGGTGGGGTCGCGTGAATCATCGAGCGCATACACGAGCGCACGATCGAACTGCCATACGCCATCAGAGATGTTCGTGGCGGCAGCCAGATAAATTCGGTTGGGGTTTGCACCACGAGTGGTGAAGCCCTCATCAGTGCCTTGGATACTGGCCAAGGTAACGGTCCCAAGCGCCCCGGTGCGGGTCAGCCGCATCCGGAACGCCTGGGAAACCTCTGCAACGTAGTAGGTATCCATCCGGGCTTTGTGAACCGCGATGTCATCTTGAAGCGTGACAATGAATGCCAGGCAAACGGCAAACACCGACAGCATCAAGAACAGGATCACGATTACCAGCATGATGAATACCTTGTCTGCGCAGGATTACAGGTCGTAGACCAGGGTCAGAGTGTGGTTACCGCTCGCAGGAGCAGTCCAATGCACAACACCAGTGGTGCGAGCCGCCGCGCCGTTGAAGATGCCACCTTCACGCTTGTCGAAGATCGACTCGACGAGAGCGGTCGGGACGTTAGTCAGCACCACACCGATCTGGCGACCAGTAGTGCCGATGTTGACCAGCGACATTTGCGAATCGCCGACCAGGTAGACACCCGGAGTGCCGGCGGTCGGCGGGGTCCGGACCACGACCGAGTCAGCCAGCGGGCGAACGCCCGAGGAGGCATAGCGGGTGGCGTAGGTGGCGCTGACAACACCGGTAATCTTGTCACCCATCACAACCACGTCCAGCAGAGTGTTGCCAGCAGCAGTGAGCGGGTTACCAGTTACGGTGGTCGGGGCGCGCATGGTCTGCGACATCAGGGCAATGTTGCGAACAGCGTTCTGGCTGACCGACATCATTTCCTGAGCGTTAGCCTTGGAACCGATCTGGTTGTTGACCAGCGGATAGATCACCGCGGCGATGATGCCGAGAACGATGATCACGATCAGCAGTTCGATCAGCGAGAAGCCCTTCATAGAGCGCTTGGCCGGCTTGGCCGGGTGGAACAGAGCAGCTGCGACAGCAGTCATGGGATTACCTCTTGGTTTTTGGACAGAGTTGCGGGACAAACAGGGGGCATCAGAAAGTGACGACCATATCGGTGCCGATAGCCCCTGTAGGGGCCAGGCCGAGACTCACGCTGGCGCGCAAACGCAACGCGCCATAATGAGGTTCTGCGTTCGCGCCATTCGTACCCAGCGGGTCGTAGTCGCGACAGTATTGGATGGCGCCACCCCACGGGGTGACGCCATATTGAGCCTTAGGGATGGCCAGCTGATCGAGAATGTTCACGTTGGCGGCCGACAAATCGTACCAACCGTCACGGCACCCCATGTTCGCTGCCGGGCTGCCGCCGGCAAGCGAGAACGCCGTATTGACCGGGTAGAAGTTGTTGGTCGCCGTCGGAGCGGCACTGATCCGCTGCAGGTTGAACAGGCGAACCAATTCATTGCTGATCTTGCGCAGCTGCTCGGCGGTTTGATCAAGGCGAGCACGCTGAAGCGACAGCGTGGAGACAAATACCGGGGCGTAATCAGGGGCAACCGTCGTCCACGTCTGGCGGTTGGCCGCCGTGAGCACTGGGCTTGCTCCGGGGATGCCAGTTGCAGCAGTGGGGTTACAGGTGCTGCCAACCAGGGGGCACTCCGTGTTGTAGATGACACCCATCTGATAGGTCAGAGTGGCAACCGGGCCGGTGGAGCGGAACAGCGGAACCGTCTCTGTCAGGCCGGTTATGCGCTGGAACACCCGGACATTACGGAAGGCCGAGCCGTCATCAGCGAAAGATATGGGGTTGATGCGCTGGCGGCGCATGAGATCCATCAGCGCCACGTCAGCAGCAACAGCAGAAGCGGGATTCACCGGTGCGTTATCGCGCCCGCCGCCGGTGTAAGGCGCCGGCAGATCACCCAGAACACTCTCGGAGGCCGCCCAGGACTCCATGGCCGCGGCTATACCGGCGTTGACCGTTCTTTCTGATTCTTCGCGCTCAATTTCAACCAGGCTGCCGAGGGTGGTGAACACGGCAGAAAGCGCTCCCGCCAGCACCCCAAGAATGATGACCGCAATCAACAGCTCAATCAGGGAGAAGCCTCGCTGGGAAACACTGCGGGGCATCTGTATCTCATGCTTCACGAATAAGCACCTCAATGTTTTTCTTTAGACTACTCGGGGAAAAACAAATTTTCAACAAACCGCAGGTCAAAAACTGCCAAAAACGCCCTACAGCCTTCCGTTATACGGGGACTTTGGCTACTATTCGATCACTCACAAAATCAACCCACCTCTTGCGGGGATGTTATGGCACCGAAATTCTCCCTGAACGACATGGAAATCCGCGAGATATTCGACGTCGCGCGAACCTCCAACAACGCAGACGTGCTGCGCGGCATGATTTACAAGCTGATCAAGCTGCGCAAAGAAATGGCCGTCAGCATCCATCAGCTGTCATCGTCTCGCGCCGATCTTGCAGCTATCAACGAGTCAGCCGCTGCCGCGCTGGCCATGGACAAGAAGCAAGGGCTGCTCGCCCTGCTCGATCGCAAAGGCTTCATCGCCGAACTCCAGCAGCAGGTCAGCAAGCAGCTGCAAGCTCTCACCCGTCTCGCCAATGAAAAGGCCGCCCTGCAGCAGGAGCTGCAATCGGCTCGCGGCAGCAATGACGGCAAAGCCATCATCCAATCCCTGCGCCAAGAGATCGCCAGCGCTGAAGCGAATCTGAGCCAGCTGACTCAGCAGAATCAGCAGGTATCGGCCAAGGCCAACCAGCTGGAAAGCAATAACCAGGCGCTGAACGAGAAAGTGCGCCAACTGGAAGCGCTCATCACCGATCTGCGCAGCCAGTTGAGCACCGCTGAAACGCTGCAAAAAACAGCGCAAGCCCCGCAAGCCGAACAAGCTCCAGTGGTGGCCGTACAGGCTCCGCAAAGCGAAGCCCCGCAGGCAGAGCCGAATACCTTTGTGCGTGAACTGTTCACCCAGCAAATCGCAGCGCTGGCTGACAAAAACATGCAGTTGGAACAAGAGGTGGCCCTGGTCAATGAGCAGAACCGCACCCTCTCCGCTCAACTGCAGACCGCACACGAGCAAATTCAGCAGCTGACCGGTGAACTGGCCTCCCTCAAGGAAAGCCATAAGGCCGAGCGCGAGGCCTCGGCCCAAGAGCTGCTCACTGCCAGCAATAAGCTGGAGCAGCTGCAAGTCCAGCTGCAGGAGCAAATCAGCCAGATCGATCGACTGACCAATCAGAACAGTCAGCTGCAGGTCGAGCTGCAAAACAGCAACGCCACCATTGGCGAGCTGAAGCAGGAAATCACCGCGAAAGACAGCGAGATCCAAGCCCTCACGCTGAATCTGAACAACGACCGCGAACGCATCGAAACCCTGCAATCAATCCTTGCCCGAACCGAAGGCGACCTGACCTCGGCCAACGAGGCAATCGCAAAGCAGGATGAAGAAAACCAGCAGATCAGCAGCGAGCTGGAGGGCCTTCGCAGTCGCCTGGCCGAAGCCATCAGCGTGTCCGCTGCCAATGAAGAGCAGCTGAATGCCGAGATCCAGGCGCTGAACGAGAGCCTGCGCGCCAGCCTGAGCCGCGTCGAATACCTCGAAAGCGACAAGGTCAACCTGGAGCGCAATATCCAGCGCCTCAACGATCGCACAGAGCGACTGACCGGACTGAAGCGCCAGCTGCAGGATAGCTTGCGCATCATCAGCGAAGACCGCCAGAACCTGCGCCAACTGGCCAGCGAGGTCAGCCTCGAAAACACCAAGACCCGCAAAGAAAACAGCGAGCTGCAGGAAATCTGCCAAGCTCAAAGCGACGAGCTGGAACGCCTCGGCAGCCAGCTCTCACTGGCCAGCAAGGTCATTCATCTGCGCCAACCTGTGCGCAGCAAAGACGCTCTCATCATCGAAGGCACGATCGAGAGCGAGAACGACCACAGCAGCGAAACCGCAGGCCCGAGCAACTAAAGCTGGTTGTTTTTTGATCAAAACGGCGAGCGGCCCCGGCCGCCCCGCCGTTCGATCTATACCCACAGACTTATCCACAACTAATGTGGAAAACCATGATCCCGACCATCGTAGAAGAGATCGCAGCGACCATTCTCGAGGGCGGTGAACCCGCTCTATTTGAGCCCTCCACTCAGTCTCCAGCCGAGCGCGAAGCCGCGGCTGTAGCACAATTTCTCTACCGCTGGCGCCATAGCCCAAACACCCTGCGCCGCTACCAGACGGAGCTTTCAAGGCTCTGGATGTGGGCGGGAGACCGATCCAAGCTGATCTCTCAGCTCGACCACCAAGACTTCGAGAACTACCAAGACTTCTTGGCTGATCCGCAGCCCAAGGAGCGCTGGTGCTCGGACAGGCGACACCCCCGTGACAGCGCGCAATGGCGCCCCTTCATCAAAGGGTTGAGTAGCAGCTCGATCCAGCACGCCTTCAACGCCATCAAGGCCCTGATGACCGTATGGCTGCGCAGTGGATACATCCAGAGCGACCCCATGGCCAACAAGGCACCGGTGCGCCACACCCTGGCAGACAAGATCACCCCAGCTGAGAACGCCAGCGTCCCCTCGGAAGATCGGTGGTTTGACTCACAGATGAGTGCGGCGATCCGGGAGACAATCGAGGAGATGCCCGACGACACCATCGTCGAGGCCGAGAAAAAGCAACAGTACGCCCTCATCATTCGCACGCTGACGGTCACCGGTGCCCGCGTGAGCGAGCTGACCAGCGCGGTGCAGTCGCAGATCTACGAAGACCGTTCGGGCTGGTGGATCAAGCTGCGCGGCAAGGGTGGGAAAATCCGGACGGTGCCGCTGTCTGGCGACTACATCACTGACACACTGATGCCGTGGCGGATCGATCACGGGCTGCCGGCAATACCCTCCCAGGATGAGGTCACCCCCCTCTTCCCGCCGAGAGGCTGGCGCCCGGGCCGAGAAGCCATCAGTTCGCGAATGACCCTGAACATCGTCAAAGAGGTCACCCAGGCTGCAGCAATGCGGCTGCCCGCGGAAGCGCAGCGCGCCTCTGGATTGATGAAAAAGGCCTCAAACCACTGGTTCAGGCACACCTTCATCACCTCGCTGATCGACAATAACGTGCCGACCAAAACCATCATGACGACGGTCGGGCAGAACTCGGAAAAGACCCTGCGCATCTACGATCATAAGCAGGACCGCGACCGCCATCAGGACATTACCCGCGTCTCAGCGACGCTATAGGCAGCAGTATGCCCTCACCATCGCAGTGCCAGACCCTTTACAGCGAAGAGTTCGCCAAAGACGACCTCTATCGCTTCATGCGCAGCCAAAGCGGTGCCAGGGGCGTGATCGTCCCCTTGAATCACGAAGGCACTCAGGCCTGCCTGATGCTGGATAGCCCTCACCGCAGGGAGAGTCTCGTAGAAACCGGTCGATCGAACCAGATATTGGTCAGGGCTGCCTTCCATTGGCGATCGCTGTGCACCCTGTTCGGTATCCCGTACCAGGAGGCCGCCGAGGTCCCGCCAACATGGCTGCCAGCTCATGTCTATGGCGTAGCCAGGCCCTACCTCCGCAACGCGGGGCAACCGAATCAACAGGCTGGGGCAACCTGAACATCGCCGCGAAGCGGCTCGTTCTATGGCCCTTGCGGAGCAAGGGCAAGACTACCCATAAAACAAAAACCATAAAAAACAATAGCTTGTGAATGAATGAGGCAACCCATGAAACGCAGCAGCGGCAACCTCAAAGCCCCGGTTCAGATCATCGCCTACCACGGCAGCGGCAACCCCATCCACGAGTTCGACTACCAGTTCACCGGCCTGGGGAATGACCAGATCGGATCTGGGTTCTACTTCACGACAGACTTGTGCGAAGCAATCGGCTACACCAGCGGAACCCTCAACGGGCTACCCAAACCCGGCGGCGCAGACAACCCGACCGTCCATGAGGTCAAGCTCACGCTGATCAATCCCATGCCGTACGACCTGAAGCAGGATCTGACCACCGAACAAGCTCGGCAGCTCATCCTGGCCTCTCCGGATCTGGACGACGCCCTCTGGAACTGGGGCGACCTGGGTAGAGAGAAGCGGGAAACGATCATCACCAAGGCAGCCAAAGGCTATGTGCCGAAGCCTGGCGACGATCCGATCGACCTCCTCCGCCTGCTGCACCCGATCGCCAATGACTTCTTTGACGGCCACACCGAGGCCTTCAACCGCGCGATACAGGCAACCTTCGGCTTCGACTCGATCATCTGCACGTTTGAGGGTGGTAAAACCCACTATGTGGCCTTCTACCCCGAGCAAATCGAGGTGATTGAGCATATCCCTGCAGATGTGGCCAGGGCACGCCTAGACGAGCACGAAGAGGCAACCCCTGCTCCGTAGCAGCGGCAACCCTGCAGAACGCCGACAGCAAAAGCAGCGCCGATCAAAGAATCGCGAACATGCGGCGAACCTAATTTTCCTATAACACCACGGCACGCGGGCCTGTAAGCTAATCAGGAGGCCCGCTGCCAACTCTCTCAGGATCGACCTCGATCCCCGTCCAATCCTGACAGAGAGCCCCCACATGAATACCCGTCGCGCCACTTCGCTTCGTCCCGGCCAGTTCAAACATCTTCTCCGCGTCGCCTCAGTAACAGGCCGCATGTCCGTGCGGGACGTGATGCTTTTATGGGTGACGCACACTACAGGCATCCGCGTGACCGAACTTGCACTGCTTGAGGTGGGCGATGTGCTCTACCCGAGTGGAGCGATCAAGCCCGAGGTCTACTTGCGCGCCGAGATAACGAAAGGGTGTCGTGCGCGAAACATTCACCTGACCCATCCCAAGTGTATTGCCGCCATTGAGGCGTGGATTGCTGTTCGGCTGGAGCGCGCTTGGGGTATCAGTTCCGAGGCCGAGTATCGCGGCCTTCGTCCAGACAGCCGCTTGGTGATGACGCACAAAGGGCAAGCATTTGAGCTTGCGTTCAAGCATCGCATGCTTGACTCAGGGGCAGAGGTCTATCGGGCCTGTGAGCTCTACAGCAGACGATGACGCGCCTCTACAAACAGGCGGGGATAGCTTGGCAGCAGTCACTCAGGCCGGCGAACGCTGGCCGCCAGGGTACTTGCAGCAACCGGCGATGTGGACACCGTGCAAGCCATTCTTGGCCATCAGTGCCTCGATCACAGCAAGCCATACCTGAGCATTGACCAGGGCGTTATTCGACATGCTTTTGAAATTGCCCTTTAGGGGCTTCCAAAGGTCAGTACAACTGACCATAATGCAAAGTGATTTCCAAGAGTCTGGAGTTTGGCCGTATGGCTGATGATTCAAAACAGCAGTTCCCGCGAGGGGATGTGCGACGCCTGCTGCGCCTCGCCCTGGCCATGACCGAGGTTGAGCGTCCGACGCTCAATGCCCTGGCTGCCGAGACTGGCCACCATAAGCAAACCATCCTCGATGACGTGCCCCGACTGCGCGAGCAGCTGGGCGTCCTGGTCGAGAAAGAGGGAGCCGAATACCGGCTTGTCGATTGGGGGCCTGTGGTCAAAAAGACAGGGATAAAAAAGCTCTTGCAAGGTCAGTTGAGCTGACCTAGAATAGCCACAGCAGATAACAGATTTACCGAGGAAAACGACCATGGCCCACAAGTTCACGAAGGTTCTTTTCGCAGTCGAGCATGATGGGAAGGTATACGGCGTTCATCTGCCGGCTGACAAGCTGGAGCAGTTGCTGGCCGAAGCAGCGCGCCTGTCTCCCAGCGGTTCGCTGGAGATGTACCCCATGCCAAACCAGGGGTTGTTCACTCTGGCAGTCCAAAAGTCCGAGTCGTAGGAAACCAGCATGAAGTTCAAGCAAATTACATACGCTGCGGCGGTCGGCATTTTTGGGTTTGTAGCGCTTGTCGGCATACAGCTATTCACAACTGCGAAAGCAGTAGATCAAGCGCGTGAGTCGGCCATTATTGCGTGGGCCGAATCGAACCCTGGCGAGGCAGAGACAGTGAGTCGCTATCGGCAGGAGTGCTTAGGCGGCCCGCCCGACGCTCTGCCACGTCCAGCCCCGGTGCGTCCGTTTACCTTCGCTGAGTGTGCTGAAAAAATCGGTAGCGACTCGCTGGCATCTGCAATTGATGCGGCGGATCAGGCTGTTGATATTCCGGCTCCGCTCCGCTGGCTCTGAGTTCAAGGAAATCAACGCATGCCCTCTGAGCAAACACCTGAGTCGCTGACCGAGTTGCTTGTCAGTTTGATGCATGGCGGTGACGGCCGCAGCATGTGGCGTGATGGCATGGCCAGCGTTCTTGAGCAGGTAGCCGCAACGGACGATCTTTCACTGCTCCGTGCTGCAAAGGGCGCGGATGTGTTTGAGGTTGGATTTATGGAGTTTGTGTCCAACTTCCCAGGAGTCGAGGTCGTGCCAGCCCCGGAGGGTGGCTTCTACGGTTTCATGCTGGGGCTCGTGAAGCTGGATCGCAACCTTCGCGGTGAGGTGCTGCGCGCCTACGCTGCCGAACTGAGAAAGTGTTAAAGGAAATCACCCATGAGCGAACAACTCACGTTTGACGGAGAGCCCGCCGTGAAGGCTCACAACCTGAGCGTCTACCAGGTAGGCGACCATGACTACTACGCGGCCAATACCGCTGCTGAAGCCGAGCAGCTTCACCTAGATGTAAACGAGCTGGAAGAAGTTGATCGCGAGGATGCGCAACTGGTGTCCGAAGCGGTGCTGGATATGCCCTGGCGTGACGAGGATCAGCCGGGCGTCGATGCGGGGACGCTGCGGCAATGGTTGTCGGAAGCGAAAGAGCCCTGCTGGTTGTCGGGCACTGAGTAAAAGAACGTTCGAGGAAAGCTATGCAGATTGAGCTGACTGAAGCAGAGGTGTGCTTTATCCGGCAGGCGGTGAGAGAGTTCCGTACCGCCGCGCCGGAGCACATTGCAAGTGATGACGGCAGACTGAAGCGCTGGCGTGATGAGCGCGAGCTTTACGATCAGGATCGCGCCAGCGTTGATAGCAAGATGACGGATGCTTTGGCGACCCTCGTTGATCAGAGAAACACTGATCCGTCGCCAAACTTTTAAGGGAAATCGGCATAGCAGCCCAGAAAGCGTCGTGGCCCAGCTACTCGTTTGAGTTTGTGCACAGCGCACAAGGGCCTTCATTTTTTGATCAACCAGCAGGTGATGCGCCATGAAGTGGCTGACAATCGAAAACTCAGAAAACGCTGATGATCCACAGTTTCCGGAATGGGCCAGAACTGTCGGCATCACAGACCATGGCCTGGTATTCGTCCCCGCCGGCTTGGCCGGTAGCGAGGATGAAGTCGCCATGTGCATGCTGTATGACGGCACTGAAAGCCATCTTTACCGCAATCACACTTACGTGCCGGCAGACTGGATGGCAGCTGAGTTCCCCAAGACCATTGAAGCCTGCAAGTCGATTGTCCTGAAGGCTCAAGCCGCTATGCGTTCTTCCATTCACTGACGCCTTAGCCAATGCCAGTGGCATTGCCTAATAGGTCGAGGAATTCAACGATGAAGCCCGAATTGCACGACCTGGAGCAGCGCGCTTTGCGCAGCGCGGCCAAGGCCACGTCGCTTGTCCGCAAGCTCGTAGCAAACTCCCCGCATGCGTCCCTGGAGGCGCTGGAGCAACAAATTGCAGAGCTTCGGGTTGTTCGCACCGAGCTGGCCGACCGCACTGGTCGAAGCGCATTTGCTGACCCTGCCGTTTAAGGAGCCCGAGATATGCAATCTGCAAACCCGGATCACCAGTATCAAGCCGAGGCTAAGCAGTTCTTAACGAACAACCTGAGCAGGCTTTGCCAAGAGTTGTATGCCTGGAGATGCCAGCAGGATCTGCCGCCAGAGGGTGTATTTTCAAGGCTCACTGCCCTCTGCAATAAGTACGTGGTAAGTGAAGATGAATATGGCGCTGCCCGCGAAGCGGAAACCCTCATTGGGCAGGCTGCTCTGCTCTATGGCGCAGGTTCGCAATCATCACCGGAAGAGACTCATGATCAACTCCGGCGGGGGCTGTGTATCAGTATGGGGCCAGTACCACCAAGGAGGCGCTAGGAAACCCATGAACGACCTGCCTGACCCATCAGCGACACCGACTCGATTCGGCGTGCATGTGCCGAGAGTCATTGACGTTGGTCGCCGTGGCACACTGGATAAGGCTAAACGAACTGGGAAGGCTCGCCCCACAAGTATTGGGCTATCAGCAAGTGGCGCGAAGATGGCGTTGTGGCTGGAGCGGTTCCGGATGAGGCGCACGGCAAGTTCAAAACCAAACAAGCTGCTCAAGAGTACCTTGAGCGCCTGCTCAGTCGCTAAAGGACAGCGTAGCTGACCAAGCAAGCAGGGCCGGCAATTAGCCGGCCTTTTTGCTTCTACCAGGCGCATCCTCTGGTGCGACTCGCGCAGTTGCGCGTAAACCCCTAGAGATATACACTCAGCTCATCCATCACGGAGAGAGCCACCATGCCCGAATACACAGACACTCAGCGCCTGGACTGGGTCCTACTGAAAGAACCCACGTTCGACACTGGCTACCTGCGCATCTGGATGGGGCCGATGGCCGCCATGGATGCAGGCTTGGAACCAGTGGGCGGCTACTACTTCGCCGAGGGCTCCACCCCGCGCGAGCAGATCGATAACGCAATGGCTGGCCGGCTTCAGCTGGCTGAGTGAGGAACGCCCATGTCTCTGGAAGATCAACGCAAAGCCGTCATGGCCCGCCACAAAGAGCTGGTGGCCAAGCGCGCCGCCGTGAACCGCGAGATCGATGAGAACCTGAAGTTCTTTGCCGGCAAAGAAGTATTCGTGAAGCACTCTCGCGGCCAGTTCGAGGCCGAGGTGA
>JACCDZ010903532.1_pt1 | contig 125985 bp, 194 predicted proteins | sample 7449551 | NCBI WGS metagenome assembly JACCDZ01 (sample SAMN15323452, study PRJNA562643) | freshwater metagenome | isolation source: river surface water | place: USA:Blue River Watershed | collected 2017-08-18
AAGTCTACCAAAGAAACTTCTGTCATCTAATTGTTGTTCTTCTGCCATAATTTATTTACCATTTTCTACAAGACCAATATCTTGCTTTTGTTCTTGGACCAGGATTTTCACAATTGTGTCTTGCTCTAAAATTAGCCCTTTTACCAGGATTATTTTTTTTAATTTTTACTCCTTTTTGGCCAAAGTTTACTTTAATAACTTTACCAGTTTTAGGGTTTTTTACATATACCTTAAACTTTTTAACATCTCCAGCAGATGGTTTTCCCAATTTAACTTCTCTACCTTGATATTCCGCTTCATAAACACAATTACAATTTGCTTCTTCCAACTGAGTTGAATATCCTTTTAAGAAGTTTATAAAATCATCCATATCTTCTTGCTCAACATCCAATTCATCATAATCATCGATTGGATTGTCTTGAGGGGTATCACCAAGTTTATAAGCCTGGTCTACATACTCATCTTCTTTTAAAATATTTCCTAATTTAATCATTTGGTTTTAATTTATATTTTGACATATACCATAAATATCGTAATTTATCAAAACACTACTATTTTATAACCATTGAGATAAATCTTCAAATCCATCACCAACCTTCATCTTCCAAGGATTGTCATCCATAGTACTCCCACCATATACACCAGAATGTTGCATGTTTGATGATATACCACCCATTGCTCTTTTAGTAAGGTCTATACCTTCCTGTCTTAAACGAAGTGCTGTATCTCTTACCCACAATCCGATACAAAATGCCATCACTAAGTCATCGTTATAACCCTTCATAGCTTCAGCTCTACCATTCATAAATATAAATGTAAACAATTCATCTATCAAACGATTAGAACGAACTACAACCGCCTTTTCTCTAAAATATTCATCCAACTTAGATACAATCAACGGTCTAGTCTTAGATGTGGTTGAGAATCCTGCTACCATACCTCTTTCCTCTGCTCGGTATTTGTTTCTTAATTGGTTTTCAACATCTACATATTTTAAATCCTTACTCATATAGAATAAGTTTTTATATCCCCTATCAATTACCTGTTGAATACAAGCCCATCCAATATTTGCATTCTCTATTACCAATAAAGCATCATTATATTGGGTAGATAATTCAACTAAGAAATTTCCAAAATCTTTAGTATCCACCTTTCCCTTATACTCTGCCACTTGAGTGGAACTATTAATTTCCATAACATGAGCTGCGGAATAATCCGAACCATCTCCTCTGGCCACATCGGCAATTACCATATAAGAACCACCAGGTGTTGGGTATTCCCATCTCCAAAGGTTTCCATCAAAACCAGTCTTCTCTAGTGGGTCTTGACAATAGGATTCTTTATAGAACATTAATAACTCCGGTTCTATTACCGTATCACCAGAAGATACGAAATCACAATCACACTCTTGTGCCGCTTTTTTCGCCCCCAATAAACGTTGTTGCTCATCTCTCCAACTCTGGTCTCTTTCAGGATGTACTGTCCAATGTAATCTGATTGTATTAAATGGATTCGTACCTTCCTCTGCTTCTAACCAAGTTTTATGAAACCAGTTACCCACACCATTTGGAGTAGAAAGGGCGATACAACTACCACCAGTTGAAAGTGTTGATTGTGCCGCTACCCAAATCTCATCAATACTATCAATAAAAGCAGCCTCATCAAATATTAGAAGTGATAGGGCTTCCGAACGTCCAGCATCAGGTGAAGATGCAATCGCTTTGATTTGAGAACCATTGTGTAAACGAAGGGAAAGTTTGTTATCTTCCAAAGAACCGCCTTTTAACCAACTAGGAAGTAATTCATGCATTACTCTTACCTTAGTTACTAAGTTCTTTGCTACATCTTGCTTAGTTGCAATAACCAATACGTTAAAATCGGTATTGAATATCATTTTCCAAAGTGCATATCCAGCCGATAGTGTTGAAATACCGGTTTGTCGAGATTTCAATACTATATTAAAACGATTATCTTTAAATTGTGTTAAAGTTTGTTCCTGAAATGGGAAAAGGTGAAAAGGTATCTTACCTCTCACCGGATGTTGAATCATACAATACTTTTTCATAAAGTGAATCGGGTCTACCGCACACTTTTTGTATTCTTCTGCAATAATCTCTTTAAGAGATTTCTTTTGTGTTATACCTGTACTCATATTAGTTGCTAAGTGGTCTTACTAAATCGTAGTTTTTATCCTTTAATTTTTCGTAAGCTTCATTTCTTAGTTTTGTAGCCAATTCAATCTCACCCTCAAACTTAACAATTTCCAAAAGTATTTCTGCTTTAAGTTCTTCTACATCTCTCTCCATACTCCAAGTTTCAATCTTACCATCTTCTTGAACTACTTCATATGTTTGTTTTGCATCTCTATAAGCTTGTTTAAATTGAGCAACTATATCATTACCATGAGATATCATATTGGAATATATTTTATAATCTTCATATGCTTCCCACAATCCATCTAATTTTATTTGAGCTTCTCTTAATGTAAGACAATGTAAACAATATCCAGTTTTAGATATTAATTTTTTATCAACTCTACCTACTTTGATTGTTTTACAATTATCAGATTTACAACTATTCAACTTATCCAAATAAGCTCTAGTCTCAGCCATAATATCGCTCAATTCTGAAAATTCTATTTTACCCCCTTCAGTTTGTTCCCAAGACCTACCATCTTCGTCTGTCCATTTCTCACCAACTTTACGCTTTATTATTTCTTTATCGGCTCCTGCAAATGATACAAATGCTTCCTTTTGGTATTCGCCACCGGTTAATACCATATCTACCAACTTTCTACGAGTTGGATGCATAAATTTTTTATTAAACTCTCTTGCCATATTACTTACGATATATTTGTATATATAAGTATATCAAAATTAAGAAAACGATTAACTATCGAAGAAAATACCTAAAATTTGATTTAGGGGTGCAAATGCTCCTGTTAGTTTGTAAGTGTTGCCATTATACACAAATACAATACCTTCGTTTGGTACAATTTTATCAAATCCACCCAAAGCATTTAATCTTTGTAACTCTAATTTAAGTTTTTCAATCTTTTTAGGGTCACCACTTGCTTTTACTTGAGATATTGTCGATTGTAAACGAGCTACCATTTGTCTTTTGGCAGAATCAGGATTTGCAGTAAGTACCGATTCCATAAATGATAATACATCAGCACCAACTCCTAAAAATATCTCCTCAAATCTCATTAGGTTTTGTTTTGATATTTTTTGTTGGTCTTGTTTATCTATTTGTTCAGCCCATGCTCTTAATTTAGGGTCTTGTATTGTTGCTATTCTGAATGCTTTATCACCGAAAGCCCATCTCTTTACTAATCCTATTTTTTCTTGTGCATCTAATTTTTTTCCGCCCTTTTCTACAAACTTAGTCCACCAAGCCTGATGATATTCTCCTACACCATCGTTATCAGATAGCCCAAACTCCGATTGTAGTTTTGAAATCATTCCTAAATACTTTCCCTGTAATTTGGATAGTTGTTCGGATTTTGGTAACTTAGTCATTGGTGGTCCTTGTATTGTGTACTTAGATTGAACATGTGCGTTTACCTGCTTAATCATTCCACCTAATATAGATGCTGCTTGTTGATTTTCACCAATTATATTACCAGCATCATCATATTCAAACGTACCATGAAATACTAATAGAGGTTGATTGTATGGAATTACGTTTACTGAAGTTGGGTATATTACTTCCAAATTCATAAAACATGCACCATCTTTAAAAATCTTCTTTCTTTGTGGCTCGGATAGGGCTGCTATTGCTTTTGATAAATCCTGCATAGCGAAGTTGTATGCATCGGTTAATCCACCTCTACCAGCAAACTTATCTGCCACCTGTCCAATTGTCATAGCACCAGCTCCTTTGCTCTTTAGATGTGATTTGTTACGAGCTGCAACTAATCTACCATTTACCCAGCTAACTGCCAATGCCTGCCCATCAGTCTTCTCTCTAGTCAATTCTAAATCACCATTAAGTGCTTTAGTTACAATTGTTTTAAGGTCACCAAATGTAAGGTTCATTTCAATATCAAATGGGTGATTCATGTGACCATAAGCCCCACCTTCTAATAATAAAGATTCGTTTACCGATTCTTTTTTCAAACTTCTTTTTTGAAGAACCAATTGATTAATTTGAGAAAATATATCTGCAATATCTTTATCTAATTTCTTTTCATCTGCACTCATTGGTGATTCGATATCAACATTAGAATAAAGTTTTTTCTTTTTTGCAATTAATACATCTGCTTTTTTAAGTAAATCGGATTTTACTTTATCCAAATCTTTTAGGATTTCAGATGAAGTAGCTTCATTTGTAGATTCAAATGCGGATGGTGTTTTAATTTTTCTCCAACCTCCGCCAGGTGTTCTAAATATTCTAGCAGGTATTGGTAAAGTAGAACCTATTGGTAATTGTCTTTCATATCCTTTATCAACATATATAATTTTGGTTATGAATTCATTTTTTTTATTATCAGAACCTACCAATTCAACTTCTACATTTACAGGCTTACCACCTACTTTCATTTTACCTGCAAATAATTGTCCTTTTGTAAATCCTTCTTTTACTGGAGTATATTCTTCACTACCATCTCCATCCAACTTAGATTTTAATTTTTTTGCATCTTTCGGGTCGGGTGCTCCGTTGATATATCCACCAGGTAAAGATAACCCCACTCCAGCTCCTCCACCCAATCCCATTTCATCTATTACTTCTGTTTTGAATATTGGGCTAGTTGATTTAAAATCAGCTTTTCGCATCACTGTCTTTGCTATCAATTTATTTGCTGCTTTCATAAACGCTATGTTTATGTTTGTCTTCGTATCATTAACAACAAATTCTTTATATTGTTTTATAAATTCTATAAATTTCTTTTTATTTCTTGCCAATCTTTTGAAAAATCCAGTTAGCTCTGGCGCTGAAATTGGTTTTCCGTTTCTTGGGTCATTTAATCTTTGAAAAAAATGGTCTGTTTCTTTACCTAATTCAATATCTTCTGGACTTAATTGGTTATCTGCATATTTTTCAACTGCATCTAAATCCTGTTTTGCCATTTCACCTAATATAAAAGATTCCATTTCATCTATAATTTCATTTATATCTTCTTTTGAAATTATTTGAGGTTTTTGATTTGTAGGAAGTTCCCAAAATCTTTTAGGTTTTTCCAATGGTTTGCTTCTATCAGTTTCTTGCCAATCTTCAACAGTATGCGGGTCATCAGCTGGATTTAATGTACTCTGTACTACATTCTTAATCTTATAATATGCTTTTCTAAATTGGGTTTCCGTATCTTTTGACTTACCTCTACCTCGCATAGAATCTGCCTTTGGTACATCCATTTGAACATACCCACCTTGCTTATACCAATTTTCAGGTTTAGCTTTGTTTATTATTCTAGGGTGTCCATCCGCTACAAAAGATGTATCGGGTTCATCTTGTCCACTAAAACCACTATTTGATGCGGTTTCTTTTAATTGTTCTTTTTTAGGTATTCTAAACGTCACAGCCTTTTTACCATTAATTGTTGGCATTCCCCATTCATCTTTACCTATTGATTTAACAATTACTTTTTTGTTTTTAAATTTACCCATCAATAAGGTATCACCAACATTTACATTTAATTTGATTTCCTCATTAATACATTCTTTAAGTTTTTTCAACTTAAGAGTAATCATTTTGAATATTTGTTCATCAAACTTTGGATATGCTTTTGTGAAATTCTTTTTTCTTTCTTCTTCATTACCAGCACTTAGCCAATAACGAACGTCAGTACCACTAATTGCATTTGGTTGAGCAGGTGCAGCATACACATATCCTTTATCTAAATAAGGTTCTTCTACTTTACCTTTATATGGTGTGAAATATTTACCACTTAAACGTGATGAATCCTTTTCACCTACAACAGTTATAAACCCAGTTGTATCTGAATCGTATTTATTAAGTATTTCTTGCGGAGCGTATGGGTTTTTGATTTGAACAATTTTATTTGATGAGATACCAAACATCTTCATCATTATTGCTTTCTTTTCCTTAAACCCAAATGGAGATTTTTTATTATCAGTTACATCAGAAGTTCCTATATAAACATTATCCTTTCCGAACTTCTTAACCAAATGGTCATACGTTGCGTAGTGACCCTTATGAAATGGTTGAAAGCGACCAGAATAGACAACAACTACTTTGTCTATTTCGGCCGCTTCTCCCAATATCGTTTCTACCAAAAATTTTGCTAATCCCATCATATAGTTTTGTTACTATATAAATATGAAAGATTATTCTTTTACAAATTTCATAACCTATGCAATAGGTTGTTGCTGCTGTTCAGCCAGTTGTTTTCTAGTAGGTGCTCCTGGTTGATACTGAATCGTACCATCTTTTAAATTGATTCTACCTTGTGGGTATTTATCATCCAATGCATCAATTATTTCTTTTAATTCAAGATTTGTTGCTTTGAATTGATTTTTTCCAGTTACTAAAAATTCTTCTAGTTTAGTTAGTTCTTCTTCAATCTCATCTTTTCTGATGTAGATTTGTCCAAACTCATTAATGATATTTGTCAATTTTTGGTTTAAATCCGTAATAGTTTTAAGAGTATTTTCATCTAATTTAACTACTTCAATCTCAACCGTTGTTTTTTGTGGAATGCTATCTAACCCTGCCATAAATTTTTATTTTATTGTTTTATATATATATAAGTATATTGTTTTTATTTTTTAAATACGGAAACTCCTTTTTGTTTCACAACCTCACCTGCACAATAATTACCCCATTCTATGGATTTTTCGATATCATTGGTTTCTAAATATTTTACAACGAATCCAGATATAAATGTATCTCCCGCACCACTCACATCCGCATTTTCTATTGGTATAACTGGATATGTTATGTGTTTATAGGTAGTTCCCTTTTTATCAAGTGTGCATATAATTTTATCAAATAACCATTCATTATCTCGTATTACATCTTTACTACCAGCCCATTCTAATCGGTTTACTTTAATAAATGCCAAATCTTTACACCAATCGCCCAATTTCTTTTTAGTATCTAAAATAACCAAATGATGTAGAGATGCTATGTTAGATATATCTTCTTCAGTTAAAAATCCCTTACAATAATCAGAAATTATAATCGCATCATATTGGGATATATTTGCTAATTTGGATATGTCAACCCTATTAACCGAATCGTTTTCATCCACCCTTAAATACAATTCGTTGGTATCTCTATTAACATAACGAGTTTTTACAATACTACCGTTATCAGAAAATATATCCGTTTCAGCACCCATTGCTTTTAAGTTATTTGCAACATTAGATGCCATACCCAATCCGTAAGTTTCACTAATTGGAACAAACACAGGTCCATTTCCTTCTGGCGATTTACGCTCCGATGTACCATAAACAAAAATATCAGTACAACTTTCCCCTATAACTAATATTTTACTCATTATCTAAAAGTTTTGTAGTGCTAAATCCATCTATTCTATTAAAGAATTTTATTTCTTTTGCATGGTTACCCCCAATAATAGGTTTATACATATAATCATCACCAATTACAAATATATCAGGCTTGTAAGTTTCTAAATGCTTTCTCAAAGAATCATCACTATCAAATACCACAATCTTATCAACATCCCTTATTTGCATTAAATTAAATACCCTCTGTCCTTCTGTGTGAAATGGTCTACCATCTCCCTTCATTTGTCTAATTCGTTCATCAGAATCAATTCCTATCATTAAATCTCCTAAAGATTTTGCATAATCTATTAATTTAAAATGCCCATAATGTAGAACATCGAAACAGCCATTTATCCAAACCTTTTTCATTATAAAAACTTTTCCAATTCTTTGATTACCATTTCGGATGTTATTGATTTAGTGCACTCAAATTGTCTTTCAGTACCTTTATGGTCTGGACACCAATTCCAATCCCCAGCGTTTAATCTCAATCTATTAAAACAACCTTCGCATTTTCCCTTTGGTGCCGTAATTCTTATACAATCTTGCATTTCAGCCCAATCATATGAGAACCCACTAACTAAAACAGTAGGAGTATCCAATGACCAACTTAACCAACTCAATCCACTACCAATACCTATAAACGCTTTGGATTTTTTTAATTCATCCATTACTAACTCAATAGGACCATTTGGGTGTTTAACTATTCCGGTTGGTAATTTATTTCCCATATAGTCATCTCCCTCTTTGGATAAAAGTTTGACTGTATATCCTCTATCATTTAACCAATCCACTACTTCTTGCCAACCCTTGGGGTTGTTCCAAAATTTCGATTGTGCAGTTCCGAATACACCAATACAAACTTGTTTTATTTTTTCTAATGATGGAGCTTTTCTTTTTAGTTTTGGTTTTATTTCTTTATACTCTAGTCCCAAAATATCAGAACACATTTTTTGAAGTGTGACCGTTTTAGGGTCTATTGGATTTTTAAATAGATTTATAGAATCATCATCATTATAAAATAAACCTATACAATACATTGCATATAAATCAGATGCGGTATCACCTGGTTTTATAAATTCTATATCAGGATATTCGGTTGAAAAAAAGTCATTCATAAAAGTTGATGCAACTAATTTACAATTATGTTTTTTTCTGAATTCTTCTAAATACGGAAACCAAGCTAATGTATCTCCCAATGCTCTCGAATCTAACGCTACATAAACTCTTTTATCGTTTGCGTTGTAATCATATTCTGCCCATTTTTTACCATCCTCATAAATTAGAATTTTCCAATCTACAAAATATTCTATATTACATTTAGTCCAACAATTATTTCCAATTGTTGATTTGAACAAAACTTTATTAGTTTGTTTATCAACGAATTCAACATTATATTCGGCTTTTTTTAAACCTTTGATTTCTACAAAAGGACCTTTTACAAAGTGATAATGAACTTTGTTTTCTATTTCTATTTTGCTATTTTTATTTTTTACTAAATTATCGTATATCATTAACTCCAAGTTTTAACTGTTAAATCCAATAAAGAAAATCCTTCCGCTTGTTTTGAATAAACTTTGTTAGTTGTGTATCTATTTTTAGGATGATTATAAAATACATGATTAAACCAAAGGTCACCAACATCCCAACCACAATCTTTTATCCTATCTAACCACCACCCTTTAGTTCTATTTGGTATCAAATAAGCGTGAGCTAGGTCTTGGTTATACGCAGTTTTAGAAAAATAATCATCTATTCTATCTTTACCTCTCGATGGATTATCTGCTAATGAGAGGTAATATACATCGTGCAATTCGGATATAAAACACGCTTTATGTACAATATCAACAAATTCTTCAAGTCCTGTGTAAATAAATGCATCTGCTTCAAACACCAAAGTATAATCAAAGTTTTCAGTATCAATTGTTTCCAATGCACCTCTATGTGCTAAATAACATCCATAATGCCTACCAGTCATCCAACCCAACCCAGCACCAGGATATAATTCACCAGGTTTATTATCTTTACTTATGTGCTCCGGTCTTCTACAATTTTCGGCAGGTGCTAACCCTTCATATACTTCATTAACAATTGGTTCATATACCATTCCGTATTTTTCCAATTGTTTAATAGATTGAATACTAACTCTCTCCCGCATGTCATCGGGTCTAGTTAATAAATGTTTTATTTGTATTCTAGGTTTTCTTCGGATAAATGAACGAAATCCTTTTTGAACTTGGCCATAAAAAAATTCATTTACAGCTTTAGTAACTCCAGGAAAAACAGGAATATCATAATCATCTCCTGTTATGTAACCACCTGGTTTTACTTTGTTATACCATATTTTCAAATCATCAGTTACGGATTCATATGTGTGCCCCGCATCTATCATTATAAAATCAATACTACTGTTTGGGAATTGGTTTGATGCATTTTTTGATGTATCTTTAATTATTTCAAATGTATTATAGTTTTTTGATAACACTGTATTATCTATAAATTCATAGAATATATCACCATTAAACGCCCCAACTATATTTTGATGCAGTTTTTCATCATCAGTACCTTTCCACGTATCGATAGTTGTAAAATTTATTTTTTTATTAGATTCTCTAATTTTAGTTGCCAAATAATTTGTAGATTTACCAAACCATGCACCTAATTCAACTACATTCGAACCTTCAGGAACTTTTGTGACAACTTCATCGTATAAATCGGTATATGAAAACCATCCAGGTATTTCATTAAATTCTGGTTGTAGTTTTTCTAAGATAATACGTTTGGTTAATTTTAAATCATCATCGATATAGGTTACCAATGAATCATTATCGTATGTATCCAAATATGTGTATAACTTTCTAAATATAGATGGAAGTTTATAACTCAATGCCTCTTTAACTGAAAGTGGATTTAGTTCTAATTTAGAACTAAAATAAAACATATCACACGCAGCATAGAAAGTATCTACATCATTTCGTTCACCCCATACAATACAATTATCAGGTTTAAACTCCATAAGAGGTTTCCAATAATCTTCGTAGTTCATAGCCTGATTTCCTACAAAGTGAAATTTAATTTTGTATTTTTCCAATTGCCTTGCTATTGCAAATATTTCCGCTTGATTTTTACCAGGTGAAAATAATCCAACATTAAGTACATGCTTATACGATGGGTCTAAACCTAATTCGGTTTGAGCAGATTGTTTATCAAATTGATATTCTTCTATTGGATATTCCCATATATCCAAATCAACTCCTAAATTAGCCTGTTCAAATATTTGTTTACTCCATTCCGATACTAAAACGTATTTATCGGCGTGATATCGTATTTCTTCTGGATTTGTAAATGAACCATGTGTTGTTGCTACTATAAAATAATCCCTATGTTCAATGAATATATCATCCAATATATTAGTTGCCAAATCAAATTCAGGTATTTCCTGAAAGTGGATGATATCAGGATTAAATTCTTTTATTACATCCAATATTTTGGATTTATCACTATCCAATGTATGAATTGGTACTAATGATTTAATTCTATTTTTCTGAACTACATACGCATCCCCGCCACTATTATTTATTTCAACAACTTCGATTTCAAAATCATTGATAAAGTGTTTTATTTGCTTGTATGTGTATTGAGGTTGTCCACCCGTAGAAAGGTGTGGACATACATAAAGTAACTTTTTTTTTGCCATAATCCAACAAAGATACGAATTTATTTTTAATTTACCAAATTTATTTTAGAAAATCACAGTACCTTCAACCAAATCAATTTCTCCATTTGGGTATTGTTTTTCCAAATCGGATAGTAATGAATTTAATTGTTTGTTTGTGGTTTCAAATTCAGTTTCAACCACAGTTAATGCAGTGGTAAGTTGTTTTATATCTAAATGTAGTTGTCCAGCATTTATAATCAATTCATTTTTCTTGTTGTTAAGTTCTCTTAGTTTTTCTACCAATGAAACTTCTAATTTTTCAGTTGCCATATTTTATTATTAATTTTTTGTATTGAAAAAGAATACTTGAAAAAGCCTACCATCATATAAACTTTTTCCAAAGTAATCCATCGATTTGTGAAACAACGTAGCATCATATAAAATCAATCTATTAAATTTATTAGATACTTCATCCGTCAATTCCCATTTAGTTATATCCTTATAATCTGTGAGATATGGGTTATTTAAATCCTTTTCAGTTGGAGTTTCCGTCAAATGTACGAATCTATCTATTTTAGTTTTTTTATGCCTATAAAACCCAGTTCCAGCTGATAGTGGTGCGTTTGGTGTTAAATATAAAACACCCGCCCATTGAACACCACCATCTGAATGAATCCAAGAATGATGGTCTTCGGTTGTATATTGGAAAGCTCCAGTATGTCCATCTTCAAACCAATCTACAATTTCCCCAGCAAAAGGATACATAACATATTGTATCGCCTCTTTGATGGTATCGTTTAGTAATGAAGTAGTTCTAAAGCCAGGAAAGTTTCCAGTAATATTGAATTGTTGATTCAATGCAAAATTCCTAACCTCCATAGGATTTGCATAAAAATCATCTATAACAATTAAACTCGTCTTTTGCGCCATAACTTATTTTATATATAAATATACAAATATATTTTAAAACGTATTACAATGAACTACTAATATGAGCTTCTAATGCTTCAACCTTATCCATAAGAATTTGAACCGCTTTTGTTAATGGAACTACAATCATATCGTAATTTATCGCATCGGTTGTAATTAAACTACCACTAACACCATAAGATACATATCTTCTTAGTTCGGGGTCGGCATCCATCCATTCAGCTATAAACCCACCCTGTTTTCCAATGTATTCCTTTGCATTTGACATCGGATATGTATTTGTATAATCATCCTCACCATCAGTTATATAATTGTTACTATCAACTACTTTCAATGGTGTGTATAAAATTGGTTTCAATCTTTTAATACTATCATACGCATTATTAGGATAATCTTCAATATTAGTCTTAACCCTTATTGTAGATGAGTCAAATATTAACTCTCTACCAGTTATACCAAGTTTAGTACCAATTCTCAATCGTGCAGTTGCTACGTTTGATGATTGTGATGGCCAGTTTGCACCCACTAATACCGAATTAGCCCCATCGGTTTGGAATCTAATACCACCCGTTGTGTTTTGTGTTCCGATATAACCCCCAGCTACCATTATATTATTTCCAGTACCAGATACTAATACATCACCCGCCAACACTTCGATTGCTTTTGATGTTGGAGATGCATTAGTATTTGTAATTTGTATACCAGGTGCCGAACCATTAGTCTTAATATCAATCATAGGTAGACTCGTAGTTCTTTCAATCTTAACATAGTTGTTTGAATTCGCGATTACTAAAAGTCCATTTTGTCCTAATTCAACTTGCTCTAATTGTGCACTATAAGTTTGAGATTGCGCATCTACATTACCATATAAAGTAACTGAGCCGGCTGAAGCGTACCCACTAATGGATGTAAGAACATGTATATAATATGTTCCCGCAGTTGGAAATGTTAGAGTATCAGTAAATCCATCATTAAATACGGAAAAGTCTTCCCCTAATGGACCACTTACACCATTTGGAAAATATGCTATAAACATAGTATCTACTAAATTTCCACTATCATCGGGTGTATCATAAATTCTAGCGGTTATACCCATCCATAAATTACCTTCAAAGTTTGAATCCGCATAGGCACTCATGCCACCATCAGCCCCCCAATCCAATGTTGAAATCGTATAAGTTCCGGCAGTAGCTACACTAAATCCAACCGTATCAAACTCAATAGTATCCGAATAGAAGTTAGCTGGTGCAGTAAGTGTTTCTCCGGACCCGTAATTATAACTTGACATTGGGTTTATAGTTACAGATGATGAACCACCTGTTGGGCTACTTATGTTACCTTGTTTTATCTCAACTCTTTTAGTTCCACCCGTGTCGAATACCTGAATTGCTTTTGATGTTGCGTTTAGTACAATTCCATCGGAACTATCTCTAAAATTACCAAGCGTATCAACTCTCCAGTTTCCTATTTCAGATACTTGCGATGCATCCGTTACAATTTTTCCCCTAATTGTTAATACATCATCTTTATATTGTATATAAGAATTACCAGGACTTGCGTTTGCACCAAATCTAAATTGTCCATCCTGTTGTAGATAAAAACCAGGAGCAGTTCCACTATCTAAATTAGTTGCCCCCGCACTTTTGATAAAACCACCAACTGTCATATTTCCATTAAATGTACCATTAGCACCAGTTATGTCTCCTCTAAAAAACGCGTTGCCAGCGGAATTAACCGAAAATCCCTGAGTTCTAATCAGACTACTTGCCAAATCTATAAACGTACCGGCATCAGAAAAATTACCGCCTGTATATACATAATTGGTAGATGTAATTAGATTCGTTGCCACTCGAGATGTTACAATTGCACCAGGACCAATGTATGTTAATGCATCGTTTCCTGCATTAATTGCATCAATAGCCGCCATCGCTCCCAACGAACCACTAAATGCAGTTAATGCAGTTTGTGCGTTTGTACCGGCAGTTGCGATAGCAGTAGTTTGTGCGTTTGATGCTGCGGTATTTGCGAAGTTTTGTGTTGCCGCATCACCACCGGTTACAGTAATATCTCCCGCAATTTGTAAACTACTTCCATCCCATTTAAGGAATCGGTTACCAGCGGTGTTCATAATTGAAAATCTTCCTGTTGTACCCGCTGCTCCTTGTTCATAAATACCTAAGAAAATACCAGGCCTTTCATAACCAATAACAGCTCCACCAGGATTTAATGTTGTTCCACTTCCACCCGATGTTCCAATAGTTGCGTTTTGTCCAATAGCAATATACGGGTCAGTTCTACCACCCGCTATTACGATATTGGCAAATGCACCAGTACCATTTTTAGTACCAACGTTAATTGTATTCTTAACATACGATTCTTCAAATATTGCAATCTTAGCTGCAACAAAGAATTCTTCTTGCCCCAAAAATTCCCAAAAATCAGGTTGTGTATCTGGTTGTTTTGGTCCAATTAAATTAAAACCGGAAGGAGGTGAACCACCAACATAGAAAGTAGAAGTTAATGGGTTTACATATGTATTTGGCCCAGAACCACTAACCGATGCGTAATAGTTTGTAGTACCTGGAGTTGCGTTATAAATAACCGCATCTCTACGATTATTTGTATTCTCTACTTGTCCTATATAATCCGTCAGGTTACTCCATTCACCCCTCATAACAATACCAGGACCAACCGCTCCTTCGAACTGAACGGATAGTGATTGTGTTTTGAATAATGTAGTACCAGGTCTTGAAATACTTCCTGAAACGTATTCACAATCTATTTGGTAAACAATTTCACCGGTAAGATTATTTTCAGGATCATTCCAAGATATTATAGGTGGCATTGATGCCGTTGCCTGATTACCACCCAATCTTGCGTTTGGCGTATTATATGGAGATTGTAATCCTAAGTGGCTGGAATATGAAAGTATTGAAACTACAAATTGCTCTTTATACCCAAATTCATCGTAAGCATCCCATTGCCCACCACTAAATCCATTTGGCATATGTCTAAGTTGTACATTTCCTCTTGATGCTTTTATTGTATTTCCAGTATTGTTAAATTCTAATTCACCCGAAACTCTATATACAACGGATGAATTATCATTTTGCATATAGACATTATATGGTGCAGGTGGTTCGAATTGTACCGATAACGATTGAGTTACAAATTGCGTTTGTCTATTATTTTCAAAATCTATTTTATAAATAATTTCTGCGGATTGAGAAACTGCCCACTTCCTCCAATCTAATAAATTTGGTGCTGCCGCAGGCGTGTTTGTAAATCTACTTATACTTTGAGTTACCCAATTTGATTTGGAATGTATAGAAGCCGAAGAAAACCCTAAATTACCAATTAAGTTACCCAAATAATCATAATCGGTTGGGAATACAGGTGTTGGATATTGGGATGTTGTTACATTTTGTAATTCGGTAGTTCCTTTGAATGTGTTCAAAGTTATAGCCGTTTTTGTTAAATTTTTATCCCAAAGGTCTCCTGTAATAGTTGCGTTTTCATTTGTACCAACTACTTTATATGCATCTGCTCCCGCTTTTACACCTGCAATTGTCAATTGCCCCTCTGCTCTGACATCAGATGCTAATAAATTACCTATCGATGGTGCTTTACCATCGGTAACTTTTACTTTCCAAGTTTTATTTTGACCAGGACCTACCGCATCGGATGCATCAATTGATATAAACGCTTCTTTTGAGCCAGGAGATGTTTCTGGTATTGGCCCATCGTAGTAAGTTTCAGAACCATCTTCTTCAATAAAAAAGAAATAGAAATTCGGACCTACCTGTCCTAATCCGGCAGAAGAACCAGTTACATTAAATGCAGTTGCTATTAAATCTATATTACCATCTGGTGATGTCTTGTATCCATCTCTATCAAAGTTAACCGTATAAGTTGATGCTTTAAAATCAACGGAACGAGCATTTGGTACTGATACATTTTTTGTAAATGTTTGAGTACGAGTAAAAATAGAAGATGTATATTCATGTCCACTTCCTAAAGCAAATGGATATACTTGAATTGTATATATTGCACTTGCTGAAACGTATGGGAAATCAAATCTATTATAATTTATCGTTGCAGTACTTAACGAAGATGATGATAAAGAACCAGTTCTTATATTCCAAATAGAACCACCTCTAGTTTCAATTGAATTAATTCTCCAAGTACCAGGTGCGGCCGATTGGGTTGTAAATCTTAAAAAATCTTCCCCTTCTTTTACCTGTATTGTGGTATTAGCCGGAGAATAACCTACCGGTGTAATAAACCCAACCTCATCCGCTGTTAATGTGGTATTTGGTGGAGATATTAATATTTGAATTGGCGGCGGTCCTTCCAATACCTTCGTATATTGTTGAACAACACTAGCTGTATAAATCGATGATGTATAATATGGTTGTATTTCTAATGGATATGTTATACTTCCACTAAGATTAATAAATCCAGATGAAGCACTTATAATTAATGATTCAGTATATGCGTTATCAAAATAAACTAAACCACCGGTTATATTTGAAGCAGTTATAGAAGATTGTGCTATATGGAATGTACCAGGTTTTCTACTACCAGTAAATGCCAAATATCTACTACCTTGCTTCAATTTAATATCAGTAATAGATGGTTTAAAATCATTAACAACACCTCTTGAATTTGCAGCCAATGTTACCGATGCGGGAGTTACTTCAAATATAATACTCTCATCTCCAGGCTTACCTTCGGGAACTATTGTAAATAGTTTATCAACCGATACGGATGCTGATGTCCAAGGTTCAGTATAAACAAAGTTTACTAACAATTGTTTAGATTGTTGCAACGCATCTCCTAATGGATATGTTGCTGCATTAGCTCTAGATGGTATTATATTTCCGAATTCATCATACGCAATTACACTTATATCTGGGTTACAACTATGTGTTACATATTGTACCCAATATTCAGGAACAAAATCGGTATTAATGGACATTGAAGGATATACCTCAATTGAACAACTTATGGGAGCTTCAAATTCACCCCTACGATAGAATGATGCGGTTGCCGATGAAAATGTTGGAGTAAATGTAGTTTGTAATCTTGGATTAATTGTAAATGTATCTGCATCATATAGAACAACACCAGCATCCAAACCATCCTGTAAATCGGTAAGAGTTAATACGGTCAAAACAGATGCAGATGGTACTGGAGAACCAGAAGGTATTAAATACAATGTCAATTGCCCTTCAATAGAATCTCTATTAAAAATTGCATTATAGTTTAATTCACCAGACCCAGTTGTACCTGGTTGTAATCCTTTTATAAATCCACTTGCACTCGCATCATTAAGTGTAAGATATGTAGAACCAGATTGTACGTGAATCTGAGGTGCTGACCTTCCTGCAGGCAACCCAGCTCTAAGTTTAATTTCATTTACACCATCTATACGAATTGCTTGAACTTCTAATGAACCTGATGGGTCTGAGTTTCTTATAAACTGCCCATTATAAGGTCTTAATTCATAATTTACACCACCCTTACCATCAATTACTCTTGTTATTATAATAGAATCCTCAACCCCCTCACATTCAGCGGTGTATTCTATATATTGTACAACAATTTCTTCTAAACCAGGATCTCTAGAACCTGTAAAGTTTTGTACGGTCAATCTAACCGTATCTTTATCTATATCCAACAACTTACCAGGAAATTGCCAATGGTCAAATGGTGGTGATACTAAAGAACTACTTAATGGAGTTGTTGCCCAATATGAAGTATCATACATTGAAGATGATAATTCGGTATTGAAAAAATCAAATGAACGAGATGTAAATGTAACAGAACCAGTTAGGAAGTTTTTAACAACATCTATAAAAATTGTAGTTGGGTTTACAGGGTTTCCATTACCAGAACCAGAATCGAATTGAAAATATAAAGATGATGGTACTAATTCTAAACTTTTGTTAATACGATTTAAATTACCACCATCAAATGTTTTTGTTTCAGTTACAATTACTGGGATATAATTGTTATTGATATCATAGAATTGAAATAAGAATTCAAAAGTTTCTACTGGTAATGTTCTCGGTATCGGTTGTATAAAAGAAATTTCATTCGGTGAAAATGAAGTTTCTTGTGATGCTCGTAAACTAATATCAGCCAAATGCCATCCAGTTCCTTTTACTTCTACATATAATTTTGCATTTGAAAATTCTTCTGCTCTAAAATTGGCAGTAATGTTTGATTTTTGTAAAATCGTATTATCAGATGTTACTGTCAATATATTTTGAGATACACCGGATGGTATCCCATTGTTTATTCTAGAACCACTAATATAAAATTTAATGTAATTTGCCGGAGATACGTTTTGTAAAAGTTTTACATTAAAATCTAAAGTATATTCGGAGTTTTGTGTTAAATCAATTGATTTTGATGTAAAGAATTGATGGGATGTTGCCGCACTTCCATCCAATCTAACCGAATTATACAAAAATGTTTGATTAAACTGAGTTGTTAAATCATTAGATGATGTTAGCCAATAGTTTTTAAAATTAAATGCGTCAAATACACCATAAAATTCTTCATTTTTTGTAGCCGATTCTAAATCTTTTAAAATCTCATTAGATTCCAATTGTATTTCCTGAATAAATTGATAATCTGCCAAATCCGATTGAGACCTTCTAAAAATCTTTACCCTTGCTACATCACCAACAAACGTTTCTAAATCCGATATTAATATTTTTGCAAACGAACCCGTTAATGCTGTTTTAAGATTATCCAACCCCTCTACATAATTAAAAGATGCAGTATATCGTTGATTTGAAAAGTCTTGAACAATCCCATTTATAGTATATGGCGTATTTACAGTTAAATCAGTTTTACTAATAACATCATCCGCCAGTGTAAACAACCCCAAATCGGTAAGTTCTATGGTAGTACCAACAACCGAACCAGTCCAAGCCCCACCATCATTTATTTGTAGTAAATAATTTGTTGGTAAAGAATATTCGGATAATCTTTGTCCTTGTTCAGGAACTTGCGCAAAACCATCCACTCTACCCGTTTGTATTACGGGTGTTACTACATTTGAAAATATAGGTTTTACTATTTCGGTTATAGATACTTCAGGTCTACGATAAAATCTTACTTTATCTTCGTTTGAAAGTAATTTATTTATTTGAAATTCCCTTTCCCATTTAACATTATAAACATTTCTCCATTCTTCTGGTATATCTTGTACTATACCATTATCATCTACAAATGTTTTTAATTCCCCTAATACCGTAATTTTGGCTTGTCCTATTGGCGTATCTTCGTAAACATATACAGCAACTAATTTAGAAACACCTTCATAATATTCAGGAACACCATTACCTGGTTCATAATAAACAGGATTTCCATTTACATCTAATATTTCAATCTTAATTTCAGTAGTTTCTTTTAGGTGCTGTGAACCTTCAATTAGAAAACCATTCTTACCACCAGTAAATGTATCTTTAAATTCAGTTATTCTAAAATATCTTGAATTTGGAGCTGTATCATTTATATATGTCTGAAATGTTGTTAAGTTTTGTGTTAAACTTTCCGGAAATTTCTTTATTATCGCCATAATTTGCTTGTATTATTCTATGATAAATATTTACATAAATTTTTTATGTTTATAATTATATTAGAATTCTAAAGAAAACTAAAGAATGTTATGAAAAAATACGCTATGATACAGATTGATGCCGATGTACATCAATTATTAAAAGAATTTTGTAAAGAAAAAGGATATAAGATAAGTGGATTAATTGAAACCCTTATAAAAGAAAAAGTGGAGTCCTCAAAGAAGACTCCACCTAAAAATATATTACCGGTTGTTAAAAATTAATTTTAGAGAATCCCTCTACTTTTTTAATTTCGATAAGTCCATCTACAATATCTCTCATTTGCTCTAAGTGAGAAATTACCCATATAAAATCAAATTGAGTTTTAAGATACTGCATCATCATAAATAGGGATGAGAGGTTGTCTGCATCCAATGTACCAAACCCTTCATCTATTACTAAGAAGTTAGGTCTAGGTAGGTTACAGATGTTAATTAGAGCCACTCTAATCGCTAGACCTGATATAAACTTCTCCATACCACTACACATTTCTAGAGCCCACTCTTGGTCCTCGTAAACGATTCTAGCGTTAATGTTCTTTCCATCAGTATCCATAGAGATTGAGAAATCTACTACTTGTCCTAATATATTGTTTACTTCGTTCTCAATCGCTGGAAGTGCTTTGGATATTAGTTCGTAAGGTACGCCATCTTTCTTAACTGCATCTAAGTAAAATGTGTATAATTGGTTTTTAGTTTCCAATTCTTTTACTTCTTCCATCTTAGCTGTCATATTATCAATGTAAGTTTTCGTTGCACCCACTTCTGACATTAATCGTAACATTCTTTTATTTACATCCGATATTTGAGTTTCCACACCTTGCTTTAATCTACGAACATTTTGAATATGTACATCTAATGCCTGATTCTTAGTAATCGTTTCTTCGTTATCGTTATATCTTTGAATATCAGCGTTTACACTTTCTTTTTGAGTTTGTAACAATTCAATTTTAGAATCCGCTGTTCTAATATCTCCTTCCAATCTTTCCCCAACAGCAATTAATCTTTTATGCTCATCGGTCCACTCTTTCCATTGTTTGAATTGTTCTTCAACCCCATCTAAATTTCCTAATTGGGTTAGTAGAGCATCGTACAAAATGTTTAGGGTTTCTAATTGATTACCTTGTTCTTCTAATTTCTTTTCGGTTTCTTTTGCATCCTTTACAAACACATTGTTCATACAAAAAGTACAATTAGGGTCATATTCATGTTCTGCTAAGTGCGATAATTTCTCTTTGTTGGAATCTATCGATTGTTCTAATAATTGAATCTGATGTTTAGTATCCTTTAATTGTCCCTTAACCAAATTCAATTCAATTTGTGCTTCACTAATATCCGTACCATTAATAGTAACTTTAGAATCAATTGTTTCTTTAGCTTCTCTAACCAATTCTTTTGTTTCAGTTAATTTTTCGGTTTTATCAATCTTAGTATCTCCCCAATTCGTTAGTTCACCTTCAATCTTTTTAACTTTACGATTCAGTTCATCAATATCTAAATTACCTTGAATTGGAACTATTTGTTGAGATAGGGTTACAATTTGTTCTTCCAAATCACCTTTACGATTTTCTAATTCTAACTTTTCAGAATCTAACTCACCATACTCACTTTTCTTTTCGTTTAATTCAGTTTCCTTTTGTGCCAACTCTGTCGAAAAATCCGTCCTTCTAAAATTTCTGATAAGTGCGTTCACATCCTTAATATCGTTTGTAGCAGTTTCATACAGCTTATCAAACACATCTAATCCCATAAATTGAGCAAGGAGGTCTTTCCTTTCAGATTGTGATTTATCAATGAATAGTGCGTTGTTACCTTGTAGTGATAAGGCTGTCATTACAAAATCCTCATACCTTCCCACATACGTTTCAATAACTTGATTTGTATCCCTTCTTTCAGTTCCGTTTAGAGATTCCCTTCCACTATCACCATCTCTCCAAAAGTCCACATCTACCTTTACATTCTTTCCCTTATTAATAGTTCTTCCTTCTCTACGAATGTGGTACATTACACCATCAATAGTGAAATCCAATTGGCAATGGAAATCTGATTTACGATTATTCATAATTGCCGCTGCTTTGTATGCTCTACTACATTTGTCAAACAAACAAAATGAGATTGCATCGAATAGAGATGATTTACCTTGAGCGTTTGGTGCGAATAATCCCATCAAACCATTTACTTTATCAAACTTAATAATATTATCCTCTCCATAACTGAACATATTCGAGAAATCAAACTTTACCGGTTTCCAACTTATATTTCTTTGTAATTCAGATGGTTGTACTCTACTATTAATATCACGATTGATTTTCTCTATCCCAGCTAAGTCCTCCTTTGTCACGAATGGTAGCATCCGTTCGATATACTCCCCTATTAAAGAGTTTTGATGGTTTATATCGGTCACACTATCAACCTCCAACCTTGCCTCTCTATCGTTGGTTTTTTTGGTATTGAATGAATCGGTTCGAATGATTGTAAAATCCTCTACACCATACTTTGTGGTAATATCAGCCATCATTCGCTTTGTATCTGCGGTATCCGTATTCTTTACCCTTACTCTTAAACGAGGATATAACGGCATATCGGTTACATCCGGTACAATCCCATTATCAACATCCAATGTGTAATAACCATAGTCATTTTTAATATCAACGTCCTCATAGGTCATTGTATCTAAATCCCAAACTAAAAAACCATGCTTATCTAAACTCTCACCAAAGTTTTGTTGTACCAAAGAACCAGCATATACCACTTTACATCCGCTTGGCGATATCATCTCTTGTCTTTTGTGGATATCTCCTAATAAGGCTAAATCATATCCATCAAATATATCAGTTGTGAAGTGTCTACTACTAACCACATACCCTACATCGGTTGTAGAGTTATCAACAGGTCCGTGAAATAGTGCAATCTTTTTGTTTCCAAACAATGTATTAGCTTTAGGCCAATTATCTTTGTTATCAAATATACTAAATACTGCAAAATCAACATCTCCGATTGCATAAACTTGCGTATCTCTTAAGTATGTTAAGTTTGGTAATTTTAATGCATCAACAATTGGAGTAAGTACATCTAATCTATCGGCGTTATTCATATTACAATCATGATTACCAGCAATCATAATAGTTTCACAATGTTTTGTACATTCTGTCAATAACCAACTAATCTCTTTCACCAATTCCGGACTCATTTCCAATTTAGCATGGGCAATATCTCCAGCTAAATAAATGATAGAATCTTCAGTTCCCCTTTTCTTAATTTCATCAAACATAGCATAGAATACTTCTCTGAATTCTTTATGTCTTTTGATGTTACGAATGTGTATATCCGCAATGTGATAAATCCTTTTTAATTTATTCATATATTGTTTAGTTTCGAAAGTACTAAATCATCCCATCCGGTTTCTTTAGCATCTTTCAATAGTTCGTTTACTTTTTTAAATCCCATTTCACCAGCATCTTTATCAGTTGGTATAATATTCTTAACTTTTATTCCATTTTTCAAAAACCATTCAGTATGTTTGGTCGAATCATCCAATGCATCGGAATCTAACATAATCGTTACATCCTTAACACCATTTTCCATAATTTTGTTTTTTAATTTGCTAAGTAAGAATTTACCTAACAAAGGAATCACATTTCTTTTTACTGAGAATGAATCAAATACTCCTTCTACCAATGTAATTGGTTCTTTCCAATTGATTTGGTTTTCGAATACAATTACATCTCTACTAACAGGTGGATTCTTATACTTCATCTTTTCGTCTTGATAAAAAGAACGAGCTACAAAATAATTGAGTTCACCACTCTCATCATAGGATGGAATAATAACTCTACCACCATATAACCCATCTTCACAATATCCGATGTTATACTTTACAATATCCGCTTGAGTAATACCCCTTTGAGAAAGATAATACATAGCTTGATTATAGTAAGGATTTGTACGAATTGGTTTGAAATATAATTGTTTGAATTCTTTGGGTAATTGTAACTTTGCTACAAACTCCTCCTTTGAATCATATTCAGGTTCATCACCATAGATATCTTTAACCTTTGATAGGTCTCTTAAATCTACATTAAGTTTACGAAGAAGTGATGCGATACTTCTACCCTTAGAATCACATACCCAACAATGCCATCTTTGAGTATCTAAGTTGATTTGTAGCTTCTTTTTGTGGTGATTACAAAATGGACAATGGTGTGCCTGTTCATTTCCCTTCAAGGATGAACCTACCCCCAATGCGGAGTCTAATATTGTAATTATTTGTAATTTATTTCTACCAGATAGCATAATTTAGATATTCGTACACAAATATACGAATTTTATCTGATATAACCAAAATTAGTAGTTAGAATTTTTACAATCGTGAAGAAAGTCCGCTAAAAATTGAAGTTTGTTAGCAATTTGTTCTCTTGGTATATTGTTAGATACCATTCCCTTAAGGTCTATTAGAGAAGCTGCTGCTATTTGTAATGCATCATCTTTTGAATTAAGATATGCTTCGGAAATTCCGTACTTGTGTGCGATTTCAGGTATTGTCATAACTTTAGTTTATAATATCCCTACGGAAGAATTTTCCCATAAGGTTTTCGTTTATTGCTTGTTCGTTGGCTAGTACATCGTAATGAAACTGCCATTTAATTTCGTAATATGATAAGGATTTCTTTGAAAAGCAAAACTGGATAATCTCTCTTTCAAAATCACCAGCTCTACCTTCTTTTACTTCGGATTTAATCCATTCGTTTGATGAATAGTATTTCTCCCAATCGGAAGCACTTCTAACAACTCTCTTTCTAGTCTTGCCCTTCAACGGCTTCAATCTTCGAACTTGATTTAGGGATTTCTTCCCTATATAAAATCTACCAGTTGGTATATGTATCATTTTATAGACAAACCCAACTGCACCTTCCGGTGTGTTTTCCTCTGTAACAATATTTCCATTAAATTTCCAACTCATTAATTACCTATTAGTAATAGTATCAGAATACTTTTTTACATTTAAGTCCCCACCTCTTGCTTTCTTCAAAGCCTTCTCATCTCTAGATAAATCTAAAGAAGGTTTAAATGCGTTTTGGTCACCTATCTTTTCCGGGTCACCACCTTTAGCATTAATTTTACCCGTTGTTGGTACTCCGTTTTTATAAATATCGATTATACTTGCCATTTTTTTAGTATTTGTTTGTTTATATAAATATAACCTTATGTATCAAAACGAACAATGAAGTTCAACGGATAATCTGGTAATGATTTTATTGGTTGTGGTAACTTAGCAACAGCTACCATATTTAAATCATCATCATATAATCCTATTGTAGTAATGTATGGAGCTAAATACGAACCGGTAGTATCCAATGAACTACTATAATCATATTCACCAAATCCACTAAAAACATTAGGATTTACATTTGATTGAATAGAATGTAATTTAATTTTACCAAATGTACCATCCGCATCATAATCTACCGCTGTTGGGTTTTGTGAAACATTAAATTCTGATTCTAATACAGATAAAAGAATTTCATTTTCATAAATTGTTTTAGTAGAACGAAAGTTTAAAGTATATTGTGATAACACCGAACCACTAACAATATCTCTTGTCAGTACAACCAACCCCCTATCATAAAATATATTACCAGCAACATTACTACCAGAATCTATAAGATTTGAATACCCATCATCTTCATATAGTTTTCCACTCTGTTCATCTTCTAATCGTACACTACCAACTTTAATACCTTCTCCATAATATACTTGTGGAATTGATATTACTGCCAATTCATTATTTAGAGTTCTTTCATTCGTAGATGTATATGATTTTCGTAATCCAACTTCAGTTATCAATGATGATGTAGCCGGGTTTCTGTAAAATTGAGATTTTACCGATTCATATAATACTTTTTTGACAAATCCATGTGTTTTTTCATCGGAGTTTACATCTATTAAAGTGTTATCCGGTGATTCGCCAAATAATGGATATACATCATTCTCATCCAAAGTCCATTCTTTATAAACTTTGATTGGTCTTGTAATTATATCGGATTTAGGAATTTCTTTAATCATCTATTATTTTTTATATAAATATTTCTTAAACTAAAAACCCCCTTTCGGGGGTTCTTATATTGTGTTTATTTTTTAATTAAAATGATAATTTAACTTTAATAAGTACTTCCTTATCAAACGATTTAACTACCGGTTGTGATGTTTTTGCAACAGCTATCAACTCATTTGAATCATTATACAATCCAATTGTTGTTATAAATGTTTGCGGGTCAGTTTCAAATGTAGATTCTACAAAGAAACCATCTGCATCAATATATGTAGGATTATTAGAATAGTTAAACTCTCTATTTGTTGCTCTTACAAAGAAATGTTGTGTAGAAATATTTTCAGTTCTACGTGCTTCAAAATCTTCACCTCTTTGAATTGCCTGTAACAATCTATACTGATTAAATTGCTCCGAAGTTTGAAGATGTGATGGTGATACACTACCACTTTGTATAAATACACCATCTTTTGTATAAATTGTTTGGTTTGCAATAGCACCCAAAGTGGCACCAATTGCTTCGGCGTTAAGAACTATAATACCTCTATCAGGATAGAATAATCCAAAACCTTGTCCGTTTGATGCAGTTGTAGTGTTAATTGTTGCTTCATTTTCAGTTCCCAAATTTAAAGAACCAGAAACAACTTTGAATACTCTACCACTTAATCCTAAATCATCTCCAAATTTCTTACCACTATTATCAATAAATGTGAAAGTTCCATTTCCTCCCGTTAAAGTTAATGACCAGTTACCAGCATCCATTTTTTCTCTAAAACGGCTTCTAGCTATGTTTATAATGTAAATTGCATTTGCATCAACTTCAATTCCTGAACCATTCTCAAATGAGAATTTACTATCAGTTGGGTCTAATAACATTGAACGATATTGTGCGTATGTTGCTTTAGTTGCAAGTAATGCGGAATCGTTAGTTGCTAAATTCATAGAACCACTGCCATTAACATGTCCATAAGCAACTGCGAATTGAACTTCCGCTGAATCTGAAAATGCTACTGGGTTATAATCATACACATTTGCGTAATAATATCCACTTGTTGAGGTAGTTTGTGCCGATGCAGTAAAAAATTGTGCCAAAGAACCAGAATCACCAGTCCATAGACCGGTTGTAACTACTTCTATTTTAGCATTTACTTTATCAAAATCACCAAATCTCTTATAAATACCAGTAGCTACCCCAGCACCGGTTGAAATTTGTTGTCCCGCAGGTAATACAGAGTTAAGCAAAGTTACTAACTGATTTGAATCAATCGTACCTGTATTAGCCAAATCTCTAATTTGGGCGGTTATATTAGGGTCATTAATTAGTGCCATTTTATATATCTATTTTTTATGCTTTATAAGTTACAGCTACTGGAATTGTTTCTGAACCACCAGTTTCATTTCCGTATACTGTTATTGTTGTTGAAATGTCAATTGTCAAGTTTGGATTTGGTGTGAATCTAAATTCTAAACCACTTACCACCTGCGCAGTTGTTGTAATTTCTTCTCCTAAGAAAACAGGAACACTTCCAACATTAGTAGCTCCTCTAGTAACCGTCAATGTACCAGCTCTTTGGTCAGTTAATACCACAGTATATCCTGCATTTGTGTTTCCAGAAGGAGATGTGGTTGGTGTCAATCCAACTCCACCTTCGGTTTGATTAACCGCAATAGACGGTACACCAAATCTAACAACAGGAATTTGAGTTGTTCCTTTTGGAAGGGTAACTAATTTATATCTCAATACTTGTGTTTCATCGGGAGATGCTTCCGTAATAGGAATAGCTCTAATTGCGGAATCATAATAAGCAGAACCTTTTGGATGCGCTGGTTCATAAAGCGTGTAATCAATCTCATCATCTCCCAAAGAAAACTTTGTAATGTTAAGAGATTGACCCGATGCTAATTTTTGTCTTCCTTTTTTGGTAAGAATTGCATCTACTGTTATTTCGGTATTATCTAAATATGCCATTTGATATTATTTTTTTAATTCTTTTGTTATCTAAAATAAATATAACCAATTATTATTTTCAATCTTAATCAACTTCAAGTATTGGTTCACCACTACCTCTACCAGTCTTAGCCACTCTAAGAATGTTAGGATTCGTTGTAAATGTTTCTACTGGTGATAGACCATCCGGTGTAGTTGCTATTGTTTGATATGAACCCTTAAAATAAGAACGTTGCATACCTTCCGATAAATTGTTTTTAAAACGATAATGTGTTGGTAAATATCCATTTATAGATTGTACTTCTACGATATCATTTCCAAGTTCAATACTTCCACTAAAAGGTAATATTGAAACTCTATATTTGTTTCGTATTACAGGTTGTTTTCTATACTTAACTTGGTCACCGGGTTGATACCCCGCCACAGGATATCCAGATATTTGAACTTGTTCGAATTCGGTATATTGTTCTTTCACTAAGAACATAGACTTTCTACTTCCAGTTGTTTCTGAATTTCCAAATACACCTTCCCAACTTCTAACCAAACCATTACCTCTCTTAGCATATAATCCAAATCCAGCGTTTGCCAACGAATCTCTTTCCATTCCTATTTGTGTAGATGTGAATATATCCACACTACCTAATAAAGTTTCTCCAGTTGGACAGAATATATTAGCGGAACCCGTATTTGGGTATGTAGGAAATTCCGTATATAAATTATCACTTAAATTATACTCTATACCACCATCGTATGTAGGATTTGTACCTTCTAACAATATGGTATCGTTTGCTTCAACTATTGTATCGTAGTTTGGCAAATCTACATTAAATTCAGTTAAATCATTTAATTCTAAAACTGAATTTTTAACGAGATATTCCAAATCTAGTTTAGTATCATCTTTAGTATCTATCGTTGTATCATAATCATTTTTTAATGATTCCGCCTTTCTCCAACGTGTCTTACTTCTTTCTAAATAATGTGGTTCAATTAGTAACCCCTTTGATATTTTTGCTCTAGCTGGTGCCAAATCCGCTAAAACATCGAATAAAGATTTATCAATATATTTTACTAAACGGATATATTCATAGATATCTCTATTACCAAGTCTTTCAAAATAGTACTCTCTTAAATCTTCTAAAGATTTATAACTATCTTTATATTCATCCGATGGGTCACCAATATAGTTATCAATATTAAAATCACCAAACGCCTTTAGAATATCCATATTCAATTCTTTTGTTGGAGAAAAGAATAATCCAAGACGATTAGAATCAATCGGTGCTTTGTCAAATGCTTTTTTAGTTGCTCTAGTTTTATATGATAAATCAGTAACCAATGATGCCGATTCAAATCTTATTTTATTAGAATATGTTAATCCTAATGATGGTACATTGGCTGTTACAGTCCTATCATATGGCGTGTACTGATATGGGTACACCGAAGCGGAATACATATTACTTGCAGATGCAAATTGTACACCATAACTTTCGTTAATAGCAACGTTCTTAATAGCAGAATCAATCGTTCTATCTTTTGGATATTCGAAATCCAAACGGAATACTAAATCCTTTGTAGATGAATCAAAATCGTTACCATTAATAGCATCTGGAAATAAAGTATGATTTTCAAATTTACTTCTTTGTAATGGAGTTTTCCACAAACGGAATTCATCTAAATTTCCTTCAAATTCATTTCCACCAATTTGTAAATAAGAACCAGTTTCCCATTGAGTATCATCGGTTGCCAAAGACATACTAACAAATGTAGTTATTCTACTACCATTTGATGTAGCCAACCACACTTCAAACCAAGATGATGAATCAGGGCTATTATGTCTATTGATTAATACATTTGTATAATGTTCCGTTGATACCGGAAAATCTAAACTTCCTGTTTTTAAATCAGGTCCATAAGCGTATGGCTCATCATCTATATAAGCTATATAGTATTCTGCTGGGTTTGTTATGCTTTCAGAAAAATAAGTACTTGTTGATTGGTCTCCACCAAAATTTAATTCTAATTTTGCAAATGAGCCAGTAGTTTTTACTAAATCCAAACTCCACTCACTTCCAGATATTAGTGTGTATATTGGGCTTGGAGTTGATGCCGGTTTTATTCTAAATTCTACTGCATTTGGATAATCTCCAAATCCAGGTATTACCTTCCAAGGTATTTGTACACCTGAATCTTCTTTTAGATAAATTGCAGCAGTTCTATCATCAAATGTAAATTGAGTACTACCACCCTTTGTTGGGTCTTGCGGTCCACCAAATTCCATTATCGTCAACATGGATTGTGGTACGCCATAGCACGCCATTACGGCTTTCATAGCTCTACCAGTTCCTTTATGTTTTAATAGATAAGGTAGGTTATTTAAAATTCTTCTCCATACTTCATTATTAGCATCTTCTAAACTTCTTCCATATTTTTGAACACCTTCTTCATTAGTACCAAACGCATATTCCCAAAGGAATTGAGAATCAAACGCTCTCTTTCCTTTCCAACCCATAGCATCCAACATTTGATATACCATCGCGTTTGTTATACCAACATCCTGTTTATGTTCTAAATTTTTGTTAGCTTTTAATGCATTTATATAACACCATAATACATCAAAATGCTGCCCAATCATATCTAAAAATAATAAAAAATCTGAATTCTGATAATCTTCTACCAAGTATTCAGGCATATTATTTTTCATAGAGTTTACGTTATTGACATCATAAGCTCCTCCGGTATTAGTTGCGTATTCAAACCAACTAACCGAATCGTTATCATCCCATGTTTTTAAAACTCTATACGTTACTCCGTTTGGTGCTAAATAATTTTGTTTTGGAAATGCAAGTAAATCTTCAGTTTTATATAACCACCTTTCAAACCCATCAAATCCTTTTACTAAATTATTTATTTTAGTTGCCAATCTTTGTATTTCACCTGTTTGAGCAAATCCTTTGTCGCCAGAATAAACTTCCCAATTCAATGTATATAGAGAATCTTCAGTAATTATTTCATCGTTAGTATCGGTTAATAGTGCCGCTTGAACTTCTTCATACGGTGGAGTAAATGTAGTAGCCAATAAAGCCTGATACTTAAATCTTAAATCTTGTAATACTTTTACTTTATAATAGAAGTTATTAACTCTTTCTTCTGCCGAACCAAAGTGTACAAAATTGCTCCAACTATATTCAGAACCACTTACATATTGTATATTTAATTTTTCAGTATCAATTGAATTTTGCTCCGCAAATTTGTTTATCAAATCCGTTGAAGTATATGAACCACTTGCAATAAGTTCATCATACACTTTAAACCCAATACCATTATCAGGTTCTAAAGAAAAATTAGGACCTTTTAACGGTGGACAAAATGATTTATCAACCCCACTTATAGTTATTGTTTCAACTATTGGGTCAGCTTGTAATTTTGAAATCCAAACTTGTTGATTAGGCTGAATCGTTGTTGGTAATGGTTCGTATAATTTTAAAATTAAGGAACCCTGGCTACCTGTCCAAGTTGTAATTACTTTATTATCACCATTTCCTAAATGTAATAAATGTGTAAGATACTTAGATGAATCTATTTGAAACGGTCTATCATCAAATTGATTTACAAATCCTTCTACCAATCTACTTATGGCAACTTCTCTTGGAATTGTTAAATCACCTTTATCAAAATTTATAGTTATTATTTCCGTTTTACCAATAACAACTTCTTTACCACTTTCGTTATACGGTACTAACTTTAAGTTAATTGATATTTTATCACTATCTTCAAATGTTTGTGACGAATCTAAATCTAAAAGTTGTTGAAAATTTAAAACAACATTTCCACTAGCTGGTGCTTTAATGAACTGGTCACTACCAACCTTATATATTCTTACATAATCAGTATTTACAGATTCATAAGATACATTAAAATTTACATTAGTACCAACATAATCAGGCCCAAATAACTCAGATGGAAATTTTATATTTCTAATATCTGGTATTCCTACCCAAACATCTTTTGTTGCGTTGATTGTTAATTCTAAAGATTCCCCATCACCTCTTGTATTGGATGGGACTATAATTATTTTATATACACCGATATCAGAAAACGCATACGTTGGTAATGATATTACAAATTCATTTTCTACCGGTACATTGTATTGTAATTCTTTTTGATTAACATAAACCCTTATAGATTGTATGTTAGTTTCTTTTACCAACCCAATAGGAATCGGTGCACCAGAATTTAAATTATATAATCGTTTTGTTTCCGGATTACTTAATCTAAGGATTGCAAAATCTTCTAAAATTGGTTCAACAACGGCTTCCGATGTAATGTTTATAATATCTCCTTCAACAGCCTCAAACCTAAATAATAAACTTTCGTTTGGTTGTGCGGTTAAATCCTGAACTATTTCAGTATTTCGTATTAGTTGTATAGATGTAATTCGATATAATGATATATCCGCACTTCTTATTACACTAGGTCTATCTGATTTAATAGGAACTTCGGTAGTACCATTTGTAATTCTTTGTACACCATCACTAAGTGATACTGCTTTTTTATTTACAAATTCTATACTATTATCAATACCATTTAAATTTATTTTTATTTTACTTTCAGATGGTAGTGGGTCTACTGGTAATGGGTCTTCTTTTTTTACTACGAGTTCATTAAAATCTAATACCTGTATTTTATCTTCTATATTATAATTAAATTCCTGTAATACATCGTTTTTAAAATATTCAATCTTTATGGTAAACAATGGTGTAGATGAATACACCATAGATGCATTTGATAAATCAAGCAATCCTCTGGTTGTATAATTTACTAAACTATCGTAGGGATTTACATTTATTCCAAAATCGTAATTTGGATTTTGAACAACGCTTATTACATATTTTTCATTTGAAGTATATCCTTCTTTTTGCAAAGTAACAACCGCTTGGGATAATGAAAGTTCACTTATTGTTTTTCTAAATGTATGTGGAGTTGTTTTAAAAATGTTTTCATTGCTTATAAAAATAGATGCGTTGGGAACATTAGATGATACTCTAAATGTATATGATGAATCACTATTAGCTAATCCAGGTTGACTTGTTATTGGTACATACGGAGTTTCTCCAGTTTGTGATGGAGTACTCGGAGTAGTAATTGCATCACTCGGAACAGGTATAACAATCCCAGTAAATCCATACTCATCGGCCCCTCTGACACCAGACGAACCACCCGCTCCAGCACCACCCCCATAGGATAGACCGGATACAGGGTCCGAATCACTTAGTAAATAACTATTGAATTCGGAGTTTGGATTTTGTACATCGTTTACTTCTGCCATTTTTATTATATTATCCTATTAATTTATAAATATCCTACTGAATGTTTTCTCTTTGTCTCGCATCTCTCTCAAATACTTGCTCTCTACCAAACCCAGTGCCAAAATCTCTTTCAATAAATGCACCTCCACCGGAGTTTCCGCCTCCTCCACCGCCTCCACCGGAATATACAGGTGGCTGTGGCTCGGTATATGGTGGGTCACCAACAGGTGTTTCTACCGGTGGTTTAGGTAATGGTGGTTCATCAGGTGGTGTAGGAGGAATTTCTTTTTCTAATTCCTTTTCAAATACTAATGATTTTTCATTTATTTGAGTTTTTTCTATTGTAACTATATTCTTTTCAGGAGATGCAGTATCTATTAGAATATCACTTTCATATCGCTGCATAACTTTACCAACATCATCCAAACTTTCTTCAAGACCAACTCTTTGTGTAACATCCCTTTTTACATCCAATTGTGTTAAATAAAAATCTACCGATTTTGCTAATAATAATTTACAATTTTCTTTTATTTCATTTTTGGATAAATCAAGCTTTGGTCTTGTAGTTAATGGTTTACCATAGTTGTTACTTCTTATATCAGAATTTCTATTAGTAAAATAATACCCAGCGGATTCTATAAATTTAGTATGTATCTTAGATATTAAAGATTCGAAATCCGCAATTTTATATTCTGCTCTAAATTTATCAAACCATTCTCTAGAATATTTGTTTCTTATGAAGTCTGATATCTTTGTAGGTGTTATGGTTTCTAAAAATACAAAAGCAGAGTTTATTATATCATCTCTGAATTGTTGGTTTTGAATAAACATACTATATCGTTTTTCCAATTCAGTATTTGTATATCCAGAATTCTTTATGGGAAATAATCTAACTTCAGTACGAGATGGTGATATTTCTGAAATCCATAATTTATCTTGTGATTGCTCACTACCAACTCGTTTATTTAATAAAGTTATTTGTGTTTTAAATATACCATTATCGTACCCCGCTTCACTTAATAATCTTTCAACATCTATAAAATATTCAGATGGGAATTGGTTTTTTTCAAATAGTGTACCTTCTGCTACTAAAAAATAATCTCGTATATTTTCGGTAGATAATGTCACATATCTAATCAACTTATCATCCTTTTGTGGTAATTGATTATCATTTATATCATATACAATAAATTCAATAGCATCTTTATCTCCAAATCCAAAAAAAGATTGTAGATTCCCTTCCTCAAAAATCTTTCTATCTTTTGAGTTAATTCGGTATCCTTTATTATCGATAATATCTTTAAACTTCTTTACTGCCATTTTAATTTATTTTAGCCACCCCATTGGTTTCCTCTTTGTTTTTGTAATGCTACCGGAAGATTAAGTGTACCCATTTCCGATTTTAAAATAAGATTTCCGTTATACTCCGTATCTCCAGTAAATCCAAATCCGGCGTTTGGCTTATATCCATCAACCTTTTTATCGATTGTAGATACTTTAACGCCTTTATTTTCACCAGGCTTTAAAGTAAGTGGTGGTATTGGGTTGAATATACCGGCAATTGCACCATCCTGTGAAAATGTAATGGTAACTGGCTTCTTTGTGAAATTTGAAATCCTCAATTCAGGACCATTAACCCAAGTTCCTCTACCATCATCTTTTGCTCTACCTCTAAATGTTAAATCAGGGTATTGTTTATCAGAAATATTTGCCACTTTAGCAGCAAAATCATCAGATACTTTAAATCCTTCTTGTATTTTAGCAGCTTTGCCAAATAATTCTTCTCTTAATTGTTCTACTTGCTTTTCTAATGTTTGATTTCTAGCAAATAAAGAAACTCTTTGAATTGATTCAGCGGTTGCTTTTTGTATTGAATTTTGAAGTTCAACTATTGTACCAGTAACTTTAGCGTTAGCTTGTTGTGTTTGGTTTTCGGCCGTTGCAACAACTAAATCTTTCCCATCAATTTGAACTATTAAGCTTTGAGTAACTATTTCTAATTCTGTTACTTTTGCTCTCAAATCTAATATATCCGCATTTAATTGTGTTATGATAACATCTCTATTAGCAATCTCAACCAATGCAGCATCATAAATTGTTTTTAGAACCATTTCAGGTAAAACCGGAGCTTCCACTGGAATTAATTCTATAATCGTAGTATCTATGGATTTTAATAATTCCGATTCTTTATATTTCGGTCTTGATAATTTTCCAGAAACAATACCATCTTCTTCAACAGAACCACTAAATACATGGACACCAAACGAGTTCTTAGTGGTAAGTGCTAACGAACCACTAACTAAAATCTGTCCAACTTTTTTTTCGTTTTTTAATCCTGTTTTTAACATCTTTAATCTTTTACAACATTGAAAGTTAATTCATTATCAAAATATTGAATATCACCATCATTATCAATTTTAAATTCAATCTTATAAACTCGTCCAGCTTCCCAATTTGAAAGATTTAGTTTTATATAATTGCCATTCGAATCACAACTTATTTTTGAGTAATTACTAAATGGTATTATAATATCATCTGATGCGAAGTCTTTGATTTGATAGTACGATGTTTCTGGTAAGTGTTTTATATCCGTATATCCAAATTGATTTGTAAAAGTTTTTAAAGGATATAATTCTCTCGCAAATATTCTCATAGTTGCAATAGTTTCTGCTTTATATTCCTTTTTCAAATTAGTAATACCCACCTTAATATCAGATGCTACTAATTGTGTTAATGACCCCGTTACAAAAGATTGGTCATCCCAACCTATTCTAATTTTTGGTTGGTATATCGTATTAGTTTCTTTACTAAATAATTTTATAACACCATAATCTTGAGTATCGTTTTCTAATATTTCATCAAATTTAATTATTAACCCATCGTTTGGTATAGAACCACTCATCCAACTTCTCAACAATGGGGTTACATTCATTTCTATATCGGCTGATTGGTATTGAAAATTTTGAGTCACACTTGTAGTTGTCCACCAAGTACCACCTTGTCCATTATTTGGGTTACTATCACTATTAGGTGCTAATCCATTTTGCAACCAATCTAATTTAGTATCACCTTCTCTATAATTCCAAGTTACACCTTGAGTTGATATATCATCAAATCGAGTACCTGTACCCATTTGCCAACTTTGAGATATTGGGTATGCGTATAATGTATATTCTAATGGTAGTTCTTCACTCTTTGTTTCTTTTAATATAAGAGTGGCTTCTTCTAACTTAATACTATTATTCACTAATGAAGAAGATAAAAATCCTACTTCAAATTTTAAAAGAGCACGTGATACGTCTTTAATATTACCATAGTAAATTTTACTAATTTCTAATATTTCATCCAAACCAGTATTTTGGTTTGGTTGTTGTAAGTACACCGATGCATCTTTTGATGCTGTTAGGAAATAGTATGCCATTATCTTACTCTGCCTTTTATGTCCGAATCCGGATATTTAATTTCAAAAACCGATGGGTCTAAAGATGGATATATAATCTTATTTTTAGTAGCCGCATCTATATTATATGAATTTGGTGAATATTTTCCACCACATTTATTTGTTATCTTAAGCATAGGAACAGACGATACCCCCTCAACATTAGCTATTAACAATTCAACTTCACTTAAATTAATAGTTTGATTGAATGTCCAATTATCTACACTAAAATATTGTTTTAATTCATCTATACAACGTGTGACAATCTCACTCTTATTGTAATTTCCAAATGTAATTATTTCAAATTCAATTCCAATATTAATTACAAATCCATCTAACATATTAATTCCATCTGTTAGTAACCTATATTCATTCATATAGGTTTTTAAGTTCTCTTTAACACCTCTACTCAATCCAGTTAAATGTCCATTAACATTATATCCTAACAAATATAAATTAATAGCAAATGGATTATTTTTTTCATTTTCATTTGATGTCTTACCAATTAAAAATCTAGTTATATCTTGCTTTACAGATTGTTCAGTTGGTTCTTCACTATCAGGTTTATTTACAAAACTCATAACCAAATCGGTGAATTCTTGTAGGTGATTTGGGGATGCTAATATAGATGCAGGTGAATTGTTATCCAATGTTCCATCTGCGACTGCAAATGCTTTGGCAACTGCTCCAAATTTAGAAGGCATTGATAAAGCTCTTACTTGGTAATCATTTGCAGTTACTGCTCTATTTTGAGAACCAAAATTTGCTAATGAATTTTGTCTTATTTCTTCTAAGCTCTCAGCACCTCTACCACCCGTACCAGGTATTTCATTATCAATAGCTACTGAATTTTTTATTTGAGTATATATAGTAAAATCCACCGCATTGAATGCATCGGTATCTTCTTCAAATTCGATAGTATTGATTTTTGTTAATTCCCCAACAGCAATATTTGAGTCCACACCACCACCTACCATATACTTTACAGTCATAGTAGTATTTGATGGAGATGTTCCGTATGACTTTGTTTTTAAGAAGTTTGTTGGGTCAAATGATTCTTCTAATCTACTAATAGAATTTGGTAATCCTAATCCCACATTTTTAAGATTTGGAATTAATTGTTCATCCGATGCCGATGAATCACCAGCACCAAACTGAATACTAGTTGTATTGTTTTGGTTTACCTTTGTTACAAATCGTCTTGCAGTTTTTATTGTTTTTAAAATAAATGGTACAGTTGATTTAAATTGATATAAATCAGGATCGTTTATTTCGGTGTTTGGAGTATCTACAAAAACCATTTCTTGTCCAAGATATGGAACTTCATACCACTTATTACCATTTGAATCCCTAACATCATAAATTTGAATTACATTAGTTTCATCCAAATCAATTTTTTGAAAAGGAACATAGTTTGTAAAATTTACTTCTTTTTCTCTTAATTCACCAGATAATGCTTGTACATATTTTTTAACTAAATAAAACAAAGGTTCTCCAGTATTTGCATCTCTTTGATATATTGATATTTCTCTACCAGTTTCATCTGAAAAATCAACTACATCGGTAGTTCTAAAAACAATATTATTGTTTGTCGAATTACTTAGTAATCCCTCTTTTATTCTTAGATAAAATTTTTCATCTGGTTTGTTATTAACACCAACTCCAATAGATGGTACTAATTGATATACACTTAATGTGGTTATTGCAGGAGATGTTACTTTTGGTTTGTATCCTAAATATTGAGCTAACGCTAATACACTTTGAGGGTCTTCCGCATAAGTCATTAAGGATTCCTTCAATGTATCATCAATATAATATGATAAAGAATCACCTATATATGATGCCATTTCTATAAACATCATACCCGGTGATGATTCGTTAAAATCAGAATATGTTTTGGGGAAATAAGTTTTTGCAAATTCAATTAAATTACCTCTAAATGATGCAAAATCTTTATTAAGATATTTTATATCTTTTCCTTTATTTTTAAAATTTCTATTTGTTATTGTTATTGACATATTCTATATTATTATGCGCCCAAATTAAAAGTTACAGTATTCAATTCCGGATTTCCAAAAATACTAAAATCAATTGATATCTTTACTGTGTTTGTATCTTTATCAAAATCTGATGCTTCTACATTAATTGTTTCAACAGTTATATAAGGTAACCAATTTGTTATGGCTTCGTTTATAGTTTCTTCTATTTTTTCAGCCAAAGTATCATCATTAAAATCAAAAAGTAATTCTTGCAGTCCACTTCCAAAGTTAGGTTGCATCACTCTTTCACCTTTTTTTGTTAATAATAAATTTCTAATATTAGAACTAGCTTGCTCAATTGTTTTAAAACTTTGATTAAATGCAGTATTACCAATTTGAATTGGCAAGGTTATACCTATCGCAAAATCATCAAATTTTTTCGTATCTTGTACTAACTTCTGTCCTAATACAATTGCCATTGTTACTTCTTAAATCTTTTTACTAATTCAGAATAATCTCTATTAAAAGCCTTATCCAATTCAGCTACTCCGGTATTTACACCCAATCCGGTTGGTTGAGGTCCTTTTGCCAAATCACCATAACCCATTTTTTCAGCTATTGCCGTTTTACCTACAATAGAATTCATATCACCCTGTCCAAAACTCATTGTTCTAAACCCACCATCTCCTTGTGGAATTCCACCTCTTGTTTCATTAAGGATTTGATTAATCATTGGGTTTTTACTAAATTGCTTTTGTGGTACTAAGTTATTAGAAACCGATTCTTCAATTATATCATCATCTAACATAGCCTTAGCCATAGATAATCCAGTAGTTTTTGGTTTAGCAGGTTGTTTACCTTCTGCTAACATCTTTTTCATTTCAGCCTTCACACCTTCCTTAATTAAAGCAGGTAACTGCTCTTTGAGTTCCTCTTTAATAAGAATTTGGATGGCTTTTAATAATTTGTCCGTATTCATACTTTATTATTTGTTATGTTTATAAATATTTGAATTGTTATTTTTGGGATTTATTCATAAATAGATACGTGCATAGGGTCAAAGTTTCTTAACCAAGTCATACCTTTTGATTTAAAAATTTCTGCAACTTTTAAAAATCCCCTATCAAATTCATCAAAATCTCGTTTCTTAACCTTACCAACATAAATACCATCCTCACCAAATTTATACCCATATGGGTATTTTATAGTATTCATATCAATTGCAGTACCCCAAGCATGATTGGATAAACGAGTACCACCGGTAACATTTCGTACAGCAAGTCCACCTGCACAATTTTCAATATATTTTTGCAAACCTTGTTTTTTTATTTCATTAATTGCGGGTTGAACTATTGCTGCAAGGTCTTTATGTACTGTTATTTTTTTATCACCACTTTTTGTTGGAAATAATATTTGTGTACAATTTTGTTTTATGTATGCTGGATTTTGTTTATACCAAGTTCTAGACCCCTCCGTACTTGATACTTCAAAATTTGGAGAAGGTCCTTCACCTAAAGCTGGCCAAAGTCCATTTCCAACTCTTTTAAATAAAGCAGCATCACCACCACCACCTCCGCCAGTACGAGTACCACCAGTACGAGTACCACCTGTATTAGTATCGTTTGTCAATTCTTTTTGTAGTTGTATAACTTCTGTTGGGCTTTTTGGTGTACCAACCTCATCTTCATCGTTAAATTCAGATTCATAAATTTGGCTAGTCTTTGGATACTCTACAAGTATATCAGTTTGTATCGCCTTTGCTTCTTCCTCATCATCAGGTAAAAATTCATCTACTGATGGTTTCGCAAGTTGGACAGTATAACCAGACCAATTAGATATACCAGGACCTGGCGTATTTAATGGTGGGTATGTGGATACCGTATTTACAATACCACTAACCGTACTTAAATGTTGTTGAGCATATCGTATAAACTCATCAATTATTAACTTATGATTTTTGGTAGGTTGTATAGCTCCCATATTACGATTGTCTTTGTTCTTTAGTTAATGTGTAAAATCCCCAATATTCCCAATGCCAAGCTTCATCCATACCACTACCATCTGCTAATCTATATGGATTATACCATCCATATTTTGGCCCATTTGCAGCCAACCATTGATATATTTTGGAATTTTCTCTGGTATATCGAGCTGGTCCGGGAGTTGCCCTACCAACCCCCAACGATTTAGCTCTTGCCTGTTGCATACCGGCTATCTCACCAAAATCAGTTGATAAGCCCCATCCGTGTGGAGACTTTCCGGGTGTAGCAGCACTACTTGACCCATACTTCTCAAAACACGCTACTTGTCCAGCATAATCTCTATATGTAGATGATACCCGCCACTTAACTCCTTCTTTTTTGGCCTGTGCTATCATTTTGTTATACATTCTTGCGGCCTCAACGTGTAATATACCTCCCCCATACGATGAGTCTATACTTCCTAGTTTGTCTTTTGGTATTTTACCATTTCCAAAACTTGCTAAACCAGGTGGAGGTGGTGGTGCCGTTGCTCCCACATTTTTATATATTTTTGGAAGCGGTCTATTAGGGTCATCTTCGACAAAATCACTATTATCAACATCTTCACCTCCACCACCACTTACTGGAGTTGGTGGTTTTGGTGGTGGTGGTAGTATTGGGGTTGGTGGTTTTGGAGTACCTACCTCATCTTCATCATTAAATACCACTTCTTCAGGATTACTATTAAATGTTGAATTAGTTTCTTGTACTACTTGAGGGTCCTCCGATTCTTCATCTTCAGGAACTTCTCCTAATATTTCCTCAGTTTCACCAATATCAGTATCAGGCATATCATCGTTTTCAGTTTCACCCTCTCTTAAATCAGGTTCACTTCCTCCTAATGTGGGTTGTTGCCATTGTCCACTATTAGTACATACGATGGATACAATTTGAATATTTTGAACTGCTCCGGTAGCCGGTGGTGTTGAAGGTGGTGATGGCACAGATGATGGGTCTAATTGTGCACCGGCCCAATACGCCAAAACACCCTTTCCCATCTCACCAACCAAATCATATGGTTCTTTTTGTGATACACCATTATCCAACGCAGATTTGATTAACGATTTCAAAGATTGTACATTTCCAGCTTTCATCTTTGATTGAAATAAAACATCACTTCCTCTTTTTATAGCAGCATCATATTCAGTAGCATACAAATCAGCAACAGTATCCGTAGATTTTATTGATTCTGGATTTGTTACAACTCTTAAAATATTTTCTCTAAAAGTTTCCCAAGACATTTTTTTAAGAAGTTTTGTTTAATTCACTTAATACAGATTTTAATTTAGATTTTATTGTATTAAATGTTGGTTTATTTACCGGTCCTGTTGCAGAGGGTCCAGATGGTGTTAGAAATTCCTGTGCTACTATTGCATCTATTAATTCTTCCATTAATTTAACCCAACTATCACCCTTAACCAATGGTTCTAACTTTGTATTACCTAAATTTATTTTACCATTAGATGTATTAAAATTTATATCTCTATCTGCTGCGGTTACATTTATATTATCACCTACAGTTATATCAATTCCTAATTTATTATCAATTGACATTGCTCCATCTGATATGAATCCGTAATTCTTTTTTGAAAAGAACATCATTTCTGCGTTTTTTGACGAAATAATAACTCTACCAGAATTAATTAAAATTTGGTCTCCTATTAATTTAGATGGAAATGATTTGAATGAATTTGGTTTTGTTTCAAAATCAGATGAACCTTTATCCGATAATGTTCCGGGTTGAAATGGTAATTGATATTGATTGGAGCTTAATACAATTACACTACCATCCGTATTTATGTTTTCTTCCGTTGGTAATTTTATTAGTTGTTTTTTTGATTCAGCGTTTTCACCATTTCTTAATATTATTGTAGGTGAAAATGTTTTTTCAGAATTATTAAATGCGGAAAATCGTATAGATTGACCGAAACGAGTTTCTACTAAACTATCACCTTCATATAATTTTAATTTATGAACACCAGGCTCCTCTACAAAATAATCACCATATTTGTTATATTTAGCTGATTCATCTACATTACTCATTGGAGTTCCTGTTTGTTCAACTGTTTTGTAGTTTTTACTTTTATCTTCAGTTGTTGGTTCAGGTCTGAATAATTCGGATATTACCGTTTTTCTAGTATCTATGTTTGGTGTTCGCTCTGCACCAATTCTTCTATAATAGGCAGTACCATTTGTTTGTACAATTTCTACCGATTCATTTATTACAGGTAGTGTTTTAAAATGCTTATCATACGGAAATGCAATTGGTAATGATGCATCATCCGTTGATGGTTGTCCTACAACCCTATACTGTACTGCACCGATATATGAAGATTGCCCCTTAGCTTCAATTTGCGCAGCATCAAGTGATTTTAAATATGGATGAGTTTCATCTAAAATTACAGAATATACTACACCAAATCCAATTGGAGGTTTAGTACCACTATTTTGTACAGAATTTACTGCGGTTATTTGTGAATTTCCTAATGACATATTACTTCATTTTCTTTTTTAAATCCTCTAATTCAAATTCTAAGTCATCCACTCTTTCAACCTCTGCTTTAGTATCTTCTAAATCTTGTAATAATTGATTTTTTTCAAACTCGGTTAAAAAACCTTCTTGTCCCTCTGCCTTTTTTTCCGATGCTATAATTTTGGTTGCAATTGTTGCCAACTTAACCAATTGGTCATCATTTTTTACCGAACTATCGATTAGTGAAGATAAAATAGGACCCACACTTGCCACATCACCGGAGTGTTTAATCATTTTTTTAAGTTCTTCTATTAAAGCACTTATTTTTGATTTCTTTGATAATTGGTTGTTATATATGTCCTCAAATAGAGAACTTAGATTCTTTCCTTTAAATAATTCGAATTCTGTTGACATATTACTATATTTACATTTTGTATGTATATAAATATGGTTCTATTAAAATGTTGAAATTAAACTGCGATTACCTCAATTGTAATCTTAGGTTGATACCCTTCGGGTAATTGTCTATTAATACCCTTAAATTCGTTTACTTTTTCCTTAAAGTAGGTTATTTGCAATACCTTATCAGTTAGGTTCATTACAGTTTGAGATGATGTAGACATCTCTTTTGTATCTCTTTTCATATTCAATTGAGGTTTGGTTGGAAAGTATTCCTTTCTCATAGCTTGTGCTATTCCTTTCCAATCTTCTACCTTATCAACTGATTTTTCTGCTGATATTTTTCTTAATTTTGAACTTAGATATTTTTCGCCACTTGTATATCCGGCATCGGTGAACATATGTCCGTGATTTGTACGAACAACAGGTGATTCGGAGTTTTGAAGTTTAACATCAGGCTTATGCTTTGATGTGGTTTCAATACTAACCATGTGCTTTGGTGATGATACGAATGTATGACCTTTTAAAGATAACCCACTCTTACCTTTATAAAGTAATGCAGCTCTTACTGCTTTCATTAAGGTAGGTTGTTTGATAATGTTTCTCATTTTATCACCATCAGGACCGGGCTTTCCACCTTTTTTTACAATTTTATGTTCTGCTTCATCATGTCCAACCAATAGTGCGGAGTTTACAACACCAATACCGTTTTCATTCAAACCTTCACTCCAATCAGTTACCAAATCATGTAAATATGCAACTTCCACACCATCAATGATAGTGTGTACAATTTCCAAAGATGGATTATAAGCTCTATCTCTATTTTTAGCTAGAATAAACTTATCATTTATTTCCTTAGATACAATAATACACTCTTTAAGTTTCATTTATTATCCTATGTAGGCATTTAGTTCGTAAGAATTTTTCATACCATATACTTGGATATGAAGTTGCTTTCTTTGTAACTTACCATCTTTAGTTAATTGTATGCTAAATCTATTTGTTTTACCTTCCGATGGTTTACGAGGACCCATTCCTATTTTTCTAAAAGAATCATCATTATCTATTTCAAATCCTTTTTTCTCTGCATATTCTCTAGCTGCTTCAATAGCTGATGTATATGATTTATGATATACTTCGTAAGGTGCTTTTGCTTCTTTTATTGGATTCATTTTTTCATCCGATACCCAATATGCAGTTCCACCGCCTATTGAATTACGGAACATCTTTTCCATTTTTTCAGCATATTTTTTGGCATCATTATATGAATTAAATACCTTTGGTTTACCAGTTGTCTTAAATGTTTTTGGGTCAAATTCTTTTTCCAAATCTTTACCCCTTCCTCTACCTAAGTTGTAAGTTACATAGTATTTCTTTTCAGTAAGAGTTTCTTCTTTATTTATTTCCTTACCAGCTTTAACTGCATCTTTGTGTGCATCAGAATTACCATGTGCAGGTTTTTCACCCCTATCTTGTTTAGCTCTGATATTTGCCCACAAACCTGGCTTTTCTTCATTTAGTAAATCCTTTAGCTTTATCATTCTATTTCTTTACTTTAATTTTCCAATAAGTACCAAAGCCAACATAAGGTGATAATGAACCATTAGTTCCATCAATTGTTCTATTGTTTACACCCAATCCAATTTGGTAAATTTTATCTTTTTTAGTTTTTAAGATTAACCCAGCTCCAATCGCAGAAACATAATCTTCTTTATTAAATCCAGCATTCAAACCATAATATAATTGATTCTTTGCAGGCTCTTTAACAATAAGTTCTTCTTTGATGATTCTTTCTTTTACATTTGCAGTGAATGTTCTACCATCAATTCTATTTTTATGTATAGTATCAGTTACGGCTACAAATCCTAAACCATCATCCAATCTCAATGTATCTTTATAAACTACTTTTGCTAAGTAATCTTTAAGTAATGCGGCAGTATCTACATTTACTAATTCTCTAAGAACTAAAGTATCTACATCAATTACTTCATGTATAATATCTTTACCTTTTTTAGTTACCGTTTTAATTTTTTCAACTTCAACAGTATCAATTGTATGTTTTAATACTTCATACTTTTTACCATCAATTCTGATAGTTCTTCCTCCTGGCATAACTCCACCTGGGTTAAACCATTGTAAAAGGATATAAATTACCAAAGCTGCTATGGCAATGTTTTTAAAATTAACAAATTTTTTCATAAGACGTGTTTTATGTGTATAAATATTAGTTTGTTCTAAAATAACATCTTTGAACCAATTTGGAAGTTATGCATTAGATTAAACTTAGGTTCAAAGTTCATTGCTCCTCTATATGCTGTTGATAGTGCAAATCTTTTACTGATTTTATAATCATACCCCAATCCTACAATTGCTCCTGGTGTTCTACTTACCGAACTATTTCCCGTCATTGTATTCCACGCTATTGGTGATTGCATTATAAACAATTGTGGGGTTAGGGTAACCTTTCTACTATACTGAAATGGTTTCATCCAAAATCCAACTGCGGATGAACTTAGGGATACATCATATCCTCTTTCACCAATTCTAGGCATCATTAGAGTAATAATACCAACATTGTATCCAAATGTTCCGTACTTAGGATGTGGCTTAATATAGGTGTACCCATTAAGGTTCATAAGAGTTCCTCTAAGGTACGCAAATGTAGTTCCATAAGAATGTATCGCATTTAATTTGCCCTCCTCGAAATCCATCTTAGTAACCCCAGCACTCAATGCAAATTGGTTCATAGTACTCCAAATAAGTGCAGTAGCCGAATATGATTTATCACCCATAAGAGATGATTTGGAAACCCCTACACTCATCATTACCGCATATCTACCTTCCATATCTTCCGTACCAGCCAAATCAGATGCTAACATCATTGGGTTTGCTACGGATTTCTTTTTTTCTTCCTTTTTCTTTTCTTCCTTCTTCTCCTCTTTCTTTTCTTCTTTGGTTTCTTCCTTCTTTTCTTCCTGCTTATCTTCCGATTTAGATTCCTCTTTCTTTTCTTCCGATTTACTTTCAGATTTAGATTCTTCTTTTGATTCGGACTTACTTTCAGATTTAGATTCAGATTTAGATTCCGATTTAGTTTCAGATTTTGTTTCTGATTTGGTCTCTGTTTTAGTTTCTGTTTTAGATGAAGATGATGAAGATGAACTACTACTAGAACTACTTCCAGAACCTCCAGAAGCACTGCTTCCTGATGATGCTGGTGGAGGCGGAGGTGTAGAACCCGCTGATGATGCTGCTGCCCCAGAAGCGGCTCCACTAGCGGTTGAACTAGCGGCTCCACTTGCCGCAGAACTTGCTGCAGATGAAGCAGCTGAACTTGCCGCTGATGCTGCTGCCGAAGCTGCTGCTGATGCAGCCTGTGATGTTGCTTGTGCTACTGCGTTTGTTACCGTTTGTTGAACAACCTGATTAGTTGGGCATCCCATTGTTGACCAAGCGGTATAAGTTGCAGTTATCCAAAGTTGAACTGCACCTGCCATTACTTCTTGCGGAGAAAATACTCTTACCTGATTATAAAATGAAACCGTTGCAAACCCATTTGCCATTGTGGTTGTTGCAACTTTAATTTCACCAGTACATTTATCCCTATATGTTTGGGTATAAGTTTGCCCTATCGCTTCAGTAGCGAATAAAGATATAACAATTATCGTTAAAACAAATGCCCATTTTTTCATTTTAGAAATTGATACCCAAACCAAAAGTGCTATTTTTGACTATTGGGTCATAATCGTACTTTATCGTTAAATTTTTGAAATCATGTAACGCTCCAACTTTAACAGTTGTAAATCTATCTTTATATTTTGGGAAAGTGATATATCCAATTTCATCCTTACCTCTCCACTTAACATCTTCAGTCACACTACCAACCATAAGGTGAACACCTGTTCTTTTAATCCTCTTACCAATACCAACATAGAAACTTCTTTGTTCCACCAAATCACTTACCATTGGAAAATCGACTTGTGTTATATTACCATAAGGAAAGAATGTTGAATTATCTCTTTCAAATGTTGAATTGTATTCAGCTATAAAATATGCTTTAGTTCCCATAGTAACGAATCCACCAATTTGATTACCGCCTGTTTTTTGAATACCAAAACTGATAATTGGTTTCTTACCTCTAATAGTATCCATTCTACCATTATCATAAACATAAACTCTTGCAGGCTGTCTATATCCCCAATCGTTTAAGTAAAAACCAGGATTCCAAAAGTTCCAACCAAATGCAGGTGCTCCCCACATATCCCATCTATTCCATCCCCATCCCCAATTGTTCCAACCCCAAGGGTCTCTAACAATTATATTTGAACCCGGTCTTGTTCTCGGAGGTCTATTAAATTCTCTCGGTGATTCGTTTCTCCATCTACTAACATCGTTTCTTTGTGAAATAGATGGTGACATTGATGGTGTAGACCTTTGAGGTGTAGGTGGGTTACTTCTCCAACTACTAACTTGTGAGAAAGTGAGTGTTGGTATAAACGCTAGTAAAAATAATAGATTTTTCATAGGTATATTATTTAGTTACCTATAAATATAAAAAAAGGGAGAATAAATCTCCCTTTAATAATTTTAGATTTTGGTTATTCCACAAAGTGTTAAAAACTCACTAGCATTATGTATAACATCTTCTGATTTGAATTTTCTTAACATAGCATCCGCTATCTCTTTTCTATTGTTCATATCATCTACCATACGAAGAATTTCAGCAACACCCACAACCATATCTCTATCGTTCTCATGTCCTGCTGCAACTTCTACTTCTTTGATACTCTCTTTCTGATTCCAAAAATCCATACCACCCTTAACTATTTTTTGTATTGTTTTAAGGGCTGGGTTATTTGGTTTTAATACTTTTTTACTTAGTGTTTCTAACTCATTAAATTTTTTAATATAAAAATCTGATTTTTGTGGAGTATATGTATATTGTGTTCCAGAAGGAATTAAGTCTAATATTATTTTTTTTAACTTTTCATCATTAACTTCATAGTATAGATTCTTAAGGTCCGATACCAAATATCTGATATGAGAGTAGTTTTCTTTTAATATATTACTTAACTTTATCATTTATTAATTTCTTTAATATCTCGTTATTCTTTTTTACAAGTTCTGCTTTCTTAACACCGCTTCTACGGCTTCTCATTGCTCTTGGTTTTTTTGCTTTACTTCCCATTTATATAAATTTTATTTTGGTTTTCCAAACATCATTTTAGTGTGAATAGTACCACCAATCTTTCTATCGTATGAACCATCTTCATGCCATTTAAGTTCCTTACCCTTTAATGCTCTACGAACGGTAGCCTCATCAGTAACAGGTGCTAACCCCTTACCTATAAATATATCTCTCATTTTACCAGATACTTCCACATAATAACCACCCTTCTTTAGTTTATCAACTTGATGATTTACTGCTGCCGATTTTCCTGCGGAAGAACCATCGTGTCCCAATGCAACAAATTTCTTACCAGATGGTTTGTGTTTAGCTATTGTAGCCGCATCTATCTCATCATCACCATCGATATCAATTACATCGAAGAAATCTCCTTCATTTGGGATATCTTCTTTATCCTTCACATTGGAGTGTCCACCAATTGACCCGTATGCGTTTGCAATTAAATCGTATATTTTCTTTTTAAAATCTGGTATTTCAGAACGAAGTATCGGCATCCAAGTACTTTTTGGAATACGAAACGGTCTATCTTCTTTAAGTAAATCTTTTAATTTTATCATTTTATTTACTTTTCGAATATTCCTTTTTTAACCATTCTATCCAAAATTCTTGCACAAGCAATATCCAATGCTTTCTTAGTTGCAATTGAAATAGTTGATTGATTGAATTTCACTTCATCCACAGTTGCATCTGATAAGAATGTTAGTTCTCTAGTTGTTTTAGCTTCACCCAAACCACTTGCTCCAAATACAACTCCTGTCTCTGCATTGGTGAAACGAACCTGTAAACCAATACGGGTTACCATCATATTCTTCACACCATCTTTAAGGTTTATAGTTTCATCTTCCGATACTGAATAATCATAACATTCAACAGTCACAAAGTATTCTGCTAAGTTAATCTTTCCTCTACCATCCAATTTGTTTTCGGAAATTCCAGCTTGAGATGCTTGGAATTGCTTAACCATTCTATTCTTAATTTCCGTTTTATCTTCGGTAAATTTGAAACGATTAAGGTTTTCTAAGTATTCCATTGTGATGTTAGCAACACCCAATCCTACTCTCTTTTCTTTTAGTTCTGGATACATTTCATACATCTCATCGGAAATACCTGCTTTTAAGATTTGAATAGGAATTTGCTTTCCCTCATAATCTAAAAATTGAGAAATATCAATCGCAGTTTCGAATGATGCTTTATATTGTTCAGTCTTAGTGCTTCCCACATTTTGGGCAGTGGCACTCATACTCAAAAATATTCCTAATAATATTAATAATTTTCTCATACATTTGTTTGTTTTGTATAAATATAAAAAAAGGGAGAATTTGTGTTTCTCCCTTTAGTTTTAACCTTCTTCGGTTTCGGCATCCAATTTGTTCTTATCGTGCTCTGCTTTTCGATTAATGTACTTATCAACCGAAGCGATACCAAATGAACCCAATGTGATTACCAAAAACCCATTGAAAATGTATTCATTGATTAGTAACTCTTTACCCATATAACCTGTTACCAAGTCTACAAATAATGCAATTACCATCATTGTGAATGACAAGAAACCAACTACTGATTTTTCGTTGATATCATTGTTGTCCTTAAATAATTCTTTAAAGAATCCCATAATTTTTAATTTTAATTAATTAATGTAACGATACATAACTAATTAACCTGCCATTTCAGCATCTTCATCTTTAATCTTTCCACACTTCAAACATTCTTCTTCACCATCGCCATCCAAGTCACCCCAAACATGCTCACATTGTCTATGTGCAAAGTATTCATCAATTTTACCATCACCATCGAAATCTAAACCATCCATTACACCATCACCATCTTCATCGATTTCAACACCCACTTTTGCTTTTGGTACTTCAACAGTTACTGCATCAGTAATTTGTGTTTCAACTACTGATTCAACTTTAGGTTGTGATTGTACATTTGAAATAGCTGCGGTAAATGCTTCCGGAATTAGTGGTGTGTTATTTGGTGGAGTTACGGGTATATCTGCAGTATTGCTCAACGATACACCATCTTCCTCATCCATTTTTTGTACTAACATTTTATCCTTGTCAGTATCACTAAACCAATAATCAATAATCTTACCATACGAACCGATGAACGCTCCTAATAATAATAAGAGAAGTTCTTTCCATTCTCCACTAATTGCAGTTTGACCTATGATAGCACCAAAGATACCCATGATGATTACCATAAATCCACCTAATACGATAGCTGTGATGAACCATCTACGTTTCATCATACTACCTAATAATTCTCTAAATCCACTTGGTTTTTGCTCTCCCATTTTATATAAAATTTTTGTATGTTAAATTACCACTTAGGTGCTTCTTCTTTGAACTCATCACCTTCTTTTTTCTTAGCAGGTGCTGGTTTTGGTTGTTGTGCCGCTGGCTTTTCAACCACTCTCTCAATTACCTTAGTTCCACCACCAGCTGATTGCTGTTGTTGGTTTGAGTTTGTAATGTTAATTACTGGAGCCGCTTGTTGAACTGGTGCAGGTTCATCTCCACCACCTGTGATTTGAGTTACACCCCAAGTTCCTAATCCCATAACTGCGGTTGTTGCTACACCGATAATGGTCTTTTTTAATCCAGACCAAGTACCATCATTTGAGTTTTCTAATTCTTCTGACATCTTTGTTACTTTTTATTTGTTATATTATAACTTATTAATTTTTATCTATTTTTAGGAGATGTTAAAACTCCATTTATTAAAGTCCAATTTGTTTTATTAGTTGGATATTTTGCAGCAAATGCGGCGTGTTCACTAACATTTGTTGTAGAATCATTTCCGTTTCTTGTTGCTGAATCCAATTGTTTAGTTAATCCATCAACTGATACTACATGATATGTTGTACCATTTCTTTTATTATCGGTTGTTGGATATTTAGCCATACTAGCTGATGCTTCCAAACTATATCCCCAACTAGGTGACCATGTACCCGTTTGTATGGTTGTTTTCTTTTGTCCCATTTTTTTTACTTTACAATTTGTTAAAATCCGTTATTCCTAATTGGTTATTCTTTGAATCAAATAATCCAATTCTATAAGCCGATGAAGGTAATGCCGATGTATATACCTTTAAGATATTATCACCTGCTTTTACATTCATTGTTTCCTTAGATACTACCCTATTGGATATATCAAAGATTTTAATTGTAACCGATTGTGCAACCTCCATCTTAACATTCATCGCAACTTCGGTTGTTACGAATGCAGATTCTAATTTGATACCAACTGCATCTTTAATTTGCAATTGTTCTTTTACTTCTGGTGTTGGTAAGATAAGGTCATCTTTATAACACCCTGTTAAACCAAACATTACTAATGCTACTATAAGTATTTTTTTCATTTTATTTCGTTATTATTGTTGTTTTTGCTATCTCTTTCTTAGTAACATCTTCTAGTAACAAATATAAATATTGAGATTGTATTGAATTCGTATAAATCTTCTTTACGTTTTCTCCAACAACACCATTAAATCGTTCTCTACCTATAACTTGTCCAGTTTCTTTATCTATAAGGGTTAAAGTATATACACCTGCCGATGGTAACTTAAAAACGATATTTTGTCCATCCACTACCTTACTCTCTTTTACATCAAATATGTTTTGAATTGGCTGAGGTGATATAGGTTCTATATCCATTTTAGTACAGCCTACCAATAAAACTAATAATATTAATATTATCTTTTTCATTAATTCAATTTTACTTTTAATTGTTTTCCAGCTCTATTAACTGCATCCGTTGTTGATATTGAAATTAATCCTAATATATCAGTTAAAGGATTTATTGGTGTAAATGTAATTCTATATTCAGTTGTATTATCTAAAACAAGTCCATCGCTTGTAATTAAAGAACCTAAACTTATATAAGAACCTCTATTACTTCCATAATTTGTAGGATTTCCTTTTGTTACAAAATCTACTTTTTCAAATTTCAATTTAGTATTATCATAATTTAATTGGAATTGTGTTCCAACTAATTCTTGCTGCAATGGGTCTATCGATATATACACTACAACCTTATGATTAATAATCTCACTTACAATAGATGCATTAATTTCATTTGATATTGAATTTGTTGTCAAACTCATAACTCTAACACTATTAGCACTTACACCACTTACTGATTGTTGTGCGGAATGTGATAGATTTACATCACCTTTCCAAGTTACATTAAATCCAAAACTATTGTTTAGAGTTGAACTGCTTAAATTGATTGGTGTATATTCGTTTCTAGTAATATTTGTTTGTGTATTCCAATTTGTTTTTGTTACGGCATCATATTCTGAATTGAGATATATCTTCATATAATCAGATAAATTGGTTGACCCATTTCCGATAGTTTCCACACCTGTCAAATGCTGTAATAATTTATATGCATCCGTTTCATTAAACACACCATTACCATCCACATCACCATTCATAAATTGAATACCATTTGAGAATTCCAATCCACTTTGATTTCCAAATATACCACCATTTGATACTTCCTTAAAAGCTAACCAAACATCCGATACAGTTACAATACTATTATAAAGTGAACTTACATTATTTGTTGTAGTTAGTTGAATACCATGTGGTTTATAAGTTTCAGTTGGTATGAATGAAAATTCAGCACGAGTTCCATACCAACCATTCTGTAAACGAAGATATTGTTGATATGCTGATGAAGTTATTTTTGTAGAAATATTAGGAACAATTCTAAATATTTTCCAACCCCCAGCATCTTGCACATAAGTAATTGGTCCATCGTATATATCAAATAACTTAATTGAATTTACATCGGATGGGGATACACCTGTACCATCAAATTCTCTACTATCTATATACAATCTATGCCCACCAAAACTCGTAGAATAAACATCTATGATTGCCCATTCAACTTCACCAGGTGTTGTTAGTGACCTATATCCATTACCCAATACTTTTGCCGTATCTAAATCATTTGTCATATCAACTCTACCCAAACCATTTAAGGTTCTATTAGTGTTTGTAGTTGGTGAATATTGATTATTTGATTGTGCTAATAATACTACACCAAATTTAGTTTCATCTATGTTAGTTCCAAAATTAAATGTGAATTGTGCTCTTAATACATCTCCATTTGAATGAATAACTGAATTTGTATAAAACTCCGTAAATGTTGCATCATCAGGGTTAGACCAAGTTCCGTACTCAATTACATAAGCACAATAAAAATTGTTTGGTAAATCGTTCCATTGAGTTCCACCACTCCATTTGGTTACTGTATAATCTTCGTTACCACTATTGTTTGGCTCGCCACCTGCCCAGTTATTATATTGCCCTTGAATATTACCATTAAGTTGTCCGTTTGATGTTTTGATTAGAGTTCCTTTTTCAGGACCCGCATCAATTATCCATCTACCTTCGGTAACCTCATCTGTTAATGCAATCCATATATTTTGTTGAGGAACATTTAGTTGAATAAAATTATCTTCATCAGCAGAGGTAATTGTTACTAAATAACCCGTTTGTCCTTTGAATGTAGTTGCTTCAGCTGCTGCTCTTGCACCTGTATATGTGTTACCATTTGTTATTGGTCTATAAAAGTGTCCATTCACACCATTGTAATAATATCCCGTTGGGTTTACAGTTGCAGCAACTGATAATTGAACATTACCTTTTACTGAACCTGTATTTACTTTTAGAGATGCTAATGCCGTATTGATATTAGCCATCGTACCGGTTATCACCAAACGAGTCTTATTACCACTCAAAGTAAATCCACTTGCAGCAGTTAAACCTGTTGTAGTTCCTAAATTAAATGTAGTTCCAGTTGGTGGATTAACCAAACTGATTGATGCTAAAAGAGTTGATGTAGAATTAAATCCACTTAATACAAAACCACTTGCATCTTGTCCGTTGGTAGATGGTAAAAACGATTTAGAGTCCGGAGCAGATACACTCTGTCCGAACCCTAAAAATGATGTTAATAAAAATAATAATGTAACTATTAAGTTTTTCATATTATTCAACTATTAAGTCTATTTTGTTTCCTTTAGCATCTACTGCATCTGATAAAACAAAGAAGAATAATCCCGCAGTATTTGTTAATTGAACTTTAGGTGTGAATATTAATTTGTATGGAGTACCTGTTTTAATTCTTGATATTTTATTTTGGTCGATTGAACCAAAGGTTAAACGATTACCATCTTTTGTAGAGAAGTTAGTCATAGTTGAACCGGCATCAAATATTACATTATCTAAAGTTAATTTAGAATCATCATAATTCATTATCACCTGCAAACCAGCTAATTCTTCTTTTGTTAAAGTTGTAGTTAATACAACCTTACCATTTTCTAAAGTAGATGTTACACTTAATCTAGCAGTTTCAGCTGCTTTGGTTTGATAAGCCATTACTATATTCGAAGATAATGACATATTCTTTACAACCAATTCATCACTTTTGTTCACCGCATTTGTGTAAATTCCACTACTGATTCTACTAGCAATAACCGAAGGGTCAGATGAATGTGACCAGTTTAAATCACCACCCCAAGCAAATACCACATGAACCTCTTTTATAGGTGTATCGATTATTACTTTATTTTTAGGAACACCATCCAACCAACTTTGATTTAATAAACCACTCTGCCATTTTACAGATGTTGAAGTGTTTGATGGAATCATAGCAGGTGTATCCACATTAATACCCATCACATGTGCAAATAGGTAATATGAATCCGATTCATTGAATGTATTATCATTTCTAGTTATATTTCCTATCTTTGTTTCTAATGCTGGATATGTAAAGAAGTTTGGAGTTCCACCAATATCAGTTTGTGAATGTCCTAAGAATGCTTTATATGCATCAGATACAGTTACAATATCATTCATCCAAGTCTTTTGAAATGCAGGTCCAACAAATACACCAAGAGAATCACCAACTTTAACTTGTGTTGTGAAAAGTGCTTCACCACTTCCATCTAACGGCAATTGTGCGATAGGTTGTTGTGACCAATCAATAGTTCCACTACCATCAGTTTTCAATTTCATCAATTGAACACTATGGTCAGTAATTGTGTATCCTTGTGGGAATAGGACTTTTACTTTAAATTGAGATGTGTTACCTGTTACACTTGTTAAGGATATGTTTGTAGCATTTCTTGTAATAGGTGTAATATAGGCCCCATCTGCATTAATTGCGTATGCTATATCCAATTTGTGAATATCGTTGTAAGTATTTTGGTCTTTCAACACAAACTTTTGAGTAGCAATATCACCATTGATTGAAGCATCAGTTCTTTGAACAGTCAATTGTCCAACATTCCAATCGTTGTTTACAGCATATCCCCAAGGTGTAGTTTGATATTGAGTATATAATTGAGTTTCAGCAACATTCGCAGCAGGGGTGAATTTATAGTTATTCCACCCAGTGTAGAATGTTTGAGTTGAACTACCTTGTGAGAATACAGTGCTATTTGGCACCATAGCTAGGGCTTTGTTGTTAAACGAATATCTCAACCAAAAATAACGAGGAGTTGTAGTTCCTCTAGCCACAGTATATTTTACAGTCAAAGTATCACCCACCTTTAAATCAGTTGTTGGCGATATCGTTTGATTGACAGTAAGCTGTGCAAATGATGAAAGGGATATTAAGAATACCCCTAAAAATGTTAGTAGCTTTTTCATATTATTTCTTTCCGAATAATTTTTTTACTAAGCTATCGGATGCTTTCTTAAGTGCGTTACTAAGTGAGGTTTGATTAAACTTACCTCCTTCATCAACAATTAATGTAGACATTGATATTTCAGATGAACTTTCTTCTACTACCACTTCTTTTACTTTCTTACCCTCTTTATAAAGGATACCTTGTAATCTAACCACTACTTCTTCTTCACCTTTATGGAATACCGAAATATTTGTTTTTGTAGTTAAAACATCTAAGTAAACAATATTAACCTTTAATTTATATTGTGCTGATTGGGTTAAATCATATCCTGCTTCCTGAAGATATTCTTCTAAGATATTCTTAACACCAAATCCTAAATTACGATTTCCTGCTAATTTACCAATTTTAACTTGATTTTCTACGGATTCAACCCAAATATGGTCTTCCGCAACATAATTGATATTGGATGGATTGTTTTTAAAAGTACCATCAATTCTCCACATTATTTCATTGGATATTTGAGTAGCCCATTGTTCCTTACCACTAATTTGTAAGAACACAAAGAACAATTGGAATACAAGCGCCAATCCTATGAATGCGCATGCACCAAATAAAAATGCTTTGAACAATAACTCCTTAAAGTTCAAAACTGCTAATTTAACGTATTGCATGATTTTTCCTGCTTATTATATTAGTATAACAAGTTACGGAACACTTAACAGAACTAAAAATTGTAAAAACCTATTCTAAAACAATTATCCCTACGAATTTAAGGTATGCATCCTTATTGAGCATAAAAAAGGGATTCAATGATAAATATCACAAATCCCTAAAATAGTATTTATTTGAATGTTAAGTTTTATAAATTTCTCAACTTATATAGAGTTGAATATATTAATTTTTCCACATTATCTATTTCGTTTTGAATGAAAGAAATACCTTTTAGGTCATCTTTCATTCTTTCGGTATGCACAAATTTTACCAAATCTTCAAAATAAGAAATAATATTATCTTTATCCGCATCATTATCCAAACCCTTAACTGCTTTGAATTCAAGCAAGCCATTCATTCCCTGATAACCTTCGGCGATACCATCTATTAAATCAATTATATCTTCATAGTACGTTTGAAGTGCTTTATGTGCTGCTAATCCATTTGGTGATACTCTTAAGTGAAACACATGTGCCTGTGTTCTACTATGCATCAACATTGATAATAAATCTGTCATATATATTCTATTTACCTTTATAAATATTCTTCTTCCCAAAAATCATTACTTGGCGATGTAATCATTCCGTGGTCTAAGTAATCGTTTAACATTTTTACCTGATGTTTCTTCATTTCGTTTACCACTTTTGTAATGTAATGAGTCTTACAATCCGTCATCTCTCTAATAAGAAGATATAAGTGTTTCTTATTAAAGTTTTCTATAAATCTACTTCTACGGAATAATTCTAATACAGCATCTGCAATTTGGATATCTCTTTTCTTAGTAAATACTTTAGTAAGATTTTGGTCCCAATACTTAAGCATCAGGTCTTTAAATTCTACAAACTCATCACCCTTTTGTACTTCTTCAAAATCATCAGGTGGATTCCAACTTTCAGGCATTTCGGAAAGTAATGCAGTTTTTTTGAAACGTTTGTAGTTACCATTATTCTTTAGAATTAAATGGTTTTTCGCAACAATAGAAAAATAGGAAAACGCTTTACCCTTTCCTTCTTTAAACATGTGTATCTTTTCTATAAGTGTAGACACCACTTCCATTTTTATATCTTCCTTACTAACATCGAAATAGGAGAATTTAAATGTATTGAGAATATTTTCTGCTAATTTTTCAAATGGATATTTTATACTATCTTCGTAAATTCTATTTCTTAATTTGTAATCATCAGATTTGTTATATTCTATAATGGCAGCTTCTGTGTCCATTGTAAAATACATTTTTTCCTTCTTTTTTCTAGGCATGTTTAAATTTCGTTTTTGTAAGTTTCAACGATATCTTTAAGTTGTGTAAAAACAGAACCTACTTCATCGTCTGATTCAAATGAGCCGTTTAAATCTATCTCTCTCATTTTTTCTAACATTGATTCCACTTTTATTTGTGTATCAATCTGTCTACTATCATATTCATTTATAACATCTAATAATTGTTCATTTCGTTTAACAAAGTTAATTCCTCTGATTAATAGAAGAACATTAAATATAATAGATGCTGGTAATAATATTATTAGTAAAAATCCAATTAAATAATCCATAAATTTTAAATATTATACAAATATACAACTTTTTTTTCACAATACCAAATTTAGGCTTCCCCAATCTGATTTGTGAATATTTGTCCTTTTAAATACTCGATTGAGGCTTCTTGTTTTGCCTTATCTAGTTCCAATTGAACCAATTCCCATTTAGCGCCAAATCTATCATCAAGCTTTCCTTCTTTCACCTTTTTAGTTTCAATTAATTCCTCAACTAAAGCTTCTAATAGAAGTTGTAGTGTAAGTATTCTTTTATTTTGTGCTGCTAACACATCGTTTAAGTTATCCATATGCCAATGAGCCGGAATAGGCGTTTTTAAATATTTGATTTAATTCTTCTTGAACATTGTTTAAGTATTCAGGTCCAAATGCTTTCTTCACCGATAACGATGCGTACCCCATAGCTCCTGCCATTCGGATACACATTCTTTTATATTCCCAAACATCCATATCGTTGGGTACTTCGAATTCTATTTTAGAGGCTTCTCTATTTTCTTCTTCAGTAGTGATAAATATAAATTTTGCCATTTGTTTAGGATTAAATTAAGTTCCATCCTTTTTGTAGGTAAGAATCAACCTTTTTACTTTTTACAAATTCCATTTCACCAGCCGGTCCTTGCAACATTACTCTTTCGTTTCTACCTGGCTCTTTATCCTTTGTAATAGTTTCGGTGTATTGACGAGTTGGATGTGTGATATCAATCCCATCAATTGCATCAATCGCTCTTTGTACCAATACACATTCTACTAGCCCAACATCGCCAAAGAATTCATCAGAGTTTTTCCAATCATTTTTTTCAGCTTTGAATTCAACTTGTCCCAAGTTATCGGTATCAATGATAAGATGTGGTACTCTTATTGTTTTTCTAACTTTATTAGCTTTGTATGTATCTTTTTCAAAGTAAACCAATGGGCTCTCTGAATATTTTACTACCTTTGGGTTTACCAGTGTTAATTCATCTTCAACATTTCCCAAACGAATTGTTATAATTCTTTTATCCATATTAACATCAGATGCATTAAATACAACCCCATCTAATTTAGATATCGCAGCTTTGTATGAAGTTATATCATCGTGCGTAATTGTAGATTCGTTAATTTTTTGTACTTTCATTTTTTTTATTTTTAATGTGTTCTTCTATTTTGTTTGTTAAATAATCAATTGAACCTTCTGGCCCTTGAAACCCCATATACTTCATATATATTTCTATATTATTTGGGCTTTCTTCTAATTCTTTTTTTAGTTCTTCTACTTTAGGTAGATGTTTCGTTATATATGTCATTATTCTAAATCTTGTGGTCCATTTCTATATATTCGATATGAATCTTCATCAAAGTGTTCGGTACTTACTTCAAACACAATAGAGTTATCAATCAATGCCGTTAATTGATGTGGTAACCCTTTTTCAATATAAACCACATCTCCTTTTTGCAATTGAGTATAACATCTCTCCGCAGTTTCAGTGTCAATCCAATCAAATTGAAATGCTCCTTCTTGCACATACCATGTTTCATTTTTTAACATGTGGTAATGCATTGAAAACTTATTACCACTATTTGTGAAAACTAAAAGTTTACCACAATATTGATTATCGTTGTGAATCCATAATTCATGTCCCCATTTCTTTTCAACCCTCTTTGGTTGTTTAATTTTTACATCAAAATTTGCCATAATTAATTTGATAAAGGTGCTTTAATCGCTGGATGTGATTGATACCCCTCTAACACAAAATCATCAGGTGTATTACAACATATACCATCTATCTTTGCATCAGTTTTTAGTTGTGGTAAATCAAATGGTTCTCTACCGATTTGTTCTTTTGCCTGTTCAATGTGGTTTGAGTATAGATGTACATCACCCAAATTTCCAATCAATTCATCAGGTACCATATTCACTTCTTTTGCAATAATTTCTAATAGTAATCCATAGGAAGCAATGTTAAATGGTAAACCTAAAAATGTATCTACACTTCTTTGATTCCACATTAGTGAGATTGCTCTTTTAGGGATGTTATGTTTTACCATTTCATCTTCGGTGTAATATGGAGGAAAATTTTCAGTAACTCCTAATTTCTTATCCATCAATACAACTCTTTCTGTTTCATCTAATACTCTTGTATAAAGTTGAAATCCATAATGACAAGGTGGCAGTGTCATTTGCTCTAACTCACCTACATTCCAAGCCGATACCATCAATCTTCTATTGTCTGGATTTGTTTTAAGTTCGTTTATTAGATTATCGATTTGGTCAATCCTACCATTCGAACCATCCCACTTTCTCCACTGCTTACCATAGATTGGCCCTAACTCTCCCCATTTTTTTGCAAACTCTTTATCAGTTTGTATCCGTTCAATAAATTGTTCTTTCGTTAAATCGGATAGCATGTGTAATTGTTCCAACCCATTAGTACTTTCTCTACTTTCTATATCATAGGTTGTTTTATATCTTTTATAAGCATCACCATCCCAAATATGATTGTTGTGTTTAAGTAAAAAAGCAATATTAGTTTGACCTGTTAGAAACCAAAGTAGTTCAGATACAACTCCTTTCCATGCAACTTTTTTTGTAGTTAGGATTGGAAACCCTTGCTTCATATTATGTCTAATCTGTCTACCAAATACTGATATTGTTCCGGTACCAGTTCTATCCGATTTGTGTACTCCGTTATCTAAAATATCTTGCAGTAGATCTTGGTATTTTTTATCTAATGTATTCATTTGTTAGTATATTATATCATCCAATTTAATGTTATGCTCCTCCAAAATTTCGTATATCTTTTCATATACTAATTCTAACGCTTCGTATTTATCAATCTCCTTACCTTCCATACTCCACTCCAATCCTTTCTTTGTATTGTGTGTAATATCCCATAATGCCAAAGCCATATCAGTTGCTTTAACAGCTCTTTTATGTGCCATTACATCATCGGGTTCATTTAGGTCGAACTCTAGTATTCCTTTTGCCATCTTCTTTTGATTTGAAAAATATAAATAATTTGGATTCTAAATTATCCATCTGAGTCATTGCTATCCATTTACCTAATACACTACCACCAATGTAAAATGGTAGTACCCACATATCTCCTTTTAGCAAACTATCTAACGAATAATAAACTGAAGCAAGTGATACTAAATTAATCCATATCGAATTAAGGAGTAACCTATTTAGTTGATTCTCATAAGTAAATTTAATTTCCAATACCTTAAAGATATTGAACATTATTTGAAAGGTTAATATGGCGATATAATTCATCATTTAATAAAAGGTAATATTGCTAACTCTTTTCCTTTTGCTTCTACCATAACATCGATATCTAATCCGTATGTGTTCGGTAATGAGTTGATATAGATTGAGTGTGCTTGTGGTTTTTCTTTTGGATTGTTTTCATGCAATGCTTTACTTTCGGAATAGTGAACTTCTTGTCTAATACCGTCTGGCCAAGTTGTTGCAGCTAATTTGAGAGCCTGTTCTTCGGATAAGTCACCTGTACAAAATTGATGATGATGATAATCGAATACAATAGGGATTCCAGTCTTTTCATGTATGTACATAAGGTCTTTAACTGAATACATAGAAGCCTTATCATCATTTTCTACTGTCAATCGTTTGCGTACCGATGGTGAGAGTCTTTTAAAGTTTTGGATGAATCTATCCATTGCAGATTTTTTATCACCATAAACACCATTACAATGAATATTAATGTTATTGAATGGAGTTTTAGATAACCCCATCATATCAAATATTTTGGCGTGTAATTCTAAATCAGCTATTGCGTTTTTGACTACTTCTTCTTTTGGAGATGTTAATACTACAAAAGGACCTGGATGCGAGTTAATACGCATATTCCAAAACTTAGCAAAATCACCGGCTTTCTTTAGTTCACTCTTAATTTCTTTGTAATCCTTGAGTTGAGTTAAATCCAAATGGTCACCCCAAGGTACAATAGTAGAAGATAAACGAAATAGTTTAATTCCATTTAATCGATTCCATTCTAAAATTTTAATAATATCTTTTGCATTGAGTAACGCAAGTTCTGAAACATAATCTAAACCCTTTGCGTTAAAAGTCCTCTTAACCATAGCTCGGTTAGTAGTAACTTTTTTACCCATACTCATATTAATACACGCATAACCTAAATTCATTTTTGGTATAATTTGTTGATACACAAATATACGAAAAAATCTTCAGTTTACCAAATATTAATAAGATTTTCCTGAAAAATCAGTTGGGTATTGTGAAGGTTTGATATTTTTTATCCAATAATTTACCGCATTTTGGTCATTTATCCAATTCTTACGGTCATCCCAATTAAAAGTTTCCTTAGCGTAGTAAGGTAACATATCTTTTATTGCCGCAGCTCTACTTGGGTGTTCTGCTCGCACTATATCAATTATACCATCACCATTGGTATCATATCCATCGATAGAACCATCACCATCATAATCAATTGGCCTCTTTGAGTAATCTGGTTTTAAGTTCATTAATATTTCATCGGTAATTTCAGGCTCCAATGCTTTTTTCTCTGCATCTGTTAGAGTAACATATTCTTCTTCCATTTCTTTTTGAAGTAATTCCTCTTTATATTTCTCAGCAGCTTTTAATAATTCTTCATTTGGTTCTGATGGATTTTCTATTTCATTAAAGAATACTTCTGCATCTTTTTCTGATAGAGGTATTGGTTCATTATATAATCCTAATTCCTCATCGCCTCTCATCATTTCAACCAATGCTTCTTTTTGTTTTTCTTTATCACCATATACTTCATATTCCTTATTCGAATTTGGAATATATTCGTACTTATCATCTTCTTCTTTACGTTTCATAATTAATCCGTTGAAAGCAATGATAAGTGCTACCGCTAATGGGTCAAATACTAATACGATAATAAGGATAAAGAATTTTACAACATCGTTAAGTGGAACATTAAATGCGTCTGCTACGAAACGGAATCCACCTACTTCTCTTTCCAATTCAATGTTGTTATTCTTGATTGAGTTGATTGAATCTAATGCTACATTGTTTTGTATGGTTAGTTCATCGATTCGTTTGGATACTGATGCTATTTCTTTATCAGCAGTTTTAATCATTTGAGATACTCTCGAAGTAGACCTGTTGTTATCAATTTGTTTAGATAGGTTACTCTCTTGTGAGTTACGAATGTTTTGTTGATTATTTAATTGAGTTGTATATCTAGCAATCTCCGCATCATTTTTTGTGATTTGGGTTTGATACACTGCAATATCTCTTTCAATCTTTTGTAGTTCTAAGTTTTGTTGTTGGAAAGCATTTGATAGATAACCAAAGATACCAGCGGATGTAATAATCATTAAAGTTGCAACTGATATAGTTAAATACCATTTGTTAAATCCTTTAAGAGTATCCCACTCTTGCTTTAAGTAAGTTGCAGCAACTAATTTAGCAGCCTCCAATGAACCCGCCATTACCATTACCGAAACGGACGCTCCTGCAAAAAGAACTCCCAAACCGGTAACGGAAAAATAAGCCGCACATCCCGCTACTAATATTGCCGATAATCCAACTAAATACTTTAACCAATTCATTTTACGATAAATCTACAATGTTTGTTGTTAGTTCTACCAATCTTTCAATTTCTTTTGATAACTTAATTGCTTCTGCTTGATTTGCAGGTCTTTCACCACTTAACATTTCTGCAATAACTTTGTTCCTTTTAGCAATTGCTTCTAAATGTTCTTGAGCTCTCATTTTGTATTCTGGCTTCATAATTTGTTTTTTTAAATTGTATATATAAATATACTTAAAATAAAAATGAGGGTGAAATCAATCACCCCCACTTATTGTTAGTTTGTTTGTTTAGTTAAATTAACCAATTGAAATTGTTCTTTTCTTTGGTTTTTCAGGTTCTCTCTTTGGTATATGTAACTCCAATACACCATCTTCAAATGATGCTTTTACTTTATCTAAATCAAAGATTTTAGAATCAGCTGTGAAACTTCTTAAGAATGATGAACGTTTAACTTCTCTACGAAGATATGTACCACCTTCTTTTTCAGTTGCTTTACTTGATTTTTCTCCTTTTAGTGTAATCACATCACCATCTACATCAATGGTAATTTGTTCTTTAGTTAAACCCGGAACTTCTGCTACAATCTCAATACGGTCATCAAAGTTAATGATGTCACATTTTGGATAAGCGTTTTGTTGGAATGGGTTAATACCGATTTCCTTTGTTAATTCAGGAAATGATTCTGAAAATACTTTATCAAATAAAGTATCTAATGGTGAGAAGAACTCGTCCCTAAATGCGGGGTTAGGGAATCCCCTTTGAATCTGATTTTTCATAATTTTACCTTTTTTAAGCGTTAAGTTTGTACCTCCATTTGGATGATACGCCGATATGCTGGCCAGCTCTATCGGATAATAAATATAATGAAATTAAAATTTATGCCGTTTGTCTTTCAATTATTGTACTCATATGGTCTGCCCAATGTAGTATATATTGAATCTTAGAACGAAGGTATTTTGAAGTATCATATACTTTGAAATACTTTTCGTTATCATCATCATACAATCCATCCGTAAGTTTTATACCAAAATACTCATTTTCATTATATTGAATTCCATAATGGTTTAGAGTAAAAAATGTTCTATCGGTAATAGTCATAAACGGAATATTTTCATTTCGCTTGTATAGTTCACCACGATTATCAACATGCCATTTTGATTCGTTTGGCACATAATGCAATTCATCCTTAATACCCAATTTACCCAAATCATGATGGAATGCAGCAAAGAGTAATTCTTCGTCTGTAAAATCGATTGTTCCACCCGCTTCTTCGTAAAGTTTTTTCATACGAATTGCGTTCTTACATACATTAAAAATGTGGTCTATATATCCACCCTCATATGCATTGTGATAATTTAAATTACCACTCGCTGGTGATATCATTAGGTTACCACCCAATTCATCCATTGAATACATTTTTAATAATTTTTCAAGTCTTTCACCAGTAAAGTACTTTTTAAGAAGTGCTATGAATTTATCATAGTTTTCTTGTAGCTGTTGTTCATTATAATTTTTCATAATACAAATATACGATTTATTTTTTAATTATCCAAATTTTCTTCAATATCCTCGCCGGTAAGTGCAGAATATAATACATCCAATTCTTCTTCGGATGCACAAAACCCTAATCCATCCATATCCATTATTTCAATAAAAAATTGTCCTGGCTTTAACCCAATCTCTTTTATGAGCAATCCTTCATCGGTTGCATTAGATACAAACATAGGTGAGAATTCATCATCCCTATGCTTTGGTAGTGGTAGTGTAAAATAGTAATCTTCGTAACCATCTTCACCCTCCATAGATTCACCATCGCTTACCGATATTTTTTTCCAACCTTGTCTTTCAAAGGTTTTCTCCGTAATAGGAGTCATATTTAATTTAACTTCTTTAGTTTTCATTATTCCAATACTATTTTGGTGTAAATTTCTTTTTTAGAAATGTAGTGAGATGCCTTTAAAATCAAAGTATCACCAATCATTTCTCTAATAGGTGATATCATTGTGTTAATTTCACCACCCCTTCCACTATACGATGATTTGTTTGTAGTTGGTACTAATTCATCTTTGTTTGCTATTAGTGGTGGTAGATTAACTATTGTAAATTGACCAGTAAAATAATTTACATACGCCTGTGTAATTGTAGCAGTTGTATCCCCTCTACGCAACCACCAATATAGATTACTTTCAAATGAAACTTTCTCATTGGGATACGGCTCTTTACCATTAACTAAAATTCTACCAGTAACTCTATGTGATTGTGGAGTTCCTATTGCTGTAATTTTTAGATGGTATAATCCATTTTGGTCTTTAGGTAAACTTCTTGACCCATTTTGGGTTAATACTGAATCTATTGTAAATGTATATTCTCTTAGTGGAATATATTCATCTTCTTTTGTACACGCTGAAAATAAAATTAAAAGGGGTAATAATTTCTTCACTATAATAATTTTTTAAGTATTGATTCCCAAGTCGGGTATTCGTTCCAAGTTTCAGTTTCGTAAGCCCAACCAAATCGTAATAGTTCACCATTGAATTCTCCTGCTCCGTTAGCAGTTCTATCATCAATTAGATAATCACCAATTAACATATTCTTTAAGTGAGTAACTGCCATTTTCTTGCGGAATAAATCTCCAAAGTGTTCTTCAATCCAATATCGTTTATCCATAGCCGCAGATGGATTACCCCAAGGTGCTGCGGTAGCGATATACAATTCGTATTTACCACTTTCTGCTAATTTGTTGATTGCTTCGATAGCTCCTTCGATTGGTGGTGCTGTTCTGAATATACCAGGAATATGGTCATATCTACCTTCATATTCTTTTCTTAAATGTGGACTTCGATTGAGAACAATTTCTACTTGCTTACTAAAATCAACAAGAACACCGTCCATGTCAATCCACACTACTTCTTTGTTATTACTCATATCTTTTCTTTCTTTATATAATAAAGATACGAAAAGTTTATCATATAACCAAGCATTTTGAGCAAAATAATAGGTTGAAAATCAACTAGTTGTGGTGATTTTTGGACAAAAATATAACCCATTGAAAACCAATGAGTTATATCTTATTGAAAACCAATGAGTTATGAAATATACTAATTTTCCACTATATAAACACCCTCTATAAATTCACCTTCGGATGGGGTATCTAAATTAAGCTCAAATGGGTTACTTTCACCTAATATGATTTGTTCCTCTAATTCGTATCGTTCTAATACCCTTTTAACGATACCAGAACGAATACAATCTTCAGCTGTAAATTCTATTTGATACGCTCCCTTCATTCCTGCTAATCTTTTCCATACATCATAAAATCCGCTCTTTTGATATGCGGGTACTCCGTTGGCACGATACTTATCACATTGAGAAAGGTCACCTTCTATAACTAATTTTGAATCATCTGAAATACGAGTGATTAAAGTTTTCAATTGTAGTGGTGAAGCGTTTTGCGCTTCATCTAAAATGATATATGCTTTTTCAAAGTTTATACCTCTTAAAAAATTCATTACCCTAAACTCAATTTTTTTGTTATCAATCAATTTCTTAACTTCAACAGGTCCGATAATTTTGTTTAGGATAAATAAAGATGATTCATTATGTACTTCAATTTTCTCCATTAAATCACCAGGCAAATGACCTAACTTATCTTCGTTACCAACATCAACTGTTGGGTTTATGATAATAAGTTTTTCGATTGGTGATGATTTGTGTAATAAAAGTTCTAATCCTTTTTGTATTGAAATGTAAGTTTTTCCGGCACCGGCTAACGCATGAGCCATTATAATATTATTCCCATCATTCTCTATCGCTTTGTAAAATCTTTTTTGGTTTTTGGTTTTAAATTTAATTTTTTTAATAACCTTTGGCAATGTGTGTATTACCGTTTGTAATTCTTCTAAACTTTGAAGCTTCTCTTTCCTAGCCATAGTACCATTTTAATTTGTTAAGGTTATGTAACTTTTGCTTTTGGTTTTCGGCCTCTTGCTTTTTTTAATTCAATAAGTTTTAATTCATTATGTATATCTCTACACAATTCGTATTTTTCTAATTTAATACAAAGGTTTAGTAAATGTTCTAATGCTGGGATATATTCATCCTTGCCGATTTTGGAAACAATATCGGAATCTTTAAAACGAAATAAAATGATGTGAGATTTTTTGGCTGTAATTGCTGATGTTAATCGCTTGAATGTTTGATGGAGTAGTGAATCTCCATAGGTTTTCAAGTACCTATTAATAGATGAATTGGAACTATTGAGATACTTTTGCCATGCAACATTTGGACTAACCATAGGCAATGTTTTTATTACTTATAAATATAACCTAATGGATTTAAACTACTTTAGTAATTCTATTTGGGTTTGTAAAGAATCTTTTTTTAATTTTAAAATATCAGAATATGCCGTTAGTTGCTTTCGTATATCTTCGTTTTGCTTTTTTCTATTTAGTAAATATTTCGAAGATACATATTCGATTTCTTCTATCTTCCCTTTAACTAATAATTTACTTTTAGATAATCCATCGTTTGGATAATCATCCTGATTTATGAATCCAGTATAATTACTTATATCAGAATTTATTTTTTCCAATTCTTCTTCTAAAGCCTTTATAGCTTCTAAATTTCGATTAGCAGCATCTTCACCACCTCCTGTACCCGAACTTCCACCTGATGTATTTGAATCCGTTGGTCTTTGAATATCATCTGGATAGAAATATGCTTTTTCGTGGTCTATTTCAAATGTTACAAAATCAATTAGTTTTTCTGGCAGTATTACTCCGTTAGAATCGATATCAGATAATGTTGGTTGGGCTACTACCCAATCGATATACTTAACCAATAAATCATAATCTATTGATTTATTTTTATTTATAAAATTATTTCGATTTACCGATACCCCAGCTCTGTTTTCAGGATTTAAAAATGTTGTAAATAAGGCGTTAAGTGATTCGGTAAAAATTTCCACTATATAAACATCATTAAGAGATGAATTTATAAAATATGGATTTGATTCTTTTAAAGAAGATTCTAAGTTATTATAATATCTTTCCGATGTATATAAGACACCCGTAGTATCAGTTTGTTTTTCTTTTATTTTTAATATAAACCTAAATTTGGTATCTTTGACGAATTTGATACCTTCTAAGTTTTTTATAGTTATTGCTAATGTGTTTGTTTCGGGATAAAGTCCCCTTAGATTTATTGTACCAGGAATTGTAGTACCATAATTACTAATAGATGGGTATTGATTCCTTAAGTCATATAAACGATAGTATTCCATACCGATAAATATTACTATTCGTAATAATCTATTACTTAGCCCACTTACCCCTTTGTACCAATTGAGCAATTATTCCATATACCGATAGGTCTTCGTATGTATCTTGAACCGATTCACCAACTTCATCTGGCTGACCTAATACAACCAATTGTTTTAATCTCTGAACTTTATCATTGATTCTAAACCAAAGACCTGTAAGTGATAATTTTACATCTTCTTTTGTTTCTAATGAAGTACCAACTGAAATATTACCAGGACCATAGTTTCTTTGTTTCTTACAAAAGGTAACATACATTTCCTCCGTAATTTTCTTAAATTCTTCAGTTGTTTGTGGATATACTCTTTCGCAATATTCAACGGCTGATTCTTCTTTCATAACATTATACTTTTTAGTGAAACACAAAGATACGAATAAATTTTCATTCCACCAAGCAAATACAACTTTATTATTTTTTTTCAAAAATATTTCAAAAAAAGTTTACGTTTGGTATTTTTGGGCAATAGTTATTGACACTAGACTATTTAACAAGGAAGCAAGAAGCAGTATAAATAAAGACATTAACAAGGAACTTGGAGCTGCTTAGACATCTGTATATGTTCCGTTTTCATTTTTCAGAACTACTTTATAAACTCTACCACTTGGGTCTTGATTTATCAGTTGTCCGATTTTTGTTTGTGCTTCTTCTATCGTTTCAAATGAATCGATTGTATCCTCAGCATTTAATTTTAAAACCCATATTTGTCTTTTAGACCAATTAGGGTCTCCTAAATTCCTATCTACTGGAATTAATTGTTTGTGTATGTAATACGCCATTTTGTATTTATTTTTTCTTTAAAAGAGATTTTATATCACAATAACAGGCATTAGCACTATGAGCTATAGCCATTAATATCCACATCAAAGTCATTTCACCCAAACCCAAAAAGGTTTTAGGTGTATCACTACTTAATGTGTTTGGTGAACAATGTGTAATTGATTGAGTTGGTTCGTAAAAATAGAACGCAAGTAAAAGAAAGGATACAGCTACCCAATATTTTAGTACATAGTATTTTACTTTATTCCACATACTAATAAATATAGAATAACCTAAATACCGATTTCCTTAAGCCTTTGTAATTCGTCGTGAATGTGTTTATTGAAGGGATTCCATTTAATATTTTCAAGCATCCATTTACGATACCAAATTGGAATCTTACGAACTTCGGTATCTTTGTATTTTCCAAATGTCATTTTAACCACAGGTCCTTGTACAGCTACAACGTGTGGAGATGGTTGATTTTGTTTATGTAATCCTATCTCGTGAAGTGGGATACCTGTTAATAACTTAGTATCTTCACCATACAATTTCCAAAGAGGTGCTTCGTATTCAAAATATAAATCCTCTACCTTTCCGAACTTTGGTACACTCCCCACGAAATCGATTACAAGCCCATTTTGCTTCTCAGGATGGATACGGGTTACTCTACCAACAAATTGATACCACCAACTCAAAGAAGCCGTAGGTCTACCGGTAATGATACAATCCAGTTGTGGGTGGTCAAACCCTACTGAAAGAATTGTAACTTGTACCACTATTCGTAATTTACCACTTTTAAAATCTGATATAATCCTATCTCTATCGGCGTCCGCCATACCACTATATATCGGTGCACAACTTGGTAGACGAGTTGATAACTCTTTAGCCTCCTCAATTGAAGGAACTGCTACTAATATAGATTTTCTATCGGGTAAATTAGATATTTTACGAATTATTTTACCCGCAATATCCTGGTCTTTGTATGCTCGTTTAATACTTTCTTCGGTATATTCCGCATTTGTTGAATTGTACACCAATGCGCCTGTATCGAAATCATATGATTCGTATTGAAGTGGTGACCAGAATCCTAAATCAACCATTTCTTTAATTTGGGCAACGTGGATGATTTCTTTGAAGTAATTTCCTTTTTTACTCTTAGATGTCAACATAACTAACTTTGAGAATGGTTTACCCCATTCATCCATATTAGTTTGTAGTTTTAATGGGGTTGCCGTTAATCCCAATACATGCGTTATCTTCGCAGCAGTAAGAAATCTTCGTAACATTCCATCTGGTTCTCTCGGAAACCTATCACATTCATCAATAATCACTTTTCGGATACCTAATTCGTGAAATTTCCAAGCAATATTAACAATTGAACCAATTGTAGCATAAGTTACATCACCAATTTCCTTTTCATTCATAGATGCGGAGTAAATTGATGCCTTTCCACCTAAATTGATGAATTTATTGTAATTTTGTTCTAATAATTCCTTTGAAGGCTGAATAACTAAGATTTTCTCACCCAATTGATGGGCTATTTCAGCAATAACGATACTTTTACCAAATGCGGTAGGAGCAACTATGATTGAAGGGTGCGGCTTCTTATTTTTAAAGAATTCCACACCCTTTTTTACAGGTTCTATTTGATTCGGTCTTAACTCCATTTAAATTTTATAAATATTCCGGTCCGTACACTCCATAACGAGCAGTACCATCGGTTATATTACCTCTAGCGTGCTTTGCCGGAGCTTTCCAACTAGCAGCTTTCAGTAAATCACCTTTTTTGATAGGTGAACCTTTTAAATCACCATCAACTCTACTAATAAACCCCCAACAAGATGTACCATCCCATAATCGAAGGAATTTATTACCAACTTCCAACACTAAATCGGTTCTATCTTTCATAGAAGCCATATTTTTGTAGTATTCAGCTCTTTCGGCGTTTACTTTGGTTAAAAATTCGGCAACTTTTGGGTTATTTTTAAGATAATCCAACGCTTTTTGATTCATTGTTCTCATACTAAGGGGTTTTTATTGATTTTTTAATAAATTGAACGAATATTTGTTACGAGCGAACTCTTTGTTCACTTTTTTCTTCTTATCTACTACAATTTTCTCACGAAATCTACCATCGTAAGCCCCAGAATTCACCATTTCGGTACGTTTTAGGGATAATCTATAATTTTTCATAATCTTAATTTCTTTACATAGTAAAGATACTAAAAATTTCTCAATTTTCCAAGTTTTTTATCAAATTTATTTCATTGATTATCAACGAGTTATGATTTTTTTTCGAATTTTTAGCTATTTTTTACATTTCCCCCCATAACTCATTGACTTACATTAAGTTATTGTTAAATCGTTTGGTAATGTCAAATATTTTTCGTATATTTGTAAAACTTTTGTTAATATCGTTATAGTTATAAACTGAAAATCGTTACCAAGCTTATGAATAAATATACATATCTATATACAAATACTTCAGCCCGTTTTGTAAGGGAAGCGGCTGGGCAAACTAAGGGTGTAGGAGAGTAATCTTCTTACCCTTTTTTATTTTTAACAAGTTACAATTAAAACAAAAACAAACAAACATGAAAAAAATCGGAAAATTTCTCCTTTTGGTGGTGGTAACACTTCTATCATTTGGGGCGCATGCGCAAGAAACTACATCTGAGATTCAGGGAATTGTTTTGGATGGTAAACAGTCTATTCCGGGTGCAACCGTAGTGGCTGTCCATCAACCAACTGGTACGAAGTATGGAACAACTACTCGTCTGGATGGTAGATATAACCTTCCAAACCTTAAAATCGGAGGACCTTATGTAGTAACGGTATCATTTGTGGGATTCAAAACAGAAACACAAGGTGATATTACTTTATTATTGGGACAAACCCATAAAGCTAATTTTACTTTAGTTGAAGCAGCTACCACATTAAATGAAGTTGTGGTAACATCAAGACAAAGTAATGTATTCAACTCGAGCCGTAATGGTTCACAGGAAATCATCAATAGAAAATTGATTGAGACGGTGCCTAACGTTAATCGTAGTTGGAAAGACTTAGTTAAATTAGTTCCTTCACAAAACAACCTATCATTTGGTGGTATTTCATCACAATTGAATAACGTAACATTAGATGGTGCGAACTTCAATAACTCATTTGGATTAGGCGATGGTACATTAGGTGGACAAACAGGAGCTCAACCAATTTCCTTAGATGCGATTGAGCAAATCCAAGTAAACGTTTCACCTTTTGATGTTAAGTATGGTGGGTTCGCAGGTGGTTCGGTGAACACTGTGACTCGTAGTGGTAAGAATCAAGCATTTGGTTCGGTATATCAATTCTTTAAGAACAAAGATTTACAGGGTTACAAAGTAGGTGATATCACACAACCTAAACAGGATTTTACTTATAACCTAAGAGGTTTCACAGCAGGTGGAGCAATTGTTAAAAACAAATTATTCTTCTTTGTAAATGGTGAAGATGAAAGTAGAATGGAGCCAGGAACACAATGGGTAGCAGCAGATGCTAATAACACTCCAAACGCTACTAACGTATCGCAAGCAAGAGCATCGGAATTAGATGCATTGAGAAAGTTCTTAATTGAGAAATACAATTACGATCCAGGTACTTATCAAGGATATCAATATGGTTCTAAATCACAACGTTTAACTACTAAATTAGATTGGACTATCAATGATAAGAATTCATTCTCATTGAAATATACATTGTTACGTTCATCAGCAGATATTCCAGCATCTAACTCACAATCGATTAACGCATCAAATGGTAGAAGACCAGGCCCAACGGCAATGCCTTTCTTTGGTAGTGGTTATTCTATTAACAACAATGCGGACATTATCATTGGTGAGTTGAATACTCGTTTCTCAAATAACGCTTCTAACAAATTACAAATTGGTTATACTTCGTTAAGAGATTTTAGAGGTTCATTAAGTGCAGGTGAATTTCCACAAGTAGATATATTAGATGGTAATGGTTTACCTTTCACAACTTTTGGTTATGAAAGATTTACTTATGGTAACAAATTAAATACCGATGTAATTCAATTGAATAACATTTTTAACTGGTATAAAGGTAAGCACGAATTTACATTTGGTACACAAAACTCATTTAAGAAATATCAAAATGGATTTTCTCCAAACTACGCAGGAGCATTTCGTTTCAATAGTTTAGCTGATTTCTACGCTTCAGCAGCTGGAACAAAACCAGCAGCAGTTTATGATTTATCTTGGTCTTTAACAAATGATTTCCCATTAGTTGGACCTAAGAATACTGAATTAAGCTTATTTGCTCAGGATAAATTCAGAGTAAAGGATAACTTAACTCTTACTTATGGTATCCGTGCTGATTATGTAGCATTTGCGGATAATTTCCTTTTCAATCCGGTAGTTGATACACTTACTAAATTTTATGGTGGTGTAAGATTGAATACAGGATTACCACCACAAGCAGCTTTACAAATTTCTCCTAGAATTGGTTTCAACTATGATGTGTTTGATGATGAAACTTTACAAATCAGAGGTGGTACTGGGTTATTCCAAGGCCCTCCTCCATTCGTATGGATTTCAAATCAGGCATCTAATAGTGGTATGGCATTATTTGGTTCTATTACAAATGCAACAGGATATATGTTTAACCCAGATATCAATGCGTATAGACCAACTCCAACGCCAGGATTATCAAGAGCGTATTCTCTTAACGTAACTGACCCTAATTACAAATTCCCACAAGTTTGGAAATCAACTTTAGCGGTTGATAAGAAATTGTTTGGATGGACTGTAACTGCGGAAGGAACTTATATTAAGAACATTAACGCTACCGTATTCCAAAACGTTGCATTACCTTCAACCGGTAATACAATCCTAAGTGATGGTAGAGTTAGATTCGCAAAACGTTCAGTTTATGATGCAACTGGTGCAGCACAAACTCCACAAAATCCAAACATTGGTAACGCAATTTATATGACTAATGCAAACATTGGTTATACTTTATTTGGAACGTTACAGGTTCAAAGACAATTTAAGAACTTAGGTGTAAACGCTTCTTATACTCGTCAAACGGCAGTAGATGCTACTATCAATGGTTCAACTGCATTTACAATGTGGGGAGCTAGACCAACATCTACTAACCCTAACAATTTTGAGGCAGGTTTTTCAAACAACTACTTACCTCATAGAATTGTTGCTAGTATAAACTATGGTAAAGAGTTTATTAAGAATACAAGAACTTCATTCGCTATTTTATATGAAGGTTCTCCTAACAATATTCAATCTTCTCTTTCTTACACATACGCAGGTGATTTGAATAACGATGGTTTCAATGGTAACGATTTAATGTTCGTTCCTGCTAACGCATCTCAAATCAAATTAACTAACGCATCTGCAGTAGGTGGTGTTGCTGATACAAGAACACAAGCTCAATTATGGGAACAATTAGATGCTTTCATTTCAAACAATCCATACCTTTCAACTCGTAGAGGTCAGTTCGCTGAAAGACAAGCATTGGTTCTACCTTGGGTTCATAGAGCAGATTTGAATATCACACAAGATGTTTATATCAAATATAAAGATACAAAACACACATTGAGGTTTACAATGGACTTGTTTAACTTCACAAACTTCTTAAGCAAAGATTGGGGTGTGAATCAAGTTCCAACAACAATTACTCCACTTAACTTTGTTAGATTGGATGCAGATGGTAAAACTCCTATTTTCTCATTCCCTTATTTGGATGGTAGAAATAGAGTACCATTTACCGATTCATTCAGAGATAACGTAGGATTCAGTTCTCGTTGGCAAATGCAAATAGGTGTTAGATACCTATTCAATTAATAATAAAAAGGGGAGCACAAAACTCCCCTTTTATTTTGTCTTTTAATAAAATTTTCGTACCTTTGTGTTATGAGTAAAATTATAAATCTATTTGGTGGACCTGGTATTGGAAAATCTTCTATTGCTGCCGGCTTAACGTATAAACTTAAAAAGAAGCATGTTAGTTGTGATGCTCCTTATGAATTTCCCAAAGTATTGGCATGGGATAAGAATAAAGAAGCGATAGGTGACCAATTATATGTGGTAGCCAATCAACATAGAGGAATCGCTAAATCCTATGGTAAAGTGAAATACATAATTGTTGATTCACCAATCCTATTAAGTTTAGCATACAAGAATTACTACAATAATTCGGAAACATATCCCGCTAAATTATATGGCAAAGAATTTGATGATTTGATTCTATCTATATTCAATCAATATGATAATCTCAATATTGTACTAAAACGAAATACAGAAGGTGACCATAACGATGCTGAAAGGTACCAGGGGTTGACAGAATCGATTGAATTGGATAATCTGATACAATCCTCATTGGATACTAATAACATCCCTTATATCGAAGTTATGGTGGATGATGATACGGTCAACAATATTATTAAGTTAATCGAGCTTTAGTGGTTCAGTATGTTCCCTGTGTTTACGGAATCCATACTCCTTTGTTGTTTTAGAAATTACTGCTCCTAAAGAGCTACACATTAATGTAAGGGCTATAAGTAAGTTTATCATATATTATATTATTTTAATATAAATATAGATAGCAATTGTAAGAAACTAATAAAAATAGGACTTTCCTAATAAGTTAAAAAAGGTTCTTTATATTGTACAATTTTATTTTTAGCTAATATATATTATAGAAACCTTGTGGTTAATCCTTTAGTGTTCTTAGAAACATTCGAGTTGAAAATAAAACCCTCAACGAATAAAGGCTTAAATAAACAAACAAAAACAAGACAATTATGTACAACATTACAAACACGTGGTCTGCTATAAAAAGACCAGAAGCCTTCGTTACGAAAGGTAAAAAAAGAATCAAACAATTTGATGGACAAGTATATCTCTCCGATGGAGATGAATACGAAATTGAGCTATTCAATCCTTCACAAGAAGTAGTATTAGCAAAAATTAAAATCGATGGGGATTATATTGCCGGCGGTGGTATAGTTCTTAGAAGGGGTGAAAGAGTGTTTTTAGAACGCTTTTTGGATTCTCCTAACAAGTTTAAATACTCAACCTATGTAGTTAATGGAAACAATACAGAGGTTCAGGATGCGATTAGAAATAACGGATATGTAGAGATTGAATTCTATTCAGAATACAAACCAACATTCCCAAATAGAACCATCTATTCGGGCAACACATATTCAACCGGTACAATTAATGGAAACCCAATAACATTTACTACAACTGGTAATAGTGGAAATTTCACACTAACATCTGGTACTACAACAACAAGCACATTCTATAATGCTAGTTTAACTTCTAACACATTTGAAGGTCCAAACATTAGAAATCTATCTAATAAAGTAGAAACAGGTACAACTGAAAAGGGTGATAGTTCAGACCAAACATTCCAACATACAAACAAAACATTTAATCAGTTTTCGTTTTGGAATGTTGCTTGGCAAATTTTACCATTATCACAAAAACAATATACAGCAGAAGAAGTAGGTGTAAACTATTGTGGAAATTGTGGAGCTAAGAGAAAGAAATCATCTTTTAAGTTCTGCCCACACTGCGGAAATAAATTCTAATAAGTTATAATAAATCACAAGGTATTCAAAAGAAAAAGGGAGTTAAACACTCCCTTTCTTTTTATCCGTTATATGCTAAGATTTTTTCTATCTTTCCATTTTCATTCCAATCAATAATATCGGCAACTTTTAAAACGGTATCCGCTATGTGTAAATCAAATTGTACAATAGTGGTGATATCCGCCTGTTTAATTTGAATATTATCAATTCGAAATTCATTTACAAAAAGATTTTCATTCATTTCTAAAACGGCTTGTTTACCTCGCCATTCGCCATTCCAATCTCTAAGGAAAATATTATCGGCGTAAATTTCGTTTTCTAATCCCTTAACATTCTTTGTTGAGAACAATTCAAAATATCGTTCTGCCTTTTTTACCAAATCCATATTATTATTTTTTAATAGCCAACTACTACTTTGTATTTTATCACCCAAACCATCCAATAGTTCTATACCCAATCTCTCACAAACTTCTCTTTCAGGAATGGTATCATTGTTTTGGTCACCACCATTAGCGAATGCCAAATCATACTTATCCGAAAACATATCGTGAAATTGTTGTAAGGTATAACATTGAGTTCTATCCCTATCGGAGGAGATTAACGCATAATCAACCCATTTAATCGCTTTTACTATTTCTAATCGTTCAGTATCGGACATAAATGCCGTAGAACCTTTTAGTTCTCTTTGGAAATCCGAATTAACGATTACCCATAACTTATCACCCAATGCCTTAGCCTTTTTAAATAAATCTAAGTGTCCTTTGTGTAGAGGATTAAAGTATCCACTAACTATAATTGCTTTTTCTTTTTTCATATCGTGTTTAAATAATGTACTAATGATTCTCCAAAAAGTTCCATATCTTCTAATACTCCTTTGTATATTATATCGTTAATTATAGAAGAAATACCGTTACTATCATCCATAAGAGAAATGTTATAAGCAATTTCGGAGAATTCGGTATCTAATTTTTCTTCTTTAAATATAACAACGGTTACACTTCTCCTACCATCTTTGTGTTTGGCATTCAAAGCATAATATCCCTTACCATCATCGGTTCTACCAATCTGCCAATCACCATACCATTGGTTTCGTATCTTATTAAAGTTCTCTATTACTAACATATTAAAATAGGGGAGTTGTTAGCTCCCCCTTTTATTTATTTGGAAGATTTTGTAAATAGTTTTCTCATCTTCTTATACGATTCAGGTTGTTGTGTTTTGATATGATGACACTCAACGCACAGAATCTCACAATTATCGATTGTAGTTTTACCACCATCACTATATAATGTGATATGGTCACCCTCATAGGAAGATGTGTTATCAGGGTCTAAACTATCATGACAACATGCACATTCATTGTTTTGGATAGCTAATACTTGCTGCTTTTGTTCTCTGGTGAATGTTCTGCGTGTATCTCTAGTTTTGATGATATCATTTTCAACCAATGAATCCTTAATTGATTCAATTACGAATTCCAAAGTAATTGGAGAATCACCGGCAGTATAACAAGCTGCAAAAGTGTTATCACGTTCTCTAATAGAATCTGGTAACTTGTTCTTTGGATGTGAAGCACCCATGTCATATAAATAACCAACCTCTAACGCCCATTTGTTTAATCTAGCGTTATTAGCTTTAAGTTTCTGAATAGCTTTGATATAGCCAGTTCTAAGAAGTTTTGAATCAAATTTCTTCTTAGAAGAAATCAAGTCCCATAATACAATCAATAGTATCATAACATCTCTTTTCTTCCAGAAATCTTTTGATGAAGAATTTTCAATAACATAGTTTGCGGTTTTCATAACCTCCTCAATGGTTGGTTTAAGAAGTTCTAAGTTGTGTTCCGTCTTTGGAGTTTTGGTATCACCACAAAAATCCGCATATAACTTGTCAATACCCGTCTTACCAATGTTTGTATAAGTACCTGCAAATCCATATACCAATACTTTTGATATAACTTCTTGTATTACTTTACCTTGAACTGAAATTCCTGGTATGTGTATAAATTCCATTTTGGTTGTATCAACTTTTAAGAAGTTGTACCAAGGTTTAGTACCCAATACCATATCATTAAGGTATGTTGATAACGCACAATCCAAAGATGAACGTTTGTCTTGGTCAGAAAGTACATTACCACTATTCACATCTATGAATCTCTTATGCTTCTCAGCTTTAGTAAGATGTGATTCCATTACAACGAATGCGTAATTCTCTAACCACTGCTCTACATACTCTTTATGTTCTGAATATAATCTGCTCCAATTGAATCCACTCACATCTCTTTTAATACCATCCACATCATAGATGAAAGTATTATCAGGCAAACATACTTTACCTTCAACAATATCGGAAACCGTTTTCGTTCTTTGTTGCCCGTCTACCGATTCAATAAGAGAGTTGAGTAATTTACCTGTATTTTCTGCAATAGTTCTAACCCACTCAATCATACCTAATGGTTGATAGTTGATTATATTTGCAAACAGGTTTCTTTGCCATTCGTGTCCTTTAGCACCGGGTGGGTTTACGAATAGATAGTATCTTTGAAAGTTGATGGGATACTGGACCATCGTTCTAAGATTTAGAAAATCTTTTGCGGAGTACGCATTTAATGTGAATTTCACATTTCCGAATGTATCCTTAGTTGATTGAAACAAAGGATTTTTGTTGGCAATATTAGCCATAATTATTGTTGCAGAATTTTAAGTGTTGCCCCCACTTCTGGTTAAGTGCCCATACACCGATTTATAATCTTTCGTATTAGGCGATAAATAATTTGTTAAGTCAAATATACGAAGATTTTACCAAACGGCCAAATCTTTTTTAATATTTAATTAGGGATACCACATTTTTACCCCCAATTTGGATGGTATCGTGTAAATAGGTTAGGTCTATAAGAGTAATAGCTCCAACCACAGTATACCCCGCATCGGTTAATAATCGTTCTGCCGATAGTAAAGTACCACCGGTAGCCAATACATCATCTACAATCACAATATTACCTTTTCCTGCTTTAACTTCTAATACATCCTCCCCATATTCTTTTTTGGATGAAATAGATACTGCTGGTGGAGGTAGTTTGCCTTTTTTACGAATAGGTATAAATCCTTTACCATCTAACGATGCAATTGCGGAAGCGAATATAAATCCTCTTGCTTCAATACCCGCTACTAATTCAGAATCAAAATGTTCTGCAATCTCTATACACATAGAATCTACTGCCGATTGAAAAGCGTTACCATCTGCTAATAACGGTGTAATATCTCTAAAGGTTACTCCTTCTATTGGGAATCCCTCTACATCTTTAATTAAGTGTTTCATATTGTTTATTATTTATTTAAAATGGATATAATGGGTAATGTTTATCTACGATTTTCTCTACTAATCCCCAAAACTCTTTATAATTAATACGATTAGCATCCAACCAAAACTTTTCTTCCCATTTACCATCATCATCATGCATATAACATTGATACATTTGGTATAGGTTGTTCTCTAAATCGGAAGTTTGTAATTCTCTACCTAATGTGATATAAACCCTTAACTTTGAATTCTCTCGGTTTTGTAATTGGAATAAATACACATCATCCATCTCATCAGCGGAAATAACATCCCATCCATAAAATACACCACTACCTAAATCCTTTGAATAGTTTTGTATCACTAACTTTCCAATCGTGTCAAAGTTAGGATTTTTTTGGGTTTGATTTTGTTGATAGTAACTAGCCATAGCACTAGCCCAGCCACCTCCTTTTGGTGTGGAACTCAACACTACCTTTCCGTTTCCCTTTGTTCTCATTATACTCATATTCTAAAGTGATTTTTCCAAGCAATCCCTAAAGGTTCGCATTACATTTGTTATCTTCCCAAACCATTTAGCAGTTACTATATGTAAGGCTACACCTTGATTTAGGTAGTTTAATCGATATACCCAATTACCCCCATCGTTGGCATCCCATACCCCTAATCTACTTACTTCAATCCAAAGGATACGAATTTGCGGACTTCCATTATCTCTAAATTGAAATCGGTAGTTAGTAGGGGTTTCTTCTGCCTTAGTACATACGAATCTTTCTGAATGGTACATAGTAGTTACAACCTTTGTATAGTTTTGTATTGTTAGTTGCATTAAGGGTTTGCTTTATTTTCGTTTATTGTATTCCACATTAATATATTCCATCATATCCCTTAAGAAGTGTCCTTTATCCATAATCACCCTTTTGGGAAACGCACCTTCGTATATTATATTATCAAAACTATCATAACAAACATGGACATGGTATTGTTTCGTTAGTGGGTTTATGTTTCTCCAAATTAGAATAGCAGCACCACTATTTCCTCTACCTAATGAAATAGAATAGTGTTCCGTTGGTAACCATTTGGTAGGCCTACTAGCTTTAGCTTCAGCTACTTGCCAACCACTCAAATGGATATCGTTTAATTTTTCTATGTTTTCTATTGTTAGCATATTATAGGTTTTCTTTGTTTACTAAAATGTATTCCAATTTAGCTATCATATTATCTTTATCCGCCAACCAATCTGCCGTAGCACATATATCGGTTCGTTGTGATTTGTATATAAAGAAATATACTAAGTTGGATTTATTAGATATCTTATGACCTGTTCTCTCTAACATAATAGTACATTCCCTTGTTGGCCACCCATTATAGAATTGGACTAATTTGAATATGTAGGTATCGTTAATTTTTCCTTCAAACACCTCTCGGACTTCCCATCCATCCCATATCACTTGACCTTCTAATTTATTTATGTTTTCTATTGTTAGCATATTAAATGATTGATACTAATACTAATAAGGCAAGGAATAACATATAAGCAAGTAATATCTTATTTTGTTCATCCATACCATTCCAAATCGTTTTTATCCATTTTTTCATATCGTTTCCCAATAAGTTTTAGCTTTGAACATAGTTGATATCATATAGTTATGAAACGTATCTATGTCTTTAATGTGTTCTCTTTCTAAATAATAACAAGTCACACCATGTAATCCCATAACGAATAATTCATACTTACCATTTGGGGCAGGGTATTTACAAAGGTAAACCTCCATTTTTTTATTCCACCCATCTATACTATCAACCGGTGGAAACGTAAACACATAAGAGGCGGAATTTGTACCCGGTTCTCTTTTATCGATTCGAATACTCCCCATCTTACGGTCATGGTAGGTACGATGGCGTAACTTATCTAATCCCTCTATCACTAACTCCATATCCCTTTCAATTTAAGATAATTCAGAAATGATGATTTGGGTTCGGAGGTCGAAAAAGAATATTGGTCGTTGAGTAATTTTGCTTTGATAGTACCTTCCGGATTCACATAAGATTGAGATACCTTCAAATCCTTCACCCATTGTTGGTATTGAGGGTCTAAAGCAATCTCCGCTCTCCTTCTTTCCAAGGCCTCATACGCTTGGATATCATTTGGGTTGTTATACATAGTTCTCATAATAAGGGGTTTTTATTTTAAATAATTAGTTAATAAAAGATACAGGCTATATCCGATACCATATATCGTTACACAAAAGAATATAGTAATAGCAACAGGTGGTATAAGGAGGAATAACCGAAAGGCTTTACTCTTTAATACCGGAATATCCTCAAACGTATATACCATAGCGAATGCCAAAGCCATATTAAGTAAGAACAATATCGTTATAATAAATGTACTAATCATATTACTTTGTTTTGCGGGTTTTCTTAATCGGTTTGGTTTCCTCCATAAGGCCTGTATTATCTTCGGTTACCTTAATGGTATCATCGATAAACTCGCCTCCATAAGGAAAATACTGTCTACCACCGATACTGATGGAATGGATACGTCCGGCTTTACCCTTTATGTTACTCTCTGATGGGGAATCCGAATACATCACACCATCTACTAACATCTTGCCTTCTCTAATTTTAAAACTTTTCATAATTTAGGTTTTTATTATTTACTTATTTGGTTTCGTTTCTTTTTTGAACGGTAATGATATGGGACTCACACACTAAGTTCACACAATGCTCTATATCCTTATTTAACTTACTTATCAACATATTAGGATTGAGTAACTCCGAAGTAGGTAACTCATAGAAGAAGAATCTACCGCTCTTATTATAGAATCGGTTGTACTTCTTTGAATCCACATAGTTACCACTACAATGTAAGGTAACCGAATGTAGTCCATTGCGAACTTTGGCGGTTTTCTTAATAGATAACTCAATGAAACCCGTATAATCGTATCTACTAAACGCGGTACGATTTCCTCTCAATGGAGTCTCTCTCATATTCTCGTCTACAATAACCATTCGGTATTCATCGTTGCGAGTATATACATCCCTTACATAGAAGTCCACACCGCTCCAATTATAAGGTTCAATCGAATACCCTAACCACTCCTCCTTCATCAACTCTAACTTTGGTAAGGTAGGTTTTGGGGTAGGGGCTTTGGATACCTTTATACCGAATTGTTGTGCTAGGGCTTTAAACTCTTTTGTACCAAACTCCTTTGATACTCTCTCTAATGCTTTTAATAACTGATTGTTGTTCATAACTCTTAATTTTTATTACATAGTAAATATACGAAGGTCTGTCCATATTTCCAAACATTTCCATACATATTTCTCCACATAATGTATAAGTCATTGATTTCCAATAGGGTATAAATGATTGATTTTCAACCCCTTATAAGTCATTGAAAATGAGGTATTTCTAAAAGTGTTAAAATAGGGTTATCATAGGTGATAATCTATTAAAATCTCGTATAGGGAAAAACTTGACCCCGGTATGAAAACGGGTCAGACCCCCCTCCCGCAAAAAGATATTTGCCGGGTTCCAAGAAACTAAGTCCCCCTCCCCCACTCCGATTATAAACCCATAGCCTTATCGAGGATTTTCGTATCACAATATCTACTCAGCTCCTTATAGGTTCTACCCATACTCAATTCATATCTCGCCCATTCGGTAGTACCAAAGGAAGGACGGTTGTCTATACTTACATACTTCACACCTGCTTCTATCTTAGTACCATTATCAGTAACTAAGCCAGAGTTCTCATAACTCTCATACAGGTCCTCTTGTCCATTATACCTACCATACTCAAATAAATTAGCGAAATCTGAAATAGCTCGGTAGTCCGCATCTGGAATAGGTGAACCATCTGGCATACACACATTTACGTCCATAGAGTTACCGTTTGCGAATGAACTACCTTTTACCCTAACCACGTATTCAGGGTAGTTTTTCTTTACCCATTGCTTTACTAATTGTCCGGCAGCCACATAGGATGCGTAGAAGTAAGGGGTGATTGGCTCTCTATTCCAACCAGTAGTACGGAATGCTTTCTCATTAATCTGGTAGATAGTACCTTGGATTTGAACTTTTAGATTACTCATATTAAAGGGGTTTTAATGTTTAACTCTTATTACATAGTAAACATACGAATAATGCCTGATATATCCAAGCATTTATCCATTTATTTTTTACCTAATAACGTAACTCGTTGATAATCAATAAGATTATTTTTAGTTATTAATACTAGCCATTTCCCAAGCAAACTCAAGCTCCGCATCAAGCCCCTCCACAATAGTGGGTTCGGAAAACTTAACCTCGTGGGATAGGTACTCATATCGGGCATACCCATTACTCTGGGCCTCCACCAATCTGCTAATGGCGGATTCAAGAGCCCCTTGCGGAGCGTACATCAACAAGTCCGCATCAACGGGGAAGGAGAAATCCACTCCACCTTTGGGCTTCCAATAGGGGGTCTCCGTATCGGAATAATTCTCATAGTACTGGGCAGAAACTAAAACAGTGATATTCATATTAAGGGGTTTAATTAGTATTCGATTAGGGAAATTGGTACAATAAAGCACTTTCCACTCTTTATACTTAGGGTAGCTTTGGTTCGGTTAATCTTATTAACGGATAACTCCTGTCCAGCCAATTTAGGGTGATTTACTCTTACACTCATACCTACTGATAGTCCAACCTTCTTAACGGAGGACTCTAAGTTACGCTTGTACTTTATGGTATTGATAATGGTCTCATTCAACATTCGTAGCTCCTCAATAGAGGCTTTAGCGATGATACCTTTGATTTGTGTGATTTCAATGTGATTGATATTCATATTAAGGGGTTTAAGGGGTTTAACTCTCATTACTTAGTAAACATACGAAATAGTCCTGATATATACAAGCTATTTCGAAAATATTTTTACTTTAATTTATATGAGTATAGTGTACCACAGTCATCGTCATCAATATCATCCTCCACAACTCGGATACCACTACCTACCAGCTCTTGCAGCTTATTTAGGTTTACTCGCCTCCAATAACCAAATCGAAGGTACATATCGTTTGAACCTCCCATCACTTGGGATATATCAAACTCACCGAACTCGGACCGTATTAGGACCAATGTATCACCATCTATTCTCATATCTTATTTAGTTAAGTAGTTAAAGAAACCTTTCCAATCAAGCCCAAAGATACACAACGTACCCATAGTAAGGGCGATTACAGCACAACCCAACTCATTTTCAGGGCCGGCAAAATGTACATACTGCTGGGCTGTACCATTAAGGATACTAACACCCACAAACAACGAACCGATAGCGGTTAAAAGGATTTGATAATTTTTCATATTACTTACTATAAAATTTAGATGTTTCAGACTTGGCCTTTTTGATGGTTTTTTTGAAACCGGCCTTATTACCAGCGAATAGGAGCTCCAATGATTCCATCATCAATTTTCGATGTTTGGGGAGCTTAGGGGTTTTGGGGTTATTCATATCTTATCTTTCTTTATATAGTAAACCTACGAATAATACCTGAGACCACCAAGTTTTTTGGGGGTTATTTTTGGGTATATTTCATAACTCATTGATACTCAATGAAATTATTTTTACCAACACATCATATTACCGGCGGTATCCCAGTCCCTAGCACTACTCGCAGTTGCTTTGTGTACAGTAGTGTAGTCTACCTTCAAGTTCGAATTACCAAACTGGCGTTTTACCTCAGCCATAAACTCTGTAATGTTCTTAGCCCAGATATCGTTAAAGCCTCCACCTATCCAATTGAATTGGTATCGGTATTGACCTTTTGAATTCTTTAACAATTTTTCACGTTTGAGTGTCTTTCTCATATATAAGGGGTTTAGTTTAAAACAAAGGATTTACAAGAGTGGAACTTAGTATTCATAGCTTTCCAAATGTTCCAGTCAATCATCTTAGGGAACGCTCGGTGCATATCACCCACCTCTAAGTTCTCTAATAGATTCTTATCGATTGAATTCCATTTACCACCTTTGGTAGTTAGAACGTTGAACCAATAAGAGCTATCACCATTTATTCCAGAGATTACTCTCTCCATTTGGACCACAGTGGTATTCTTACTTAGGTAGTAAGGTAACTGCTCCACAGTACATTCAATATCACCAATGACTGTGAATCCAGCCTTAGCTTTGGCTGTATATCGGAATCGGTGCTTCTCACCTAATTTAGTTAGATTACTTACTCCAATGGTATCACCATTGATTCTGATTGTACCGTAGAATACATCACCACTCATAGTGCCTGTATTTACATTGATTAAGGGGTTATTCATATTAAAGGGGTTTTTGAAAATATTCGATTGAAGGAATTGGTTCTAATTCGATAGCCGTTACCCTCAATCTACACTCATTGTGTGTATAGATAAGAACCAAAATAAGGGATATCAATTGTAACTGTCTCACTCTCATATTATAAATGTAGTAAATATTCCTGAGAAATCCAAGCATTGTAACAATTATTTTACTAAATAATTTGCTACCGAACCAAAACCAGCTACTACCAATTCTGATTTAATTTCCGAGTGGTACTTCTTAGGGAACTTACCCATCTTAACTGGATACTCACTCAAAATCTGGTTAATCTTAACCGATTCAGTTTTGAACATTTTAAGGAACTGATTAGCTTCAGCTAACTTCTTACGAGTCTTACACACTATATTGTGGGTTTTACCTAAGAAATCCTTATAGGTAACTACTACCTCAAATTTAGGGTTATTACTCATTTTACTAGCGGAGAAATTCTTAAAGGGGTTTTCGTTGTACATATTCTTATCATTTATTACATAGTAAAGATAGGGGGTTATTACCATTCCACCAAGCATTTGGGGAACTATTTTAAAAGTTCTTGCTTGATAATCAATGAGTTACGCAATTGCTGGGTTAAACAGCATCGGACTGTATTACACAGACTATAACCTATTGATAATCAATAAGTTATAAAAGATTGAGTTTCAATGACTTAGAGTTCGTGGTAGGACGATATCGGACTGGACAACCGAAATACCAAGGCCCAGAAGACCTTTCCGTACTTCACTAAATAACTTGATAATTAGGGGTTAAGTCAATACAGCATTTTAAACGAATTGAAATAAGTAGCATGTTATGTACAATATATAAGTTAAGTCAACAGGACGGTACGGGGTCCTTTGTTCCCCTCGTTCCCAATGTACCCAATGTTCCCGTCCCGCTTGTCCCCAATGTTCCCCTCGTTCCCAATGTACCGCCGGCTAGACGCATAAAAAAAGGATACCTCATCGAGATACCCTTTAGTATAATACTAACCTACCTAATTACTTTACTTCAGTTGTAGGTGCTACAGTAGCTGTTGTATCTACTGCAGTTGTGTCAGCGTTTACTACTGCTGAATCTACTACTACCGCTGTTGAATCAGTTGTAGCTTCAGTTGTACCCTTACCTCCACAAGCTACCAATGTAGTTGCGATTGCGAAAATTGCGATTACTTTTTTCATTTTTTGTTTTGTTTTGTTTAAATTAATTGTTTTACTTATTATCGTAACCTTAATACATATAAGGTTGTCAGATTTTTAGAATAAAGGGGACCAGCTATACACTGGTCCCATTTAGTTGGTAGATTACCCAACCCACTCGTTACGAAGGGTCTTAGCTTTCTTTAATGAAGTCTCATATTGAGAATAAGTAACACCATCTTCGGTTACTCTCACGCGATAAGATACAGTACCAGATGGACGTGTAATCTTTTGAATGTTGTTAGAAACTGTTTCGTACATGTTTCCACGCTTTGCTGCTTTGTTTGACTTATTAGCCATAGTTTTGAATGGTTGACCTCTTACACCAATAGGTTTTGTTAATTTTGAACCACTTTATAATAGGGGTGGTTCTAACCCTTTGTTTGATATACTCAAAGATACGAAATATTTTTCAGACCACCAAATTTATTTACTAAGATGTGAAAAATAGTTCACCATTGTTTCGATATATCCTATCCACACCATTCTCTACGATGGTAACCAAGCTACCATTACGGAGTCCATCTGAATAGAATTTAGCATATTGGTCAGTCGATTTGTCCAATACTTCGATAAACGGTCTCGCATCGATTGTTCTACACCCAATGATAGGGGTATGTGTAAATGCGATTCGGACTTGGGGGAACTCACTTAGGAGTTGACGATAATAACCTTTTGGAGGATTCATATTGTTTAATTTTTATTATATACTATCTACATCTAAAGGGGTGATACCGGCTGCATCCATTTCCTTAAGAACCGATTTAGCTCCCTTAGATATCAGTTTTTCCGCATCCAATGCTTCAATGATTGCTTTCGCCTTATCTAAGTTCACATATCGTTTACCCACAATAACCTTAGCCCATGCTGGTGCCGCGGATACGAATACCATATCGGGTAGGGATTCAGTACCAACCGATTCCAATACCACTCTCTTATGCTTGATTATGTTCATAGCTGTTACCTTTTTACTTACTTTCTTTGCTTTCTTAGTTGTTTTACCTTTCATATCTTATATCTTATTAGTTATCAATTTTGTTATCATTCTCTATAACAGGACTCAAACCTGTAAGTGGGTTACTATTGGTACTTTTAAAGAGGAAAACATCATAAACCTCATACCTTTCACCTATCCTTTGGACCATCAGCTTGGGAGGCAGTCCTTTCCGAATAAATCTATTTCATCCCAATTCGGTGCGTGTGTCACTCCGCCATATAAAGAACGATATCTGAACTGCGGAAGGGAATCGAACCCTTATCAACCGTTCGCAGTTGAACTCAAAGAACTATACTACGCTGATTCGTTTCCAGCTACCATCCCACTCCTGTCCATTCAAATACCAAGTCCAATTCTTTTGATGAACTCTCACACCGGGGATACCATTCAATCTTTCTTTTGTAGTATTCGAAGCCCAGCCGGCGTTACTCACACTAAGTACACCTAACTCATCGATACTGGCAATTGTATTACCATGCAATTTAAGTTTGTACTGGCCACCACTCTCCTCCACACTCATATTAGATTTGCGGAAAGGGGTACGGCTTAAAAACTTATCTACGGCTTCACTAGTTATTTTTCTCATATAAAGGGGTTTATTATTTTAACCAAAGGTTATATACATAATCATACTTAACGTTCAACTCCTCAGCCAATCTTTCAAAGAGGCGTTCTCTAATCAAACTGTCACCAACTCCAATGTATTGGTACACATCACCACCCACAATCAATTGGTTCAATAACCCAGCAAAGGTAGGGGTTGTTCTTAACTCTAATCCCAAATCATCGGTTGGGTAGGTCTCTAAATAGTATTCTCTAATTGTCATATCTCTCAATCTTTATTACATAGTAAAACTACACATAATTCCTGATATAAACAAGCTTTTACTCATTTATTTTCAAAAAAGTTATCCACATTTTATAACTCATTGGCAATCAATAACTTACCTTCCGCAACCCCAATTCGGCCGGATTTCACCTCCACCTCCTCGGCGTTAAGATAATTGGATACCAATAGGGCTTCTACGATTTTGTTGAACGCTAGGGTTTCAATAGCTGTGGACCTACCTTGTTTACGTTTAGTATTAACGTACCCACCTACGGCGGTCATAAGAGCGGACAATTCGTCCTGATTAAAAATCGATACTAACTTTTGGGTTGTCTTATTCATAACTCTCAATCTTTATTACATAGTAAAACTACGAATAAAACCTGAGACCACCAAGTTTTTAACCCATTATTTTTAAAGAATTTCTAACCCATTGAGGGTCAATCAGTTACGCCAGGCGCCCTTTGGGTGGGGTTATAACCCGCCCTCCTCTCCCTAAAGGTACGGTTAATTCTTGAGAAAAACAAGCATTGTGGATAACTTTTTTACAACCCTCTAATCAATTCGTTGTAAGCCATTTCCAGACAATCCAACCAATCTGCGGTATCCCCTTCGGACCCCAACTGGCGCTGGATTTGTTTTGCATACGATACTAGCTCTTCGTCCATCCCTACTCTACGGGCGGATTCAATCATTTCGATTTCGGACATATATGACATTAAAATTTACTCATCGGTATCATTCCATTGCTGAACCTTATCCATACACTTTTGAAGTTTGGACAATTCCATTTCAGCCAGTTCTATCTGTCTCCTCTTATCAGCCATAATATACTCTACCAACTTAGTAGCCGCATATTTCCTACCCCACTGTTTTGGATAATGAAATTTATTCCCTATTGGATAATACTCGCCTCTCACCAATGTAGGCTTATCCATACGTTGTACTACCGCATCGTATCCACCGTCTCCATCCTCTACTAAGTACATATTGCAATGCATGGAGCGGTTGGTTGCCACTTGCTCTCCAGGGCCTACCTTTTTACCCCTTCCTGGTTTTTCGTTTGTATGCACGTTTGACTAGTTTTTCGTTCTCTCTTGCTTGTATTTCGTAAGGGTTCTTATTGTACCCGTATTTTAAATTGTAATGGTTATACCACCTGTATGTTTGTTGTGCGTGTGTCCACTCATGTAGAATTGTCTTTTGGACAGCAATCATTCGTTTGCAAGTTGCTAAGTTAATCCAAATAATATTATCCCAGTCATACCACCCGAGTGATTCCTCCTCCCCATCCCAAGTGAATGCTATCGTATTACATTTGGACGGTCCTAATAGCTCCTCCGCCCATCTCAAGAGTTTTCCACAATCGAATTTCATACCTATACGTTTATTGGTTACTCTCATAAATATAGTTTTACTAGAATACAAAGATACGAAATTAAATCCATATATCCAAGTCTTTTTTTCAATGGCCGTTCACTCTCTCTCATAACCCGCCCTCCTCACCCTAAAGGTACAACATTTTCCTGATATAAACAAGCTTTTTTACGGTTAATTTTCACAATTTTTTACCCATTCCGTTGAAATATTTTTAATACGCCATCGCTTGGACATACGAAAATGGCAACAAAACATCGGATTCATTAGAAGATTTTCAATAGGATTTCAGGCTTGGTAGAACGCAAGAGGACGTACCCCGCCCTCCACTCCCTAAAGTTACGAAATATTTTTCACATTTACAAGCCGTGTGGATAACTTTTTTTCCTCCATAACTCGTTGATACTCAGCTGTTTATAATCCGCTTCAACCCCCCTTATGTGGATAACCCGGTGGATAACCGTTCACATTTGTAAATTCGTATATTCGTTTACCCGATTACTCGTTGATAATCAGCATGTTACGCGCGGCCTGTGTGTTTACAAATGTGAATAACGTGTGTAAAAATATACCCCCAAAAATTTTTTTATTTGGACATGAATGTGTAGTAGTACCTCATTATGACTGACACACATGAATTTTAACACTATAATTTTGGTAAAGTGGGAAAATGTGGGACAAAGTGGTAAAGATTATTTTCATTGACAGATACCATTTTTTAACCTTATATTAGTATCAAAATATAAATGTATCTAAATTTCTGGATATACTCCCTTTGATACAGATTAAATTCCCAATATGTCACAATACTCGTTTGGATTGATTTTGAACTCCCCTTTGTACCCTCACATTTGGACATAAAAAAAGGGGTCTTTAACCTTTTGACCCCTTTACCTTTTGTATCTTTAATTCCCTTTGTAACCCTTCGATATCCTTTCGTATTTGACGGATATATTTGGGTTGGGATATCCTTATGGCTTGGACGAGTAACCCCTCTAAGCCATCGATTTCGTTTTGTATCCTTTCGGTTGGATTCATCCCTTATACCGTATGGAATAGTTTAATCCAAAGTAAGACAATGAATAGTACCCATACAAGCATCCATAGGGGTTCGTTGGTGTTTAACCACCTCTTTAACCTCTTACGAATTCGATTCAAAGTCTCCATTCTCAAAGTTGTATGTGAACCCATAAACCGTTTCCCCTTCGTTAAGGATTTCACCCTCTAATTCCAACCCATCCATTGTACATAGGGCTTGGTGATGGGTGATTCCCTTTACATTCAGTTCGTGACCGATTACATCGTTTATAATCCTCACCTCCCTACCTTCTATACACGGTGGGTTTGATTCTCTCATAAGGTCTAATATACCCTTTACTATTTCATTATACATATCCATTTTGTTTTAGATTGTTTCCCTTTATTCAGGCCATTCGTGACCCCTTCTTATAACCCCTTTCGTATCCTTATGTAGATACTCCTTTATATATACCCAATTCATTCCTACTATCCATACTATATACCCTATTGTCAATACTATTAACTCTGTATTCATTTCGTTTAAGTGTTTTATTTATACCTTAGTTTTTTGAATCATTATTAGTGTCCGGCAACGCCTTCCAACGAAACACTACCCGAAACCCATCCCTTTGTATTGTGGGATTTATATTCGTTTGAAACCATAACCCCTCACTCACCCATTCACTATTAAAAGTAACCGTCTCACCAAACGTCTCCAGCCCTTTGAAATGGATACCAAACGGTAGTACTCTTGCTTTGAACTCATTGGCTAACGGGTTCAAGTCTCCAAACGGATAGATTTCATCCTCACTCCATACCCTACCGCTTAACCATTCCGTCAATTCCGCTTTTAACCCCTCTCTTAAATCCGATTTTAGTTGCATATACCCTTATGTTTATTATCTATATATATTCTCCCATTCGTTTTTTCATATCCCTTATACTATATACCTCTTATACACTAAGCGAGACTACTATCAAAAAATTTCCCCTTCACCGACCCGATTTCCGATTCTCCGATACGATGAATACTGAAAGGAATATATTATCTTACTATTGTTTTAATATGATTGTCCAAGCACATTGTAAAATCGGTTATGGTCCTCATTCTATCTATATTATGCATTGACCGTGCTACATAGTTTTGTTTTACTATTCCGGTCTCCATTACATACCCACCCATTACACGTTCTCTTGCCAATTTTATCGTCAACTCACCATGCTTTACACCTTCTACCGTCCAATCACCAACCCTCTTATGGATTTGAAATACATAACTACGTTCCCCTATAAAGATTTCACCTATCTGCCATTCGGGTGTACCGGCGAACTTAGTATTGATTATGTTTATATTCTCTATTGTAAGCATTCCCTTTACTTTTAATTTCCTTTTCTTTATATACTACAACCGTATCAGTTGTCACTTTGTATTGATGTTCTACAATAACATGGTGCTCTCTTTTGATATTCCACAATTCCATTCGTATATCATGCAATTCGGTTGCCATTCCGTACAATAACGCAAATAACATTCCGAACGCTATACACCCCAATACTACTATAATATTACGTTCTTGCTTGTCCATATTATAGTATTTCTATTTTTTTTATTATTGTTTTATCTATTGGAAAATGTGAAAGGATTTCTCTTTCTCTACGGCCATCGTTTAAGAATTTATAATCATAGAAATAATATGTACCACTGCCACTATATTCCATTCCTCTTGCTTCAATTGTGTATGGCAATACCACTCCGCCTGATACAATTTCTATGTGGTATCGTTTCATTGGATATTCCAACTTCAATCTCTCTTGTTCTTTCAATTTTTGTGCCAACTCTAAATTATTTTGTTGTATTTTTTCCAAATCATCTGGTTGGTTTATATCATCAAATGTTTTCTTAATTGGAAAAAGGATATCTGCTAATCCCATAACTTATTTTTTTAATATTGTTTTACTAATTATGTCCACAATTCTATTCAACCTCCATTCACGCTTTTGCTCTTTAATTGTTTTAGGTTCGGGTTCAGTATTGTTATACACATTTGTATCGCCATACGCGCTCCACATCGCTTGAATATAAATTTGATGTAAGTGTGGCGGAATATCTTTGAACTCACCAATTATTGTAATTGGTAACTTCGTTCCACTACCTGCTATTATGATTGAGGAATTCATTTGAGCCTTTGTGCTACCTTCCATTGTTAAATGGGATGAATCATTTGAAAATGTTATACTCATATTAATTTTTATTTACCTCCCAAATATGCCATACAAAGGGACCATCAAATACTGAATCAATGTAGGTATGTGTCAAATAATCAAATTCAAACTCATGCCCCGTACCAATTATTTCAAAATTACGTTGGGATGTTTGTTTCCAATTTGGGTCTACCAATACCCACATTTGTATAATACCATTTTGCATTCCAACTTTTAAAACTTGCGAATCAATTGGCAGTTGAAGTGTTCTTGTTAATTCGTATTTATAAATTACTCTCATATTTTTTGTTTTATACTTCTCGCATACATTCTAAAATCCCGTCAATCGTACTTAATCTATCTTTACTCACCCACAATGTCTGCCCTTGATATTCCATTATATACCTCTTATCGGATGTCTGTCTCCTATGTAAAAGTATTGTTTCAATTGTATTATGGTGAGCGTATATTAAAGTAAATTCATAATGGGTGTCCAACTCTTTAACCCCAGCCACTCTTAAACTATCATTATAATCACAGCCCACAATTTTATCAATGTTTTCAATCGTTAAGATGGTTTTTCTTTTTTGTTGCTCTTGCTCCATATATTCTTGTAATACCTTTTTAGCCTGCTCTATTGCTATATCCCTTATTTGTTGTGCATCTAATATACTTTGTTGTAAAGAATGACTTGAGTATGTGGATACAGTTCCAGTTATTCCTTGCAACGTTTGTAGCCTTTGTGATAATGTCATCGGTGGTGGTGTTGGTATAATCGGCATGGTATTCTATTTAATTAATTCTAAAAGTACATAAGATAGTTTATATCCCGTAAATGCTCCTAATGCGGATGGAATTGGGAACACAATCAGTTTACCCAAATCTGTTACATACTTAGGTCTATTCACAATCTTGCCCATAAAAAAGTAATATGTAATATAGCCAGCCAGTACTGCAATATCAGTTTTGGTTGCTATGAATACAACTAAGGTAGCACCCAAGAACCCAAATGTGAAATTAACTAAAACGTTTTCCCAAATTTCATATAGGGTAGCATCTTTGTATTCCTTTACTATTTTTTGTATTTGTGCCTTTTGTTTTTTCATATAAAGGATTCTAAATGATTACTGAATATATCCACGTTTTTAATATCACCTATGTGTATATACTTTTTTTCGGTCCCGCACTCTAATTTGTATTGATGTCCCATTTTAAATGGTGAAAAACTTCTGTCCAAAACTATTTTCCTATCCCATCCATTTTGGGTTTGTTCAATAAAAATTACATAGTGATTCAAATGTGGTCTTATTGAAGTTACAATCCACTCCATTGGACCATTGCTTCCGCTTCCCGTCAATGTAGTACCTAATAACTTCCTTTCGTTTTCTATTGTTAGCATATTAATATGTGTTTGGTAGCAAGTATATTAATATATGAATGAATTTATCCAATGAATCTATATCAGTACAATATCCTCTTTGCGTTAAACCTTCACAAAATATTTCGTATGTATCCCCAAATAATTTTAATCTAACCTCACACTTTTTTGCACGAGTCATAGAATAGTATTGCTGATTGGGTGAACTCTTAACAGGAATTTGTGTGTGAAACTCAAATATGTATGTAATTTCGTCATCCATCGTTACATTAACATTTGTTGTACACCAAATTAAATTACCAGTTGCGCTTGGTATTAATTCTCTTAATAGCTTCTCTGGGTTTTTTAGTATCATTCTATTTGTTATTTTCGTACAAGCATTTGTTACAACTTCCGTCCTCATTCAATAAAGTACTATGTATCGGGCAGATATCATTCTTTTTATTTTCACCAATCATTATGTAACGATACCCGCTTTCGGTTTGTTTGAATTCACCTTGCTTTGATATTAACTTTACCAATTCAATACCTCCTTTATTTGCTAACGTAGTAACCGTATCCTCTAAATAAATTATTTTTGCCATTCTTTACGATGTTTTATAAACCAATAAGTGTGAATACAAAGTACACAACTATTAACCAATATAGTAGGCCCCGCCATAATACCAATACCATACACTATCCAGAAAACAGACCCGATTGAATTAACCAAACGGAGCTTGTATATGTTTTCAATTGTAAATGAGTACAAAATTAATATCGTACCTATGTAGCCAAATATATCAATCATATTAATTAGTTGGGCCTGTTAGTAAATTATGAAAAATCCCCCAATTTTCTTGTGTACCTCTTGATATAAGTTCTGCTTTTAAATCTCTACGATATTGTAAATCCACTTCATCCCTTACAGGTATTTTTTGTAAATCGGCAACATACCCCAATAGTATTGGTGTTGCTATGTCTTTTAATGGTAATGTATTTTCCATAGTTTTATTTTGTAAATAAATCTTTAAATAGGTCTGTGGCCTGTTCGTTTACACGCTGACCGATAGTTTGATTCCATAACTCATCCTGAAGTTCTTTGAAGTTCTTTTGTTTTTCCACTTCTGCTTTGAATCTATCAGGTGTTAGTTCGTCCAACTCCGTAATATCAAAATGTTGCGTAGGGATTGTAAAAACTTGGTATCCATTGCCCGTTTTACGAATTGTTATACCGTCCTCAATCCACTCTTTTAATTCAATCATTTTATATATTGGTTTCTTTAATCACTTCAATCGAATGAATCACATCACCCGCTCTTATAAAGTCAACAACTTCAATTCCATCGATTACTTTGCCAAAGCAAGTATGGTTGCCATCCAAATGTGCAACTCCACCTCTATTATGGCAAATAAAGAATTGAGAACCTCCGGTGTTTCTACCGGCGTGTGCCATACTTAGGACACCCCTATCGTGAAATTGTTTTGGTGCGTTCACCTCACATTGAATTTTATATCCAGGTCCACCATCACCTCTACCATTCGGGCATCCACCTTGAATCATAAAGTTTGGAATAACTCTGTGGAAAATTAATCCATTATAAAACCCCTCATTGATTAACTTCACAAAATTGTTTACAGTGATTGGTGTGCTTTCATCATACAATTCCGCAATCATGTCACCCTTTGCCGTTTTAAATAATACTTTTGTTGCCATAATTTATATTTTATTTTATCTAATTACCATTAATAGTTCTTGTTCTCTAAACAATATAAACTCCTCGTCTCCTAACTTTACTTTTTGTGCCGAACCTGCGAATGGCATCATAACCTTATCACCCACCTTTACACTCATTGGAATTTTAACTCCATCATTTGTGTATATACCTTCACCAACTGAAACCACCGTTCCAATTTTTGTATCCCTACTTTCAACCGTTTCGGGTAAGATAATACCACCTGCGGTTTTAGTAACTTCTTTTTCTACTCTAATCAATACCCTATCTGCCAAAGGTTTTGCTAATTCATGTTGCTCTGCCATACTATTGTTTTGGTTTTTTGTTATATTTTCTTTTTGGTTTTTTAGGGACATCTAAATTAGTAGGTTGTAATGTAGAAAGCCTTTCAGCATTTTGTTCCACTTGTTTATTGATATCCTCTTTAGCGATTTCAGCCATTTTCTTTTTACCTTCCTTTGATACTCTACTCATTGGAATTGTTGCCAATGGGTCACTATCACCAAAGTTTGTGTCAATTGCACCTATCTTTGTAGTTCGTACATTGATTGATTCATCGGGTGCTGGGAACTCACTATTCTCGGCTGCTTTTAATAAAGCATCAATGATTTGTTTTTTACCGTTCTCATTGTTTTTAACAAATAGTTTATGAGCCTTATCGTTTCTATCCACATCTACTGGTTTGATACCTGCTAACTTTTGAAGTGCATCTATATCAAATTCATCTTCGGCTTTTGTTGGTTTCTTTTTGTTTTGTTGTACATCGTATATTAACTTACCAACGAATGCTAATACTACGAATAGTAAAATCCATGCTAACATATTGTTTTATTTTAAAATTGTTTCTAAAAATATCCATAACATTCTAAATCCAAAATATAGAATGTAAAATCCGAATCCCATTACCACTAGGTATCCGATTGTTTCTACTGCTTTTCTTAGTTTTTCTTTCATAATTTATTATTTTAATCGTCCAGCACCTCTATATGATTGTCTATATCTGGGTTCTAACATTGAACTAATTTTTACACCCTCATACCTATTAGCAGCGTGTATAAACATTGTTTCACCCAAATACACCGCACAATGCCAACCCGATGGCGATTGTCTACTTCTAAAAAATAGGAGGTCACCAGTTTGTAAACTATCTTTTGGTACTCTATTTGTTTGTGCCCATTGTCTATAACATACATTCTCTAAATTCAATTTATACACATCGGTATATAACCTCTTATTGAATTGCGAACAATCGATACCCTTTTCAGTTCTACCTCCTAACTTATAAGGTTTTCCTATCCAATGCAACATAAAGTTATTTAATGTACTATCAGCAGTTAGATACGGTAGTGAATCCAATGCCGGTAGTACTTTTTTTGTTTGTGCTGATACGTTTACTATAAACATAACCGCTACTATACTTAGTAATTTTCTCATTATCCATTCATCCTCTTAATAGTACAATCCTCATACCTACAATCATAATACTCCTCTTGATTATCAGGATTGATAACTAATAAACGGGCTCCAATCATTTTGATAATTGCCGGTTGATATGTTACTGGTGACAATGATTTCTCACCAAGCCATTCTTTGATATGAATTTTAGCATTATCAAATCGTATTATTTCAATATGTTTGTTACTCATTTCTTTTTTAATATCTTTTCTAAAAATTTCTCCAAGTTCTCTTTGAGCTAAACTCATTACTTTTTCTTTTTCTTTGGCGTTTCAATAACATGCTCTCTTACAGATGGTTTCCAACAATCCTCAAATCGTTTTCCATCCAACTCACCTTTATCGCTCTTGTCATAAAATCTTCTAAGTGCTTCTTTACGGCAAATTGTTTGTACCCATCCATCGTTCCATGTACCAACTTCAACTTCTGAACCCGTTGCTTCGCAAATGCCATAAGATTTTTGTTCAGCGTTTCTAATCAATGCCCAATTCTTATCTGATGTACCCGTTACATAAAATCGTAACCCTCCGAATTTTTCTTTACATTGCGTTACCTTTGTAATCCAATCACCTTTTTTAAGGTCATTGATTCTGATATCATGCACCAAATCATATACTAACTTATACCATCCATCACCAATACTAAATGTATATTGATATGGGTTTGTTTGCTTAATGTAATTGATTGAACGTGTAAATTTGAAATGTCTATGTACAACAGTCAATACTTTGTTATAAGCTTTCTCAAATATATTTTGCTTAGAATCTCTGACTGTGAATGTAAACATTTCAGGATACAATTCAACAATTTTTATACTATTACTTCTTGTCATTCTTTTTACGTTTTAATTTTTTTTCCTCAATTGAAAGTTCTACATCCGGTTGCTCATTTACAACCTGATTTACTTTCACTTTACGAGTTGCTAGCTTCCATTCACTCTTTGGACAGAATGCCCAATAGCCAGTCTTTACTTTTGCTTCCGCTTCCAAATCATCCATTCTACGGATTTCACCTAACTCATAGGCTTTTGCTTGTTTGATTACTTTAATACACTTCATAGTTTGTTCTCCATGTTTAATTGTTAATAGATACAAATATACGAAAAAGTCTTGGAATTACCAAGACCTTTCGTACATATATTTTATTTTTGTGATTCAGGACTAATTACAAATGGTTGGTTACCGCTTGTTATAATAACCTTTGAATTAGGTGATGTTGAAAGTTTTAACCATGCTTCAATACTTTTGAATTGTAATAACATTGGTGTCAAACCTTCGGAAATAATCTTTTGTGAATTTCGGATACCCTCTGCTTCAATGATTCTTCTTGTTGCCTCCTGTCTTTCTTTGTTAAGAGTGAACTCCATTCTTTGTGCATCTTGCTCAGCCTCTAATTTTTCTTCAATTGCTTTAGCCAAACCAGTTGGTAGAACGATACTCTTTAATAGAACTGATTCAATAGTGAAACCTCTACCTTTAAGTTGTGAATCCATTAACTTTTTAATATCCTTTTCAATAACCGCTCTTTGTCCTGTATGCATATCCTTTGCGAAATATTGTGAAGATACATCAGCCGCTGCTGAACGGAATACAGGTAGGATTACTACTTGCTCATAATTAGTTCCTAACTGCTCAATTACATTAGGTGCTGCTTGCCCATCTAATCTATACAATATAGAAATTTCAGATTGAACTGTCAAACCCTCTTTTGAAGGTAATGGTAATCTAACTTCCATGTTTACAGTCCTTGTTGGTAATTTAATGATTGTAGTAAGTAAAGGATTGAATAATCTAGCACCTTCGGTTAAAGGTTTTTGCTGAATCTTACCAATTGTTCTTTTTACACCTACTTCACCTTGTCTCACTACGGTACAGCTACTAAAAATAATAACTAGTCCTAATACTAAAATGTGTAATTTACTTTTCATACTTTTTGTTTTATTTTATTTTTGAATGTTTCTAAATAATTGCGGAACTTCACCATATACAGGTAATTTACCATCCCACTTTTGTACATACTCTAATTGAATAAGTAATGGTGTCAATGTTTGTTGCTTCATTCTATTTGCTTCAGCTTCAGCCTTAGCCGATGTAAGTAATGCCTGTGCGTTACCTTCCGCAGTTGCTACTTTAATCTTTGCTTGTGCTTCAGCCGTTTTAACTTCATTCTCTGCTCTTAATGCCGCTTGAACTGCGTTATTCTTAGCCTCAATAGATTTCTTAAAAGTTTCAGGATAAATTAAATTCGATGTGAACTGATTGATTGTAAATCCTTCCTTTAATAATTGGCCATCTAACAATCTACGAACCTCAACTTCAAACACTGCTCTATTACTAATCAATTCATCAGCCGTATATTTGTTAGTTGCTAATCTGAATGCATCGTACACTGCTGTTTTTAAGAAACCTTCCTCAATATCTTCTAAAGGTCTACGATACTTACTAAAGATAGCAGGTACTTTATCCCTTTGTACTGAATAGTTCATAATAGGCGATACACTAAACTCCGAACCATCTTTACTATTTACTACGAATGAATTCTCATCTTTGTATTCTTTATGCTGAATGAATGTAGGGAACTCATATACTTTTGTAGTAATGGGATTATAGAATACCATACCCGTAACTGCTACCACATCATCCACACCTTTGTTGTCACCATATTGGTTTACTTTAACACCCACATGTCCTGCATCAATTCTTTCACAAGACATAAATAAAAATACCAATAGGAAAAATCCTACTACTGCTGTTGTAATTGTTTTAAACATTTTTTTAAATTTTAATTGTTGTTCTAATTTTTGTTGTTGTATTTGTTCTTCACGCTCCTTCATTTGGCGAGCGTACCTTTCTTCAAACGATTCGAATGCCATATTATTTTGTTTTTTTAGTTACGGACTTCTTTATAGTTTTAGTATGTGGTTCTACTGGAAATTCAGATTTGTTGGTGGATTTTTGTCTACGCTTTGGTTTACTTTTTTCCTCATATATTTTCTGAGCTTCTTTCAATTCCTCTTTATCAACCAAACCACCATTATCACTTCTTACATAATTGTAAAGTGCCAATCCACCCCATACAATCAATAACAATAATCCAATACCTGCCATAATATTGTAAAATGTGTTAGCAGTTGTAAGACCAGGATAAATGGCAAATTCTAAAATCAAAAATATCGTAATGATATTGAAGATTTGTTCTTTGTACTTTTTTAAGAATTTTATCATATTATTTTGTTTTAATTAATCAATAAGGTTGAGTTTGTGAGAATGAATCGGTTTAAATAAGATAGCCCTCTTTCATCGAGTTTTGAATGTATTGATATCGCCGACAAGAGACCCTAATATTGTTGAAGTTTGTAAAATTATTCATTATCTTATTCGTTCATCCGCTATTTGGCGTCATAGTAGAATTGTAAGACCATATTAAATAAACTTCATCACCCCCACTCACTCAATATTTTTAGATTTGGGTATTCGAATTATGAATATCCAACTCATTCTGAATTACTTCAATTTTACTTTGTAGTTTTTCTACAATAGCTTCGATTTCTACAATATTCAATTCTACCTCTTTAATGGATTGAATACTACCATACCTTTCGGTCTGCTTTCCTTCATCGGTTGGTACTTTTTTTATTTCCTTTACCAATCCTTTCAATTCAGCCAATTCAAAAATCTTATCATACACCGGCTGATTTGCTCTATGGATTTTTGCTTTCAATTCCACTAACTCTAATTGTAGAGTTTCGATTTTAGTCAATGTGCTAGTCATTGAATATCTACGAGGATTACCTTCTTCAATTGAGTTATACTTTTGAAGGATTTGGTATTGAGCCTTCAAATCGGTAACCAGTTTGTTCTTTACTTTTAATGCTTGTTTTACGTTCATCTTTTAACCGTTTAAATTTTATTTATACAAATATACGAAATTATCCTGATACTACCAAATGTTTCTAATAATAATGGTAAGTGATATACAAATCCATATTGTATTGAATAGAATAAGTGTAGGTAAACTCTTTCTCATTGATGCCCAAATTAAAAGGGATGATGTCAATAAGGTAAGGAAATGCATATACCATAACTCAATACCAAATATCAAACCTGGTATAATGATAATAGCTTTAGCCATCCAAGACGCAAATTCTATTGTGTTATAATCCGTCCAATATTCTTTCGTTAGATACATTTTATATCTTTTAAAGATAAGTTTCCATCCTATACCAATGTACAACGCCATTGTGTACAATGAAAAAATTAAAATGTATTTCATTATTTTAAATCATTTTTAATATCCTGCTTAACTTTTTCCAAATATACCAATCTGTCATTTTGAGAAACAAATGGTACGCTCCAAAACTGTCTTGTCTTAGTTTTGAACCATCCGAATACAAATGAATACACTCCCATCACTAATCTTAACTTTACCGAATTCAAATATAGAGTTAATACAGGTAATGCGGGTGCACCATGTGTTAAATAAGTTCTTACTTTTTTATCTTTCAACAAAGGAGTTGGATATCCATACTTTTTTGTTATAGGTGTGAACTTATAAGCAAAACCGGGTGTAAAAATTTGGTCAAAGAATGATTCCAATGCTGGTGTAGTTCTAAACCACCATACCGGTGATACGAAATAAATTCTATCAGCCCAAGTGATTAACTCTTTGTATCTTTTTACTTTATCCTTTCCAAAATCAAATGTTATATTTTCTTTGTAAAGGTCAATCGTATGGACTTCCTCTCCATTTGATTTTAAGGTTTCGTTAATGGTTTTACCAATACCACTCGTACAAAAACTATCTTTGTTCGGGTGGCCAATTACTATTAAATTTTTCATAACTTTATCCATTTATTATTGGATTCTAATCTTGTTGCACCTATAAATTTCATATTCCATTCATTAGGTGCTATTAATGAAAGGAATGGAGTACCATCTTTTTTTTCGTATAGATAATAAGTCTCACCGATTACAGGTAAAAAATTATAAGTTGCCGAATACACAAATTCATTCCAACTAACTTCATCCACTAATTTTTTGAATTCATCTTTTATTTCCTCATACTTTTTAGTGAATATCTTATTAGCGTTTTGAGCCTGTATTTGTTTCCATCCACCAACATCCTCTAATTGTATAGCAGGTGCCCCCACATTAGAACCATACACTAGCTCATTTGAATAGTAACCCCGTTCTTCGGACCATACAACTAAATCAGGCTTTTTCTTTTTACTCATAACTTGCTCTATCGATATTAATTACATAAGGGAAACGTGGTATCCCATCTGGTGTTAAGTTGAAATACTTAATCGTTGCTTGCTTACCTATTAATTCCTTTTTATTCTTTAACATTTCAGCGGTTTCTTCCCAAGTTCCTTTCACATTTGATTTGAAAGGTTTGCCATCTACTGTTTCGAATACCATATATCCGGCAGTTCCAGTTCGGTTACCTTCACCCTCACAAATATCTAAGATAGTATATTCCTCGTCCACAAATGATTTGTGTTTCAATAGGTTTTTACTTCTCTTATTCTCATACTTACCATCTAAGCGTAACATCTGGCCTTCATACCCCTCCTCTACATATTTTTCATACAATTCAGTAACTACATCTTCACTTGGAACTTTGTATGTTTCAACAATTCTACAATGTGAATGTAACTCTGAACGTGTTTCGAATAGTGTAGCCAAATCGTGTGCTCTTTCTATAAAGTTTTTATCTGATGATGGTAAATCGTAAATATGATATTCAATCAACTCCTTACTTTCTTTAAGGTCATCCGCAGTTGGTTTTGTTTTCTTTACCAACGATACAATCTTATTGAAATCGTTAGCGAACTTATCAGCGTATAACTCACCATCGAATATCAAACCAGGATTGGTTTCGAATAGTGGTTTTACTGAATCAAAAATGTGTGGTGCTGAAATGATTGGTTTACCATTCCTACTAAACATACCATCTTTTGTTAGGATACAACGAATACCATCCAACTTAGCCTGCGAATAGATAGGATATACAACTTTATCTTTATAATCATCCCACTTAGCTGCTAACATTGGTTCAAAGTATTGTTTGGTATCAATGTTAATAATACTTTCAAAGTAACCACTCTCTAATTTCTTTGTTCGTTTAGCAATAGCTTCTTTAAGTGCTTGCTCCTCATCGGTAGTACCATTTGCTTTACCAGTATTCTTACCATATACAACAGTCCATGCATTTGTTGTGATTTGACCACCAACTTGTCCGCTATGTGTTCGATACTTATTATCCGATACTTCGATTGTCCACTCTTGGGTTGCCCCTGTCTTTGTTTTTTTGTAAATTGTTTCTAACTTCATATCTTATTTTTAATTATGTTTCATTCCTTTCATTACACCATATCCACTACGTTGTGATAATCTATACAAACGTTGTGCATCCTCCATCGGCATAATCTGAATTTCATTACCCGTTTTGTGGTTAGCAATTGCTACTCCACCTACTCTTTGCTCCGTACTACAATTAATACAACTTTTATATCCATACTTAGTGTAACGTAAAAGTGGCATATCACCGCCACATTTAGTACAACTTGTCATTTCTAATTTGTTTACATTAACTTTCATATATTAAGTTTATACCATTGGAAAACCAGCTGCCGAATTTGTTGTTGGACGTTGGTATTGTGGAGCGTTTGAACTCCATCCTTTGGAATGATTACTAAAATGCGGTTTGATTCTATTATTTAAACTCATTTGAGTAGGTTGTCCGATACTATCCCAAGAACTTTCCCACTTAACAGGTAAGATACCATCTCTAACAGTAATTTCACAAATCGCTGTAGGTTTGAAATTAACAATATCTTTTCTATCTACTTTACGGAAAATGTTTTGGCGATTTTCTCTATCAACTTCTATAAAAGTAATTGAACGAGTTTTAACCATACATACTTTTAATTCTTTTGTTCCCGTTTTACCATTAAGGGAAACGTGAACTTTACATACCAACCCCTTAATAAAGGAATCCGGCAACTGAATAGGTAATTGTTTCATATTTTTAACTTTTATTACGAAGTAAATGTACGAAAAATACCTGAATCTACCAAGCATTTTAGAAGATTTTTTCAGATTTTTTGTAAATTTTTATAGTGAATATAGGTAAAATATAGGGCTAAAACACACAGAAACACCCCAAATTTGAACCCAATAACCCAAGTGGGATAAAGATATGGGTATTTATATTATAAGTTTTTATATATACAACCAATTGATATTCAATACTATATAACTCATTGAAAATCAATTAATTATGAATTCACAATATCAGATATTCGTTGCCTATATGTAATAAATTTATCCTTTAAAATATCAGTTACACCGTCATTAAAATTATCAGGCGCATCCAATGGAATTACTTTAGAAAAGAATCCAGATGGTCTTATTTCATCAACTTTATCCCGTATGCGAAAGTTTTCGTTAAATATATTAGTATTATCCACAATCACCCCACCATCACTTACACGTCCTTGGTTATGAATACGGACATAAGTTAATATTTTTTTAATAGAAGTGTGTCCCAATCCTAAATAATCTAAACTGCCCATAAATTCTAAATCATCTACAAACTTAGATGTCATTGTAATTTTATCTTTAACTCTTTTAACAGAGGATGTTCTCATAACATATGTATGAAACACACAAAACATATTATCTTTAGCACAATGTATAATTGATGTCAGATGCCTCGCTTCAGGATAATAATCTCTATAAAAAGCCCAAGGGTTACTCCAAGGTGCATTATTTGGTATTGTATAAGCAGCCCATTCATGATGAGTCTTTGGATGTTCAAAAGGATTATTGGTTTGAATCACATCACCCAAATTGTTGTCATTAAATGTTACGGATGAACCATAGCTGAATTCTAATTCTGGATTTTTAGTGTAAGTGTTTACTAAAAATTCCAAAGCATCTTCAGCCAACAAATCATCGTCATCTAATCTTACCATAATTTCACCATGCGCTAAGTCAGGAGCTATTAGCCAACTATTTTGAAATAAATCATGCGATTGTTTAGTAGTTAGATACATGATACGTTTATCACCACATATCGATTTAAAATCATTATATATTTTAAAGTTATCAATAGAAGCCGAATCATCAAATATTAGAACTTCCCAATCCGTATATGATTGTAAAAATATAGATGCCAATGCCTCTCTTAATAAATTAGGTCTATTATATGTCCTAACAACTACTGTTACTTTCATTAAGATTTATTTTTTACTTTTAATATTAACCACTATATTTTCCAATAGTTCAACTTCATTTTGAAAAACAGCAGTTTCAAATTCATCCCTACTTTTTTCAATTGCTTTTTCTACAATTTTAATTACAATTGCTTGAAATGATTGTAATCCATTATTACTGAATGTAAATTTGTGATTAGTAATTGTAATACCGTCATCCCATATTCTCAACCAATATTCAAGCCTCTTATTGATAATATAATATCTACCACTAAGTGGAGCCATTAGAATATCGGTATCCGATTGCTCACATAAATTGTTTACTATATCCAAAATCAATTGTTCTTTTTGATTTGGTTTGTAAGGGGGAAACATTTTGTTTTTTAACCAAGTTATCATAACATTTTTAACGATTTGTTTTAACTATTTATTTTGTGTTCTATTTTTACTCTTATACAAGTTTGTGGTAATCTACAATTCTTTAAGTAATTGTTTATATACCCCATAATGTTACCCGAACCTATTGGATTAGCCGAGTGTGTATATATTTGTGGCAATGGTATATTCGTAGTCATACTTTCTGCAACCAACCATTTAGCACAATCTAAACCTGTTTTCTCTTTTATATTATTATAATCTAATGTGTAATTAGGATGTACATTGTTAAAGTATTCTTGTCTAGCAGTATCACCTAAATCGTGGTCTAATGAAATCACTTCATAATTTTCTAAACCATGCATTTTGATATGTGCTACCAACTCATCGTAACTCCTTACAATAGTCCAACTATCATCTACCGGCGTTCTTACATCATCCAAATATAAACTTATTTTTTGTTTTTTCATTACATTAAAAATTCTAATTCACGTGATACAAAATTGTAATCAAATGTGATTGGTTTATTAATCGCCTCATACCTCAAATTACAAGTTGATGGATTGAATGTGTATATGTCTCCCCACTCATCTTTGTAAGGTATCGTTCCGTAACCATATCCTTCGTGTATGTGACCGGCAAAGTGTAAGTGTGGTTTCACTTCTTGCAATCGGTGATACAAATCGGCACAACCCACATTTTGATTTGTGTTAAGTGCTCTATCATTGTATCCATAAATTGGACTATGTGTAATTACGATATCAGTATCCATTGGTATTTCATTCCAGCATTGTGCAATATCGTGTCCTCTGTCTTTATTAAATCCCCAACCATACCCAAATGATGGCGAATACGGTGAACCCCATATCTTTATACCTTCAATGTCAATACTACTATTCTCTAAATAGAATGTACCACCATCCAACCCAACAGCTAATATATCAATTAACCATTGTGGTTTACCTTCAGCACATTCGGTATCGTAATCGTTTCTATCCCTACCTTCGAAATGCGCCAATTTATTTCTCAATAGTATTTCCCTATCAAAAGACATATCATGGTTACCAGCTATGAATACTTTGTAAGTGTAATCTTGCTTACCAAACCATTTGATAAAATCACTTACCTCATGCTTTCTACCCAAAGACGTAATATCGCCAGAGTGGATTAATAAATCTCCACCTGGCAATTTACCGTTAAGTTGGTTGTGTTTATTGTGGGTATCGCTTATGCCTGTAATTCTCATAACTTTTGTTTGTTATTCAAATATACGAAATTATTTTGAATTTTCCAAATCAAAGATTTTCGTAATTCTCTCCATACTTATTTCGCATGTACTCATAATATCTATGAGTTTTATTCCCATTGTATAAAAAATAAGCGATATAGATGTCAAACCATCTATCCAATTTTCGTAACATTTTTTTCATAATTAGAAGTGTAGAGTAACACCATGTTCATCAATGGATGCTTGTACTATGTGCCCATTGTTTAATATTCGTTGAATGATTGGGTGTGTCAAATCATTATCTGAAACAGTTTCTCCAACTATATTTGAAAATTCATATATTGCATTTGTTTCCGCACTTTGAAGAACCGCATGCTCAGGCTCACCGGCCAATCCTTTGTTTACTACTCGTAATGTTTCCATAATTTTGTTTTATATAAATATTAATTTAAGGAAATATTTTTAAGGATTTCCTCCGCTTCCTTAATCCTTCTGGCTTTTTCATTTACCTTATTGATTATTTGCTTAGCCATTGCTACACTTTCACCAAGCGTAGAACGATAATCTTCCATACCGGTTTTCTCCTCTATACTCTTACAAAAATTATCAATAGAATAATTAATCAAATCAGCGAATACATCATCATCCTCTGGAATAAAACTCATTTCAATTGTATTCAATAACGATGCTGCTACTGCCGATTTAACACTATCACTAACACCATCTTCGGCATCCAATACGTTACACAATAGAACAATCATTGAAAATCGTTGCTCATTTACTAGCATACCTTTTTCACTAGCTGTTAATTTTTTATTTTTCATCTTGATATTAGTTTGGCTATTTTATATAAATAGAATCTTGGTACTTCAAATTGTGCTCTAACAAATAAAACCAATTGAAAGGATGTGCTATATCTAAGTTCATCCTCCATTTCCTCCATTCGTTTGTTTACATGTCTTACAATTGGGAAACTAAGTAGTACCCATATTGCTAAAATTGTTAATCCGTCCATACCTATAAATATTTGTTGAATACCTTTTGATACTCTTTATGTAACACTTTACATACCTTTTTACTCACTCCTTTACTGAATTTAGTGTATTCGTAATTAGTAGTTAGATATGCCTGAATCTCATCATCAATTACACTGTCAGTATAACCCATCTTAATCAAATTGTTTTTGAATGCAAGATAATCCTTTGTTGAAATAGTTTCGGTAATCTCGTCTACCAATTGTTTATACTCTTTATTAGTTGCGTACAAACCATGACAAATTTCGTGGTCAAAGGTATCACTCTCCATAGAATCTGCTCCGATAATATAAGCGTTCCAATTACGAGTGTTCTTTTTATTGAACATTTTTAATTCAATAGTTCCAATAATATCATCCATTACTTTATCGTATGGCGTTTCATATTCTTTTAACTTCTCATAGCAATCCCATGCAGTTTTCAAAGGGATATTGAATCCACCCCAATCGAATGTATAGGTGAACACATCTCTATGCTCTCTACTATACCATTCAATATAATCCCAAATACTAAAGTTCTTGCCTCTGAATTGTGGATTAGGTGACTCATAATATTCTTGTACTCTACAAAATAACATTGCTCTATGATAATGGTCAGGAACTATCACAGCGAATACATTAGGTCTAACTTCATCTATCTTATACTCTATTTTCATTTACTTTGTTTTAGTACACAATGTGTACTGGTTCTTTAATCTTTCTACCACCACCATTTCTCTTACCCCAACCTTGGTCCGGGTCACCCTCACTTCGGGTTGTTGGTATTCGGCCGGTGAAATACTTCTCTAAGATAACAGCGATACCATTACTTTTGTCAGGGTGGAACATCAGGTCACATACTTCACCCCATTCCATTTTCCATTCAAAAGAATCGTTGTATGTAGAATCAGTAAACACTCTACCATACGAATCATAATGCCCACGCATTTCCTCAATTACTTTACCATCTTTCAATAGATACATTCTACAAGCATCACCACTAAAAGAAGATGAAGCAACTGGCAAACCACTTTCTTTACATACAAAACTGAAACATCCCATAATCTTAATTTTTATTTTATTGTTATTGTTAATCCTTATTACATTGTAAACATACTAAAAAATTCTCAAAATTCCTAGCATTTTTGGAATTATTTTTACAATTCCTCAACAATTCCTAACACTTCGGCTAATGCGAATGTTATTGCTGCATTTCCAAATTCTTCATTGAATAGGAAATAACAAGCTCCCAATCTTAACACACTCTTAAACAAACTAATGTAAAAGTGGCTCTTTGAATTACTTTCTTTTGGTTGTGCCATATTATTTATTTTTAGGGTTTACAATTACTTCTAAGTTATTATCACTAAATCGTAGTCCAACAACTTCACCACCGTGGTCAGCTGCTTCTACAATCTCTAAGAACTTTTTTAACTCTACTGCTCTAACAAAGAAACCACCTTTAGCTTCTTCTCCAGCAAATCCATCTTTCCAAAATATTTGTTCGTTAAACATAACTTACATTTTAATTAATTACAAAATCACATAACTCTCTAGCTGAATAGATACCATCTCTACTACTCATAGTATCGATATCCGATAACCTTTCAACATCACACCCTTCATTAATTTCATCATAGGTGCAGTTTACATTACAACTACCCTCTACACAATACCAGCGTTTACCGCTGTATGTTTCGTACACTAAAATAGTACCTCTATTTCTAGTACCATAAAATCCATTTACTTCATACAAATTTGCCATATTCTTAATTTTTATTTTTATTAATTAGATACCTTGCTCTCTGCGTAAATCGTATTCTTCTTTCTCATATTCCGAATACTCTACCACTTTAAGGTAGGGTTGAAACTTCGTTTCATAGTAACCTCTAAGGTTAGCTATATCAATCATTGTATCAATGAATGATTTACGAACATAAGTCATATCAGATGAACCAAATCCCTGGTCTTCCGGCCAATCTTGGTAATCTTCGGCTACACTATTCAATGCCTCATACACAGCATCTGAATAAGTGATAACACGTTTAGTAAAACGTCCCTCAACAGGGAAAGCGTTTCTAACTACACCGAACCCTTCTACTAAGGAAGCGGTTGCTAATACTGAATTCAAATTGAAAGGTAAACTCATAAACAAAGGGGTTTTATTAATCATTAATCTTTTATTACATTATAAACATACGAAATAAATTTCGTATTTCCAAGTTTTTTTAGAAATTAAATGGTTTAACATATGAACGTTGACCACTACCTGTTCTACACACAAACCAATTCCAATCTTCATCCGAAACGAATCTATCCCAATTCTTACCTTTAACAAAGTAACCTAACTTTCTATCAAAAGTACAAACTTCAATTTCTTTTAAACATCTACGAATTGACGAATAGTAACCACTTTGTTTTCTACCTATCATATCTTCGATAACATCAACCCAACGTGGTTTAGAATTATTTGTAAACACTCTAATAAGGGATGGATACACCCTAACTAAAAACTTTTTGTTTTCGGTATCGTAACCGATTTTGTCATAAAATAAATTGTGAAATTCTCTGTTATTCATATCTTATCGTTTTATTGAATAATAAAGGTATGTAGAATATCCCATATAACCAAGCTTTGTAACAATTATTTTACAAAATTCTTGCTTGAAAATCAATGACTTATGATGTATAAAAACCAATATGTATAACTAATTGACTATCAATGAAATACATATTATAGGGTTTCTAGGTGATTTTAGGGGTTTATTTGTATTATGGTATTACCCTACATAGGGCACAAAAAAAGGGTTAAAATAACCCTCGTTTTGTGTTCCAAATCTCATTTAGTTTATCCTTTATTACATCTATTTTAGATGGCTCTACCAATCCATCCAACACATATAAAATATCACTATCTGTGTATTTTAATTGAATACTATCATTAATCCTTTCGAGTTCATCTTCATCCAAATTGTGCTCAATGAATGCCGCATCAATTTCCTCATCGGTTAAACTATTCACATATTCATCGGTTGGGGTATAGTTTTCTACATACTCTCTAAATTCTTTTGAGTTATAATAGTCCTGCACCATCTGCTCTAATTTAGCAAGTTCTTCATCGGTTGGAACATATTCATCTTCTTTTTTATCTTTGTATCGTTCTACCAATTCTACATATTCAAATGCAGATAATTCAAATTGTTCATCCATTTGTTCAGGTGTTAAATTGTTTAATAATTTTTCTTTTAGCTTTCCCATAATTAAATATTTTCTTCTCTATAAAGTTTTTCTAATCTTTTAGGTAACTTAGTATAATCCATTCTGAATGAATCAGGCATTGCTGCTACGATTCGTTTGTTACTATAAGGGGTATTGTTAGGTTTACTCCACTTACGAGTTTGTAACATCCAATTGTAGAATTGTAAGTAAGCGTTGGCTTGTTTAGTGTACTTCTTTGTATCAATACTCAATCCCCACTTCTTAATCATCTTAACACTACGTCTTTCGTTATCCAATTCCAAATCAATAGCCAACTGAATATACTTTTTGATATTACGAATTTCAGTACCTTCCAACCATTCATCTACTTTGAAACCTTTGTTGTTGTACTCCTTCCAAATCTTAATGTTATCTTGCCATTGTGTAAGGTGACAATATTCATGTACTAATATTTGTAATCCCATTGGTGAATTCATTGAACACGCTAATACAGGCCTAACACCTTCGTTTTCACCATCATCAAAATATCCACTACATCGAATAGACGGGGAGAGTTTAACATATTTAACATTTTTAATGTGGTTCTTAACACCCAATCTTTTACACTCATCCTTTACAAACTTAATAAACGCTTTATCATTTTTACTTAACTTCATTCTTAATTTTTTACTACATTCAAAGATACGAAAAATATCCCAAATCACCAAATTTATTTAGAACTCAATACCATGCCTCTCTTTGAACTTATCCTTAACTAATTGAGCAGCTTTATAGTATCCATTCCCAACTAATAGTTTATGTGCCAATCTATCAGCCTCAATCTCATCTTTGGAATCTTTTTCTTTTTTGTGACCTAATATGATATGCGCTACTTCATGTGCCTCAATCCACTTTAGGATATTTTTACTAAGCCCTTTACCACCATCAATGAATACTAAGTTTTGATTCGGTGCTACAAATCCATACCCATACTCATTGAATAGTGGAGCTAGTGTTTGATATTGATAATCACCATCATCAACAATGGCGATAACTACACTATCATAGAATTCACTATTATATACTTTACTCATATTACCAAATTTCAAATCCACCACATCCTCTAAGGAATGTAACGAATTGTTTTATTCTACCTAATGATGTACTATGTGAGGATTCTGCCAATGTACCGTCCGGCATTACAACGGACCTGAACATCATTGTACCTTCAGGATAATCTTTGTTTAATTCCATTTGCTTTTCAGATGGAATGAATCTACCAGTACCAGCTTCAACCCAACTACCTAAACAAATATAAACTCTATTATCATCATCCATCATAAACTCATTAAAGTCTATACTCTCACTTATCAATAGTTCAATAGCGTCTGCTAACTTATCACACTGCTTTTGTGTTCTCAATCCTTTCCCATCGTTTGACCCCCAATAAGAGAAATCAATCTTTAATTTTGAATTGTATGCCGCTAATTGGCAAATTGTATTGATAGGTCTCCATCCCCACCAATTAGAACAAAAATAATCACCTTCGTTTGTTGTAGGCTTTCTGCCTGAAATATCAACTCCCATAACTTATAATTTAATAGTTTAAAAATATTACCAACTTGCTCTATATGCGAAGTCATCTGCTGATTCATCACTTAGAGCTTCTTCTAAAATTTCAATTGTGTTATCAATGTCTTGGTAGTAATACTCATCGTATTCAGTTCCACCAAAAAAGAATCCACTTTGTGTAGGTAGAATTTGTTCGGCCTTTTCTTTATGATTCTTTACAATCTTACATGCCCCAAGCAATTCCTCTAACTGCTCTCTACTCACATAAGATTCCTGGCAATCATCTTCACCTTGTTGAACATTCTCAACGAACCATTGGTGAATTTGGTTAGCCTTTCTCCAATACCCAACTTCCTCAACTACATACTTAACTCTTTCGGGTTTAATTGAACTATCAATCTCACCACCTTTCTTTACAATTACTTCTTGCTTAATTTCTGGCTTTACCCATTCACCTTGCCAAATGTAATTCTTTTTGTACAAATACATGTCTAATCCCATAACTTAATTTTTATTTTTTTATTTGTTTAATATGTTTACAATCTTTACCTCTACCCCAACCAAATGCCGGACAAGTACAAGTCCAAATATCTGAATTGTTTATTACAGTATATTTGTTACCTTTACTACCTTCAACCGAATAAGTTTTTTTGGTAGGTTTTGGTTCTACTTTTTTTGTTGTACCATAAGTTTTCTTATGCCACATTTTATTCAATTCCTCCCATTCGTATTTTCTATCTACCTTCACCCATCCTAATTTAGAATCGGTAGTTACGATGTACCATTGATTATTTACAACGGATTGAATGCATACAGGTGGTAATACTGAATTGATAATCATTGTTTATCTATATAAGGTTACAAAATGTCCGAAGTGCTTATCGAATACTTTTACTAAATTCTCATAATCACCTTTCATCATTTCGGCTTGAATAGCTTTACCATCCAACCCTAATTGTTTAGCCAACTTATTAGCCGTACCAATCAATACAAATGCGTTGCCATCAGGACCTGTAAGGTCAATTGAAATTCCTAAACTTTGTTTTTTACTCTTTATCATAATTTAATATTTACTTATTTTTTTAAAATACTCTTTTACAATCTCAATATTCTTGATAGTCAATATCTGATATGATAATTGAGTTACCGTAGAATATGGAACACCTTTAAGGTTAAATGAATCTCCACCCACAGTGGTTACTTTAATGTCAAATACTGATTTCATATTAAGAAATTGAATGATAAATTGTTTCACCATTTGAGAATTGAGCCGTAACTCCTAACTTATCTGAATATTGTTCAAATATGTTTTCGATGAACTCTATATATTCATCAGCAATTACACCTACTCTAGCATCGTCAGCGTATGTATCATCTTCGTATCCATTAACATACAATCTAACGTGCCAATCTAAGTTACATCCCATATAGTAACCACTACGGATAACAGGCGTAACATAAACTTCAAGTTCAAGTTCTTCGCCATCTTCTTCTATACAAATTGAATTACTAAATGAACCTAAAGACCTAGATGGAAATGAACGTAACTCATACGGGTCACTTTTACCATAATCAGAATAATCTTTGTGATTATTGAATTCCGATTCTAAGTTACTTACTAAATCTTCATAATCCCATTCGTTCTCTAAAGAACACGCGAAAATGTGGGAAGCGTTTACATTGTGGAAATTGCTTGTAGCCATATCTTTAATTTTTATTACATAGTAAAACTACTAATAATTTTTGATATATACAAGCTTTTAGGTAAAAATCTTAAAAAATTGTTTATTGACAATCAATGAGTTATGAATATTGTTTTTTACCCCACATAAGTCATTGATTTTCAATGGGTAAAATAATCCATTTTAAGGGGTATTTTAACCCTTTTAAGAGGACTTGTATTGTTTGGGGGTACTTACCCTATTTTCGTATTTTAGGGGAAATTTGAGGAGCTAAACCTTCCCTTTTTTAGTATCTTTGATAATATCGGATATCGATTTTTCAGGGTTTTCTTTGGCGTGCTTTATAGCCCTTAACATAAAAACACTAACTTCGTTTTTCTTATCCAACTTTTTGACAAGCTCGTTTAAGGTATCTAAATCCTCATAGAATTTTCCCATAATTAACTTTTTAATATATTTTTTTAATCGAACCACTGTCTACGGTTTGTTTTATGTGCTTTAACATTCAAATCAGGAGCTTTTTTAGTAATAATTTTTGCAGTTTCTGCAATTTTTCTAGCTCTTTCATCATCACCAACTCTACCTATTTCTTTAGCTCTTTTTAATTCTTGTGTAGTTAATTCTCCACCCTTTGTCATTGAAGCAAATTGTTTTGCGTGATATTGTCCAATAGGTGCGGTAAATTGTTTTAGATACGCCGCTTTTTCATCTAAGTAAGTTAAGAAAGCATCAAAATTGGCGTTACCCAACTCATCCAACTCCATTTCGGTTAGTTCATTTTCAGGATCGTATTTCATAGGTGTATAAATATTAAGTTAATCAATTACTATTTGTGCTTCTGATACTTCGTTTACTAAAAAATGGGTATTGTTAGAATCTCTAAGTACTTTCTCCACATGGTAAGCTTCACAAGCTTCTTCGGCTGTAAACTTATTGGAGAATAACCCTTGTACAAACCAACTATCTGCTTTGAACTTTCGTTTAACCACCCACAGTGAACCATTAGCGTTTAAAAATTCTATTTGCATACTTTTTTCCAATTTAGTTCTTCAATTAAAAATGCCTGTATTTCGTATGGGTGTGTATTGTATGTATATCCCATATCATAATATCTCTGCATCCAATTTCCTCTTTGTAGATAGTGCGCGTATTCATGTACAACAGTCCTTGCCAAATCCTCTACATCAGTTATGTTCTTAGTGTATATTATAATTTCGTTTTCTTCCCTATCAAATTCACCCTTCCATTGGTTATCTATACCAGTTGAACCAGGTGAATATTCTACTGCTAAGTAAGGAGTGTGTTTGTAATATTTACTCTCACCTAACAAATCAATCGTTCTATCTAAATATATTCTTGCTAATTTCTCTATCTCTCTTTTATTCATAAGGTTCTATTATTGTTGCTAATAGGGTTTTAAAATTTTCAAATCGTTTCATATCTCTGAATGGAATATCTTTAATTAGAATCGGGTTCAAATAGGTATCGTGATATACCCCCATTCTAATACATTTATCAGTTTTCATCAATACAACAGTCATAGGATTATGTGCCATACCTTGAATTGGATTAAGACGTAGTACATGGTGGTGTGGGGCTATCATCATTGCATCTTTTTGAATCTCATACATAGTATTTTGTGTATAAAGATTCTCACCATATATCCTATCAAAGTTTTCTATAAACATAATAAATTATTTAATCCATTCGTAATATGCGTGTTGGTATGCATCCACAGGTGTACAACCTTCACTAAGATATTTTTGAGCATATTCCTCAACTTCAGCTCTCAATCCATAAGCGGATGCTTCCTCCAATATCAATTCAATATCCAATTGTTCTTCTAATGAAAATAACATATTAATCTTTTTTAACATTAACATTTGATTTCAAAAGGATACCACTTAAAAAGTTAAGTCCCATTGCCTGAAATATATCTATTTGGGTTAAACCAAATATTCGAGGCATTAACCAATTCCATAATACCATTGTTGGGAATCCCAAAATAAGTGCTGATAAGAATAATAATCCTATCACTAATAATATACCTTCTATTGCTTTCATCTTATACTAATTTATTTGTAATTCTTAAAATTGTTTCTTCATCTTCCTTTGTTAATCTCCATTTGTTATTGAATAACTTATTAACTTGCTCATTCCATTCATCATCCGTATTTCGTTCCGAAACATCCTTTTTAGCTACATACCCATTGGCATACAATTCATCTGCTAATTCTTGCTTTTCCCAACTACTTAGGGAATACATAATATCATCAATCTCAATATCAATACTTGCCATAATTTTTGTTTTTAATTTTTAAATATAATCTAATTGTTCGGCGTAACATTGTTTGTTAGTAAGTGCTAACAACTTAAGATACTTTACACATTCACTATCCGCTCTGGTTGCTGCTGAATATAAATCGTTAGATACGATTGCTTCAACAAATCCACCACCAGCATAGGAACTCTTATCTCTGGTACACATAATTGATACCATAATATCCAATATGTGGTTACTTACTTCATCATAACCCCATTCACTAGCGAACTTAACCGCTCTTAATCTACATTTTTCTCTAATGTCCATAACTTTATTTTTTTAATTTTTTAATATTAAGCAACTACCCAATTATATGGGTTGGCCACTTTAATCACATACTTAGCATCTGAATATCTTTTACCTTCTTTGGATACATACCTTTGTGTTTTACGATTCTTATAAGGAGTTCTCAAATTTTGTAAAATGTGTGAGAAACTATTAGAACCCGTAATTTGCTTGTAATAGGATTCCAACTCTTTATGAGATACAGCACCTTTTTTATCAACATAATCTAAAAGTACTTGTGTAACATAACCACGTTCTCTTAGATTCTTTAAGTGTGCGTTATATCCATCTATAACAGGTGTCTCGTCAGCTTCTTCATTACTTACATAGTATGTATCTGATTCAACTTCTTCATCAATAGCTTCTTCGGCTATTCTATTAGTTAATTCATCGTACAACTTATCTAACAAAGAAGCATTTAATTCTTTATCACATAACATACCTTTTGTGGCGGTAGTACCCAACGAATAAATGAGCTCGTTCAACTCTTTAATACTTAAATTCATATCTTATTTTTTAATTTTATTAAAAGAAAAATGCGTTCCAAGCCCAACTAATTGGTACTTTATATCTTTCACCAACTCTACTTTCATCACCACAACGGTATGCAGATAGTACCGCCTCAAAAGTACACGTCTTTTTATTAACTCTTATTAATTTAGCACGAAGGGTTGGTGAATGATTCTCTGAAACATCTTTACCAATTACTGATTTTAATTCTTCTATCTTATTCATATCTTATTTTTATTTGTTAATGAATGATTCGGTAAATTCGATTCGGTTAGTAATGTGGGTAGGTAACCCCATTTGTTTAGCCGTTTCCAACATTTCGGTGTAAAGGTATCCATCCCATACTCCACACAACATATTGTATAGTGAGGTGAACCAACTTTCGTTTCGATTCATGTGATAATCTTCTACCATTCGTAGGGTAGTGGAATGATAATCCATCATTTCGGAGGTGAATACTTCGTGGCGGTTAAATCGTACAATGTTCATATCTTTATCTTTTTATTACATAGTAAAACTACAAAGAATATTTCATATAAACAAGCCTTTTGGTAACTATTTTTACCCCTAAAACCATAACTCATTGATACTCAATAAAATTATTTTTGACAAAAAATAACCCATTGAAAATCAACAGGTTATATAAGTAATTGAAAATCAATGAGTTATGAAATTAGTAGTTATCATAGTAGTATTTCCTAACTCTTTCACCCAATTCTGCATTATTTGAATAGGTTTTGACGAAGTGTTTAGGTATTGATATATGCTCTCTACTTTCCGGACTACCTTTCAAATAACAATCTCTACACAATTGTCCAGCTCCTTCAATGTATCCAGTTCTGAAATCAATGTGGGTAGTTTTTAATGTAGTAGTTTTTTCTCCACAAAGAATGCAATCCTCATAGATATCATTAGTTCCTACTGATGTTACGTTATTGTTTTCATCAATTGTTAGTGGTACATGTTGTTCTCCCATAGTATTAATATTTAATGTTTATATAAATATATAGTTTTATTTTGAATTTTCCAACTTTATATTTTCGGTGTACCATTCCAATATCTCATCTCCTGCTTTTATATCCACCGTAGCAATACCATCATTTGTTATGTTCACTTTATTTTTATCAGGCCACGCAGAATTGCAATAACTATACCCGTGAAATAAAAAATTCAATCCTTTGAACAATCTGATTACTTTATACCCACACTCATCATTTATAAAATACTTATCCAATAGTTCAACTACTTCACCTGGCATTTCATCAAGCCTATCATTTGGTATTACATATATTCCACTTTCGTAATTCCATACTGGAAACACTTCCTCATATTGTTTAATATCTCTGATGGCTACTACACCAATACCGTCAATGGATGAAATACCTATTTTAGTTTTAACATTTTTACTTAGGTGATTTATAACTTCTTCAGTAATATCCATTACAAATTTTTATTAATTAGTTTTTTATAAAATTCTGCATTTTTCATTAAAGAAATAGAATTCAATCTGTTTCTATGTTTTATAGATTCCATTATTTGTTTTAAAGTATCATCCGTATGTTGATATCCTTTTAACGTTTTTAATGCTGTTTCTTTTGTCAAAATTCCTAATCCTATTAAAGTCCAACACCACACACCCCAATTACCAGAACCATGATAAAAATTAAAATCCAACATCGATGGACTTCTATGCTTACACACATCTAATATAGATTGGACATTTTCCGTTTTTGGAACTTCATATTTATAATTTCTCCAAAACTCCGTATCTTCTCTTTCGGTCATATAGTGTATTTGTATCAGGTCTTTTATATCATCGAAAAATCTATTTACAAATTCGTTATATCTTTTTATATTTGATTCAAAAACTATATCACTTTTATTACACACAAAGTTAAGTGAGTTGGTTGAAAGGAAATCTAGTTGAACAATGGTAGAGTGTATAGAAGTTGCTTCCAATGGTTCAACAAATCCTTGAGATAATCCAATTGCAACTACATTCTTTACCCAAGGGGTTTCAACCCTACCACAATCAAATTTTATGTTTCGCAGTGGTTCTATGTTTTTACCTAAAGTTTTTATTAATTCATCAACTGCTTTATCGTATGTAGTATGGTTATCCGAATACACATACCCACATCCATATCTTTGTTGTGTTGGAATTTGCCACATCCAACCATTTGGCATTGCTTGGGAAAGTGTTTCTAAATTTGGTATTTCTCCTTCTTTATAATTTTGAATGAATGGAATTGCTGCATTTACTTTCAGATATTCAGCGTAACTTTTCCAACCGCCACCCATAGGGCCTATTAACACTCTACCGAATCCACTACAATCAATCCAAAAATCTGCTTCTATTTTTCCAATTGTTGTCCGTACACTTTCCAATTCACCTGTTAGTGAATTCTTTTGCAACGATTCTACTTCTGTATCGATTACATTCACACCATTTTTTAGTGCATACTTCTTGAAATATTGCCCAACTTTGTGTGCATCAAAATGATATGCATGTCCGTGTACAGTGGTTCCCGAATTTGCATAAGTGGAATATCCATTCGCCATTAAATACCCCGATGGTGAACTATCAAAATAATTACCCAAAGTGTGTGATACTAATACATGCGTATCAACACTACCTCTAGTTGTTTCGCTTGGTTGAACTGGACTATAAAATTGCGTTCCTACTCCATTCCAATCCTTAAAATTTATTCCTAACTTTAATGTTGATTCGGTTTCATATAAAAATTCTTTCTCATTTATGCCCCAATGAGAAAATGATTGTTTCATAAGCATGGTAAATATCCCAGTAGAACCTTCACCCGCTCCAATTATTGGGATTTTAGAACTTTCAATTACCGTTATTTCATTTTGTGTATCGGATGGGTAATTAAACCTAGCTAAATAACAAGCTGCTAACCATCCAGCTGTTCCACCACCAACTATAACTATTTTCATATTTTTATTTTTAAGGTGTTATATTTCCCGTCATTTGATACGCTTCCATAAGTAATGCCAAAGCCTCATCTATTTTATTCTGAATATCTTTATTGGTTTCACACAAAGGATGATTGAGTATATGGTCATCGATTGTACAACTAACAACATGCAATCTATCCATCAATTCTAAATAATGCCCATCATTGATTTCTACGTTTTCTTCTATCATACTTTATTATATTGTATATCTAAATCTATAAATACTTCGGATGGATGTCCATATTCTCTCATATAGAATTCACTCATAGCTTCCGCATGTGAAATATCAATATTATGCTGTGTATATAATGATTCTATATGATAGAACATATTGCAATACTTTTCCATACTAGCCGGTTCACCATATGCCATATGGTCACTCCAATGTGTTCCTATTTTATGAAACTCAACTTCACTTTTTGGAACAACGAACTTAGCTTTTTTAAACTGAATATGGTTTATTTGTAAATCAAATCTTATTCGAAATATAACATCATATTGTTCTGGGTTATTTATCAGTTTCCATCCTTTATTAATCATCCACCATTGGTCTCTCAATCGTTCCACCCAAAAACTACCATGATATATTGCTCTTTCGTTTACTTTAAATACATCATCGGGTCTATCTAAAAAAGAAATGCTGGGAAACCTGTTATTACTATAACTGTCCCAGCTTTCAAAATTATAATTCTTAAGATAAGGTTGATATTTTTCTATTAACGATTGTGTATCAAATGCCTTTTCCGGAATATTAAATGTTCTATTGATTCCTCTATCGGGTGAAGTTTGATTAACATCCCATGTATTAAAATATACATCACAATCATATACATCTAATACATTTTTTTTCAAACTATCAAATGTTTTATTGTAATCTCTACTATGGCCTGTTAATAAAATTGCTACTTTCATATTATAATTGTTTTATCCAACTCCCATCTTTGAATGTTGCATCAACTTTATCATCAAGTAGTTGTCCAATTGCGTGCCTAACATTCCCCCAACCATAATCATGACCACATATAAATCCACCGGGTTTGATTAGAGTTTTATAATGTTCAATATCATACCAAGCACCTTCCAACGTATGAAGCCCATCGATATAAACAATATCCCATTCTTGCTCTTTTAAAATAGAAAAAGCGTTTTGCGATGTTTCTCTTATTGATTTTATATTGGGAACTGATACTGTATTTCTAATAAATTGTTCATATACCTTATCAAATGGTGCGTGATGGCAAGCTAAGTCATCTAAATCATAATCATTGATATACGGGTCTACTGATACTACCTCTTTAAACCTATCGGCAAAAATAAGAGTACTTTCACCAACGTAACTACCAATTTCAATCATTCGCATTTCTGATGTTGGTCTAATATCATTAATCCAATCAATCATATTAACCAACCCTTCCGCCGCAAAAGGTTCTCTCATAATGTAAAACTCGTCTTTCATAACTTATACTTTAACTAAATGGTCAGCCGCATAAGTTGCGATTGGTCCTAATGTTTTATATCTTACTTCATATCCCATTCCTTCGACCATACCAACTGCTTGTCTGAACACTTCGTTTGATTTGTAGCGTGGGTCAGGGTTTAAATCTATATCAATCCATTTTGGTTTTGGAATACCAGCTTCTCTTAAGAATTCAGCAGTTTCAATTGCATGCCAAACTTCGTTCAATAATCTTACTGAACGGGTTGGTTCTCTTTGTGTTTTCCATCTTCTATAAAGGACATGAGCTCCTTTTCCTTTATGGTACAAAGCCACAACAACGGCATATATTGTTTTATCGGCAAAGTTTTGCGAATCACAACCAATGAGTAATTCAACATCTTCACTATTTTCCAAATACTCTTTAACATAAGGGATAAGTTCAAATTCATCTTTGCCATACAATCTTTTGTACTTCATAAATTTTGTTTTTTTCAATTAATATAACCCTATGTACCCCATAAGAGACTCGAACTCTTAACCCTTTCGGACTGGTGTCTAAAACCAGCGTGTCTACCAAATTCCACCAACGGGGTTTATTTTTGTAACGCCTTTAAAAATAATTCAATCCCTTTGTTATGATTTGTTTCCCAATCATCCGGATTACCATTATCACTTACATATTTGTAAGCCGTAAAATCAAATCCATAAATTTTACATACTTTAGCAATCGAATATGCTTCCATATCACATATTACAGATGGTATGGTTTCGAAATGGTCTTGTGTATAACATATATTATATCCCAATCCATTGAAATCAATCTTACCCATTACTATTTCATTATCAAACGGTGTAATTGTTTCTTCTGCAAAAGGTCTTGCATCCATATCTCTCTGAATAAACGTTTTACACTTAAATAAATTACCAACCATAACTTCATGCCCACCCGCACTTCCATAGTTTATAACTGTCACATCTTTAGGGTCTAAATCTTTAAGAGTTTCGGTTGCTTTTATAGCTGCATTTACTTTACCAACACCAGTATAAACTACATCAATCCCATTTGGAACTAACTCCTTTGGTAATTCGGATGGTAATGCTACAAATAGAATTGTTTTCATAACTTTAAGTTTTGCTGTAAGAGATGGATTCGAACCACCATAGTGCGATTCAGTTAGTAACACTTCGCCGGCCGGCTGGTGGTCTACCCCATATTACTAACCTATTTCGTGCTCACCACCCCCGAGACAGGAGGGCTTGTCTGCCAATTCCAACACCTTACAATATGCAGAGAGTGAGGGATTCGAACCCCCGTTACCTTTCAGTAAAATAGTTTTCAAGACTACCGCCATCAACCACTCGGCCAACTCTCTATTTAGTACTCTAATAATTAGAATACTTTTTGATTTTTACTTCGTCTTATCCTAGCTTCTTCGGCTTCTTTATACCATCGTATCCAAGTTAAAGATACATCGATAGGTGCTAATATCCAAGCCATTATTACTACCATAATAGAATCTAATCCTGGTGATAATCCAATCATACCATCATTATATCTTTCTTGATATTTTGTAAATAACTGATAGAAACAATAAATAACACAAATAACATAATACGTCCAAAACATAATTTTTAGTTTTAATTGTTAGTTACCCGAGCTGGATTCGAACCAACCCTAAATGCACCAAAAACATTTGTGCTACCGCTACACCATCGGGCAATAATC
>JACCDZ010042770.1_pt1 | contig 125480 bp, 108 predicted proteins | sample 7449551 | NCBI WGS metagenome assembly JACCDZ01 (sample SAMN15323452, study PRJNA562643) | freshwater metagenome | isolation source: river surface water | place: USA:Blue River Watershed | collected 2017-08-18
ACAGAAAATGACTTAGTGATTGTTGTTTCAAACAGCTTATCTGAGCCTAATTTGCTCGTGATTTATGCCAAGAGATGGCGGATTGAATGTTTGTTTGCCAACCTCAAGAGTAAAGGATTTAACCTTGAAGATACGCATTTTACGGCAAAAGATAGGATTGGTAACTTAACCAAACTAATAGTTCTAGCGTTAACAATTTGTTATTTAATTGGATTAGTTAGAGCTAGCTATAAACCAATTATGCTAAAAAAACATGGTTATAAACAAAGTAGCTTTTTTAGGTATGGTTATGATTTATTGATTCAAAAACTGAACAATAATTTATACGATGCAATTAAGCTTATTTCGCTGTGCATTAGTTACTTACCGATGGAGGTAAAATGCAAAAAATTAATTTCTGTCATGTAGCAAGATTTGCTTTACCAATTTAGTGCTCCGTTCAAAATGATCTCTTACATTTATTTACAAATATTTTATCATAATTTTAGCTAAGGTCTCTAGACATGTAAGAGCTCAGTACGCATATAACAGATATTTTTATACATCAACGGGCTTTTTCCTTGGTTTAACCAAAGGGTAGGGTAGATAATATCCGACTATTTCGGCTATTGCCGTCAAAACAAATAAGATTAAGGTGTTAATCATGCAGATTACAATCAAATAAAAAATAGGTTTGCGGTATATGTGGATTATATCAAACTAGAATAATCACTGGCTCGACTTATGTTTAAAATGTTAATTCAATTATTTTATTTGCTTCAAAGCATTGGATTGTCTCAGTATAATGCTTGATTTTTTTTGGAGTTAGTTTATAATCAAAGGTATTTGTGTTTAAGTGAAAGCTTATATTTGATGATTTTGCAGATAATAACTCAGAAATAATATCATCAGGTAACTCAATATCAAATTGTAAACTATCATTTAACCAGCCTAAATTACTTTCACCGTGGAATGTTTTTCGAGCTTTTAGCTTATCCCAACCGTTATCATGATCATGATTTAAAGTAAAATTATCAAATAACTTAAACTGTTTTGTCTGAATACTAACTCTAGAAATTTTTATCTTAAAATCAGTTAAGTTAGTGATCTGATATGCAATATCAACCATATTCATATTGGATAATTTATATAGTTTCAAAGTAACGCTATTTACGTGAATATAATTATATGGGTTAGGTTTTTTATTGGCTAGATATAAAGCGACCCACACTGTTCCAATAGTACCAATAGCTACAGCAGAGTTAATCCAGTCTGTTACAAATGAAGTATCATTGATACAACAAAGCAATAAACCAACTAAAAACCAAAGCCCAAACATAGCACTTATTATCATCAGTAATTGATGCTTTTTATAAATAGAATTTAAAATACCACTGCTACTGAGCAATAATGTAACCAGTATAATAGCCAACAAGTAGTTAAATTGACTAGCAATAGAATTTGCTGCAGTAAAAAAAGTTACAGTCATAGTTTTATTTTCCGTTAATTTATCCCTAGATGTGACATGATAGTAAGACGAATACCATCGACCAAATTTATTACAATAAAAAACCACCGATTATAAATCAGTGGTCATAAATTAACATGCTGGTTTGTTTAGAACTAACTGAATTACCAAATCATACCCGATAGCTTCGGCATAACGACGTAATGTCGCAATACTTGGGGCGTGCTTGCTCTTACCGCCGCCATTCTCTAAGCGACTAATTGCTGATTTACTGGTATGCATTAATTGCGCTACCTCGTCCTGCGTTTTACCAGCTTCAAGCCTCGCACGTAACAGCGCAAATTCAGGTTGTAAACGTTCGTATTCGGCTTTAACTTCTGGGTTTTGTAACATTTTCTCAATCATTTCGTCATGTGTTATCATCTTGCTTTTACCTCATTCATTCAGCCCCGTACTCCATTATTAATTTAGTATAGTGAGCATATTTAGATTGTAACGTTATTGGTAAGTTCATTATATCAGCTTGTGTTTTATCGCTATAATAGATCTTAACAAACTCGATTATTCAAAAATAAGCAGCCCTATTTTATCCAGTACCAGGCTATAAATATCTATTGGCAATTTTTCCTTAAATTCTGCCTCTCGCTTTTGCCAATCTAAACTTTTAACCTGATCAGTTAGTATAACCCCTTTAGTCGTGGTATTGGATAATTCAACCTCAAAATAATATCCTTTTTTCTTGCTAGTTATTGGGCAGATAATGCATAGATTAGTCTTTTGATTGTACTCTATTGGTGACAACACTAATGCGGGGCGCATTCCTGCCTGTTCTCGTCCGGCTTGAGGATTAAAATTAAGCCAGATAATATCGTAGCGGTCAGGTACGTACTTAGTCATGCCAGACCTCGCTATCAAGCTCATCAATATCGACTACGGTTAATTGCTCAGGGGTAAAGTTTGCTAATGCTTGCCGAATAATATCGCGGTTATTAACCTTTATTGGCTCAATTACCACTTTATTATCAATTATATTGATATGCACTCTATCCCCACTATGCAAGTTTAGTTGCCGAGTTATAAATGCTGGCAATCTCAACCCCATTGAGTTACCCCATTTTGTTATTGCTATATCCATAATATTCACCTTCAAATAGATATACATTGTATATCATTGGTGTATAAATGTCAACAACAATTCATAATCATGGCAGACACCAGACTATAAGGTTTAAGTCTTGTCTAGTACTAATCGAGGACTTTATTCCGATAACATTGGCACTAATAGCGCGCTTGGATAGCGACTACTGCTCCAAATATGGCACTTACCAGCCGCACTTTTCTCATACTCACCAATTTGATGAAACTTACCGTATTTAAGAAGTGGAACTCCTTGAATCACTAAGCGTAGCTCATCACCTTGGCGAAAAAATGTTGCTGATGGCAATAAACTAATCTCTATTTTTATAATTTCACCGGATGCAGCGATGGTTTTTGGTTGGTTAAAATCGTGCTCAGGTTGATAAAATAGGCTATCTTTTTCATTAATCTCGCTGAGAGATACTTTCATAAATCCTTTACTAACCACATCATTGGCGAAACCATATGAGCCTTCAAAATCAACTTCCTCTCCATCATGAAATTTTTGTATCCCGATAAAGAGATTGGCATCATCTATGCCTTCCAATGAGACAAATAATGTTAATTTCATCGGACCAATTACTTCCATATCCTGCGGGAAAATATAGCTAAATTTTAAACTTTCTGATGTGGTTGAGAATGAATCAACCTCAGCATTACCAGAATTTGATTCGGCGCTTAATCTTGACTGAGTATGGTTTAAAAATAATTCAGTCCACTGTGTATTAGCAATTGGCCACTGGTGTTCATGTCTGATTTTGTAAACATTGTCTCGAGATTCACGAACTTCAACTGTTGCTTTGGGATGGCTTGGCATATCATTTTGTATGCCTTTCAAGAAATAATCAAAAAATTTTAACTGAATCGCTTTTGCTTGCTCAGAATAAAAACTTGCCCATTTACCTGTACGATGAGTATAAAGCCATTTTTGTTGTGAAGCTATTTGCTCAAAAGCGCGAAAAGAGCCACGAGTATGGAGTTGATGATCGGAAAAACTGGCACAGATCAATGCTGGTACTTTGATTTTATGTAAATCAGGAACCATTGATAAATAAAATTCATCACGCAATGTATGTTGACATTGCTGGTCACGAAAAACTGGGCCTGATTTTTTCTTAACTCCATGACTCCACATTGAGATAAAACCATCCTCCCGAACCCCACCCGGGCGAAACGCATCTTTATATGCATCACTAAATCCTTCCCACGGGCAGATTGCACTAAGATGTGGTGGATTAAGTGCGGCAACTTTATATTGGCTAATTGCCAGATATGAAACACCAAAGAGCCCAACCTTGCTGCTTGACCATTCTTGCGTAGCGACCCATTCAATTACATCATAATAATCTTGTGCTTCAGCATCATCAAGCATTTCTTGGGCACCATCAGATTTACCAAAACCACGTTTATCAATATTGACAATCACATAGCCTTGCGTAACCCAAAAATCTGGATCAGGAGCTTCCCAGCTAGTTTCTTCAGAAAAACCAATTTGTCCAGTTTGTCGAATTACCCGATATTGAAAAGGAACTTTTCCATTTTGTGGTAAATTATCTTTGCAATAGGGGTGTAAATTTAGTAATGCTGGAAATTTACCAGAAGATTTAGGCTTGTAAATATTGAGACTCAGTGTAACGCCATCGCGCATAGCAACTCTGACATCGCGTATTACGTCCACCTCAGCGCTTAATTTATGGATTGTCAGAGGAGGTTTAATTAATGCCTTTAATTTTGCAATTCTTTGTGCTATAGAATTTTGTTTTATAACTAGTTTTTTAGTTAATTTAGCCATGATTATTCCCAGATTAAGGTTGTGCAGGAGTTCTAATACAAGCTCTGATTCACGCATTATAAATATGAGTGATGATAATTATACCAGTATGTTGTAATAGATGAAATTTTTTTAATAATTTATAGTGAGCTACTCAATAATGGCTACTATGCGGAGCATCTGCAGTTAGTGTATAATTCGCCCATATAAAAAAATAAGGATTATGCTATGTTGCGTTTAGGAGTAAATATTGATCATGTAGCGACGCTACGTAATGCACGCGGTACAATTTACCCAAGTGTGATTGAGGCGGCTTTGGTGGCGGAAAGCAATGGTGCAGATCTGATTACCTTGCATTTAAGGGAAGATCGCCGCCATATTAAAGATCAGGATGTGTTTGTATTAAGACAAACGCTTAAAACTGAAATGAATCTGGAAATGGCTTTGACTCAGGAGATGCTTGAAATAGCTCTGCAGGTCAAACCAGACTACGTGTGTTTAGTGCCAGAAAAACGCGCTGAAGTAACTACCGAGGGTGGTTTAGATGTTGTGGCTAATTTTGCTGCAATTCAACAAGTGATTCAGATTTTGCACAGTCAAGGTATTTGGGTATCGCTATTTATTGATGCTGATCGGCAACAAATCATGGCAGCCAAACAAGCTGGCAGCTATGCGATAGAGATTCACACGGGTAAATATGCGGATAGTAATTCAATTGCTCAACAACAAGAATTAATCAAGATTATTAAAATGACGGAATTCGCTGATTCGCTGGGTTTAATCGTGAATGCTGGACATGGACTGCATTATCATAATGTCTCAGCAATTGCGGCGATCCCTCAATTGCATGAACTAAATATTGGGCACGCACTGATTGCGCAGAGCTTATTTCATGGTTTAGCAAAGGCAGTAAGTGATATGAAACAATTAATGATACAGGCGCGTTAGAAATGGAATTTTTAAGTGTAGTGTTCGGTGGAGCCATTTTTGTTCTGGGAGTTATTGCAGGGATTGGACCACAAAATCTAAATATTATGACTCATGCAATTCGGCGGAATCATGAATACGCAGTCGTAACTACTTGTTTTTTAGCTGATTCAATTTTAATTTTGCTTGGTGGTATTGGTTTGGCACTGACTGGAGCAAAATGGTTTTTGCTTCTGATTAATGTAGTTGGAATTATCTTTCTGGTCTATTACCTGTGGTTAAAAATACGAGATTTGAATAAACCACATGAAGTAAAATTTGCTAATACGATTTTAGATAAAAAAACTGCAATTTTTAGAGCATTAGCACTTACTTGGCTGAACCCGTTAGTTATTGTTGACACAATTGTCATAATTGGTGGTGCATCTACTCATTATCTCGGTATAAATCATGTTGCCTTTATAATTGGTGCATTACTTGGTGATTTTATTTGGATATTTGGTTTAAATTTTATTTCGCGTAAATATGCCGATAAACTTAATCAACCACGGGTTTGGTTTGTGATTGATATCGCAACTATTATCTTGGTAGCATACGTGGCGATTAAAATGATTTCTTTCTTTTTTGCTTGATTTTTAAAAGTTAGGGCATAAAATAATTTATTCAATTGGACACGATATAGTTGAAAACCAGCGGATTGCTGAGTTTATTGCACGTTTTGGTTATAAAGGGGTACAACGCATGTTGACTCCAGCAGAATTATTGATTTACGCAGAACGCGGTGATAAAGTTAAATTTGTTGCCAAGCGTTTTGCTGCCAAGGAGGCTTTTGCTAAAGCTTGTAATACAGGCTTGCGTGCTCCGGTGTTGTTGTCAAATATCAGTGTACTTAATGATGAATTAGGTAAACCGTATCTGGTTTTAGCGCCTGAATTAGAGCAGTGGTTGTTGGCTCGTGAAATTAAGGTTTATCATCTCTCGCTTAGCGACGAGCGCAGCTTAAGTAGTGCGTTCGTCATCTTAGAAAAATAGGTAACTGCTTCACCCTATGCAGTAATAGCTTCGTCACAAGGCTCCTCATGTACTTCTCATGTACACTACGTCGCCTTGTTCCTAGCTCTTACAGCATATTGTGGCAGTTATGGGTGAGTAGTTACAAAAATAGATTATTTGATTCCTGAGTATTTTAACAATGCATCAATCTGTGGCTCACGCCCCATAAATGCCACAAAATTTTCCATCATCGGACGAACTCCACCCTGACTCAAAATCGTGTTTTGAAGTTTGGTACCTAATTCAGATAATTTAGAACCGCTAACACCATCAAAAACACTAAATACATCGCAGGCTAAAACTTCCGCCCATTTATAACTATAATATCCTGCGGCATAGCCACCAGCAAAAATATGTGCAAAACTATTGGCAAAACGATTATAACTCGGTGGAATCAAGACTGCGATTTGCTTACGAACTTGCTCTAATTCAATTAAGTAATTATCTACTGCAGGATTAAATGAGCTGTGTAATTGTAAGTCGTAGATAGCAAACTCCAATTGGCGGAGCATCTGTAAACCAGACTGATAATGGCGTGCCGCTAAAACTTTATCAAATAATTCTTGCGGTAAGGCTTCACCGCTATCAATATGCGCAGTAATCGTTTTTAGAATTGCATAATCCCAGGCAAAATATTCCATAAATTGCGATGGTAGCTCAACAGCATCCCATTCAACTCCATTAATCCCAGAGATGCTTGAATTATCGACGACCGTCAGCAAATGATGGAGGGCATGACCCATTTCATGGAACAGAGTTTGGACATCATCAAAAGTAAGTAAGCTCGGTTTATCACCAACAGGCTTGGTAAAGTTACAAATTACATAAGCAATTGGCAAGTGCTCACTTTCCCCATCCATATTACGGTCTTGCGCTGAATTCATCCACGCTCCAGGTTGTTTACCATCTCGCGCATAAAGGTCAAAATAAATATGTCCGCTAACTTCTCCATTCTGAATTATGTCATAAGCACTAACATCAGAATGCCACACAGACATCTCTTTATTTAACACTAATTCGAGCGAATAAAGCTGCCCAATTAAATTAAAGAGTCCGCTGAATACTTTAGGTAATGGGAAATATTGTTTTAACTCATTACTGGAATAGCTATATTTATGCTGCTGCAATTTTTCGCTGTAATAAGGAATATCCCACGCGGATAGTTCTGCAATTCCATCAGTTTGTAGGGCATACGCTTTTAATTCCAAAAGATCTTGTTCGGCATATGGGCGTGATTTGATGGCTAATTGATGTAAGAAATCTAATACTTGAACTGGAGTATCCGCCATTTTATTAAATAATGACAGCTCTGCATAATTATTGAATCCCAGCAAATTAGCTTTTTCTAAACGTAACGCTAAAATCTTACCAATCAATCCACCATTATCAAATTTTGCATCGTTGCTAAGTTCACTGGCGCGAGTCACATATGCTTTATATAGCTCTTCACGCAATTGGCGATTACTACAATACTGCATGATTGGTAAGTAGCTAGGCATATGTAGAGTTATTTTATAACCTTCCTGCTGTTCCTGCTCTGCCATTGCTTTATAAAGTGCCACGCTATCTTCGGGAACTCCGGCTAATTCATCAATACTAGCACTGCGGCTATAGCTATCGGTGGCATCCAATACATTATGTTCAAACTGGGTTGCTAACTCTGAAAGTTGATTTTGAATTGTCTTAAATTGTTGTTGTTGCTCAGGTGGTAGAGTAATTCCACTTAATTTAAAATCACGTAATTCATTATCGATTACTTTTTTCTGTTCAGTAGTTAGCTGAGAATATTCTACATCTTTAATTGTTTGTACGTGCTTGTAGAGCGCTTGATTTTGTCCTAAATTTACATAAAGCTCGGTCAGCTTAGGTAAAAACTCTTCATGTAGAGTACGCAATTCTGGGCTATCTTTAACGCTTTGTAGATGTCCAACTAGCCCCCACGCCTGATTGAGAGTGTAAAGCTGTGCTTGCAATGGCGCAATTATTTGTTGCCAGCTACTATTTTCTTGCTTTTCAAGCTGAGTGATCAATGTTTGAGTAGAATCTAATTGCTGGTTAAGGTTAGTTTGAAGATAATTAATATCAATTTGATTAAAAGGAATAAAATTTGTCATTTAGTGGCTCTTTATATGAATTAATTAGTCGGTGATTATCGCATATTTTACTAATTACTTTGTGTGTTATACTTATCCCATATTTGAGTATAGCTAGATATATTCATTTTTAAATAATGGGAAAGATATCATGAGAAATAAAGGATTAGGCGTTTTGGGGCTATTAATTATAGTAGCGTTGGTAGGTGGTATTTACTATGGTTGGCAATTTGGCTATCAAAAAGTAGTGAATTTGGTGAATCAGAGGCAGGCGATAAGTTTTATGAAAGAGGATGTTGCCTATATGGATTCATTTTATAAGCAACATGGTCGTTATGTTAATGATGATGGAAATTGGCCTGTATTACCCAAAACTAGTTTGAAAAATAGTGATTCGAGCATAGTTTATGAAATTTCTTTTGCCGAACACTCTGATATTCTTTCCCAAGATTATAGTAGATACAGTCTAATTGCAGTTTCAGCGGTAGCCGCTAATCAGCCCAATGGTGAGAATATTTGTATGAGTCAGGATGGCGTAGTTAAATATACTAAGCTGTCTAATTGTGATTAAAAATAATTTAGGATGTCATTTTAATGTTGAGGGTACTTCCTAGAAATAGCACTATTAACAATCTATATTTTGATACTTATGAAATTAGCTGTTTGTTGTAAAATAGCAACAAAAAATCAGGGTTTTAACCTGTTATTTAGCTAAAAACGCCTAAAATCACGTTTTTTTATAATAGCTGCCTAAATTACTAGGCTATAATAACGTCATGAGAGCAATAAAGGTTGAACTGGACTTTGACCTTTTAAATAAATAGTAAATTATTAGAACATATATGATAGGAAATAAATTATGAAAAAATTATTAGCGATTATTTTAGCGGGTTCATCTGTTGTTGCTATGGCAGATACATTCCAAGATTTCAATAACAACTTGTATGCTGAATACAATTTCATGTCTCCAAATGGTGGTACTTTACAGAACGTTGACCAATGGGGTGTGGGTGGTACTTTCCAATCTAAAAATAACGTATGGGCGAATGCTTCTGCTGTTTTTGGAACTAGTGGTACTAATGGTACTTACACACAATCTTCTACTCTAGCTAACATGGATATTAAAGCTGGTTATGCATTCCAATTCTTCGGTGATGATGCTAATGGTTTACAAGTTATTCCTCACGTAGGTTTTGGTTTCCAACAAGCTGGTGGTGCTGTTGATGGTACAGTTTATACATATAGCTTAGGTATTCGTCCAGAATATCGTTTCTTGAGCGCTTTGAAAGTGTCTTTAGATGCTAATTTAGTTGGTACACAACAAGGTGCTAGCACTGCTAGTGGTTCTTATGTTAACAATGGTCAAGATTTTGGTTACAGCTTGTCTCCAGAAGTACAATATGACATTAGCAAAACTGTTATGCTTGCTTTAGCGTATACTTATTCTAATTCATTCAACACTGGAACATCTGCTGTACCAGGACAAGAAGGAAGTAACGGTACTAATACTCTTACTGCTAAAGTTGGTTACTTATTCTAAGAATTATTCTCCGAATAATTTCAAAAAGGGCAATCGTATGATTGTCCTTTTTTCATTATTATATCAGAATAATCATAATCTATTGTTTTAGTTTGCATATTCAAGAACTATTGATTGCATTTACCTTACCTATACTTATCATCTTTTCTATTAATACTTTGCGCTTAAGAATCAAATACTTCGAGTCTACATACTATTTGCTGCAGTTCAAAACTAATTCAATAAACGAGATATACTCAACTTGCCCGTGGTAGCTAAGCCCAATCTGACAATTACGATTAAATGTTACTCCAATTTCACAGTCATTAATCTGAGTGGCTAAATTAGATAAGCTACTTTGGTTTAGTTCGGGAATAGTAAATCCCTTATCACCGGCAAATCCACAACATTTTATCCCTTCGGGGAAAACCAACTCATCAGCACATCTTTTTAGTACATTCAAAACTGCTTCACTTACTAAACTATGCTTGGCCGAGCTACAATCAATATGTACGGCAATTTTACGATATTTCTTATTTAGTTCTACTTTTACTAATTTATCGGCAATGAAGCTGCTAATTTCCCAAATTTTGATTCCACTATCTTGTGCAAAACCACTGCAGGAACTATTATCCATAATATAAATTTCATTTGGATCTATAAGTTGTTTCAACCCAGTGGTAGCTTGCTGCTGCATAGTTGAGTTACATTGTGAATGATACATTTGTCCGCAACAAATATCTTTGGTTTGAGCCAAATATTCGACAGTGAAACCTAATTTCTCTAATATTTCCTGGCTGGGGTAATTATTTGAATTTTGACTAGCTGCAAAAACCCGATTTGGGCAAGCGGGAATTAAAGTTACGACTTTTTCTGTAGTTTTTGAACTTACTTCAAACTTGGCGTATTGTGCTTGCGGCATAGTTTCCAAGTAGACTGGAATTTGTGGGAAATGTTGGTGAATTTTAGCGGTTAATTGGTGTAAATTAGCTTTACCAATAATACTTGCTGCCAAATTACCTGCTTTAACCTTGCTGCGATTACTATTAATCAATTTACTATGGTCATGAATTGTATTAGAAACTAACTTTAAGCCCTGTATATATGCTCCAGTATTTATGTCAACTGGGCAAGAAACTTGACACATTCCAGTGGTTGCGCAACTATCAACTGCATAATACTGGTAGGTTTTCTGCCAACTAGTACGTTTCTCAGCTGGTAATTGTGCCATTCTTCGTGACACGGCATTGCGCTGACGCGGAGTTAGACTGAGTTTTCGTGATGGGCAAACTGGTTCACAGAAGCCACATTCCATGCACTTATCAATTAAAGGATCGACCGCAGGTGATTCTTTTAATGAATGCATATGCAGGGTATTGTCGCGAGTAAGTTTCACATCTGGATTTAAAATATTTTGTGGATCAAATAGTTCTTTGATTCGCCACATAATATCCCAACATTGTTGCCCCCATTCAACTAAAGCAAATGGTGCAATATTTCGCCCACTGCCATGTTCCGCTTTTAGTGAACCTTGGTATTTATTGGCAACTAAATCGGTGAATGCATGCATAAATTTATCGTAGCGTTGTAATTCTTCTGGGTTAGTAAAGTTAGGCGTAATTACAAAGTGAATATTTCCTGCTAATACATGCCCAAAAATCGCGGCATTTTGGTAAGAAAACTCTTCAAACATCAGGCGTAGATCACTAATTAATGATGGTAAATGTTTAATTTGTACCGCAACGTCTTCAATAATTACCGTTGAACCAAGTGGGCGCTGTCCAGCAATAGTCGGTAATACTCCCTTGCGTGCTTTCCATAAAATTCCGGCAGTTTTTGCATCTTGTACAAAACCACTCTGCTGAATAATTGGAGTTTGTTTAATAACCGCATTAACTTGAGCTAACTTGGTGTCTAGTAATTCTTTACTCGGAGCAGTCAATTCAACCATAATAGCGGCACTCTCACTATCAACCTGAATTAGGTATGGTTGTAGCTCCTGAATATGAGCAACAGATTGCAATGATAGCGAATCCAATAGCTCGATTGAAGATATATCATAGCCAGATATTTGCACGGTCAGATTGATTAAATCAGTCAATTTACCATAAATTAGATTTAATGCACGGTGTTCTTCAATTGCAATAGTTTGTAACGTTACCTCGCTGATAAATGCCAATGTTCCTTCCGAACCAATCAATAAACGTTCGATAATTTCAATTGGATCATCGTAATCAATAAATGCATTCAAGCTATAGCCACTAGTGTTTTTAATTGCAAATTTCTTACGGATAAATTGACTTAGCGCTAAATCGGCGTGGATTTGATCGCGGATTTGACTAATCTGGGTAATCAATTCAGCGTGAGTTTGCTTAAATTGAGTAATTGTATTTGAATTAGAGCTATCAAATAAGCTACCATCGCCAAATATTGCGCGTAAATTTTCCAGCGTTGCATAACTATTTTTAGTCGTGCCACAGCACATTCCACTAGAGTTATTGGCAATGATTCCTCCAATTTTAGCCGCTTCAATGGAACCTGGGTCAGGGCCAATCTGGCGTTTATATTTTGCTAACCAGCGATTAGCTTGTGCACCGATAATCCCAGGTTGCAATTTTATACTGCTTCCATCGGGGCTGATCTGATATTTTTGCCAACTTGCGGCAGAGAGTACGACTAAAACCTGATCGGTAACCGCTTGTCCAGAAAGACTGGTTCCTGCGGCACGAAAGGTTAGTTGAATTTTGTTCTGGCTGGCAATTTGAAGAATTTGGGTAACTTCTGCTTCGGTTTCAACCAATAATACTAGCCACGGGAGCATGCGATATAGGCTTGCATCGGTAGCGTAAGCATAACGCAATAACTCATCGTAGATAATGCGTTCCTGAGGAAGAATTTTATTAAAGAGTTCTGATTTAGACATAAATAGCTCGCTATTTAAAACGAATAGTGCAGGCTAAGTATTTCCAGCCAATTATTTTGGTTTAAATCAAGAGTGTGATTAGGGTTGTGTGCGATAGCTGCGTTACCGATTCCTACTACTTTAAGTCCTGCGGATTTGGCTGCACTAATTCCGGTGGCACTGTCTTCAAATACCAAGCAATTTTCTGGCGCTTGCCCATGATAAGTTAGTGCACTAAGGTAGATTTCTGGATGAGGTTTGCCTCGTTCGACTTGATCACGGCTAAAAATTTGACTGTAATGGTCTAAAATTCCTAATTGTCCTAGACTATGGGCAATAACCTCCTTGGTCGAATTAGACACAACGGATTGCACGATCCCTTGAGCTGAAAAGTATTTAACTAATTCGATCGACTGTTTGATTTGCTGTGAACTATCAACACGATCTAGAAAAAAATCAATTGCAAGCTGTTGCCAATGTTCGAATATTTCCTGACTATTAGAGAGTCTGGCGTTACCAAATAATAAATCAAAGATGGCACGATTTTCCATCCCCGTTAGATCTCCGTTAAGTGGTGCAGCTTTGAGCTGAAGTTCTTGCTCAAGAATTTTTGTTGCGTATTCTCCTGATTGCTCGTGCAAATGCTCACTGTCAATAAGCGTCCCATCTAAATCCCAGAAAACAGTTGAAATTGTTTGCATACATTATTCCTTTTATTGACAATAAGCTCCGTTTATGAGCGTTAAGCATAATTTTAACATGTTAAAATTATGCTTATGAATGCAAATACAATTCTTCAGCAAAAGCGCAAAATAATTCATATTGACATGGATTGTTTTTATGCCGCCGTAGAAATCCGTGATAACCCAGAGCTAGCGAATCGTGCGGTTGCGGTTGGTGGTAGCGAGCAGCGTCGTGGTGTGCTTTGTACCTGTAATTATCAAGCACGTAAATACGGTGTACGTTCGGCAATGGCAACGGCCACAGCGCTACGTCTGTGTCCTGGTTTAATGGTTTTACCAGTAAATATGGCGAAATATAAGCAGGTGTCACGGCAAATTCAGGCAATATTTCGTGAGTATACTGAGTTAGTTGAACCATTATCGTTAGATGAGGCTTTTTTAGATGTGAGTAATTCACCATATCACAACGGCAGCGCCTCCTTGATTGCTGAAGAGATTCGCCAACGAATTTGGAGTGAGCATCAGTTAACAGCCTCTGCAGGTGTTTCAGTGAATAAATTTTTAGCCAAGGTTGCTAGTGCGTGGAATAAGCCTAACGGTTTGTGTGTCGTTCGCCCTGAGCAAATTGAGCAATTTGTTACAGCTTTGCCAGTTAATAAGCTTTTCGGCGTGGGAAAAGTAACGGCAAAAAAATTAAGCCAATTGCAGGTTAAAACTTGTGCGGATTTGCAGCAGTTCTCTTTATTGGAATTAAGTAAACGCTTTGGTAAATTGGGGCAAGCGCTATACTATCAAGCACGTGGTATAGATAATCGCGAAGTGACACCTAATCGCCCGCGTAAATCGTTAAGCGTTGAGAGTACTTTTGTCGAAAATATAACGAATATTGAACTTGCCAAAATTGAGTTGAGTAAACTATACGATTCTTTTACCGTGCGTTTAGCAGATGCACAGATTAGTAGCTTAATTCGTTCTGCGTTTATCAAAATAAAATTTGCCGATTTTACACAAAGTTCTTCTGAAGTAAGTGTTTCTGAACTTTCATTGGCGATATTTTTAGAGCTCTTGGTTAAAAATAATCAGCTATATTTGCAGAAGCCGATTCGCCTTTTGGGTTTGGGAGTTAGCTTTAGAGTAGAAGAAGAATTTTCTCAAGCGCAACAAGAGTTATTTCATGGGTTAATTTGATAAAAATATCTGCCGTAAATCATGCATTTGTGTTAAACTTTTACCAGTAATTTTGTTAATTTTAGAGAGGGTCTTAATATGTTAGGTAATGTAAAAGGAAAAGTTACGTTAATCACAGGTGCGGCATCTGGTATCGGTAAGCATATGGCAGAAAAATTTGCTGAATATGGTTCTGCAATCGTTATTGCGGATTTGAATTTAGATTCTGCACAGGTTGTTGCTGATGCAATTAAAGCACAGTACAATGTGGAAACTTTAGCCGTTGCTATGGATGTAACCAATGAAGAGCAAGTTAATGCTGGGGTTAAAGCAACAGTAGCTAAATTTAATAAATTAGACGTTGTGATCTCTAATGCAGGGATTCAGACTATTGCTCCGATTGTTGATTTTGAAACTAATGCATGGAAGCGTTTGATTGATATTCATTTACACGGTACTTTCTTGGTTGCTAAAGCTAGTATGCAACAAATGATTGCCCAAAAAACTGGGGGTCGCGTATTGGTAACTGGTTCAATCCATTCAGTTGAAGCTTCAAAAAATAAAGCCGCTTACGTTGCAGCTAAACATGCGCAATTAGGTTTTGTGCGTTCAATTGCTGAAGAAGGAGCGCCACATAATATCTCTGCGAATCTATTGTGTCCTGGTTTTGTAAGAACTCCATTAGTTGAAAAACAAATTCCAGAACAGGCTAAAACCTTGGGAATTACTGAAGAACAAGTTATTAAAAATGTAATGCTTGGTGATACTGTTGATGGCGAATTTACTACTTTGGATGATGTGGCTAATGTTGCATTATTCTTAGCTGGTTTTGAAACTAACGCCCTAACAGGTCAGCATGTATTAATCAGTCATGGTATTGGTATGTAAATTATAGTTTATAGTTGAAAGTAGTCTGTTTGGGCTACTTTTTTTGTTCTTTGCTCTGCAAATTTGTCACCTCCCGCATTTGTCCTTTATTTCAATTAATTATTGATGATATTCGTAAAATTAACATATCGAAGATTCTATAGTTTTTTTATCTTCAGTTGATTAGCAGATGGTTATATAAATAATCTTCGTAAATAAAATTTGATATAATCACATGATTGGACGTTAATTACGTATTCTTGCAACCTTCAAATGCCTATTTAATATCATGTTGATGTGTGAATATTTGTTGGAGCAGATTTATCAATATAATGTCAAACAATTAACAAACTCACTTTAGTGAAAGCAAAAATGAAGATTAGTTCGATTATACACAAATTAAAATACGAGATATTGAAAATGTGGGTTTTATCGTTTTATTTTACTGTTTTTTTTATTGCAATCAGTTATTTTCGTTTTGCTGTACTAAAACATGCTCAAGTGCCATATACTGATTTTGAGCTTGGATTCGTGAAAGCGGTAATTTGCGCCAAATTTTTATTAGTTAGTCAGGCAGTATATCCTATCAAGTTAAATGATGGTAAATCAATTATGCTACACATTATTGGGCGCTCTTTGCTATATGTAATGCTTGTAACGATACTTATTGCTATTGAAGAGTCGATTATGGCGAAGATTCATGGCAAGAATATTTTAGATTCAATTACTGGGCTAAAACCAGGATCTATTCAGATATTTTTCTCGTTAGATATACTGTACTGGCTAATGGTTGTACCGTATGTGGTGCTATCTGCAATCATGCAATCAATAGGTGTAAATTCATTACGCGCAATATTCTTAGGCAATAATAAATCTAAATTAAAAGAGGATGATGTAAATGTTAACAATCAATGATTTTCCAAGCTATAAATTAATACCTCATTCAACGTTAATTACAAAATTAAAACGTATTTCGACTCAATTAGGCGGACCGGATATTTATGTAAAACGTGATGATACTAATTTTTTGGGTGGCGGCGGGAGTAAATTACGCAAGCTGGAGTTCTACTTAGGTGCAGCACTTCAAGCTGGCTGTGACACAATTATTGCGATGGGTGCAATGCAGTCCAATCATGCTCGTTTATCGGCTGCGGCAGCACTTCATGCTGGATTTAACTGTGAAATCATCCTTGGGCGTAAAGTGCCTCGCGATGATTCTGATTATCTCCACAATGGTAATTTATTACTTGATCGGATAATGGGCGTAACTATTCATGAAACTGACGCAGCAGCTGATTTGATGGTGCTGGCTTTGGCGCGGAAAGCTGAGCTTGAATCGCTGGGTAAAAAAGTATATATTGTTCCTTTTGGTGGTTCTTGCGCCTTAGGGAGTTTAGGTTATGTTAGCTGTGCAGTTGAAATTGCGAAGCAAGAGCAACAAATGGGAGTAAATTTTGATAGCATCGTCCTAGCCAATGGTAGTAGTGGTACGCACGCTGGTTTATTGGCTGGCTGTGAGCTTATTGGAAGCACAGCCAAGGTTATTGCTTATAATGTGTTGAAACCTATTGCAGATACGTTACCAGTTACAAGTCAGATTACACAGGAAATATTTGATTTGCTACAAAGCAAAAAATCGGTTGATGAAAGCAAGATTTATTTGGATGATTCATATCTCGGCGCTGGTTATGGTATTCCAACGGATAGCATGCGTGAAGCTGTTAGATTGATGGCTCATGAAGAAGGCTTATTTCTTGATCCTGTGTATAGTGGTAAAGCATTTGCCGGGCTTGTTGCTGATATTAAGCAGGGTAAGTTTGCCGGACAAAAAAATATACTCTTTATGATGACGGGTGGAGCACCCGGTTTGTATGCTTATCAATCCGAATTTTAATTTTAGAGATGACAATCACAGTAGATAGCAATCTTTTTGTGCGCAGTGATTTTATATTTGCAGCTTATTTGAGCTTGTTATATATAGTTGTTTTATACAAAGCTAATCATAGTAAACGAAGGAACTGTGATTATATTCGAATATACTATAGCCACGTCAAATACATCGTGGCTATAGTATAGGATGTGATTAGTTACATGCTTGAGGTGCTTCTAAATTAATACCATTTGGATAGCCACGATAGTGAATTCCATAGATTTTAGATAGGTAAGCTAAAAATCCTTGGTATTGACCAGATGCTGTCATCGCACCGCAGCCTAAACGGTGAGCCAGACTCTGCCAGTTAGGATATGATGCGGTGCTGCCTGTTCCGTTAGTAATTGCTACCGGAGACCATGCTGCTTCTGCTAGACCTGCCATTTTAGGTGTTGCCATATAAATCAGGTGCTGATAGGTTGCCAGATTCTCTGACCAAAGCGTCCCTTCCAGTCCTTTAATATTTCCTTGATACTGCGGTTCTACTGCGTTAATGGTAGTGGTTGCATCAATCGCACTTTGTAATGCTGTATAAGTATTATTATAGCCCGCCCAATAGAAACCTGGTTCATAAATTGATTGTGTGTAAGCAAGATCAAAATAGGTATCGTTGGAGTAGTCCAGTACAACCGGATAACCAGCTTGTGCCAATGTAACCGCTTGTGATAAACCGCCCATAGATTCATTCCAAATCCAAACATGCCCAACCTGATTTGCTGCTACGATCTGTTGCCCTAGTGTTGATTCAGTACTTTGAACAAATTGTTGCCAGCCAGATACTTTAAGGTTAGGGTTTTGAGCTGCAAACTTTTTGAAAAATAAATGTTCTTTTTCTAGTGCGCTAAGTGCTGCAAACTCAGTATTTTCCAGACAGCTTACATCTTGAGGCGTGTACCAAGTTTGACTGGCAACTTCATCGCCGCCAACACTAATTTCATTTGCTATAAAATTGGCAGAATTTAGTGGTTTTTGATTTTTAAATAAGTTGTTGAGTGTAGCGTAGAGCTGGTTATAAACTTGTGTAAATTTTGGACCAACTGTAATATCGGTGCCATAAGTACATACTGGTAATGCATCGTCTGTATAACCTTCACTGGTAAAGTACTGAGAGTGATCATTTGGATCAATCAGTGCATCTGGTAAGACTTTAATTAAAGCTCTTGCATGACCGGGGCTATCAATTTCAGGAATTATAGTAACGTTACGTTCATTTGCATAGTTTATGATATTTTGCAGGTCACTATTTGAGTACATCCCACTATAGCTTGTATTTACACTGGCGTATACTTGATTAAGGTAATTAGTTGGATCAAGATTTGCTTGAATAAACATCATTCCAGTCATGCTGTAACCATAACCACGAAGATATGCTGCCGTATTATTGAGTTGTAAGTTAATTCGTGTTCCCTCATCATCAGATAAATGCCAGTGCAACGTATTTAGTTTATGTGTAGCTGCTATGTCGATTAGGCTTTCTACTTCTGTGAGGCTAAAGAAATGGCGAGAACTATCTAGTAATATTCCACGATATGCAAAGCGTGGGTAATCAGTAATGGTTGCTTGGTTGATAGTGCCAGCATTAACATTCCACAGCTGACGTAATGTTTGCAGCGCATAAAAAGCGCCAGCATTGTTTATTACATTAATCACAATCTTGTTGCCGCTGATAATGATTTGATATCCTTCGGGATTATTGTTGGTTACACTTGGGTCGCTGATTTGTTGAATCAAAATACCACTATTAGCTGTATTTGAATTATCTATTGAAGCTGTTACTTTCAGATCTTGTGTCAGATATTCCTGAAAGAAATTTGCAACCGTATTATCTGCACTAAATGCATTATGAATGGATACATTAGCCGGAATAGTATAAGTGCCTGTACCAAGTGTGTAATTTACTGGCGATGGAACAATAATACTACTTTCCGTATTTAGATTAGTATTGACATCCCAGTTATTCTGGTTAAAAGAGGCAATCGCTGTTTGATTAGTCTGCTCATTAATGTTTAGATTGTAGATCGAGCTTTCAGTAACCGTGTTTAGGACTTGCCCGTTGACAATAAAAAATAAACTTTGCGGCGCAGATGACAAATTATTAATTGACCATTGATTACTGTTGACAATTTTTACTTGATAATTTTTGCCTGCAAGCAATGTAAATGGTGTTGTGCTCGCTAATAAATTAGTGTATCCAGCACTAAGGTCATCTTGTGTTACTGAGGAAGATTTTAGGTACTGTAGTGGTGCACATGGACTTGCTGCAGGCATTTCACATATTTGCATTACCATTTGAGTATTTGCATTGTTTTGTGATTCTACTGGGTTAGGATCGGTATATGTATAAAATGTTCTTGCTACATAAAAACCAAATTGCCAGTTACTGATTGTTTGATTGGCAGTAAAGTTGATATATGTAGAAAATAGACTTTGATTAAAATTGCCATTAAGTGGACCGGTATTTATTGCGGTTATTGTTGGTGGAATAACGCTATTATTTTGCACAACGTTACCACTGTTGCACGCACTTAGCATGCTGATAGCTAATAATGGGGAAAGAATTCGTTTCATATGCTCTCTTAGGGAAGTTTTAGACAATCTAGATTCTAGCATATTTTAATTATTCTAACTTTTCATCATAAAGAATATTATCCTTTATTTTAATAAATAAGTAATTCTTTTAGACAGATATCTTAGTATGAATATGTTGCTATTAGTAGATGAAATCAATGAGCTCCTATGTATGGGTAGTTGATAGATGTGTGTTGTATTATACAACACACAAACTATGCATTATAGCTGCCTATACGCATATTTTTATCCTGTAACGGAGTTTAGATTTTTATAATGTCATATTTTATGCTAAAATTCTCTCGTTTTATGTTTAGAAAATACAACAATAATATTCGGAGATGAGATATGAAATTAAGGGCATTTAACTTATTAATGTGTCTGACAAGCGCTTCCTTTGTGTTGGTTTCTTGCAGCAATGGAAGCAGCGGGAACAGTAGCGGAGGAGCATCAAATAGCTCAGAGCTTTCGCAGTACATCGCTTCATTACAGTATTATCCAAATAAAGCTGATGCTTTGGCTGCGAATAAAAATCAACTGCTAATTCCAGTCAGTTCGCCAGTTGAGTTACAAGATATCCAAGTAAACTTCTATGGAGATAAAAACTGTGTCAATGGATTAAATACAGTAAAAATGACTGGTAATGCGGCGTTGAAACAAGGGTACTACCTGACAACAGATAAAGCTAATTTTATGTTAGCGAGTAAATTTGCTGGTGGTTTGGAGGAAGAGTTAGCCACGAATTCGATTAATGTCTCATATCGATTTAAGAATGGCAATAGTACAATCTCAAAATGCTTTAATCATAGCAGTGTTGGCGAGAAGCTTGCAAATTGGGGATACAGTACCAATCAAAACGTAAAACTTCAAGCTGCTACAACAAATCCAATTGCATGTAGTGCTTCTTCGTGTCAGTTTGCTGAGTCATATGTTGAGTCTTTATCAGTTTTGAGTTACCAAATCAGTTATCCAAATACGCCACCCACAGGAATCGGAAGCTCGTATAGTTTGATTGTAACTAATAATTCTGCAGCAGCTATTAGTTTGACTGGTCTGCAATTTACTATACGCGCAGATGCTGCATTACAAGATGCACCTGCGATTAGTACTTCGAGTATCTGGGGTGTTAGTTTAAGCAGTGTCTCACAGAGTGTTGGGGCATGTTATGGCGTAAACAATGGTGTGTGCAATGTAATGTATGATTTAACCTTAAGTAGTCCGCAAACTCTTGCAGCAAATGGGGGCAACATTACGGTAGAAGGTATGCCAAATGGTAACTCGCAGACTGCAGGTGGCTCTACCAGTGGAGGATTGCCACTATATAATGATGTAGCGCATAATGTTTATGGGTATAATACAACTACCGGAGATGTCTATACTTCAAGCGCTAGTTCAGTCTACAATAATCTACAAAATCCAAACGCGAATAAATTATTAGGTGCTTATTTTGCTGACTGGACCAATTATAGTACACCTAGCGGACGAATGTTCCCTGTCGAAAGTGCCGGATTAAATAGTTTTCCAATTCCCTATATAAACAGTTTAACTTACGACGTTGGCTATTTAAATGGGAGCAATGGCAGCATCGGCCTTGCTGATAACTGGGCGGATCCAACATATTTACAAGAGTTTTCTTATTTACGAGCGGCTCATCCTTGGTTAAATATTGCAATCTCATTTGGTGGTTGGGGTAGTGGTAGCGGTACTGCTGGTTATCCGTCGCAAGATTTACAACAGGTTTTTGAAGCCAATTCTCCAGCTTTGATTCAGCAGACCGCGGCAAATATGATCAACACTGCTATCTTATATGGTTTTAATGGTGTTGATATTGACTTTGAACAAGGAGTATGTAATATTTCTGCTTCGTGGTGCGTAAATGGTACTTTGGTTTTGGATACTACTTCTGTGGCAAACTACCAAGCACTGCTAAGTGCATTATCAACCTATGCTAAGCAAGTTACTACTGAAAGTTCTGGTTCACCTTTGTACGGAACGGCATTTAATATTTCTGCTGCTCTTCCTGTAGGAATTAATGCATTGCAGAGTTATATTAACTTAGGTGGTAATTATCAAACAGTTCTCGAAAGTGTAACTTATGGGAATTTGATGGCTTATGATTATCATGGTCAATTTGATGCTGGTGATGCTAGTAGTGGGGTTAGTGATGCTTTGGCCGGATTATATCGAAGTCAGTATTCTTATGGTAGCTCGAATTATGAACAATACTACGATATCAATGATACGTTGACTTGTGGTACTACTTCTAATCAGTGTAATGGTTATCAAGGATATTTTGCCTTGGCTCCAAACATGACAAATAAACTTAACTTGGGTATTCCAACATATACAAGAGTGGAAAATTTGGCGAATGCAGCAACAAGTAATGGTACTGCGATTTACCAAACTCTGGCGTCAAGTCAAACTTGGGCTGCTCAAGGTGGTGGAGTAGTTTCTTATCGTTGCGTATATAACAGCAATTATTGTGCTCAGGCTAAAGGTGATTATTTGCCACAAGCACTAACTTCCAGTAATTTTGTTGCGTGGAATTACTCGAGCTCAGCAATGATGCCTTGGTTTTACTACGTTGTGAGTGGGACTCCATATTTTGGTACTTTTGATAATGGGCAATCTGCAGCAAACAAGGTTAGTTATGCCAATACGCAGGGCTTAAATGGTTACTTTACCTGGGAAATTGATGAGGATATTCCGATGCAAGATTCTAGTTACGCTCAGTACGGCATTACGAATAATATTTGCTCTGCTTCAGGAAGCTGTTTGAATCAGTAACTTTAGTTTTAAAAATGCGCATTTATTAATTATTTGCGCATTTTTATTAATACCCATCATATTTTTGCTTTGGAGTTTTTACTCAACCTACTTTGGCTACAATGATTCTAACCAGTGAGTTTTATTTGTAGTGGTTGATACCTGATTCCATATTTTAAATAATTCTTGCAGGTTTTTAAAATGAAAAAAGTTATATTAATGATCTTATCTACATTTTCAATAGGGCATGTATTTGCTGATAATACTAACGAATCAGCATCGATTAGCACAAACGAATCTTCTCCTGTAGTTTCACCACCGATATATAAGGATATAAATGCTAACGATAACTACATTCGAGAACAATCTTATTTGCAAAATCCATACCTTGGTTTACCAAGTGGTGGCGGGACTCAGCTTGTAACTCCTGAGCAGAAAGCGGCACAGAACTTTGCTGAGAAATTATTTGCAGATGGTACATGGAATGCTTATGGATTTTCTGCGGTTCAGCAAAATAATAATAAGCCAGTCAACTTTAATGTTTCTGGGGGTATTTTTGGACAGACAGGTTCAGTGGAAGGGTTTTCTTTAGGAGGAACGTTTGTAGCAGGCAATCCGTTTATTCAGAATAATAATACCGCCAGTGGCTTTCGTCCCTATGTTTTTATGGCTTCTGAGCCTTATTACGCATTAACTGAGGGATTTCTCGAATATCAATATAGCCATATTGTACAGGCAGATGTTGGATTTATTGGTATTAATAATAGCCCATGGTTGGCAGCAAACTATTACTCAGATCAATCATCCGCAGTAACTTATCAAGGTGCATCAGTAAATGTTAACCCTGGTGGCGGTTGGCTCTTTACTGGTATAGCTTTTAATGGTGCTAACTATCCAGGGTATAGTGGATTTACAGGGAACACATTATATAACCCAGGCTCCATTCAAGGAATTAGTACTGGAATTAATCAGGGCTCTAATGGTACACTCGCTTTTGGAACAAGTTACTTTACGCCAGATAACATGTATAATGTGAGGGCGTGGGCTTACCAGTTTGATAATTATGCAACCTTGGTTTATGCCGATAATTCAATCAAATTAACTTTAGATAAAGATACTAACACTTATTTTACTATAGCTGCTCAAGGTGGTACTGAGTGGGGTAATACATCTAATGCAATTACCAGCGCCAACCTTGGTAATATCAATAGTAATTTTGCTGGTGCTCAGGCGGTTTTTAATCATCGTTGGTTTAACGTTTCTTTTGGTTACGAGAATGTTTGGGGTCCTGCGGATGCTTTCGGTCATGGTGCGATTGTTTCTCCTTATACCTATAATGAAAACGTTGACCCAATGTATGCTAACTCGTGGATGACTGGTTTGGTGCAAAAAGCGTCATCAGGTCAGATGTACAATATTACGACAACATTTAGTTTCTTAGAAAATACTTTGTCTGTTGCCCCTGCGTATTCGCAGATATTAAACACTGTAGGCCAGCAAGCAAATAGTTCTCTAGGAACTTCCAATCCTGATCAGGAGTTTGATTTGGTTTTTAATTATAAGGTTAAACAAATTCCAGGCTTGAAATTCTTCGGTGTCTATGGTTATATGTGGAACGATCCGTATACACCGTATAATTCAACAACTGTTGCTTCAGCAACTAATGCATGGACAACATTATTTATGACGGAATACGTATATTAAGGAAGGATTTTCTCTATGAAAAAGATATTATTAATGACTCTTTGTGGTTTGGGTGCTGCTAGTGCCAGTGCATATACAACCATAAATTTGGATACTTCCAATTATTCATGTAACGGTGTAAAAATTACCAGCAATACAACAGAGTCTATAATTCAGAGTAATTGCAAGAACTATAAAGTTAAGTATAGTCAGAATGATATTAGTGATGACGATAGTACTAGCCCAGATAGTTTGCAGCCAAATATTCCAGTGGTAAATATCTCTGCTGACGATGATGTGAATAACTTAGCCAGGTTTCGTTTTATTACGGATCAGGGACAGAAGATGGAATGTTTTTACAAAAACAATAAATTGTATAAATGTAAAATCTCAAAAATTGCAACTCCAGTAGCTGGTAAGAATATAGAATCGGTGCCTAGCAGCGCTGAAAGCAAATGAAGTAGCGAAACGTTGCTTTATTGAAAATTACTTTGTCTAATTGGTTTGGAACGTTTTTCACCGCAGCTACTTTAGTTAGCTGCGTTGTCCAAGATCAGTTGCCAGTTATCAAGCTCTTGCTCAGCGAATAAAGCACGTAAGAAATTAATCATAGTAGTTTTGCGCGTCTGAGCAAGAGCTTTGCCTCGTTCAGTCTGCATTAAATCTGGCAACCGAATCAATTTCTCAAAGAAATGAATTACGGTATGGTTATCGCCAGATTTGGCGTTTGCAGCGTAAGCTTTAAGATCTAAATTTTGTGGTGGCAAGCGATCTGCTATAAAAAGTGGGCGGCTTTTTGCACCACCATAGGCAAACGCCCGGGCAATCCCAAAGGCACCAATCGCATCCAGCTTATCGGCATCATAGACAATTTTAGTTTCTATATCACTAAACTGCGGATTATATCCAGTCTTACTAAACCCAATGCTATCGATAATAGTTAATATCCGCTGGATTATGGTTTCGTCAAGATTACATTGTTTGAGATATGTATAACCGCGCTCAGTATTGTCACCTAGCTTATAATCATCAACATCATGCAATAATAAAGCCATTTCGACAATAAAGCGCTCGGCATGGTTTTCATCCGCTAGAATTAATTGTCCGTTGTGCCACACCCGTTTGATATGCTCAAAATCATGCCCTGAGAAATCTTTTTGATGAATATTTTTAACAAATGCAAAGGTTTGTTGAACCAACTCATGCTCACTTATCAATCTGCGTCTCCCAATTATTTACCCACTGCTGCAAAAAGTTACTTGCGGCATTTTCTAAAGCGCTACCATATAAATTATTTTCTTCTCTGAGCTTGCTAATTGAGGTATGTTCTAATTGATTTATTTCTGACGCATTGCCAATCAACCAGCGCTCCATTCCACGTGTGGTAACCTCGGGATGAAATTGTAAGCCCATAATTTTATTGCCAATTGTAAATGCTTGGTTGCTACAAATTGGAGTAGAGGCTTTGAGAATAGCATTTGCTGGCAGTTTAAAGGTGTCTCCGTGCCAATGTAAGACGTTAACCTCAGATAGGTATTGGAAACAGTCATTAGCGTCTAAATTGCAAAGTGTAAGCTTAGACCAGCCTAATTCAATTTGTGAGTTCTTTTCGATTTGTGCACCTAGCGCAGCAGCTAATAATTGTGATCCGAGACAGATCCCTAAAACAGGTTTATCGGCAGCTATATATTGTGTAATTAAATTAATTTCATCGGTAAGGTAGGGGAAATCATGTGCATCATTAACTCCAATTGGACCACCAAGCACAATTAGCCAATCCGCATCGCAAGTATCAGGCATTTTATCCACGCCACTATCTAAATATTCAATTTGATAATTTAGTTTTTGTAGAACGTTAGCAAAAGATCCTAAGTCTTCAAACATTACATGACGGATAACATGAACTTTTTTAGTCAAAACAAACTCCTTTTAAGCGATATCCAGACGATAAAAGCGATTATCAACCAAAACTATAGGAAACTCTTCAGGTAACTGAGTTTTATTCATTAATACAAACCCATTTTTCTCATAGAAGCGATGTGCTGCCAAATATTTGTCAGTAGTTCCTAAATAGATTGTGGTGAGTTTTTGTTGCTCTGCAGTAGCACGTAGGCGCTCAAATAATTGTTGAGCGATATTATGTGGTTTACCACGGTAGCCATCGGCAACAAACATTTTACGTAATGCGCCTTGTGCTGGTGAGAAAATTTTAAGTGAAATTGTTCCAACCACTTTTTCACCATCTAGTGCCAGCCAAAAGTTACCGTTATTAACTTGATAAAACTCTGGTATTTGTAATAAATCTGGTTGTGCTTCAAGGCTGGTTGCTATCCCATATTCACCAACCTGAATCCCGAGAATTAACTCTACTAATTGGGATGTATATTGTTCTTGATATTCTATAATTCGAATTGCCATAGATCTCTTCTTCTGTAAAAAATTAAGCAGACATATGCTGTCTGCTTAATAAAACCATACTCGAACAGATTCAAAATACTAGTAGGCGATTTATAACGAAGCCTACTAGTAGTAGGTGAGGAGTAAATCAACGACCTAGGATGATGAATCTGATTGAGTATATATTATTTTTTCTTTTTAGGCATATACAAATCAGTGATTGAACCATCCACGATTTCACACGCAAAAGCTACAGATTCAGATAATGTCGGATGCGCATGTACAGTCAAAGCTACATCATGAATATCACAATCCATTTCAATTGCCAGACAAGTTTCGGCTAATAGTTCACCTGCACCAGCGCCTACGATCGCCGCACCAACTATGCGATGAGTATTTTTGTCAGTGATAATTTTGGTGAAACCATCATCACGTCCATTACCAAGAGCGCGACCTGATGCTGCCCATGGGAATTTACCAACTTCGATTTCAAGACCTTGAGCTTTTGCTTCGCCCTCAGTTAGACCAACCCATGCCACTTCAGGATCAGTATAGGCGATACCTGGGATAACTCGTGCGTCAAAGAATGACTTCATTCCCGCACAATTTTCAGCAGCTACACGACCTTCATGTACCGCTTTATGTGCAAGCATTGGCTGACCAATCACATCACCAATTGCGTAGATATGCGCTACATTGGTACGTTGTTGTTTATCTGCTGGAATAAATCCTTGTTCTGTTACGATTACACCTGCAGCTTCAGCACCGATGGTTTTACCATTTGGACGACGACCAGCGGCAACCAATACTTTATCAAATTTTTGTGCTTCGGCAGGAGCGCTAGGACCTTCAAAGGTAACCCAGATGCCATCTACTTTAGGTTCTACTTTAGCACATTTAGTTTTAGTATAGATTGCTTCATAGCGTTTTTTAATTCGGTTTTCCAAAACTTTAACTACATCGCGATCTGCACCTGGAATTAAGCCATCACCAAGCTCAACTACGGTTACTTTAGAGCCTAATGTACCATAAACTTCTGCCATTTCCAGACCAATAATGCCACCACCAACAACTAACAGTCTCTCAGGCACTGATTCAAGAGCTAACGCTCCAGTTGAGTCAATCACGCGTGGATCATCAAACGGGAAGCCTGGTACTTTAAATGAATGTGAACCTGATGCTATAATTGCATTGGTAAAGCGTACTATTTTAACACCTTCAGCAGTAGCAACTTCGATAGTATGTGGCGAAGTAAACTTTGCTAAACCTTGAACTTTTTCAACTTTACGTTGTTTAGCCAAACCATCTAAGCCTTTGGTTAATTTGCCAACAACGCCTGATTTAAACTCACGGATTTTGTCAATATCTAGATTAGGTTTGCCGAAGCTCACACCGTGATGACTCATTTCATCGGCTTCGTTAATAACTTTAGCAACGTGTAATAATGCTTTAGATGGAATACAACCTACATTTAGACAGACACCACCCAAAGTTGGATGTTTCTCTATTAATACTGTTCTTAGACCTAAATCAGCGGCTCTAAACGCGGCAGTATATCCACCAGGGCCAGCGCCAAGCACCATTACATCACAAACAATTTCACCGTCTTTTGCTGCAGGAGTAGCTGCGGCTTGAGGTGCGGCAACTGGCGCTGCAGCTAAAGGAGCGGCTGCAGCTTGAGCTGCAGGAGGAGTAGCTGCCGTAGCTGCTCCTCCTGCTTCAACTTTAAGGATTACATCGCCTTCATTTATTTTTGAGCCAACGGCAACCAACATTTCCGTGATAACCCCAGCTTTATCAGCAGGTACTTCCATGGTGGCTTTATCTGTTTCCAACATTATAAGATTATCGTCAATACTAACCGTGTCGCCAACTTTTACATATACTTCTGCAACATTGACATCACTGTGTCCACCAATATCTGGAACTCTAATTTCTAAAATGCTCATATTTATTCCTTAAAATGTATAAATTTATTCAAGCTTGAGTCAATCTTACCCGATAGCAGGTAAAGCTAGCTCATATCCCCAAAAAGTTAAAACCAATCCAAAAGTTAGTCTCAAAGCAAAGTGAACTAAAATTGCTACCTCGATTTTACCCGATTTTTGGTAGATATATCCATATGCAGCGCCCACTAAAAAATAGAAAATTGCAAAATTTGCTCCATTTTGAGCATGGAGTGCACCATAGGCAACACTAATCATTGTTATCGGAAGCCAACTGGCAACAGCCTTATACTTGATTTTAACTATTTGGTGCAGCCAATTTTGTAACAATTGACGATAAATTATTTCTTCGGTAAAGCTTAATAAAAAAATCGTTGCTAATAGACCACTCAGCGATTTTGCACCGATATTTAGACCTGCAAAGAGATATAAGACAGTACTTATTAATATTAACAGAACAGTGTAGCTTAATAGGCAAGTCATCCACTTTCCAGAAAATACTGACTTGAGGTTGCGAATACTATGTTCTGATTTCAATAAAAATGCACCGAGCAAAATTGCAGCTATAATTTTTTCAAAGGTAATCTGAATTGTTATGCCGTGGTTTTGTGCTGCTAATTGTACATAATTAGTCCAGCTAATTAGATGCCCCTGATGATCTTTGCTCCATAAAGCCCACAGAGCCAGCAACACAATATTGATGCGTAATAATGCGCTTTTATGTTCATTACTACGCGAGTATTGATTGCCAGTAATTGCAAGTAAAATTAGGATAACTACTGATGAAACATTTATATCTCCGTTATAAGCTGCCAATATAGCCACAACAATAGCTGCGGTTACGGGGTAAACATTTGGTAGCACCCAGATACTAAGAGTGATAGCTACTAAAATTAATGAAAAAAATAGATTATTCATCGACAATACCGTTATATTTGTTTAAGCGTGCATAATTTTTTCAATTTTCTTATTACTAAGAATATGCCCAACAGCAAATACTAAGCACAGTGCAATTAGCCACCAGAATAATACTACGGGATTAGTTTCTTGAGTCCATGCACCAAATTCACCGCCAAGCCATGCGCCAATTGCCCAAGAAATCGCCATATTTAACGAAACTAAAGTCGCAGAGAAACCATGCGGTGCAAAGGTAGTTGCGGCAGAGAGCATTACTGGAAGAGTTAATAACTCACTAAAGCAAAATAAGGTATAAAATCCAATGATATACCATGAGCTTCCAACATAGTTAGGATTTAAACCAATTGCTTTTACTAACGGAAGTAAGATCACGCAACCACCAGCGACCAAGATATAGCCATAAGCTAATTTCCAGCTAAGAGTCATATCCGAGCCAGTTCTATTTTTTATCCATTGATACATAGTAGCAACTATTGGTGAATAAATTATAATTAGTAAACCGTACATTCCATAATACCATGTTGCTGGAATAGTAAAGCTTCCTAAATGCCGATCAATATTTTTTTCTGCATAGAGTGTTAGTAGACCATAAGGAAGAACATAGATAATGTTCCAGAAAATATTGGTAATACAAAGTAAAATGTAAGTAAATACTTTTTTCTTTTCTAAAGCTGTCCACGGTAGTTTTTCGTGATGTGCTTTGTTTATAATATTGCCGACATCTTTGAGGCTACGATTTTTTGCAACGGAAAAATTAATAATACCAATTGCTAAGCCAAGTGCAGCCATAGCAAAAGCATAATCATACCCCCATGCTTCCTGAACCACGCCACCAATCATTGGACCAAGAAAACCGCCGATGTTAATTGACATATAAAAAATTGCAAAAGATGCATCCTTCCGACCTGTTTCCGTCGCTTTAAAAAACTCCCCAACCATTGCACTGATTGCTGGTTTCATCAAGCCGCAACCGATGATTAGTAGTGACAAGCCAATATACATCATTTTGACGCCAGGATATGCCAAGGAAGCATGCCCGAACATCATTATGATTGAACCAATTAGTACCGCTAGTTTACGCCCAATTAATTTATCTGCAATAACGCCACCAATAATGGGAGAGACATAGACCAATGCACCGTAGTAACCTACCAAGCGGAGGGCGTCTGCTTGTGACCATCCTAAACCTCCGTCACCGACTTTGGCTGCAGCGTAGAGAACTAATAAACTTTGCATAGTATAGAAGCTAAAGCGCTCCCACATTTCAACCGAAGAGAGTGCAATAACCCCCTTAGGATAACTAAATTTTGCCATAGCCGATTATCTTTCTTAAATGGATAATTTGTTGATGTGACATAACTTCAGATTATAATATATTTTTGGTTTATTCAGTAAATTTTGTCCAGGTTTATTTATGTTCACGCAAGAATAAAGAGCCTAATAAAAAGGTTCCCTCGATTGTACAAATGAAGATAAACGCAGTATGATAATTACCATTATTATAATCGACGATTTTAGCAAAAATAGTTGGTATAACGGTAGCAACCAGATAACTTAGCGACCAAAACAGGCTAAAGGTTACCGAAATTTGTTGTGAGTTGGTGTTGGGGCGTTCTTGCGCATAGGTAACCAAGGCTGGCATCGGCAAGAACATAAAGAACCCCAAAGCTGCAGCACTTACTGTTGCGAGTAATTGATTATCGCCCGCAAAGCTCAGTCCAAATGCAGCAATTACCTGAATCAAACCCGAGATGCGGAGCACAGGTATCCGTTTTTTAGTTTTATTGGAGTAAATCATTCCAATTATTGCGCCAATTATCCCAAATAAAATCACTTGTTTAGTCTGAATAATCCCCGCTTTAGGGTAGAATGTAAAGAGCACGATATAAAAAGCAAGTAATCCAGAATAAGTGAAAGCAAAAATCCAGTTAAAACGATCTTTTAGACCATCACTAAAACTATATTTTGTAGTAATATTGGCGGTATTTTGACTGCTGTTATTCTCAAGATCAATTTTGCCAAAAATTAACCAAACAACCAGCATCACAATACTCACGCAGGAAATTACCAGTAATGTTTTCTGCCAACTACCAAATACGGATAGAAAAAATGGAACGCCAAACATCATAATTGCCGTACCAACGTTAAAGGCAATTGCGTTTAATCCATTGATAACTGCGCGTTCACTAGGTTCGAAATATTTATAGACTATTGGATTAAAATAAACAATAATCAGCGCGCCACCTAAGCCCATTAAAAAGCGTGAAATTAGCAAAATTGGGTAATTAGGTGCGTAAGGAGTCACGATACTTAAACACATTAAAATAGATGCAACCGTAAAGGCATTGCGAATTCCAAATTTAACAATTGTCCATGCGGCAATAGCTGTGCCAATGATTTTGGCAAAAGTTAGTGAAGTACTGAGTACACTTGCTTGAGTCAAGCTTTGCATTCCAGTCATTTGCATGATATCTTTCATGAAGGTTGCCGCGCCAACCCACGACATGGCGAAGAGCATATAGCTGGTGAATAAGATAAATTCTAAAACGTATTTTTTCTTCATGATGGTGCGCCTTTAAGAGATGTTCAGTCGCTATTATAAACTAAAAATGCGGAGAAAAAATACATGCGCTGCAGTATAAATGTCTAATGTATTGGTCAGTTATTGGTTTAAAACATATAAAGCGTGATCGACATAGTGATCGTAGAGCCATTCATTATTGGGGATGGTTTTAACGTATGTAAAACCGAGTCTTTGAGCCACGGCATGGCTTTTGAGATTATTTGTTGCACATTGAATATTGACTGTTGATAAATTTAGGCACTGAAAACCGTGTTCAATCAGTAATTTTACTGCACGGCAGATAATTCCTTTGCCTTGATAATTTTCGCTAATCCAGTAACCAATTTCAGCGCTTGCACCGTCAATTTTATTAAAGCTAATAACGCCAACATATTGTGTATTATCCCACAAGCCAAGGATGAGGTTAGTGCCACTAGCATAACCCTCCTGTGCTTTTTGGATAAACTGTTCGATATTGGCAACGGATGTCGTTTGGTCGAGCCATGGCATCCATTGTCGAAGATAGATGCGGTTGCTATCCACAACCGCAAAAACAGAAGCTGCATCGTCGAGTGTAAATTTACCGGCAATGATATACTCATCAATTTGCCACTTCAGCATGATATTAGCCTTTTAATTTCCAAATATTTTACCAATGGCATTCGTAACACCCTGACTAACTGCATCAACTGCTTTATTTTGCTGTTGATTATTAGGGTTTCCTTGCTGCGGATTGCCAAGAACATTATTGATCTGTTGCTTAACGTTCTGCTGAATCTGCTGTTTATTATTTTCAAATGCAAATTTTAGCAGTTGTTGCTGGATTGCATTCCAGTCTAAATTTGCACTTGGTGCAGCGATTGTGCCACTAATGGTTGCAGGGAAAGTTAATTTTTTGAATATCGGATTAATCCCGTTAACCAAAAGTTGGCTATTGGTTTTGTAGTTTAAGGCTTTAGAACCAGCTAAATTTACCGAACCAGAGCCGTTTAGTCCAACACTTGGCCCATTCAGCTTAAAGGCAGAAGGGTTAACTAAACCATTATTAATTGCTACATTGGCACTGAAATTACCTAAATTAGTTTTTTGGTTTAAATCTCGTGCAGCAGGTGAAGATGCTTTAGCTATTTCCGCTTTCATGTTATTTACAGCTTGAATAACTTGTGCAGAATTTGCTAATGTATGAACAATATCTCCACTATTTGAGCCAGTGTGTCCGATAGTGCTATCAAGTTGAGCGACTAATTTATCCAAACTGATTCCTAGCACAGTTATGTTACCGATCTGGATATTTTGCTTACCATTTAATGTTGCCAATTCCATATTGCTACCAATGCTGGAATTACCGCTAAACTGTAGCTGACGCATCGGAACACGATAACCATTAACATTACTAAAATCAGCAACATCCATTTGATCAATCGTGATATTCTCACTGAATGCCAGTGGTTTGAACGAGCTTACGTTAACACTACCAGTAGCCGTTGAATTAGCAATTTTGGCGCGTAATTGGCTCAGGTTAATTGCATTCGTACTGCCACTAAAGCTAGTATTAAGCATAACTTGATTCAATAATGTTTTATTACTGATATCAGGTGGCGTCATGCCTAATTGCTGCATTACACTATTTAATGAGAAGGTTGGTAGATTGATTGAACCGCTATATTTAGGATTAGCAAAATTCTGTACTGCCACGGTTGTATTTCCGCTTAGTAATGTACCAAATTTAAAATTCGCGCCATTCAAATTTACACTGTTTGGTGTAGCTTTAAAACTGGTATTAATTGCGAAACTATTAAGCAAAGGTTTATTCTTACGCTCAGCAACAGCAATACCTAGTCCGTCCAAAACTTTGTTTAAATTGGTGTCTGAGAGATTAATTGCTCCTGATACGCTAGGGTTAGCGAAATTTTGAATTTGTAAACCACTAAATGCAGCTTTTAGGCTATCGCCGACACTTAGTTTAACATTACTCAAATTAGCACTGTTTTGATTGGCATTAAAGCCACCGCTAAAGGCAAAACTGTTTAATAGTGGTTTATTTTTACGTTCTGCTATCGCAATTCCTAGTCCATCCAGCGTTTTATTGAGATTGAAAGTTGGAATAGTTACATCACCAATCACGCTTGGTTTAGTGAAGTTTTTAACTTGTAAGCTGCCAAAAGATGCGCTAACGCTATCGCCAGCACTTACTTTTAGACCTTTGAGTGAAATATTATTTTTATCGCCATTAAAGCCGTTACTACTAATTGCAAAGCTATTGAGCAACGGTTTGTTTTTCCGTTCAGCAACGGCGATATTTAAGCTATCAAGTAGTTGGTTAAGATTAAATTTTTCCAAATCCAGATTACCATTATACACTGGGTTGGCAAAATTTTTCAAAGACAGACCAACATTACCCTTAAATTTATCTGAGAGATTAAATTTAAAGTCTTTTAGAGTTAGATTATTGGTATCACCATTGATGTTACCTGAAAAAACTACGCTGTTTAATAGTGACATACCATGGCGCTGCTTGGTTGCTATGTTAAATTGATCCAAAATTGTATTTAAGGCTAACTTATCAATTGCTACATCACCAGAGTAAATCGGTTTAGCAAATTGTTTTATTTCAAAGTTCAGTTTACCTTCTGCTGAATCGTTGTATTTAAACTTAACTTTATTTAGTGAAAGTTGTTCTGCACCCTGATCAAAAGTGATTCCACCTCTAAAATCAGTATCAACAATTAAATTAGCATTTTTTACACCATAGCTTTGTTTTAAATCACGATCGGCATAGCTTAAGGTCGCATTGGTAAAGCTAAATGCGCTCATGTCCAGACGGAGTGGTTGTGGCTTACCACCTTCAGCGCCAGCGGTGCTTGATTCTTGATTTGGTGGCGTAAAAGTCCAGTTGTTAACTCCATTTTGTTTGATAAGCGCAAGATTAAGTCCATCAATTGCCAGCGTTTTAACTACGATATGATTACTTAATAATGGAATCAAACCAACCGATACGTCTGCTGAATTTAGGGTCATAAAATTTGACTCACTGAATCCTGACGGGTTAGAGAGGGCAACTTGTTTAATATTTACTCCCAAATTCGGGTAAATTTTCCAGCTAATATCGCCATCTAACGCGATAGTTCGACCCGTTGATTGATAAACAGCTTTAACGATGAATGGTTTAAAGCGGTTAGGATTTACTACAGTTACTAGGAGTACTACAGCGATAGCGACTACGGCTACTATTCCCAATATACTATAAAGCGTATATTTTATAAGTTTTTTCATATGTTTCTTTCAGTTAATGGTTCTTTATCCAATGCGATTGTATTTATTTTGTTTGCGACTCTACTGGCATACTCTCTATTGCTGCCGGTGCTTGGTTTTCGACTAATTTACAATTTGGTACTTTGTTAAAATCAAAGTACTTAGGACGGTTTTTTACTCGAATATATTTGTCATTTATGAAGTAAACGAAATTTGAACGTTCAGAGCAATTAGCTAGCGTAAAATTTGGTGCTGCGCTTTCATTGTCGTGCGGAGCTACATTGAGAAATTTGTACTGACCCAATTTATTGCCACAAAACCCAAATAAACTATATTGTTTAACATTGCCACGATATTGTGCCTTAATTGCTGAATCAGAAGCTAGCGCCAATAAACCAAATTGATCAATCACAATTGGATTTACCATTTCTGGGCTAGTAACCATAACCACGAAGTTATTACTTTCTTCCTCAAATGGTAAAAACATAATGGATTTATCTATTTTACACATGCTATTAGCAGGAAGAGTAAATTTACTCGCGCTTTCATCCAGATTTTTGATTTGTATTATAGTTGTTTTTGATGTGTTATTTCTTAAGTATAAATCATCCATGCTAACAGCTAATCCAGTTGCATTTGTGATTAATGGCAGCATGCCAAATAGGGCTAAATATATATGTTTCATGGCATATCCTTACATAGGTTAACACCATATTATACTGTAATTAATTTACTTTAATGGAGATAATCAAGACAGGACTACTAAGTTTATGGTTGAGATTGTCTACCAAGTAAAGCTATAAATCTCTACTTGGTAATTTTTTGAATTGCTTATGAGGAAAGTGGCTTTGCATACAGATCATAATCTTTAGCAGCAATAATTTCAACCTGAATAATATCTCCAACTTGAATATTGTCGTATTGCCCCATATTTTTGATATAGATTAAGCCATCAATTTCAGGCGCATCGTATTTGCTGCGTCCAACAATTAGCTTACGCCCAACTTCGTCAATGATTATTGGCATCTGGTTACCAATTTTAGCCTGTAATTTTGCTAAGCTAATAGCCTGCTGGTGTTGCATAAAGCGGTGGTAACGTTGTTCCTTAATTTCTTCCGAGACATGATCAGCAATTAAATTCGCCCCTGCACCTTCTACTGGTGAGTATTTAAAACAACCAACTTTTTCTAGTTGTGCAATAGTCAGAAAATCTAGTAGCATTTGGAAATCTTCTTCAGTTTCACCAGGAAAACCAACGATAAAAGTGCTGCGAATTGCTAGGTCTGGGCAAATTTTACGCCACTGGTTAATCCGTTCCAATAAACCATCAACATTTCCTGGACGTTTCATTGCTTTCAATACTTTAGGGCTGGCATGCTGAAATGGTATATCCAGATAAGGAAGAATTTTATTCTCAGCCATCAAAGGAATTACTTCATCAATATGCGGGTATGGATAGACGTAGTGCAAGCGTACCCAAACACCTAATTTGGCAAGTTGTTCACACAGATCAATGAACTTGGTTTTAACTGGGCGCCCGTTATAAAATCCTGTTACATATTTCTTGTCACTACCATATGCACCAGTATCCTGAGATACGACTAGTAATTCTTTAACTCCTGCTGCAACCAACTTTTCTGCTTGAGTAAGTACATCACCGATTGGGTAAGAGTCTAATTTACCACGCATGCTTGGTATAATGCAAAAGGAACAGGTATTATTGCATCCTTCAGAAATTTTAAGATATGCATAATGTTTAGGTGTCAATTTTACACCTTGTGCTGGAACTAAATCTACAAATGGATCATGCGGTTTAGGTACATATTCGTGGATTAGGTTTAATACTTCTTGTGTTGCATGTGGACCCGTCACACCTAATACATTTGGATATTTAGTTTCAATTACACCTTCTTTAGCACCAAGACAGCCAGTTACAATCACTTTACCGTTTTCTTTAAGTGCTTCACCGATTGCATTCAATGATTCCTCAACTGCCGAATCAATGAAGCCACAGGTATTGACAACGACTAAATCAGAATCAGCATAGCTGTTAACGACGTCATAACCTTCTGCCTTTAAACCAGTTAGGATATTTTCTGAATCAACTAGTGCTTTGGGGCAACCCAATGATATAAACCCAATTTTTGCCATACTTTATTTACTACCTTTTTTTGCATTAAACGGAAATTTTATCATATTCATAAAATTTTCAGCTTGGCTTTGAATCTGCTCGTGTACTTGTTCCTGCATTTGAATGAAGTTATTGGTGCTGGTGTTAAGGTAGTCAAAAATATTTTGTTGTACTTGAGGCCCACGTTCCTGCCAAAATTCTTTCCATAGATCTAGACTTGATGGAATAGCGTCTTTAGGGTAAGTTGCTTTTAGCTGGGCATAGAATCGCTTTTGCGTTTGGCGGAGCATATCCATTCCTTGTTCTAAAAACGGACTAATTGCAGGTTGGAACGCTTTGCCATAAAAACGAATAATTTGTACTAAAAAATCATTGGACAGGATTGGCGAATCAGTTGCTTCTTCTTCGAGGAGAATTTGCAACAAAACGCTGCGTGTTACATCAGTATCGTTCTTAACATCAAGAACGCTCACTACGTCACCATCCATGATCATTTGCTTAATATCCTCCAATACGATATAAGTGCTGGTCGCAGTATCGTAAAGTCGGCGATTTTGATATTTCTTGATAACTCTATGTTCTGGGGCTTTTTTCATAAGTACCTGATAGAAAGATTAAAAAAAACTTGACAAATTATGCTGCACTGCACAATAATATCGTCTGTGAGATAACGAAGGTACTAATTATACCTCTAAATAATTATAACATGGATTAATTGTGCACTTGCAGCAAAATTAACCAAATTTTGGAGAATATTATCATGATTAAAAACGAACAAATTGCAACAGAAACTCAAAAAGCTATAGATACTGCGATGGAATTAGTTACAACCTCAATTCATTCAGTTGAAAAATTAACCCATATTCAATTAGAAACTTCACGCCAAATTATGGAAGAAACTTCTAAAGCAATTAAAGAATTAGCTAGTGTTACTGATCCTAAAGAAATGTTTAGCCGTGTAAATGCAATGGCTACTCAAGCGGTTGAAAAAAATCTTGCTTCAGCTCGTGATGTTTATGACATCGTGAGTGAAGTTCAATCTAAAATCAATAAAGTAGCTGAAGAAAGCGTTCAAAATCTTCAACAAGCTGCATTAACTTCAGTTGATGGTTTATCTCAATATAATCCAAGCGGTGCTAAAGCGGCTACGGACTCTTTAAAAACTTGGATTAATAGTGCTAATCAAGCTTTGTCAGCAATGAATAAAGTTGCGGCTCAAGTTACTGAATTTACTAATAGCAATATTAATGCTGCTACTACAGCAACAGTTAATGCTGCGAAAAAAACTGCCAAAAAATAATTTATTGTTTTTAGGTATATACAAAACCGCGATGATTTGATTCATCGCGGTTTTTTAATGTCCAGAGATACTGATAACCATCATCTTTAATATAAGCTTATGCTTCAGGGGCTATTTCTGGTAAAATACGGTAGTACAATCTTAGCTTTTTGAAATTGCGACTTGATCGCATCATCACTTTTGTTGTAGGTTGCGGCGATTGTTCGATGTCGCGGTGTCTCGGTTTAGTGGTAGGTGGGTGCGGATGTATAGCGGATGTAACGTATATTTGTTTAGTGTAGGAAAAATAATAAAATGACCGAATTGGAAATAATTTGGCAGCAATGTTTAATGTTGATTAAAGAGCAAGGCATCGTTACCGAGACTGAGTATAATACTTGGTTTAAAACATTACAACCACAAATCAAAGATGGTAAGTTAGAAATTGTAGCAACCAACCGTTTGACTCATGATTTTGTAAGTAAAAAATTTTGGACTAAGATTAGTGCCGTGTTGTCCGAGCTAACCGGTGGTGTGAGTGTTGAATTAGTAGTATCTGAAGTTAGACCAACACTTAATTTGCAGCAAGATACGACAGAGAATAAAAATAATAGTGGTAAAAATAATCAGGAATCAAAAACCGAACGTGAAACTCTAGCAACGACTGAGCCTAAAGCACCACAATCGCGAGTACAAGCTAAAGCTCGGCATGATAAAGAAATTTTGAGTCAGCTTCATCAGTCAACCAAACTAAATAAGGATTATACTTTTGATAGTTTAGTTCGTGGTAACTCCAATCAGCTAGCGTATGCGATTGGTATGCATGTTACCCAAGATCCTGGCAATCGTAATCATAATCCATTGTTTATTTATGGTGGTGTTGGTTTGGGGAAAACCCACTTAATGCAAGCGATTGGTAACGAGGTACATAAAAAAAATCCGAATGCCAAAATTCGATATTTGCACGCTAATGATTATATTCAGGATGTGGTAAAAGCTTCAATGCGGCAAGGGTTTGATGAATTAAAAAGATATTACAACGGCTTAGATTTGCTGTTAATGGATGATATTCAGTTTATTGGGGGTGACAAAACCAAGACCCAAGAAGAGTTTTTCTACACTTTTAATAACTTGCTGGATAAGAGTAAACAGGTTATAATGACTTGTGATACTTATCCTAAAAATATTAATAACCTTAATGAGCGCTTGATTTCACGCTTTGCCTCAGGTTTAACGGTTGAGATTCAGCCGCCAGAATTAGAGATGCGCGTTGCAATCCTGAAGAAAAAAGCGGGTCGTAATAAAATTGATCTGGATGATGAGGTTGCGTTTTTTATCGCGCAAAATATTAAGTCAAATGTCCGAGAGTTGGAAGGGGCACTAAATAAAGTTGCCTATCATGCTAAATTTTCACGTAAGGGTTTGAGTATAGCTATTGCTAAAGAAGCTTTAATGGATATTATTGCGATTGAATCACGTAGCGTGTCGATTGATGATATTCAAAAGACAATCTGCGATTTTTATAAGCTAAAGATCTCTGATTTGCTCTCAAGTAAGCGAACTCAATTAATTGCGCGTCCGCGACAAATTGCGATGACGATAACTAAAGAATTGACTCAGTATAGTCTTCCGGCAATTGGTGAGGCTTTTGGTGGGCGCGATCATACAACCGTGCTTCACGCGCAGCGCACAATCACTGATTTACGAACCAAAGATGAAAAAATTGACCGCGAGTATAAACTATTAATTCAAATGTTACAAAACTAATTTCTGAGGTATAACATGTTATTGAAATTTCAACGCGATACTTTGCTAAAACCACTTACTCAAACTACCGGTTTTGTTGAAAAAAAACAAACCATGCCGATTCTCTCAAATATTTATCTCAAAAAATCAGGCGAACAGGTTATCGTAGTTGCGAATGATATGGAAATTCAGGCAACTTTACATGTTCAGGGTGGTATTGAAGGAGATGATTTCGCTATTACGCTACCAGCTAAAAAACTGCAAGATGTTTTAAAAGCGTTACCCGATGCAGAAATTAGTTTAGAAGTAATTGAAAATAAAGTAACAGTGAAAGCTGGTCGAACTAAATTTACCCTGCAAAGCTTGCCTGCTGATCATTACCCATTACTTCGAGTTAGTGATGAATGTGTTGGTCAGTTTAATCTTGCGCAACGTGATTTACGTGAGTTGATTGGTAAAGTTCAATACTCAATGGCAGTAAATGATAGCCGTGTTTTTCTTAACGGTATGTTGCTTGAAATAAAGAATAATCAATTACGTTTGGTTGCAACTGATGCACATCGCTTGAGTTTTGTTAATTATGCTCTGGCAGATATGTTGCCTGATATTAGCACAATTATTCCACGTAAAACTATGCTTGAGCTTTATCGTTTATTGGAAGATAGCGATGATTTGGTAACGATTAAAATGTATCCTAACCAAGTAATTTTTGAAACTCAAAATAAACAATTGATCACTAAAGTAATTGATGGTAAATATCCAGATTATGAGCGAGTGATTCCATTAACTAATGATAAATTATGTCTGATTAATCGTGAAGAATTTTTGCATGCCGTACAACGTGTAGCGGTAATTGGAATTGATAAATTAAAAACTCTGGTGCTGGATCTAAAACCAAATTTATTGACTATTAGCTGTCGGAATGAGGAACAGGAAGAGTCACGCGATGAGTTAGCCATTCAATATGGCAATGATGCTGAATTACGCTTAAATTTTAACATCAGCTATGTATTGGATGTTCTAAATAATAGCAATGCTGAAAATTTACAGTGGGCATTTTTCGATAATCAGCGGAGCATTTTGGTAACTGTGCCAAATGAAGTTGATTTTAAATATGTGATAATGCCACTACGCAATTAATTACTCAATTACTCTTTGTCTTTGAATCTTGGACTTTGTCGGATTTCAAAAAAGACTCATTATGTACTTCTGAGTACACATCCTCGTCTTTTTTATCAATCCTTCGCTCTAGAGAATCAAATACTTCGAGTAATATTGCTTAGTAATAAAAATAAGTTAAGTTTATAGGATTGAATATGTCTGAAGTAAATCAACAAAGTTATGATAGTAGTAGTATTAAGGTTTTAAAAGGGCTGGATGCGGTACGCAAGCGCCCAGGGATGTATATTGGTGATACACAGGATGGTACTGGTTTACATCATATGGTGTTTGAGGTTTTGGATAATGGTATTGATGAGGCGCTAGCTGGACATTGTAATACGATTAGAGTTGTAATTCATGAAGATAATTCAATCTCTGTCGAAGATAATGGACGTGGGATTCCAACCGATATCCATCAGGAAGAAGGTCGTTCGGCAGCTGAAGTTATTATGACCGTGCTTCATGCTGGTGGTAAATTTGATAGTAATTCTTACAAAATCTCGGGTGGTCTACACGGGGTTGGGGTTTCAGTGGTAAATGCTTTATCTGATTGGTTACGCTTAACAATTTGGCGTGATGGTAAAGAACATTGGATGGAGTTCAAGCGTGGTGATGCAGTTGCACCTTTAAAAGAAATGGGCGATGCACCAAAGGGGCGTAAGGGAACTCGCGTTCATTTTATGGCGAGTGCTGAGACTTTTGGCGTAGTTGAATTTCATTATGAGATATTGGCAAAACGGATTCGTGAGCTATCATTCTTAAATAATGGAGTCAACATTGTTTTAGCTGATTTACGGGTTGGTAAAGAAGAAAGCTTTGCTTATTCGGGTGGGGTTGCAGGCTTTGTTGCATATATGAATCGCAGCAAAACTGTTTTACATCAGAAAATTTTCCATGGTGTTGGCGAACGTGATGGTATGGGGGTTGAAGTTGCAATGCAGTGGAACGACTCATATAGTGAAAATATCCAATGTTTTACCAATAATATTCCGCAAAGAGATGGGGGCTCGCATTTATCGGCACTACGTACCGTAATGACGCGAACGCTTAATCAGTATATTGAAGAGCAAGAGTTGGCTAAAAAAGCTAAAGTTACCACAACTGGTGATGATATGCGTGAGGGTTTAACCTGTGTCCTCTCAGTAAAATTACCCGATCCTAAATTTTCTTCACAAACTAAAGATAAATTAGTTTCATCAGAAATTTCACCAGTAGTTCAAGAATTGGTTAATGAAGCGCTTAAGACTTATCTTTTAGAAAATCCGATTGATGCTAAATTAATTTGCAATAAAATTGTGGAATCAGCGCGAGCGCGTGAAGCTGCGCGTAAAGCACGTGATTTAACGCGTCGCAAAGGTGTTTTGGATGGACTTGGTTTACCAGGTAAATTGGCAGATTGTCAGGAAAAAGATCCCGCGTTAAGTGAATTATATTTAGTCGAGGGTGATTCGGCAGGTGGATCGGCAAAACAAGGGCGTGATCGTAAAAATCAAGCGATTTTACCGTTAAAAGGTAAGATTCTAAATGTTGAAAAATCACGTTTTGATAAAATGTTATCTTCGCAGGAAGTAGTGACTTTGATTACTGCTTTGGGTACGGGGATTGGTAAAGATGAATACAATGCAGATAAATTACGTTATCACCGTATCATTATCATGACCGATGCCGATGTCGATGGTGCGCATATTCGGACGTTACTATTGACTTTCTTCTATCGTCAAATGCCAGAATTAGTTGATCGTGGACATATTTATATTGCCCAACCACCGCTATTTAAAGTGAAACAAGGTAAAAATGAGCGTTATGTAAAAGATCAAGATGAATTTGATCAATATATTTTAGAATTAGCGCTTGCCGATGCAAAATTTAGTGCTGATGGTGCAGTATTAGTTGAAAAAGATCAGCTAACTAATATGGCAAAAGTTTATCTAAAAGCTAAACAAATTATTGAGTCGCATAGCCGCTTTATGGATCGCGAGGTTCTTGAAGCACTGTTGCGAGTGAAACGTCTAAGTTTAGATACTTTAGAAGCTGCTAACGAAACAGTTACAGTATTAACTGAGGCTCTTGCTGGGCATAAGATTAATTTTGAAGTATTGTTTGATGAAATTAAGCAAAGTTATCGTCTGAAAGTAGTACGAATTGAGCATGGTAACCATATTGTTACTACGCTGGATAGCTATTTCTTAGAAAGCGGAGATTATTCACGAATTAGTCGTGCTGGTGAATTGGTTGCGCCGATTAGCGGAATCAATTTGCTTGCCTTTAGAGGTGAAAACAGCAAACAGGTGGCAACGTTCAGCGATGGACTAGAGTGGATGATGAACGAAGTAAAAAAAGGGATGAATATTCAACGTTACAAAGGTCTAGGAGAGATGAATGCTTCTCAACTATGGGAAACTACGATGGATCCGAGTGTAAGACGTTTATTAAAAGTTACTGTTGAGGATGCGATTGCTGCGGATAATATATTTAGCACTTTGATGGGTGATGAAGTAGAGCCGCGCCGTAATTTCATTGAAAGTAATGCATTAATGGCACGTAATGTCGATATCTAATATATACTCAAATAAATTGTTCATCTTAGGTCGTTGTTTTGTTTCTTACTTACGAGCTGTAAGCATCGCCGCAAAGCGCCGACTAGTATTTTGAATTTGGTTGAGTATAGCACAAAATTTACATGAACAAAATTGGAGAAGATTATGCAAAAAACAATTCAATTTATCTATGAAGAGTTCTCGTCACGGGACGAATTAAATCCTGCCGATGCTGAATTATTAAAGCGGGCAGATGAAGCGGTTACTCATGCTTCACCGCAGTTTTCTCATTTTAATGTAGGAACCGCAGCACGACTTAGTGATGGTTCAATTTACACTAGTAGTAACAAAGAGAATACTTCGATTATAACTTGTGCGGAGCAAAACCTCCTTTTGGAACTTCATTCTTTATTTCGTGAGTTTACGATTGAGAGTATCGCGGTAACTTTTAAAAATATGAATCCAGGTACCAGCAGCGATTTCCCAATTACACCTTGCGGTAAATGTCGCCAGTTGCTTTTAGAAGCTGAAGATAAATCAGGGCATGCTATGCGCGTAATTATGGCTGGTCAATCTGGTAAAATTTATATCGCAACTGGAGTGCATTCGATGTTACCACTGGCATACAGTGAATCATTTCTTCAACATTGACTATTAAAGTCTTAAAGTACAACCTAATGAAATCATTTCATAACTTGATAACGGTATTTGCTGCAATATCGCTTTGCTCATGTGCGAGTAATCCGTTTAGCTCTTATAAATCTACCAGCGATGCAACCTTGCATAAAATTTATAGTGGAAAATTGCCTATGGCAATGGAAGCAGAAAGTACTAGTGATCCACTGTACAATATGGAATATGGTAGTTTGCTACGTATGGATTTGAATTATTCTCAAAGTAACTATTATTTCAGTTTAGCACAACAAAGCGTAGATGTTTGGGCAAATAGTTGGATGAGTACTACGGGTGGGGAATTAAGTAACACAGCATTGTCAATGTTAGTCAATGATAATGCCACTGAATACCAACCACGTGGCTATGAACGAAGTTTTTTATCTACCTATCATGCGTTAAATCATCTTGATCTGAATAATTGGGAAAACGCGCGAGTTGAAATTAAGCGGATGTATCAGATTGAGCAAGCTACGGAGAATTATAACCAAGCGTTATACAATCAGGAAGCGCAAGAATTTCAAAAGATAAAACAAGACAATCAGCAAAACTATTTGTCAACACAAATTCTCAAGAAATATAATTTCACTGATATCAATACACCACAGGTTTTGGCACTCAAAAATAGTTATCAAAATGCGTTTAGCCATTATTTGGCTGGATTTGTTTTTGAGGCGTTGAATGAGCCAAGTTTATCGCGTCCAGGATATGTTAAAGCTGGTCAGTTAAATCCAAATAATACTCTAATTCAACAAAGTATTGACAATATTGATAGTAATACTCGTTCGAAAAAAGGAACTACCGATCTATTGATTGTCGAAGAATTAGGACATGCTCCACAAATCAAATCCGAAGAGATTCATGTGCCGATAAATTTGAATTTCAGCGCTTCACAGAATAATCAACAATCATGTATCAATATGATTGATGTGTTTTATCCGCGTTTAATTATGGATCGTTTGAATACAATGCCATATTCATTTTCACTAGATAATACCAACTATAATCCGATGCTAATGGTTGATGTAAACTTGATGGTAGCACGTTCGATTCGTGATCAAACGCCTCATATTATTGCACGTAATGTTGCTGCTGCAGTACGGAATATTGCCACTTCACAGGCGGCGTGTACAGCCGGTAACAATGGTGGTTCGTTAGGAACAATATTAAGCCTTGGTACCAGCTTGGGTGGTATTCTCTTAGATCGAGCTGATGAACGGACGTGGACTTTATTACCAAGCAAAATTTATATTAATCGAGTGAATAATTTAGCGTATGGCGAGCATAAAATAACAATAAATATTAATGGCGTTCCACATATCCAGACGATTACGCTGAATCAACCATATCAGATTGTGACCTTTAGGGTAATTGGTAGCCAAATTATATTTAATCTTCAAAAAGGTAGTTAAATGAAAAAATTGATATGTAGTTTGATGGGGGCTGGCGTTCTTCTTAGTGCGTGTAGTACCAATCGAATCAAAGATCATGTAGTTGAAGTCGGTGATATGGGCAATGTAAAAGTTACCAGAATGACTTCAGTACGAGTAAACGGTCTATTAATTGCGCAAGGCTATTTCCATAATACAGGTAGCAAAGCTGCTCAAGGATATTACCGTTGTCAATTCTACGATGCCAATAAAATGCAAGTTGGTGATGCTGAACAATGGCAATTGGTTACAATCTATCCAAATGAAGATCAGTCAGTTAAGTGTCAAGCAACCCAGCTTGAAGCAACTGATTTCAAAATTGAATTTTCAAATGATGCAAGTAACGTAACGGTATACAATTAAATATTATAGTAAAGGATAAAAATGAAAACTAAATTATTACAATTATCGCTATTAAGCGCAGCAGTATTTTTAGGTGCTTGTGCTAGTCCAACGATTTCCTATGTTGATCCTAATGCGGTAAATAATCTGACCACTAACTTTAATCAAAATGATTTACGTGTAGTTGCTCAGGATATGTCAACTCAGTTAATCCAAAGCGGTAAAATGAATAAATGTAAATCATACACAATTTCACCAGTTAAAAATTCAACTGATCAATACGTAGATACTTCAGTGATGACGAATGCGATGGCAGATAAGTTATCTAATTCATCTGCAGTTAATTCAACTTATGTAGTTTCAACTCAAGAAATGCAAAATCAAGTTGATGAATTAGAACGTCAAAATCAATCTGGTCTATACGATCAATCAACTACTGCCAAAACTGGTAAAATGAAAGGTGCGCAATGCCGTGTCGATGGTAAATTAACTAGTGATACTTCAGTTGGACCAGATGGTAAAACTACATTAGTTTCATATACTTTCTTTGTTCAGGTATTTGATGTACAGCAAGGTGCCGCGATCTGGCGCAATGAGAAAAATATCTCCAAAGCTAAAACTTATTAAAATGAGTTAATCATGCGTGCAGTTGTTTTGCATTCTCCTGATGATAGTCTCAAAGATTTGTCTTTGATTCAATTGGCAATACCTGCTCCCGATCTGGGGCAGGTATTATTACGCGTACGCTATGCTAGCCTTAATCCCGTTGATTATAAATTAATTGCTACAAAACCATCTTTTTGGCAATATCCGTATATTCCAGGTTTAGACCTGGTTGGTGAGGTAGTCAAGCTGGGTAATCCAGCAAAGAGTAAATTTTGTGTTGGGGATATAGTCGCACTGCATGGTAATCTGACTTACGGTGGTGCGCTGGCAGAATACTCTGTTCAACCTGAACATGTTCTTTTTAAAATTCCCTCTGGTTTTAATTTGGCTTTAGCTGCTGCTTTGCCATGTGCGGGGCTAACTGCATATCAGGCGCTAGCGCGTAAGATGAATATTAAGGCTGGACGAACTATTTTTATTCAAGGCGGTAGCGGTGGTGTCGGTAGCTTTGCGATTATAATTGCTAAAGCTTTAGGGTTGGAGGTTATCAGCTCATGTTCAACTAAAAATCTGGATTATGTGAGCTCATTAGGTGCTGATATTGTGCTAGATTACACCCACGGGGACATTTATGTTAAGCTACGTGAGTTGTGTCCACGTGGTGTCGATTATGTTTTAGAAACAACGAGTCGCGAGAATTTACAACGTGATCCTAGTGTTTTAGCATTTAATGGGCAAATTGCTTCGATTATTGGTATTTTGGATACTCGCGAGATTCCTGAATTTAGCAGCGGAATTGGATTTCATGAGGTGGCTTTAGGTGGTGCATATTTATCAGATCATTATCCTTCGCAATGTGATTTAGCTTTTATGGGTAATGAATTGCTTGAGCTCATACATAACTCCAAAGTAATACCAGCAATACGTGAATATCCTTTAGAAGAGTTTGCTCAAGCATTTGCTGACTTACAGAAAAATACGTATCCTGGAAAAATAGTTATTAATTGTACAGCATAAAGTAGAAAGTATTTGTAATGCAAACCAACTATATTGAACGTGTTAACCAATTTGAAGAAAAATATCGTATCAGTTATTCTGCTTGGGGCAATCCTGATGCAGAAAAGCTCTTGCTCTGTGTTCATGGTTTAAATCGCAATAGTCGTGATTTTGATTTTATTGCGGCTAAAATGGTTACCCATGGTTATTATGTAATTGCACCAGATCTGCCAGGTCGAGGTAATAGTGACTATTTAGACGACCCGCGCGGTTATGGTTTAGAATGTAATATTGCGGATTTAATTGATTTATTGCAACAACTACAAATTGCCGAATTTGATTTTCTTGGTGTATCTTTGGGTGGTATTCTTGGCATAATGCTTGCTAGTTTACCGCAAAATAAGATTCGTAAACTGGTTTTATCGGATATTGGTGCTGAAGTTGAATTTGCTGGGATTGCCCGAATTGCTGGCTATAGTGTGCAACAACCAGATTTTGCAATGTATTCTGAAGCGTGTGAATATTTGCGGAGTTTGTCTTTGAGTGATGGTATTTATCAGGAAGAAATCTGGCAGCACATGTTTGTCAATTCCTTTCAGAAGAATCATAGTGGACGCTTTGAACTTAAGCGAGATTTACGATTAGCAACTAGCTTGGCATCTACAATGAATGGCAGTAATAACCTTGAGTTTTGGAATTTTTGGGAGCGTGTGATTGTCCCAACTTTAATAATTCATGGTATGCACTCTGACTTACTTAGTACTGCTACTTTGCAAAAAATGCAGCATCAGAACCCACAAACAGAAATATTGACAGTAAAAGATGCTGGGCATTCGCCTTATTTATACCGGGAAGAACATTTAGTGCGAATTGCACAATTTATAAACGTATAATTACAACGGGAGAAATGATATGAATTCAGGAAGTAAAATCATTGCGGCGATAGTTCTAGCATTGGGAATTGCTGCCAGCGGACACTATATTGGTGATGGAATTAAATTTTTTCGCAATTTTGATCGTTCGGTTGAAGTTAAAGGTTTGGCAGAACAAAATGTTAAATCAGACTTGGCGACTTGGAGTATTAATTTTAGCGTCAGTGGGGATGATCTTAAAGCGCTATACCAACAAGTTAGCCTTAACCAAAAGACGGTAAGCCAGTTTTTGGCAACTAATGGGTTTGCGGCAAAAGATATCCAATTAGGCACAATTAGCGTGAATGATAACTGGGCAAATCAGTATGGCAGCACCAATGCCAAATTACCTCATTATCAAATTAGCAATAGTGTAAGCGTCACAACCAGTAATGTTGATTTGGTGGCTAAAGTTAGCCAAAATGCTGGTGAATTGGTTAATCAAGGTGTGATCGTTACCAATAATAGCATCAGCTATTTTTATAATAATCTAAACAGCATCAAAGCTGGAATGCTGGATAGTGCAACCCAAAATGCTAAGTCTGCAGCTGAAACTTTTGCAAAAAATACTCAGTCTCAGGTTGGTAAAATTAAATCTGCCAGTCAAGGTGTATTTACAATCTCTTCGCCAGATGGTTCAAATGTGGGGGACACTAGCAATATTAATAAAAAAGTGCGCGTGGTTACATCAATTCAGTTTTTCTTAAATTAGGTTAATGATGCGCATCATAAGTTTTTGCTTGTTGTTGCTCTACTCATTAGTTGGGTTTGCAGATGATGTTCGTCAGTTTCCAGCTAATGCAATATTTGCTACGATTAAAGAAGTTAGCTATCCACAAGTTATTGTCCAAGAAATTCCAAGCAATTGGGGTAGCTCATTATTAGGAATGATGTTTCTTTCGACGAGTAAACTAGTAATGAGTCCTTCATCGGTAATTCGTGGTCCAAATAATAATAATCTGGTGCAAAACTATCTGCCAAATTTAATAGATCAGCCTGTGGCAATTCAGCTGGATTTTCAGGGGCGGATTTGGGTAATTTGGCAGCTACGTAGAGATGAGGTTAATTGGGTTATTCAACAAAAACGTAATGTATGGATATCTGGATAAAGTGAGGTTACTATGCAATTAATAACGGTTGCAGAATATTTATTTCGTCGTTTGGCGGAGCTGGGGATCAAAGATATTATCGGAGTTCCTGGCGATTTTAATCTGGACTTAGTAGAGCTGCTTGAACACGATCAACGTTTTCAGTGGATAGGCGAATGTAATGAACTGAATGCTTCTTATGCTGCCGATGGTTATGCCCGCGAACACGGAATTAGTGCGCTGGTTACTACTTATGGACCAGGAGAACTTAGCGCGGTTAATGGTGTTGCTGGTGCTTATGCTGAACATATACCATTGATTAAAATAACTGGCGGGATTGCGCTTGCCAAACAAGCAAAAAATTTGCCATTGCATCATACGTTGCTTAATGGGGCATATGATCAGTCATTCAAGATTTATCAACAAATCACCTGTGCAGCGGAAATATTAAATTTTGATAATCCCGGGGCGCAGATTGATCGCTTGATTGAAAGCTGTTATCAGCAAAAGCGTCCAGTATATTTACAATTTCCGCAAGATTTGGTAACTCATCTGATTGCACCACCACAAGCAAAACTGAATTTGATTACTTCCACTACTACCGAGCAAACCAGTAAAATCACAAAGCTCATCGAACAAATTAACGCACAATTAACTACTGCTAAAAAAGTAGTAATTTTGGTTGGTGAATTGGTTGAGCGTTATCATTTACAGACGTTAGTGCAACAATTTCTGCAAAATAGCGGTGTTAGCTATGTCGTGAGCTGGGGGGCGAAAGGTACAGTTGATGAATCTCATCCTCAATTTGCTGGGATGTATGCTGGATGCTTTTCATCACAGGAAGTACAAGATTATGTCGAAAATGCAGATTGTGTTTTAGCGCTAGGCTGGTTGTATTGTGAGATTAATAGCGGAACGTTCAGCACTAAATTAGATTCTGCTCGATTAATTGCGTTAAATTTAGATGATGGCACGATTAGTGGCGAGAATTATTTAGACATTCCATTTACTCCGTTAGTTGAGTCTTTGTGTCATTCAAATTTAAAACTTGCTTCTTATCCGCGTAGTTTTGCTGCAAATTATGCAATTGATCCAGAGCAGTTGTCCTCTCAAATTGAGCACGATAACTTGATTTATCGCCTTAGTCAGTTTTTACAAAGTGATGATACATTGATCTTGGAAACTGGAACAATTGCGTTTACCAGTGGCTATTACACGCTTCCTCATGGTTGTAAAATTGTATCTTCAGTAAACTGGTTTTCAATTGGTTATGCTTTGGGTGCGACGACTGGAATCAGTTTAGCGAAAAATAGTGGTCGGACTATTTTGGTTGTGGGTGATGGCTCTTTGCAGATGACGGTGCAGGCGTTGTCTACTCAGCTGCGCTATGGCTTAAAACCAATTATTTTAGTGTTAAATAACTCAGGATATACTATAGAGCGAATTTTTCTGGGTAAAAATTCTAGCTATAATGATATTCAGGAATGGAATTATTTGCGTTTGCCAGCAGCATTTGCTGGTGAAGCTTATACCAGACAGGTTAGTACTGACAAAGGTTTGGTAGAAGCATTGAACGATACTAAATTACATGCCAATCAGCTGTGTTTGATTGAAGTCATGATGGATAAATATAAACAGCCACCAGCATTACAAAAATTAGCAGATATTGTTGCGAAAATGAAGAAATAAGGGTAACTGCTCACCCTATGTAGTAATAGCGTCGTCACAAGGCTCCTCATGTACTTCTCATGTACACTACGTCGCTCTTACAGCATATCGTGGCAGTTAATGAGTAAGTAGTTACAAATAAGGTGAGATATGATTACCAGTAAAGTTATTATTGCATTGGATTTTAGTGAGCGTCAGCAGGTATTAGATTTAGTTTCACGTTTAGATCCTCAAGAGTGTCGGCTTAAAGTTGGTAAAGAGCTATTTACCAGTTATGGTCCGCAAATTGTGCGTGATTTGCAAACGCTTGGCTTTGAAGTATTTTTGGATTTAAAATTTCATGATATTCCCAATACTGTTTATAAAGCGATACGGGCAGCAGCTGATCTGGGCGTGTGGATGGTTAATGTGCATGCCAGCGGTGGGCGAGCGATGCTCAATCAGGCGCGGCAAGCGATTAATGATAGTCAGAATAAGCCATTATTGATTGCGGTGACAATTTTAACCAGTCTAAGTGCGGGTGAAGTTGCCGAAATTGGTTATGGGCAAGATGTTGCAACGGAAGTGAAGCACTTGGCTCGATTAAGCTATGAGTGTGGTCTAGATGGGGTGGTGTGTTCTGCGCAAGAAGCAAATATTATTAAAAGTGTTACCGCAACAGCGTTTTTAACGGTTACGCCAGGAATCCGCTTAGCGGATGCAACCAAAGACGACCAAACCCGCGTGATGACACCTGATGCTGCGGTTAAAAATGGTGCGGATTATCTGGTGATCGGTCGCCCGATTACTCAGGCAAATGATCCACTCTCGGTTTTGCAGGCGATAAATGTTTCACTTAACTAAGTCTTAGAGATAATTGCTCTCCGTTTAAAGATATTGAGTTGTTTCTAAATCTTCTAGTATGCGAATGAGATAATGTGTTAGAATAACATTGCTAAAATTAAAGGTATGCACAGCGTGTAATTTATCATACATAGGATTTGGCTTGTTAAGATTTACTCATTTTTAAGAGAGTAGACAATGAAAAAACACATGGTTTAACTACCAGTTATTTTAAAAAGGGAAACGCCTCAATGAAATTCAAAAACTACACTCTAATTAGTGCTCTTTTTTTATCGTTGTGTATTAGTAGCTGTTCTAGTGGTAGTAGCAGCTCTGGTAGTAGTACGCAGACTCCTGCACAACAGTATGCCACGACAGTTATCACACAATCTGACGCATTGGGATATGTAAGTAGTGCTACATTTGCAGCACAAACTATCCCAACAAATGGAACTAATTCGGCATATCTAATCTCGAACATGAATCTTTACTCTTATAATGGTCAAGCTTGGCAGACAACCAAGTTATCTTTTGTACCTAGCGGTATTGCGGCAGCAGATAACGGCGTATATTTAATCAATGGTAATGCTGTTTATTATGCATCTAACAATAACTTAAGTCAACAAGAATCATTTGCTGTTTGTGACGGGTGTACGATTAATGCGATTACCGCAGATGTAGCAGAAAGTGGAATATATGCCGCTGTGTTTAATACTAATTTAGGTACACAAATTTATCGCTTGAGCGGTGGCATTTGGACTTTAATGCCAGCTTCTGCTGATTTTAACTCTAAGGTATCACCATCGCCATCAGTTGAAGTTTTTGGTTTACATATTAACTCTATTGTAACTGATTCGAATAGCGATATATATATTGGCGGTTACTATGGAGCTAAAATTACATCTGGATACCTAGCTAAATATAATGTTCAAGAATCATGGCAGACATTATCTGCGCCGATTGAGAGTTACGCAGTTTTTGGTCTTGCTACACGTGATAATAATCTACTTATCGAAAATGTGAGTTATGGGCCATACTCTGTAAATGATACTTTCTCAGTTCTGCAAAGTAGTGATGATGCTAACTGGTCGACGATAATTAACACCACGCCTAAAAATAATAGTGGTAATGCATTATTTCGCGATGGTTATGGTAATATTTATAGCAATGGCTTGGGTAAAATTGCAAAATTAAGTCTAATTCTTCCTGCTAATTGATTGTTCTCTTCATGCTTACTCATCATCTTTTAAGAACTTAGGGTGATGAGTAAAACGCTCTATAGTCATAAAATTACTCGTTGTGGTATTAATTGTGGTAAATTGATGGTCTTTAATTGACTATATATTAATTAAATTCATTTTGAGGTAGGGTAGCTATAATGAATCAGATTACTGCAAAACAATTAGCAAATAACTGGATGAGTGCATGGAATAAACACGATATAAATAAATTGGCCGAGTTTTATGATGAAGATTGCGAATTATCTTCGCCATTGGTTGCAGAACTCACGCGCAGATCCAGCAATGAGCTGAAAGGTCTTCGTAATATTCGCTGGTATTGGGAAAAGCTTTTTGCAGCGATGCCCGATGTTTCGCTTGAGATAATCTCAGTTTTATCTGGATTAAACAGCATCGTTATTACTCATATCGGTCCATATAATACATTGTCAGCGGTTGTATTTTATTTTAATAAGAATAACAAAATTATTAAATCTACGGCTTTTGTCGAAGTCGCCTTGAGTAGTTCGTAAAATATATTTGAAGCAATGGCGTAATCTATCAAAATTAGAGGCATTAATTATAATGATTTGCGCTAGATAATGGCGATACATGGTTAAAAAAGATATTTTCATTGCTAATTGTCACAACCCGATCAGCATTAGCCAATAATTCGGTTCGGTGAGTAATCACTAAAATAATTAATTGCCCCTTTAGGTTTAACAAAATATCCTGAATCCGCTGTGCATTTTCTTCATCAAGGGCGCTAGTCGCCTCATCCAAAATTAAGAACTGTGGTTTTCTCAATAAGGTCCTGGCTAAGAGTAGTCGCTGGCGTTCACCACCAGATAAATTACACCCCCGTTCGCCAACTAAACTATCCAACTGTAATGGTAAATCCATTATCATTTTATCTAATTGAACTAATTTTAATACTTTCCATATTTCAGTTTCCTTAACATCAACTGTAGACCAAAGTAAGTTATCACGAATAGAACTGTTAAAGAGAAGAACATCTTGGGTGACATAACCAATTAAATTTTGATAGACTGGATAGATTTTAGCTAAAGGGATTCCATTTACTGCGATACTGCCTTGTTGTGGAGTTATCAATCCTAACAGTAAGTCGGCTAATGTGCTTTTTCCACTACCAGATACACCGACACAACCAATTAATTCACCATGATTTATTTCTAGAGTTATGTTTTTTAAAACATAATTAATTTGATCGGTATAGTGATAACTTACATTATGGCAACTAATTCTATTAATAATTTTAAGCTCCGAAGAGCTGTCTAATAAATCATGCGTAGCATTGGCTATTGCAAGCTTAGCTTCATTTTCAAAGCGAATGATATTATGAAATGCTGGGATACTAAGCGCTATGGAATGTAAAGCATTTTGTATCATTGATATACGTGGCCATAGTCGTGAAAAGATAACAACAACTAAAATTAGTTTAGCCATAGATAGGTGCAAATAATCAATAGCGATATAGAATATTCCACTGATGAAAACTGCCGCAATGATTTTATAGATTAAATCCTGAAAACTTTGGGTACGGATAAAATTTAAATATCCCTTCTCAACATCTCTACGAAGTGAGACCAAGCGTTGTGATTCATAGTTTTCTAAACCATATGTTTTAGTTATTTTTAAGCTGCTTAAATGTTCGCTGAGTGCAAAAAAAGATTTTTTACTATGCTCAGAAATTACTAATCCTGCTCGACGTGAACGTTTGACCAAAGAAGATAAAAATAAAAATACACTCAAACCGCCGATAGTGATAATGAGAGTTAGCAATGGTGCAATCATAAATGAAATACAGACATAAACTGTGAGCATAAAAAGCGCTGTAATTAACTGAAAAAAGAAGTAACAACCTAAGCTTACGCGCCCGATTTCATTATTCACGATATGATTTATATCTGAAGTTTTGCTCTTTAGCCAAAATGACCAGGGAACAAACGCTAACAAACGATATAGTTCGACGTTTAATTCAGTGTTGAATTTTTGTTGAAATAGAGAGCTAACAATAGTATAACTACGTTGTAATAGCGCAGTTAGACTTACGAAAAGAATAAAAATTATCAAAACTACTTTAAGTTCTAGATGCGTAATACCTAACGAATGTAGAAGACCTACCAGAGGATGAGATGATGAAGCTAATGGAAAAAGACCTGTTAGCGCGAGGAATGGCAAAATGGCTACGATGGTACCGCCCTCACAGATGCTAACTGCCAACGATAAGCTCAATAAAGAGCTAAATAATCGTCGGTTAAATTGATAAACGCGGCTTAAAAATTGTAACATAATAATTTTTCTTTGAATCAGGGCAGATTATTAAAACTTTCTGGAGATAATGTATTTTATAACCCATAGCGGATAAAGTAGATAATACGCAAATTCCCATCCAGTTGGAAAAGTTAATTTTTTGAAAGTTTTATCGATCTTGAATAAGTCATGCCGCACCACTTGCCAACGTTTGCGTGGTGGGGTGATTTGCAACAAATACCAACGATATTTATAAAACATACGATTAAAAAGTCCATGTCCACCAGTTAGCTCGTAGTCAGTTTTTACGAATTGAGCCAATAGGTTTGCCATTTTAGAGTTTTTATGAGTAATGTTATTTATTTCATGGTTAATGAGTTCATTCTCAAGATTGAAGAATGTTTTTAATAAGTAGAAACATTGAACTACCATGTGTTGACAGTTAAATCTTTCTGATAACTCCAATAATTTATGCAAGTCAGCCTTTTTTAGCTGAATTAGCAAATAAATATCTAATAACCACCGTAAACGATGCCAAGCGTGGATCGCACCATGAATAATTAATAACAACAGATGATATTCATTATCTAAAGTAATTATTGGTTTATTATTGATGATAATTGTCTTACGTGGAAGTTTTACTAGATCAGGAAAATCAACACCTAAAAAAGAAACCTTGAACATTAGTTCAACTTGAACTTTTTTATCTGAATTAAAAAATTCAAAATCATGGTTGCGCGTTAAATAATAGTCACGTTTGAAAGTATCTAGCGGGTAATCAGGGCGGGTTTGCTGGTAACCACATGATTGCATCAGAGACACTGCTTGTTCCCAGTTATGTGAATCAACCCAGAGGTCAATGTCTTTACACTGCCGTTGAGTTACTCCACCATACGCTTCAATAGCCAACGGAATACCTTTTACCACGGCATAAGTGAGACCAGCATCGGAAAAAACTCGACTAAGTCTGATGGTCTCTGCGCTAATCATTAATAAATTCATTCGCTGCTTTTGGCACATACTTGAGAATTGTTGTCGGATATGCTCAGGAACGAATTGATTGTCTTTGATTCGTAAGTAAACCTGTTCAATAATTCTGTGACGGATAACCAGTTTAATAAAGTATTTCCAGTTCAGCTCTTGGCTAATTGGTAGCTCACTTTTTTGTGAGACTATTGCAATTATCAACGCTAATTCTGGTGTATCAAAATTCATTTTATTTACAGTGCAGTTAAAGCTAAATAACGATATAGAAGTTTAGAGTTAAATGGTTGAAGTATCTAATCATACCTAGTCAGCCAAAATTTCAATTAGGCTTTTTGATTTAGCATCATTTAACCACACTAAAATATCAGGTCGACAATTTTCTGCTTCAACGGCATATTTTTCCTGAATTAGCGCAACCAATTCATCTAATGTTTTAGGTTGTTCAAGCCAGCGCCATAAATCTGATCCACTATCATTAAAATTATAATATTGACCATTTTCAATATGTAATAAAACTATGTTACCCTCAAAATCAGTTTCAGTAACATCGCGATCAACGCGCTGAATTAGTTGCTGTGCATTTATTGCTAACATGATTCTTCCTTTGTTGTGATTTAATTATGATTTTCAATTAATTGTACCAGAGTAGTTAAGCTTTCTACTTTTACTGGACGCATGATTTTAAATGTTTTTATTTGTTTTCCCAGTTCGCTACAGGATATAAAGTGTTGTTTAAATTTATTTAGTGCTTTTAACATCCCATAACGATAGGTATTTTTAATTAGTAGTTGTAGTTTTTCAACTCCAAGAATCTCAGAGAGTGTTACGCTAGATAAGTTATCAACTGGGTTTAACTCATAAAAACGACTAATTGGATAGCTTTCCATCGTGTGTTTAGTTACTGGAAGTTGGAACTTATCTGCTTTATTAATAACCTGTTCAAGGTTGCTAGAGTCATACGCCAATTTTTTTAATGCATCAGACCATAGTTTTAATTTGGCAGGCCCTGGGACTATTTCCATTTGACCATTTTCATTTGCTTTGACCACCACCACATCATCGGTTAGTAAATAGTAACCCTGTTTGACTAAAGCGGCAGCTAAGGTTGATTTGCCTGCACCACTATCTCCACTAATAATGACGGCATGATCATTAATTAATACCGCAGAGCCATGCAACACCAGATAGCCATGATACTGTAATAAATAAGCCATCACAGTACCTAGTAACCAAGTAGCAACTATTGAGTAGCTAATCTCAGGAGTAGCTAGCTCAATTATAATCTGGTTTTTCTGTGGGTTAACCCAATATTCTGCCACATCAGTAACTCGAAGATAAAAATGTTCCTCGGCACACACTACACTGGGTTCAGGTTTATTTGCAATCGCTTGCCATAGTAATTCAACCTTAAGTCCAAAGATGCTAATTTCCTGAGGAAACATCGAAGTACTCGGTGTCGCTAACATAGAATATAAGCCTTTATGATTGACTGATTGATGATATTATAAATTTCTTTCATTTGGCGGTGTAATCTATTAAACATAGTGATCAATAAAAATTTTCATTACTTTAAATTCATCTTTGCTATTTGCGCCACCAACAACCGTAAATTCTTCGACATTGACCCATGCATGAGCAGTTAATTTTTGTTTCTCATCCAAAGCAACTCCGATTAGCATCTCGTTAGCAATGGCAAATTTGCGCAATAAAAATTTAACCGTCAAGGCTTGAACCAAACATTTGCTTGGCCATGGTGTATAACGGCTGATCCGTGTGACTTTCCAACCAATTAATTTAGCATAGCCAAGCCGTGTTTGGTGGTTGGAGTTCGAGGTTTTTTGTAAGGTTAATGTTTTTTCTAGCTTTCTTGCATAGATGCGAAACGGAATTGTCCATATTACCACCTGAAAAAAGCCCAGTAATATAAAAATAACCACGGACAATAAAAGTCGCTTAATGATTTGCAAAACAGATAGTTTATTCATGTTTGTTGATTATTCCTCTGATTTAAAACATAGAATTATTTTGGTATACGAGATTAATCAGAAATAGAGTAAAATTCCCAATAACAAATAAATAAATTAGTTTAACTACGCAAGGTAACCGATATAGAGAATGGTGGATTTTATTTTGATATTTTACGCTAATTTTTTTATTTCATTAACCCTATGCCGGTCATTATCGTCGCATAATTTACAACTTAAGTTCGTGATTATAGTAGAAAAACAAACAATGAATACGAAATATTATTGCGAGTTATTTGAAAGAACTCTTGGTTCAAAGTTAGAATTATTTGGATTAAACACTACTATATTTATAGCAAAATATTCGTATTGATTGTAGTTAATTGGTTAATATTGGATCTGATTTGGCGAAATGCGAAATCTATAATGATATGCTGCTTGATGACAATATTTCTCTTACTATCTTCTTCATTTAAAAACGAATAATGCAAGTGAGGTTAATTATCTAGAGTTATTTGGAAGAGCAAAGATTGATGAGGTACTCGCCATAAGTGGATACACACAATTAATTGAGCCTAGTAGTTAATACTAAAACTCATTTAAGCAATGGTTTTCTTAAACAATATGTGCTCGTGTTATGTCTAAAAGCATGTTAAAATTGCCCTAATTTAACCAAATAGATGGTATCTTATGCCTAAATTTAGGGAGCTATATGAGTGATGATTTAACTGGCAAGCTACTTGAGTTTGCTAATTTTTTAGCAGATGAAGCAGCACAAATCAGTCGTAAATATTTCCGCCAAGCAATAACTATCACCAGTAAAGAAAATCAATCTCCGGTAACGATAGCTGATCGTGAGATAGAATTACGTTTGCGTGAGTTGATTAAACAATATTATCCGAGCCATGGGATTATTGGCGAAGAATTTGCCAATCACGATACACACGCCGAATTTTGCTGGGTCTTGGATCCGATTGATGGTACTGTGGCATTTTCGACGGGTAAACCAACCTTTACTACCTTGGTTGCTCTATTACGCGATGGTGTGCCTTTACTGAGCGTAATTGATCAAGCGATTAGCCGTGAACGTTTTAGCGCTGTAGCGCAAAATGAAACTTGGTTAGATGGTGTAAAATTACGTACCAGCAGACAAACCGAAGTAGCAAATGTGCGCTTGAATGCTACTACACCTCTGATGTTCACTACTGCATATGAGCGCAATGCATTTGAACGCGTGCGTTCTAAGGTGCGCTTGACTGCTTTTGGTGGTGATGCTTATGCTTTTGGTCTGCTGGCTGCCGGGCATATCGATGTTATTATGGAAGCGGAATTACAATATTATGATATCGCTGCCTTAATGCCTGTGATTGAAAGTGCTGGGGGTGTGATTAGTGATTGGCAAGGTAAACCTTTGAATCGTGAATTTAACGGTCAGGTTTTGGCATCAGCTAATACAGAATTACATAATAAAATTTTACAAATTATTAATAGTTGATTTTAGGAATATAAGATATGGAAAAAACTGCAATTACCCCTATTCGGAGTGAAAATTACCCAGAGTGGTATCAACAAGTGATTATTGCTGCTGATTTGGCTGAAAACTCTGCCGTTCGTGGTTGCATGGTGATTAAACCGTGGGGATATGCGATTTGGGAATTGATGCAAAAAGATTTGGACAAACGCTTCAAAAAGACTGGACATGTTAATGCTTATTTTCCATTGTTGATTCCGCTTAGTTATTTAGAAAAAGAAGCTACTCATGTAGATGGTTTTGCCAAGGAGTGCGCGGTAGTTACTCATCATCGTTTGATTGCGGATGGTAAAGGTGGACTTAAACCTGATGGTGAACTTGAAGAGCCATTTGTAATTCGTCCGACCAGCGAGACTATTATTGGTGAGAGTTTTGCTAAATGGGTTAAATCTTACCGAGATTTACCACTATTGATTAATCAATGGGCAAATGTAATGCGCTGGGAAATGCGGACACGTTTATTTTTGCGTACTTCAGAGTTTTTATGGCAAGAAGGTCATACGGCACATGCGAGTGAAGACGAAGCTATTCAGGAAACTAAACAGATGCTTGAAGTTTATGCTGCATTTGCTGAAGAAGTAATGGCAATGCCTGTAATTAAAGGTGAAAAGCCATGTTTTGAGCGTTTCCCGGGCGCAGTTAATACATATTGTATCGAATCAATGATGCAGGACTGCAAGGCGCTACAGGCAGGAACTTCACACTTTTTAGGGCAGAATTTTGCTAAAGCTTCAGGAATTGAATTCCAAAATAAAAATGGTAGCTTGGAACACGCATGGACTACTTCGTGGGGAATGTCAACTCGCATGATTGGTGGTTTAATTATGACGCATAGTGATGACAATGGTCTAGTATTACCACCACGAATTGCTCCGCAACAAGTTGTGATTCAGCCAATTTATCGCAATGACGAACAACGTGCGAGTGTACTGGCGTATTGTCAGCAATTAAAGCTTGATTTGGAAGCACAGCATTTTGCAGGTGATGAAATTCGAGTTATGATTGATGATCGTGATATTCAAGGTGGCGCTAAATCGTGGGAATGGATTAAAAAAGGTGTGCCATTAAGAGTTGAAGTTGGTCCACGTGATATTGAAAAAGATGCGGTTATGCTTTCTCGTCGTGATGATTTAGCTAATAAGCAATCAACGCCACGTGCAGAGCTGATTGCCAATGCGGTGACTCTTTTGACGCAAATGCAGGATAATTTATTTACTAAGGCTCAGTCATTCCGTGATTCACGGATTAGCGAAATTAGTTCTTTAACCGAGTTTAACGCATTTTTTGCTGCGGAACAAAATATCGATAGTGGTTTTGTCTTGGCATATGCAGTTGATGAGTTTGCGATTGAAGAATACATCAAACCACTTAAAGTTACTGCACGTTGTATGCCTTTGGCGGATAATGATACTCCGGGAGTGTGTATATTTACTGGTAAACCAGCTTCACGTAAAATGGTTTTTGCCAAAGCTTACTAATCGAGCTTGTAAACAGGAGAGGTTGCTATGAGCATAATCTCCAACTGATGACGTTGCTCTATTTGATGATGAATCTGTAAAAAAGGAACTCTGTATGAAAGCAAAGAAATTATTAGGCTTATTGGCTTTGGCAGTAATTGTGGCTTGTACTTCTGGCAATGCAAGCACTACCAATGCTAAAGCAAGTCCTACTATTTATGATTACGGTTATGAAAAATATACGATAAGTCCGTATTCAAATACAATGGCAGTCTTGTCATACAATACCGAGTCAGGAATCAGTCGCCTAAATTCTTCGCAGTACAAGGCTTCATTTTATAATTTATCAACACACTACTCACCGCAAACTAATATTTTGAGCTGTGGTGTGGCTTCCGCGGTAATCATGCTCAATACAGTTTATGCTACGCTGGGTAAGCAGCCACCACTTTCCAAGCTTGGTTCATTTTATAATGAACAAGAAAACTATATTGACGGTAATTTCACTTGGACTGAAGCCAATTTCTTTAATGATAAAGTCAGTGGTTATCTAGATCCAGAAATAATCTATGGACGTAAACAGGTAGATGGTAAATATGCAGTTGGTTTAACTTTGGATCAGCTTACTCAAGGGCTGAACTTGCAGGGGTTACAAGCGAATGCAGTTCATGTCAATAGCGCCAGTGATGCGGATATTGAAGCTTTTAGAACGTTATTAAAAGCAACTCTTGGCAAAACAGAGAGCTATATGGTGGTAAATTATAATCTTAATGTAATGTCAGAGCTTAATGGTGGACATTTTTCACCAATTGCCGCTTATGATCAAGCGAGTGACTCAGTTTTGATTTTAGATACTTGGAATGCATTCGCTCCGTGGGAATGGCTCAAAGTTTATGATTTATATAAGAGTATGAATACCAAGGATGGCGATACTTATCGCGGTTATGTTTTGGTTAATGCCAACAAGGCATCATAAAGTTTTTAATTTATTGTTAGATGAGCAATATAAATGGGTGATGTTACACATTGGCTTATTCGAGATCACGCGGTTTTAATTGTTATAATTTCATCGATGATATCAATGGTTTCCGGTGTTTTTTTAACCAGAATTAATGCGAAAAAAGATCAGGAAATGCATGATGTTTTCCTGAAGCAAGAGCTTTATATTAATTTTGTTGTTCACCAATTACAGGTGAATCTTATAGATAAGATTGGTGAAATCGAGCCAGATCCAGAGCTGGTTAAAAATTTGCGAGCTCTGCATGCTGAGCTACTAATAAAAGCTGATTTGAAATTGCTTAAAGAAATCACCAAAATCAAAAATTTGGCACAAACAACTACTGATATTGATGTTCTTTTACCGCATATCGTAAGAGTTATAAATCATTTTCGTAAAATGGTTAATAATAAACCATTGACTCTTGCAGAGTACAAGGATTTTATTCAGGCATCCTTTAATACTGAGTTGGGAGTAAGCAAAAGGTTAATTTAGTTTCTAGCTCTAATTATGCTTTATTTTAAAATAAATTACCGATAAAATTAGTGATTCAGATGCCTTTGTATGAGGGCTAATTTATAATATATTTTCTCTTGTCTTTCACTCACCCGCATAACATAACATCAAGCACATTTTATAAGCTTCCATATCTAAGTATAGCTTGGTATAATACCTACTTGTTTAAATAAAATTATTGCTTTTGCTGTTATTAAATTATAGCAAAAAAATTGTGCTTAATCTCAGAGTGTTAGGGAGCTTACGATGTTAGAACCAAGATTGCGGGTTGCATTACAAAAATCAGGAAAATTATCCGAAGGTAGTTTGGATTTACTTAATAAATGCAGTTTTAAATTACGCCCAGCCAAGAATCATTATTTGATTCAGTCCAAAGAAATGAATACCGATTTTCTAATGATTCGTGATGATGATATTCCTGGGTTTGTGGATAGTGATGCCAGCGATATCGGAATTGTTGGTGAAAACGGTTATTTTGAATACATTTTGGAAAATCCTGAGCACAATTTAACCGTGATTGCCAAGCTGGGTTTTGCGCAATGTCGTTTGAGTATCGCTGCTGCACATGATTCTGGCATCCAAAAGTTATCTGATCTGAATGGTAAAACCATTGCCACTTCATATCCTGAGACTTTGCGTGATTTTTTAGCCAAAAATCAGATCAAAGCGAAAATATTGGTAATGCATGGCTCAGTTGAGCTAGCGCCAAAAATTGCGATTGCTGACGCGATTTGTGATTTGGTGTCTACTGGTACGACGCTTAAAGAAAATGGCTTGGTGGAATTACATATTATTTTGGAAAGCGAAGCGGTGCTGATCGGGCGTAAAACGGCGACCCAAGATATTGCCGAGCGCACCAATGAGCTAGTTTTTCGTCTGCAAAGTGTAATTAATGCCAAAGATAGCAAATATATTATGCTGCATATTGATAAAGATAATATCGATAAACTTAAAGAAATGTTGCCGGGTTGTGAATCGCCAACGGTTCTGCATTTACATGGTACAGACAATAAAGTTGCAGTACACGTGGTGAGTAAAGAAGGTGTATTTTGGGATACGATTGCTAAACTCAAAAGTATTGGTGCCACTTCGATTTTGGTGTTGCCAATTGAAAAGATGATGGATTAGAGAGCTGTTAAATATGTATGCTTGTATAACAGAAAATCCTGTCATTTTTTCGCGTACCTAGTGAAATATATGATAAGCTAAAACAAATGTTTAAAATAGCTAAGCGTGACAACGCTGATTTATTATTGCCTTGGTTAGAAGAAACAGCATCTTTGGAAGAATGGCAAATACAGGAAGTTAGAGCTGGAATTGAAGAAGCTGATACTGGGGAATTTTCTGAAGCAACCGAGGTCGAGCGAGTTCTAACTAAATGGCTATAATGTATTTGCCTATTTAAACGAACACTCGGTAATGTATTTATTGAATTGAAATGGTGTTATTAAAATATTTCAAGAGGTCAATATGTCAAAATGGATAGATAACTATAATGCTCATCAATTTCATAATGTTTGGTCGGATTTCAAAAAACGAGTTGACAATATTGACATATCCGTCATTGTTGATCAGAACGTTTTATTTGAGATCGCAAGATTAAAGAAAGTAATTATTTTCATTGATAGTTATCTGTCATTAGTAGATCCAGAAATAAATCAGGTTAATATTTTAGATACTCCATTGCAGCATCTTAAACAAGCAGATGTACAATTAAATGCTTATATAGAAAATAATAATGATGGGCATTTAATAAATGTTAATACTTACATTGATAATTGTTTAATCGTTATAAAAAACATGCAAATACAGCTACCAAAAATATCTGCAAAATCTGTTACGTCAATGTTGACAACATATAATAAGATTATTACAAGTAATTTACATAGTATTAATCTATCTCAAGTAAAGCAAAATAGTGATGAAATAAAGGAGTTAACTAAATATTTAATAAGTGGTGAAAATAGTATAAAGGTGCAAATTGATGAACTACTCCAAAATGCTTCAGAGAAACATTTAAAGATTAATCAGTATTATAATGAAATGCTAATTGATAAAGATGGTATTCCATCAACTAAAACAGAGCTATTTGAAGCTAAAACAGAAATGCTTGTCGATATTAAAAATTTAAAAAGCAGTATGAGCGAAATTGCAGACAAAATTAGAGAGCTTGAAGACTTTTATGGAAAAATCTATGGAGTAGTAGAGAATACAGAAGAATCAAGTGAGAATATTGGATTAAAAAAAGAGTTCGATTTGTTATTCGGAAATGTTCAAAAATTTGAATCTTTACAAAAAAATAAGTATGATGCACTAATAGAACAAATAGAAAGCCTTCTCCCCGCTGCAACAAGTGTTGGTCTTGCAGAAGCTTATCATAATGAACGAAAAAAATTCATTACCCCTATAATAATATGGAATGGAGTTTTTATTGGCGCATTAATGCTGATGTCTGGTTTATCCTTTTTTAGCCTTAGGGCTGTACAATCAATAACAGATATTGGAGATATATTGATGCATTCATTACCTGTTTCACTACCACTAATTTGGTTGGCTATATTTGCAAGTAAAAGGCGTAGCGAAAGTAAAAGGCTGGAACAGGAATATGCCCACAAAGAAACTTTGGCAAGATCTTATAGCGGTTATAAACAACAAATTGAACAACTGTCTCAGACAGATAAAGATTTGTTAATAAAACTACTAGAGGCTGCAATTGACTCAATTTCTTATAATGCGAGTAAAACGCTTGATAAAAAACATGGTGATGAGCCTTTTATTCAAAGCTTACTATCTAGGGCAACTCCTAGTTTTAAGAGCAACAACGATAAATAGAAGAGCAAATAATTATGGCAAATTTAGAACCATTCGAAACTGTTATTTTTGAGAAATTATTTGATAGAGGCGGATATGTTCTTGACTTTAATGACACATCGTTTAGTAGATTTTTTGAATGTTATAAGATAAATATAGACGATCCGAAATATAAAAAATATGGTACATCTAAAATGAAGCGTCTCAGAGCGTTCTGGGATATAGAAAATGACAATGTGGCAGGTTCGGTTTTAGACGGATTATTGAAATATGCGGTAGAAGTTAGTGAAGTATGTGAAACTGATAAGCAAAAGGCTGAAAGAGTTGTCAGTAAATTATTAGGTAAAAAAACTGATAATAATTTTGGTGCTGATTTATTGTCAGAGGAATTTAAATTAAATCTGTCTTTGTTAAATATAGATACTCAATTTTACACAATTATCGAACAACGAGTTAATGAAATAAAAAATACATTAAAGCACGGAGCCGCATTATCTGTTATATTTTTATGTGGCAGTACGTTAGAAGGATTATTACAAGATAAGGCTTCAAAACATGCGAAAGAATTCAATTCTGCAAAAGCTGCACCTAAGAAAGATGGAAAAGTATTACCACTACATGAGTGGACATTAAACGCGTTGATTGATGTAGCATATGAAGTTAGTTTTATTGAACGAGATATAAAAGAATTTAGCCATGCATTGAAAGATTTTAGAAATTATATACATCCGAGACAGCAAGCATTGGGTGGGTTCAATCCAGATAAACACACTGCGGAAATAAGCTGGAAAGTTTTGCAGGCAACGATAGCAAGTTTAAGTGGGCAAAGGAGTAAGAATAATAAGTGAAAACCAAAGCACTTTTTGATGCCAAACGCCTAATTGCTCAGATCGTTACCGATGTGGTCAATCTGGAAGATATTAATTATACCGTCCCAGAAGTACAAACACTGCTGGATGGTATAACTGTTGGCGGACACAAATTACAAGATGAACTCATCACGCTTAATCAAATTAAAGCATGGCGGTATTTCTTTATCACTATTGAGGATGGTACTTTTTCGTTTAATAAAAATTATGTTTTACGCTTGCATAATTTAGTGGCTAATCAAGAGGCATTGATATGGGGCGAGTTTCGCACAGGACAAGTCAGCATCTCGGGAACTGATTATCTACCACCCAAAGCAGCTGAATTAAATCTATTATGGGATAATTTGGAGCAAGAGATAAATCAAAAATTATTGTGTAGTCAAATGATAACAATTGAAATATATCGCACTGCTGTATTGCTTTTTGCCAAAATGGCACGTATTCAATTTTTCTTTGATGGTAATAAGCGTACTGCACGCATGATGATGAGTGGTGTTTTATTATCGTGTGGATTACCAATGATAAATGTTCCTGCCAAACGAAAACTTGAATTTAATCAAATGATGATTGATTATTATAATACCGAGCAATTTGATCCATTACTTAACTTTATGCTGTCATGTATTCCAGATTATATAAAAGAAGAATATAATTTAAAGGTATAAGGGGCATGTATTCAAACATCGGACTAATTCTGCTAAGTTTTGATATGTCGAAGAATCGCGGGTTTTTCGACATGACAAAATAACGTGTCGAAAAAAAGCAATATTTCGACATGAGAAACCAAAGCTTGACTAAAATTTATTAATAACCATTTTATTTATAATGGTAAAGTAATGTACGCAAACGTATCAAGCTGAGATTTAAAACCAGCATGACGGCAGCAAGAGACATGCCGTGCAATTTAAAGATTAATTTTAAGGGAGTGGATAAAATGCGGGCAGTAACATGGAATAGATTAAACGCAAATGAACAAGAACAAGTATTAAGCCGTAGCAGTAGCAGTGATGATGCTGCTTTAACGACATTGGTAAAAGGTATTATCTCTGATGTCCGTGCTCGTGGTGATGCGGCATTATATGAGTATGCAGAGAAATTTGATGGAGTGACGCTCGATTCTTTAATCGTGAGTGAAGCCGAATACGCGGCAACCGAGAGCTTATCCGCAGCTGATAAACAGGCGATTTTGGATGCAATTGACAATATTCGCCATTATCATACGGTGAGTGCGCCGAAACCTTTTGAGTTTGAAAAAAACGGTGCGAAATTAGGCAAAATATTCCGCCCGATTGAAAAAGTTGGGTTATATATTCCTGGGGGAACTGCACCATTGGTATCGACGATGCTGATGCTGGCGATTCCGGCAGAAATTGCAGGTTGCCCAACCAAGGTTTTGGTAACGCCACCGAGCAAAGATGGTACGATTAATCCGGCGATTTTATTTGCAGCTAAAGCTTGTGGTATTGATGCGGTCTATAAAGTTGGTGGAGCGCAAGCGGTTGCGGCACTGGCATTTGGAACTGAATCAATTCCAAAAACTTACAAGATTTTTGGACCAGGTAACAAATACGTAACCGAAGCCAAGATTCAAGCAGCGCAACATCATCAAGGTGCAGCAATGGATATGCCAGCTGGGCCTTCGGAAGTATTGGTAATTGCGGATGAGAAAGCTAATCCGGTTTTTGTGGCAAGCGATTTATTGGCGCAAGCTGAGCATGATGTGGCAGCTCAAGTGATTTTAGTGACTACTTCAGTTGAGTTAGCGGAGAAAGTTCAACTTGAAGTGGCCCGCCAAACAGCGTATCTATCACGTAAAGAAATTATTGAGCAATCATTGGCAAAAAGCGCGACAATTATTGCCGCAGATATGACGGAAGCTTTTGCAATTTCTAATCAGTATGCACCGGAACATTTGATTTTGCAGATTGAAAATGCTGAAAGCTATTTACCGCAAGTAATTAATGCTGGGTCAGTATTTGTCGGTGCATGGACACCTGAGTCAGTAGGGGATTATGCTAGCGGAACTAATCATGTTTTACCAACTTATGGTTATGCGCAAATGTATAGCGGTTTGGATGTAATTGCATTTATGAAATCAATTTCTTTTCAAAACCTATCCGAAGCAGGGATTCGTTATTTAGGACCTACGGTTGAAACCTTGGCTGATCTCGAAGGCTTGGATGGACATAAAAATGCCGTGACAGTGCGCTTGGACTATTTGCGTGGTTAGCATTAGTTTTATCGTTAATAATAGTGCTTTGGGTAATGAAATCTTAATTTAATGAAATGGGAGTTTTACAATGAAAAATAAATTTTTGTGTATTGGTGTTTTGAGTTTATCACTTATGGCTTGTGCAAGTAATCAATCTGCTAACACAACAGCGAATCAACCGCCGCCAAGCAATCCTTCAGATGCAGTGAATATTAGTTCAAATGATGCAGACAATGCAAATATCAATAATAACAATGCAAATATCAATAATAACAATGCAAATGCTGATCAAGCAACTAATTCAGTTTATTTTGGTGTTGACCAGTATAATGTCGATAATCAATATGATTCAGTTATTGGCTATAACGCCAATTATCTGGCAAGCCATAATGGTGCTAGTGTGAAGGTCGCAGGTAATACCGATGATACTGGTTCGGTAGAATACAATCTTGCGCTAGGTCAACGCCGTGCCGATGCTGTGAAAAAAGCTCTGATTGCCAAAGGTGCAAATATGAATCATATTGAAGCCGTATCAAATGGTAAACTTATCGCTAAATTTTCTAATGCCAGCGATGATGGACGGGCAAAAAATCGCCGTACTGATATTATTTTTACCAAGCAACAACCAGCTGGTTATCACTTAGATGCCAATGGTTTGCCAGTAGTTAAATAACTGTTGAAGTAATGTAACTGACTTACTTCTAAAATATACAAATTAATTAACTATTTAGATTATAACAGTCTAAAGAAAGCTGTAATATGGCAGATAAATTTACATTGATTTTGGGTGATCGGCAATTATCGTCATGGTCATTAAGAGCTTGGCTAATGGCTAAATATATTGGTATTGACTTTGAGACTAAATTTATCAATTTGTCAGCACCATCAGCCAAAGAAGAAATATTACGTTACTCGCCATCAGGTAAAGTTCCTGCATTGATACACAATGATCTAGTTATTTGGGATTCTTTGGCGATTGCAGAATATTTCAATGAATTATTTCCTGCAAGTGGGTTATTTCCTCGTGATATTAATTCGCGAGCAATTGCCAGAAGCGTAATTAGTGAGATGCATTCAGGATTTCAAGCTATAAGATCTTCAATGCCATTTAGTCTAAATTCTGGTTTATCATTTATTGATTCAAATCAGTTACGCTTTGAAATAAAGAGAGTCGAAGAAATTTGGTTGGGCTTGCGTATTAAAGCAGCTAATCATGGTGAATATTTATTTGGTGAATTTGGTATTGCTGATGCAATGTTTGCGCCAGTTGTCCTGCGCTTTAAGGCTTATGATTATCACTCAAAAAATGAGATTGTGACAGAATATTGTAATACAATTTTAAATAATCAATTCGTAAAAGAATGGTCTACAAATAATTAGTCTATGACATGAGATAAAAGAAAGAGAGAATAAATGCAATGGTTAAATAAACAAGTTCGCCCAGAGATTCTTGCTCTGGCGCCTTATGTTTCGGCTCGTTCTGAATTAGCCGATGCCAGCGGTTTGATTCCGCTTGATGCTAATGAAAACCCGTGGGCTCCGTATCCACAAACTGCTGAGATGAGTCTGGTCAATCGCTATCCTGATCCTCAGCCAGTTAATCTATTGTCGCGCTTAGCAACATTTTACGGAGTAAAAACCGAGCAAATTTTTGTTGGTCGTGGGATGGATGAGGGGATTGAGTTACTGATTCGGGTATTTTGTACCGCTTATCAGGACAACATTGTTACCGCCAAACCAACTTTTTCATATTATAAAGTTGCTGCTGATATTCAAGGGATTGAAACTCGTGAACTGGCATTAGGTGCTGCACCAGATTTTAAATTGGATATCCAGCAATTACTAGCGCTATGTGATGCCAAAACTAAAATTATTTTTGTTTGTACGCCGAATAACCCAACTGGTAATTCACTAACACTAGCCGAAATTGAAACCATTCTAAAAGCTAAGCCAGAAATTGTACTAGCGGTGGATGAAGCCTACCTGGAATTTAGTAGCCTACCCTCGGCAATTACTTTGATGAGTAAATATGATAATCTGGTGGTAATGAAAACGATGTCCAAAGCCTTTGCCTTTGCTGGCGTGCGTATGGGTAGTTTACTTGCGCAGCAGCCGATTATTGAGTTAATTCGTAAAGTAATGGCACCATATCCGTTAGCTGAACCCTGTATTCGTGTTGCAATGCAAACGCTTTCGCCACATGGAATGTATCTGGCACAAAGCCGCATTGATACGTTAAAGAGTGAACGTGAACGAGTATTTGCTGCATTACAGCAAGTCGCAGGTATTATAGTTTACCCAAGCGATGCTAACTTCTTATTGGTACAAGTTGCTGATGCTGCGAAAACTTATAAGGAATTATTAGCCAAAGGAATTATCGTCCGTAATCGTCATAAAGACATTGCCAATACTTTACGAATTACAATTGCCTCTGCTCCAGAAAATGATTTATTATTGGCCGCTTTTGGTGTTGCTGGAGCTAATCCGCAACTACAGCGCACTGCTACGGTAATTCGTAATACCAATGAAACCAAGATTATTGTTGAAATTAATCTTGATAAGACTGCACCAGTTAAAATTCATACTGGTATCGGCTTTTTTGATCATATGCTTGAGCAATTGGGTAAACATGGTGGATTTAGTTTAAAACTAACTGCTGATGGTGATACCCATATTGATTATCATCACACAGTTGAAGATGTGGCAATTACGTTAGGGCAAGCTCTCAAGCAAGCTCTAGGTAATAAACGCGGTATCAATCGTTATGGCTTTACCGTACCGATGGATGAGTCATTGGCTTCTGCTAATATTGACCTGAGTGGACGTGGTGTATTGGTGTATGAAGCATCATTTGCCACGCCTTTGATCGGGGATTTTCCAGTAGAAATGGTTGAGCACTTTTTCTATAGCTTGGCTGATTCTATGGAAGCGGCGATTCATCTTAAAGTTAGCGGTGAAAATGCGCACCATCAGGTTGAGGGATTATTTAAGGCTTTTGCCAAAGCTCTCCAGCAAGCGATTGCAATTACCAGCGATGGATTACCGTCCACTAAAGGCGTACTATGAATAAAGAAGAACGTAAGATTGTAGGTCTAGCAGCCCTAGGTGGGATGCTAGAACTCTATGATTTCGCAATTTATGGCATGTTTGCGGTTTATTTTGCGCATCAGTTTTTCCCAAGTACCAATACCTATACTGCGATTTTAGAAACATATATGGTTTTCTCACTGGGGTTTATTTTACGTCCATTGGGTGGAATCATTTTTAGCCATATTGGTGATGAATATGGGCGCAAAAATGTCTTGGTGTATACGATTTTGATCATGGGAGTTTCTTCAGTTGGAATCGCACTTTTACCAACTTATGCAACGATAGGGCTTGCTGCACCATTACTATTATTAGCGTGTAGGTTACTCCAAGGTTTGGCAATCGGTGGAGAATTACCTACGACTTTTGTTTATATTAGTGAATCAATGCCGAATAAGCGAATTTTGGCCTTTGGCATTACCATGACAGGAGTGTTTAGCGGCTATTTATTTGCTGCGGCAATTAACTATATATTAACACGTTGCTTTGATACCAGCCAGTTAAATGATTTTGCTTGGCGCATTCCATTTGCTTTAGGTGGCTTAGTGTGTTTTATTAGTTACAAAATTCGTAAGACTCTGCGCGAAACCAAAGAGTTTCAGGAAATTATGAATAAGCCAAGGTTACCGCTGGTTTATTTGTTAAAAAACTATACCCCGCAAGTTGGTGCTGGTGCAATTTTTTCGGCAACCCAGCAGGTTTTTTCTATTTTGGCAATTATCTATATGCCAACGTACCTACACTCAATTTTACATATCAATCAAGATGCAATCAACAGCATGTTGCCGGTAGCACTGATTGTCTCAGTTGTGACGATTGGTGTTGCAGGGGTACTTTTCAGGCGTGCATTAAATTTATCACGCTTAATGATGGTTTCTTTAGTTGTTAACCTGTTGATTGTACCTTTTGCATACTATTTGATTGTTAATCAATATTCATTTAGTGGCTATATTTTATTGATGTTTGGACATGCCTTTATTGGTTTAATGATTCCTTTATATTTAACAACTCTCTTTCCGACCAACATTCGACTTAGTGGTGTTGCAATGAGTTACAATTTATCGGTTGCTACTTTTGGTGGTTTGGCGCCCGTATTGGTGACTACATTAATCAAGCAAACACAAGCTATTTATCTAACTCCTGTACTGTATATCTTGGCCTTTATTGTCGCAAGTATTATCTTGGTTGCAATTTTTTCTAGCAAAAATAGTCAAGTTTATGCAGATTAATTGTTGCGTTGCTCTATAATGATTGTATGTTTGTCACTCTTGTAAAAGTACTGACTTAGTAATAACAGTAATAGAGGATGTAAAAATGTTTAAACGATTGATGGTATTAATATGCTCTGCGATTGTTTTAAGTGCTTGTAATAGCAGCAACAACTCAGGTGGGACTACCACGAATGGTACATTGGAATTTAACCAAAATACCTATCAAGTTGCTAGCAATAGCTTGACGGAGGTGATTTTAAGTCTGAGTGGCTCAAATAGTACCTCTGGAGTTAGCGTAACGTTATCTTCATCAAACAACAATATTGCAGTTGTTACTCAAAGTCAGTGCGTTTTATCTGATGAATCTGGATTTCCTAACTCATGTGAAGTTAAAATTAAAGGTGTCTCGGCAGGCTCTACCACGATCACTGCATCTGCTGCAGGTGTAGCAGTCGCTAATGCAACTGTTTCTGTTGGTAGTGCAGTTGTACCTGGAACTTTGGCTTTTACACCTGTAAGTGAGCAAGCGACTGCTGGTAGTGATGCTCGTGTAGTCCTAAGTCTAAATGGTAGTTCAGGTGTTGAGAATTTGGAAGTTGGAGTTGTAAGCAATGACCCAACTGTAGCTAATCCATTACATAGTAGCTGTATCCTCTCAACCCTAGAGCGCACATGTACGGTTATTGTTGATGCTGAGAAAATTGGTAATGCGGTTATTACAGCATCTGCTGCAGGATATGCCTCTGCTACTAATGCGATAAATGTTACTAATGATGTGGTTACAGGAACTCTTAACTTCGACGGTAACAAGCAAATTCAGGTAAGTAATACTGGTACTGCCAAATTATCACTATCTGGTAGTTCAGGTACCGAAAATGTGTTAGTATCCTTTTCTACTCAAAATAGTGATGCGACGATATTGCCATCTACATGTACTTTGTCTAGCGCTAAACCATCTTGTAATATCACAATTACTGGGGCAAAAGCTGGATCAGATACTATTACGGCAACTGCCAGTGGCTATGCAAGTGCCAACATGGTTGCAAACATCGTGGCTGCACCAGTTAACGGTAATTTCTATTTTAGTAGCGCACAAGAATCAGTAGTTGCCAACTCAAGTGGCTCAGTTGATTTAATCTATAGCGGCGGTAGTGGTGTTGCTGATTTGCCTGTGACGGTAAGTTCTAATAATAGTAATATCATAATTTCGGCAAATGGTAGCAATGTTTGTCAAATGAGTAACACTCATGGTCTATCGGTTTGTCCAGTAAAAATTTCAGGAATTACACCGGGTCAAAGCATTATTAAAGCAAGTGCAGCTGGCTATCCTGATTCTTATACTACAGTTACAGTTCTACAATCTGGAGCAATAGTCTACGGAAAATTAAAGCTTCATCCAAGCAATAGTGATTTGATGGTTGGTAGTAGTGAACCAATGGTCTTGACTTTAGAGGGTAGTTCGAATGTTAATAATTTAGTGGTAAATTTATCCTCGGCTGCTAGCGGGATTGAGTCTTTAAGTCAATCTAGTTGTAGCTTGTCAACAGTGAGTAATAGTTGCTCATTTAATGTAACGGGTCAATCAAATGGTAGCACGGTTATCAGTGCCAGCAATAGTTTAGTAACTTCTGGGGCTGCAAAAGCAAGCGTTACCGTGACGGCTAAAGCAGCATCTTACTTCGTTTTTAGTCCAGATGAATTGATTTTGTCTAATCAAACTCAAACGGCTCAGACTTCGACTTTAACTTTGGTTAATCCTCCTGAAAGTGAAGTTTCGGTAGGCTTCACAGGCAATAGTGCATTTGGCTATAGCCCTGGAATTTGTTCATTTAGTAAAGCCAAGCCTACATGCGTTGTGAATGTCAACAATGCTGTGGTAGGTGGTCCAACTGGAACTTTTGCTCTTGTTACTACACAGAATAGTGATCCAAGTATTGCAAATGTTAAGCTTCCAATTATAATTGCACCAGCAATAGCTGTTTCACGCACCATAACTGTAATTAATATGTGTCCATTTACGGTTTATGCAGGTATATCAGGCGGTTCAGCCAATCTAACCAAAGGTCCAAAGCCAGGAACTTGTCCAACTGGTACCTATGATATGGAGAGCACTGATCCAGCAACTGGTTATGAGCTATGCTATTGGAAAAATCCAACGCCTACTAATGGTTACAAGCTTACTAACAATACTCAAACGCAATTTGTTATCCCAGTATCAACAGTTGATACTGTGGGTGCTATGTGGGGTGGTGGGGTTATGGCTCGTTTGAAATTGAACGAATCATGGGTGATTGGTCAGTGTAATGCTGGGCAAGAGAGTTTGGGGGATGTTTGCGCAGTTGGTGTAGGATTTAGCGTGCCAGAAACTGTTGCTGAAATAACTATGATCCCAAGTGGTGCAGACACTTTTGATTTGCAATTAATTAATGGTGTAACCGTGCCGATTTCTATGGCTCCAGATGGTGTAACTGCTGATTCTGGTAATCCATATATGAATGGTGTTGCAGGATCAACTTCGGTACAAACTGGTACTCAATATACGCTTAAAGCGTCGAGCTGGCAGTTTAATCCATCGTCAACTGGTCTTGTTGGTGCTACAACCTCTGCCACTTATTATAATTACGTATCTGGTACATCTGGTTCTACAGATCAATGTACAGCAGATGTGGGTGGATCTGGTGTTGGTTGCACCGGAAATGTCAATGGTCCAGTATGTGGTTATGCAGCAAATTCATTAGCAAATACGAACGGAAATCCGCCGACGTATGCTCGGGTGTGCGGATATCGTTTAGCGTATTTGACAGGTGCAGCGATTTATACCATGAATCCGTCAAGTAGTAATACTGCACCTTTTGATTTTAATTCGGTATTGTATACTGGCGCGCAATCGACAGGCTTACCGTATCCAAACTCAAATAGTAATCCAATGCATGATTTTTATCTGTGTAATGCTGGAGCGGCACAGAGTGGTTATCAAGCAACTACGGTTTATCCACAAGCCTGTGGTTGTGCCAACTGGGATACTATGGGTATAGCCACTCCAACTAAGCAATGTCAGGGAACTGGTGTTGCTAGTTATAATGCTGAATCTACAGGTATTGGTTTTAATTCAGCATGGTTAAATGAAGTACTGCCACGTGTACAATGGGCTAAGCAAGGTGTACCAACAGCGTACTCTTTCCCATATGATGATCCATCCTCGACGTTCAGTGGTTACCAGCCAGCTTCTTCGACTAATGCTGCTAATGCTGTTAATTACACTGTGACATTCTGTCCAGGTGGGAAAACTATTCCCAATTATGATCCGAATTTGCAGTAATGCAGTCATTTAAATCCTGCCTTTGTGGCAGGATTTTTTAATCTCTATGGTGATTGTGCTAAGCTAACAGGAAAGTCCTAAAAAACGCTATAATATCTCCCTGATTTAAATATTCAGTTCTGTTTGTATGATCTAATTATGTTGAAGGTTCTTATTAATGAAATTAGCAGTAATAACTGGTGGTGGAGCAAATTTCTATTCAATTGAAGTGGCGCTAAAAAGAATGCAGATTGAATATGAACTCACTACAGATAAAGAAGTGATTAGTGCTGCAGATGCTGCAATTTTACCAGGGGTTGGTTCCGCTGCATATGCAATGAGTGAATTGAGTAAGCATGATTTATGTGATACTTTGCGTAACTACAAGAAGCCATTGCTGGGAATTTGCTTAGGAATGCAACTACTCTACGAGTCTTCGGAGGAAGGTGGTGATGTTGCGTGTCTCGGGATTTTACCCGGTAAAATTCGTAAATTTAATGCAACAGAAAATTTGATTGTACCGCAAATGGGCTGGAATAATTTTAGCAAGCTTCAAGAGTCTCCATTACTCAATGGAATTGATTTAAGCAAAGATGTATATTTTGTACATAGCTATTATGCGCCGGTTAATCAAGTAACGGTTGCTGCTTGTGATTACGGGGTTAAATTTGCCGCAATGGCAGCACAAAATAATTTTTATGCGATGCAGTTTCATCCTGAAAAATCTGGTAGTGTTGGTGAGAAATTACTAGCTAATTTTATTGCAATTGTACAGCGACAAAAATCATAATGTCTGACAACCTGTTTATAAGTAATTACAATATAATTCAAGCACCGATGGCTGGTGGTATATTGAGTCCAGAACTTGTCGCAGGTGTCATTAATACTGGTATGATTGGCTCGGTTGCGAGCGGATATTTGAGCTTGATCGATTGTGAACAGTTTATACAGCGAGTAATAGCTCTAAGCTCAAACCGTTTTATCTTCAATCTCTTTATTGAAGAGCCGCGGCAAACTTCACTGCGTTACCAAAAACCAAGGACAATAATTAAGATAGAACAACAGCTCAATATCTATGAGCAAGATTGGTTTGAAGTACCGCCCACAATAGCTATACAGAGCTATTTGAGGTTAATTGACAAATATCAAATTCCAGCGATCAGCACAACTTTTGGCTTACTCCCACGGGATGTGGTTAAAGAGTTACAGTTCAATAGTGTTAAAGTTATTGCTTCGGTTACTTCGTTAGCAGAAGCCAAAGAGGCTTTGGATACTGGGGTTGATGGGTTAATAATTCAGGGTTGCACCGCGGGTGGACATCAAGCTAGCTTTTCTGATGATTATCAAAATTCACTAGATACGCTAGAGTTATTGCAGCAAGTACGTGCCTTAGAGAGTGAGGTAGTTTTAATTGCTACTGGTGGAATCGAAGTAAGTGATATTCGTACTTATTTGAATGGCTACGGCGCGGACTATGTTCAGCTTGGCAGTTTATTCATGCTAAGCGAATTAAGTACGCTAAATAGTTCCTTACGTGAATTTATTGCCAGTAAATCGCCATGTGATATTAGCATGTCCTCAGCAATTACTGGTAAATCAGTGCGTGGAATTAATAACCAGTTGATGCGTGAGCTTGATGTTGCTGAGTATCCTTTTCCGATACAGCACTACGCCAGCAGCTATTTACGAGCAAGAACCAAGGCAATAGGAAACTTTGAATATGCAGGAATTTGGTTGGGTGAACATCCGAGTTACCAAGCGCTTAGATTTGATGATTTAGTTAATGATATAAAAAAACAATTTAAATAAAATAGAGGAAATATTAATGGTAATTTATCCAGCAATTGATTTACGCGATGGTAAATGTGTGCGTTTATATAAAGGTGATTTTGCAACGACTAAAGTTTATAATGATAATCCAGCAGCAATGCTTGAAGAGTTTGCAGCAGCGGGTAGTGAATGGGTACATATGGTTGATTTAGATGGGGCTAAAGCGGGTAAATTCACGCAAGGTGATTTGATTGCTAAGTTAGTCAAAAACTCACCGTTAAAAATTGAGGTTGGTGGCGGGATTCGTTCTACTGAAGACTTAGAGCTTTTATTTACGGCTGGTGTGGCGCGAATTGTAGTTGGTAGTGTTTGTGTTTCTGAACCAGAGCTAGTTAATCAATGGATGACACGTTTTGGTGCGAATAAAATTGTTCTGGCATTGGATTGTAGTCTAGACAATCAAGGTGTACCTAAAGTTCGTACGCACGGCTGGCAACAAGAAAGTAGCTTAAGTGTTTATGACGTGTTAGATAATTATCCGAATGCACAATATGTTTTATGTACCGACGTTGGTGTGGATGGTACTTTGGCCGGACCTAGTATTGCTCTGTACAAGCAAATTCAATTGCGTTATCCTGATTTGAACTTAATTGCATCTGGTGGTGTTGGTAAGTTAGCCGATGTAGTTGAGTTGCGTCAACTAGATGTACATGGTGTGGTAATCGGTAAAGCATTATATGAAAATCAATTTGACCTATTTTCTGCGCTTGCGGCGGCTATTTAGAAAGAAGATTAATGGCGTTAACCATTGATAAGCATGAGCAGCACCTGTATCGTAAAGTTAGTTGGCGGATTGTTCCCATCCTGCTGACTGCTTATATTTTGGCTTACCTTGATCGGGTAAATATAGGTTTTGCTAAGCTTCAAATGCTTAATGATTTACATTTTAGCGAAACTATCTATGGTTTGGGTGCTGGAGTATTTTTTATCGGCTATTTCTTATTTGAGGTGCCAAGTAATTTGATTATGGCGCGGGTTGGTGCACGGCGCTGGATGGCACGGATTATGTTTAGCTGGGGAATAATATCCGGATGTATGATGTTTGTATCTACGCCAAGCATGTTTTATCTGTTGCGCTTTTTGCTTGGATTAGCTGAGGCTGGCTTCTTCCCAGGAATAATTTACTATCTCTCAATCTGGTATCCTGAGGCGCGACGTGGCAGAATTTATGCGTTATTTATGACAGGAGTTGCGATTTCTGGTGTGATCGGTGGGCCGTTGTCTGGGTGGATTTTGCATAGTTTGTCTGGAGTTCATAATTTAGCTGGCTGGCAATGGCTATTTATTATTGAAGCGATCCCTTCGATAGTGATGGGTGGTATACTTTTATTTACTCTTGATGATAGTATTTATGCGGCTCGTTGGTTGAGTCCGAATGAAAAACAACGCTTATTGACTAATCTGCAAACTGATAAACGAAACAAAGTAACACTTAAATTAAAACAAGTCTTTACCAGCCCAGTAATCTGGAAATTAAGTTGTATTTATTTTTGTTTTAGTATTGGTCTTTATGGAATTGGCTTTTGGCTGCCAACAATAATAAAAAATGCAGGAGTGAACGATAATTTAACTATTGGAATTTTAAGCTCTATTCCTTATGCGACCGCGGTAGTTGCGATGTTGCTTCTAGGGCGAAGCTCTGACAAACATAATGAACGGCGTTGGCACCTAGCACTTGCCGCTTTGGCTGGTAGTTGTTGTTTATGGTGGAGCGTTGCAGCCAGTGATAATTTAGCGGTGGCAATAATTTTACTCAGTTTGGCGACTGGCGCAATTTTGAGTATAATTCCATTGTTTTGGAGTTTACCAACTACTGCTTTAAGTGGTGTTACTATGGCTGCAGCAATTGCTTGGATTAATTCACTTGGTAATTTATCTGGTTTTGTTGGACCATATTTGATCGGTTTTCTGAAAGATTTTACTGGTAATATGGAAGATGGAATTTATTTTATATGTCTGTCTTTAGTTGTTGGTGCATTTTTAACATTATCATTTAAGCCAAAAGTGAAAAATTAGTCAATTAATTCCAAAAGGTAATGCTATGCGGAACTTGTTAATCTTCTTACTTATTATGCTAGCTAGATTCTCTGCTGCTGCAGTGATTATTAATTATGGACATGAGAGCCTATTCCTTGGCGATGATAATGTTAGTTGTGGGCGCTACACCTTAGTGAATGGTTCACCGATTAACGATGTATTGAATTATTGTACGGTGGTTAGGCGAGCGCTAAATTCTGATGGAGAAACTCTACTACGGGTTAAGACTGAAGAAGCGGGAATTGTTAACTGTTATTTTTTAAACAACAAATTAGATCAATGTTATATTGATGATTAAAAAGGAATGTCTATGTCAGTATTATTTACACCTCTAAAAGCTGGAGCTCTTGAACTGAATAACCGCATTATCATGGCGCCATTAACGCGTTGTCATGCAAGTGAAGGTAGAGTTCCCAATGATTTGATGGTTGAGTACTATACTCAGCGTGCAAGTGCTGGCTTAATCATCAGTGAAGCTACGTCGGTATGTCCTATGGGAGTTGGCTATCCAGATACTCCTGGAATATGGTCGGATGAGCAAATCGCGGGATGGAAAAAAATTACAACTGCGGTTCATAATTCTGGTGGTAAGATGGTACTACAGCTCTGGCATGTTGGACGTCTGTCTGACTCAAGTTTTTTAAATGGTGCACAACCAGTATCAGCCAGTGCAATTGCTGCTGATGGGCACCCAAGCCACGTTCGTCCGATTAAACCATATGAGGTTCCTCGTGCCTTAACGATTGCAGAAATTAAGCAAGTGGTTGCGGATTACAAACAAGGTGCACTTAATGCTAAATTAGCGGGTTTTGATGGTGTTGAAATTCACGGTGCAAACGGTTATCTGTTGGATCAATTCCTGCAAGATAATTGTAATCAACGCGATGATGAATATGGTGGTGATATTGTTAACCGCGCCCGTTTAATGCTTGAAGTTACAGATGCGGTGTGTGAAATTTGGGGGGCTGACCGAGTTGGTATGCATTTGGCTCCTCGTTGCGATGCGCAATCCATGGGTGACTCCACGCCACTGGAGACTTTTAGCTATGTAGCACGTGAACTTGGAAAGCGTAAGCTTGCATTTGTTTGTGCGCGAGCAGTTTTGGGTGAGGATAATCTTCATGTGAAGCTTAAACAGGCATTTGGTGGTATCTATATCATTAATCAACAACTCAGTAAGGAAACTGCCGAAGCTGAGATTAATGCGGGGCATGCTGATGCTGCGGCATGGGGTCAAGCCTATATAGCTAATCCTGATTTGGTGCAACGGTTTATACTTAATGCTACACTAAATCAGCCAAAACCTGAGTTATTTTATGGTTCTGGCGCTGAAGGATATACTGATTATCCTGCTTTAAATGGTTAAACAGCGTTAGGTTTTTCAATGATTTAATATGCTGATTTGTAATGGTTTATAGCTGTGGTAACATTTTTATTTAATTTTAAATAATTTGCCTATTTTGTCTCATAAATGACTTATTTATATGATGCTATTAGGATTGACTTGAGTGCATTAAAAGAGTAAAATGGCGTTATAACGAATTAAAATGGCAGTTGAATACTGTGTAGGGCAACACGTGCTGCTTATTATAGGTAGTAAGTTTTTAATTAAATGAAGGGAATTATTTATGCGTAAATTAATTTTGTCTCTCTTAGTGCTTCCATGCGTTTCATATGCTGGTTCATTAGATATGAATAATTTGTATTGTGGTGATTTGAAAATTGATTCTGCTACTACTTTAAAACAAGTAGAAGACAAATGTCAGATTAAAAAAGAATATGATAAAACTTATAATTATGAATTAGGAATGTACGAAGTAAAATTCATAAATACTGCAACCAATGATAAAGTACGTTGTGATTTTCCTCGTGACGAACCAACCGCTCCAGTTAATGGTTGTCGTTAATAATTAATTAAATTGGATTGATATTTTAATCATAATTTTATTTGTGCTTAGGAAGGTTTATTATGCGTAAGTTATTATTTAGTTTGTCACTATTACCTGTGGTTGCTTTTGCCAGTGATTTGGACATGAGCAATTTAAAATGTAGAAATTTGCAAATTTATGCTTCGACTACATTGCAAGAGGTTCAAGATAATTGTCTAGTTTATAGACAGTTTGAACACCAAAAACATTTTGATAAATTTTCTGGAATGTATGAAGTTCAATTCTATAGTACATCCCCACAAGATTACCTAGTTCGTTGCGATTTTGCGACGAAAGATCCTAAATCTCTAGTTGTTGGTTGTCGTTAAGAGACTCAGCAGCTTGCTAGTTTAGATTTATAAGACCGTCAGTTTTTCTGGCGGTCTTATGTTATTGGTATCTTATAGTTTTACAACGCAGGTGTGATTTGAAAAGAATAAAAATTAATTTAATTGGAACAATATGTAGCGTCTTCGCTATCGTCGCTTGTAATTCTGGGAATAATTCTACGGCAAATAATGAGTATGTGCCACCTACCTCTACAAGCATTCAATTTACTGTTATGGGAACTCAGGAAGTTAATGCTTCGATTGACGGAAGCAGAGCTGTTGATGTGTTAGTTAGTTCACATAATAATTTAAGTAATTTTAAGTTTGATAATTTGTCGGAGCTTCTTGCCGCAAATCCTAGTTGGATGCAGACTGGTGAGTTTAATTGTCCTACGTTGAGCGTAGATCAATCATGCATACTAAGCTTAACTTATTCGCCTAGAGCGCTTAGTCATAGTGGCAAGTTAGCAATCAAATACTCTTATGTGGTTGATTCATCAGACGCTTTATCTACTACGGGTAAAACGTCAACATCATCAGCTTCCCAATCTGGTAGTTTAAATTTGGATTATACTGCAACCAGTACTAATAATGTAAATGCAACGATAGTCCCAGCACCACCTATTCAAGAGTTAATTGGACTTAATCAAAGCGTTGTAATTACTTTTAGCTCAGATAATATTAAAAATGCAACTAATCTACAGATTACATCTGGGCTTAGCAATCTACCTGTCACCAACGCAGGTTGGAGTGGGCCGAGTCAATTTAGTTGCGCAAGTCTTCAGCGGGGCTGTGTTTTAACTTTAAGTTATGCGCCGACATTAGTTTCGCAAAGTGGTACGGTAAATCTAAGTTATAGTTACACTAATTCTGATGGTAGCATAAGTAACGCAACTATTGTGATTCCTTATCAGGGATTAAATTGGGGTAGCAGCTATTCTAATAGCAATATTCAATATATGACGGCAAGTACCGTCGAAGTACAAAATACGAATATGTCAGGAATTTATCCCGCAGTTGATTCTAATTTATCAATTTATCTCGGTGTAAATTCTGCCTTGGGATATTTGGGGCCAATTAGCCAGCTAGGGCCGTTGGGGCCTCTTGGTCCATTGGGAACAAATCTCTGGAATCCTTCGGCATGGATTTCTGGTGCTTATTCGTGGAATAGCTATTTTTCAATGATTAATGGACCATTGTCGGATAGTGGACCTCTTGGCCAAAATGGACCTTATACTGATGCAAGTTATTATAATGGAACAATATTCAACACGAATCAGTTCGCTGCTAATACACGTAATTTTGGCTTATGGTCGATACTTGGTGCAACTGGACCTCTTGGTGCTGTAGGTGCGCTTGGACCACTAGGTACGATTGGTTCAACAGGTTTGCTTAGAAATGGAGTAACTGGACAATTTACTAATACTTCTGGTAATGTGGTACGAACATTAAGTGTTCCATATAATAGCAATACGAGCCGATTATTTGATGTTTATGAAAATTATGCTCAGAATTTTGCTTCACAAATGCCTGATAATGATACTTCGTTTATGGTTGAGGGTAATCTTGGCTATAATGCAAGTAATAGTTATACTATTAATAGTAGTCAAGACCAAATTGTCACAGTTTTGGCTGTTCCTGATACTACTATCATGTCAGATATAATTTATGTTGGCGTTTATACCACTAGTGGTAAATTAATTGCGTTATCAAATTCGAATAGCTATATTAATTATGTCGAATTTACCGCACCTAAAGGTAGCTATGTTGTTAAAATAACGAAATCTGCACTTAGCCTTTCATCCGTATATCGTTTGTATGTGACTGGTTCATACACGTATTTAAACCAATACTATATTCATGGTGGGTATATTAAAACTGCAAAATTATAAAGGCAGATTTTTTACTGATTGAGAAAGTGATAATTTAACGATGTTGAAAAAAAGAATTATTCCCTGCCTGGATGTTCGTGATGGGCAGGTTGTTAAAGGTGTTCAATTTCGCAACCACGAAGTGGTTGGTGATATTCTGGAGTTGGCTAAGCGGTACTCTGACGCGGGTGCCGATGAATTAGTATTCTACGCTATAACTGCTAGTAGTAATGCGGCAAATAATGATCGGCAATGGGTCAAAGAAGTCGCCAAGCAAATCAATATTCCTTTTTGCGTTGCTGGCGGGATTCGTTCCTTGGCGATGGCGGAAGAAGTATTGGCAAACGGTGCGGATAAGATTTCGATTAATTCACCTGCCCTTGAAAATCCAGATTTAATTGAAGAATTAGCTAAACGCTTCGGCAGTCAATGTGTGGTAATTGGGATTGATAGCTGGAATCAGGATGGTGAATATCAGGTACTTCAATATACTGGCGATGAGAATAAGACCATTAAATCGCGTCGCAATACATTAGAATGGGCTCGTGAAGTCATGAACCGTGGAGCGGGTGAGATTGTACTTAATTGCATGAATCAGGATGGCGTACGCAAAGGCTATGATTTGGAACAAACCCGACTTTTGGCAGAAACAGTGACAATTCCGGTAGTTGCATCTGGTGGAGCGGGTGAAATGAGTCATTTTGTAGATTTATTTCAGCAGACACGGGCAACTGGTGGTTTAGCAGCTTCGGTTTTTCATAAAGGAATTATGACGATCGCTGATTTGAAAGATTATCTGGCTGGTAATGGTGTAGCGGTTAGAAAGTAATATTAGTAGTTGATAATTTTTTTATTTGTTGAACAGTAATCAATGGAAGCATGTAAAGTTCTTTGATATGTATTGAGCTGCCTGAGTAATATTTCTGTAATACAGAAATGTTATTAAATTTGTATGTTAAAATACTGATTAAAGATGCCCATACAGCCTCTACTAGGAACTCATAAGATCTCTTAGCTATGCGCAACAGGTGGGTTTTTTATAGGTATAATATGTTAGAACATAAAAATATAAACGTTGATGATAGCATAGAGCTGGAGTGTGGTGAAGACTCTCTGACACCTGGACACCAAGTTGGTGATGACACTGTTTATCCAACTAAGGTTGTTTTTGCGCGTGAGATGTTTTCAGTTTATGAAGTTAAACGTAGACATAATGAACGTAAAACACTTGAATTGGCACCTTCATATCAAAGAGAAGGTAATATTTGGGATACTAAACGTAAATCAGAGTTAATTGAATCAATCTTGATGGGTATGCCATTACCTGTTTTCTATTTTTTCTCAGATGTGAATGGTGTTTGGCAGGTTGTTGATGGTCGGCAAAGACTTACAACCTTATTTGATTTTTTAGAGAATAAATTTGCATTATCCAAAGAGTTGAATATTCTGAAAGAGATTTGCGGAAAGAAATTTGAAGAACTACCACCTTTTCAACAAGGTATAATTGAAGATTACTCACTGCATATAAACTTAATAAAACCGCCAACTCCAGACCGTGTCAAATTTGATATTTTTGACCGAGTTAATCGTGGCGGGATATCACTAAACAATCAAGAAATGCGGAATGCAATTTACCAAGGCAAAGCTACTGAGTTATTAAATGAATTAGCAAAGAATCAAGATTTTCTAACTGTAACTGAGAAATCAGTATCAGATAAAAGAATGAAAGATAAATATATTATTTTGCGCTTTATCGCTTTTTATTTATTAAAATCTGAGAATTATAAAAACATATTGTTGGATGAGAGAAATAATCCAATTGAGTATCGTAGTGATATTGATGATCTACTCGGTAAAATTATGCAATTTATTAATCGTGCAGATGAGTCATTGGTTAGTGAAATTAAAGAAGTGTTTAATCAAACTATGCATAATGTCTTGCATGTTTTTGGCGCTGGATGCTTTCGAGTCTCAAATTATATTGATAATAATGGTAAAAACTTACCTGTAAATATGGCTTGGTTTGAGTCTCTTGCCTATTTGTGCTCTGATGATAGAGTATTATCTAATAAGGTGCGGGCTAAAAATATGGTGCAGCAGCTATTTAAGAGCAATGATTTCCTTAATATTATTCGAGCTCAAGCAGTTGATAGTACTTTAAATGTTACAAGTAGGTTTAATTCAATGGACGAAATTATGTGGAAAATTTATAATGATTAAAAATGTACATATCAGAGGATTTAAGTGCTTTGATGATGAAGTTATTGATTTTAGTAACTTAACCGTTATAACTGGACCAAATTCTAGTGGTAAATCATCCCTATTGCAAGCGATATTGATAAACTTAAACCACACAAATTTATCAGATCCAGAAGTAAAGATGTATCTAGATTCATTAGGTGAGTTTGTTGACCTGAAGAATAAAAAGCTTAATCCTCAAAAATTTTCAATCGATATAAATCTAAAAAGTGGTATAAGTCTGAGTTACGAACGACGTTTTGATCGCTTTGTTTTTAATAATTTTATGGGGTTAGCAGCACAAAATTATCAAAATAATATCTTTTCGTGGTACTTATCTGCAAATAGAAAAGCTATTGAAGAAAATAATTCTGGTCAAAATTCTTTTGATGGTGCATATTGTGGAATATACGCCCAATATATAGCTAATTATTACTATTTTCATAAAGAAAATGAAGTTGCGCTTGAACTACGTAATATTAATGCGACGGCTAATACAATAGAGGCTCAGACAAATTATTGGCTATCTTATATCTGTGGTACTGAATTATCGTTGAATATTGATAAAGTAACAAGTACTTTATATAGAGCGTACTATAAGATAGAGAATCAAGAATATAAACCGCAGAACCTTGGCGCAGGGGTTAGCTATCTTGTTGCTATATTAGCCAAGGCATTAATGATTAGAGAAGATGTTCAAGAAGTATTTATCATCGAAAATCCTGAAATACATTTACATCCTAAATCACAAGCACGATTAGCCGAGTTTTTTGCTTTTGTGGCGCGTACTGGGCGACAAATTATAATCGAAACTCATTCCGAACATTTGATTAGTAAACTACGTTATTGTGTTTACAACAAGCAAATTGAATCATCACAAGTAGTTATTCAATATCGCCAACCAGATAAATTTGAGAAAATAGAAATATTGCCAAACGGTAGGCTACTCAATGAAATAGGTGAACATTCTTTTCCTCACGGATTTTTTGATGCTACTTTAGACGATATTTTTGAGATAAACTCAAATGTCTAATGTAGTTTTATCTGATGAATTACTTAAACTTTACTTTGGTTTTACACGCAGTGGTAAAGTTACAAAAAATGAATCTGGTAATAATATCACAAAGTTAACTAAACTGTTAGCATGCATCAAAGAATTTTATACTAATAAGAATCAGCTCGAAAGTTGTGGTATAACTGATGAGATAATGATGGCTGTTGAGTCTATGCCATTATTTAACTTAGACAATACTACTACAAATTTACAAGATTTAGTCCAAAAAAGTAAGCTTAAGTTATTGTTGGTTGATAAACCTTCTTCTCTAAGTGTAATAGAATATAATATATTTGTCCGAACGCACAAGTACGGGTTTCATTATTCAATGACGTTTAAATCTGGCGATGATAAGTTATTTGCAGTAAATCATATTAAACAATTAATTGAAAGTGCTGCAAAAGTTGAAATAGTTGACCCATATTTTGATAATAATCAATTTAATGTGAATTTAACATTATTAGAACAGATTATTAAAAATAAAACAAATCGATTAGAAATAATTTGTGATGCTTCTAATAATTCAGTTAATTTAAATTCAAGACTTGCTAGTGCTGGATATACAGATTCTAGATGCCCGCAAATACAACCAAACACTCATGACCGATATATAAAAGCTAACGGTGTGAAAATTCATCTAAGTTCTGGTTTTTACGCCCTTACCCAAAAAAATAAAGAACTCACTTATATGGTTGAAATTTTGTAGTGTATAAAATATTTCAAAATTGATTAATATACGAGTACTTTGTTTGATTTTGCCCGAATGAGTCGCAGAGTTTACAGTATTATGAGAATTACAATTTAAATGCAAAGGTAACAATATGATACAAAATATTAACACAATTGATTTTAACAAAAGCTCGGATGGATTAATCCCGGTAGTGGTGCAAGATCATGCAACGCTGCAGGTTTTGATGCTGGGTTATATGAACCAAGAAGCATTGCAAGAGACTATCAACACCAAAAAAGTAACCTTCTTCAGCCGTAGCAAGCAAAGACTGTGGGTCAAAGGTGAAACCAGCGAAAATTATCTGCTATTAAAAGATATTTTCATTGATTGTGATCAAGATACGATTTTGGTAATGGCAAAACCGTGTGGACCAACTTGTCATACTGGTAGCATATCTTGCTTTAGTGAGCAAAGAATGCCAGGTTTAAGCCATATCGGAATGGTGGATGAGGTTATTCAAGAACGGATTGCCAACCCAACTGAAAGCAGTTACACGCACAAGCTAATCAGTCGTGGATTAAATAAAGTTGCCCAAAAAGTTGGCGAAGAAGCTGTTGAGGTTGTAATTGCGGCATTGGCTGAAACGCGTGAAGATTATCTTGGTGAAATGACCGATTTAATCTATCATTCACTGGTGTTATTGCATGCTCAAGGTATGAATCTGGATGATATTGCCGAAGTGATTGCAGAGCGCCATCGTGATAAAACCGTAAGCCCGTAATTAAATTTATTCATCATCCTTGAATCTTGGACTCTGTCGAAGTTATCAATCCTTCGCGTCCAAGAATCAATACTACGAGTATATATCGTTATTTATCACCTGAAAAAATACCCAGCAGATCATAATTTAAAACAATCAAGCAGGGGCGCCATAATGATTGTGGCATGTGTTTATACATTCCTGCTTTGATTGCTGATTCAGTGAGTAGGCGGGTATTAGCTCCTGCTATTTTAAACTTGGGGCAGAGTTGGTTAGAGACCACTGCTGCAATAGTTCCCCGCGAAATATTGAGAATTTGTGCGATTTGATCTTGAGTCGCACCATTACTTAGTAGAAACAAAATTTCTAGCTCGCGATTGGTAAAGTTATTGAATTCGTCTGGTTTTAGCACATCATTAGGTGGTGAGAGATGCCCTTGAAACCTTAGCACATAGCTTTGAATTGAGAAAGACTGGATGGCTATAACTTCGCCATCTGGGCTAATAATTGGGGTATATGTCGTGATATAGGTCAGGAATTGATTGTTGTACGGTAGCATATCAATAAACTGGACAATTTTGCAAGTGCTAAACACTACTTCCTGCAAAGTCACAAGTTTTTTTGCATATAAATCAATCTCATCCTTAAGCGTCGTTGAATATGACTCTTTAAATATATTTGCTAATTTGTCTTTGTCTTCAAATTCTTTAAAACACACTCCAGCAAGCTCTTCCCAATTATCTAATCCCACTGATTGAGCGGATTTATTGGTGCATATTTCTATCTGATGTTGCCGATTAATAATTAAAGAATAAATATCTTTATCCAACAGCAATTTGAATTCTGGGATCACTTTATTCTTAAGGTAGTCATCTTTAATATTAGCGGCGAGCGGTGAGTTTTGCATAGTTTCTTCAAATAAGTATTTTGGTAGTCACCATTATATGTGATTTTGAGTTGCTTGAGGTTACAAATTTGTACTGATTGTTGATGGGTGTGGTGAATGAGATTATTAGTAAATTTATATTTAGCATGATATCTTCGTATTTAATGACAAATACGATGATTTTTTCATGAGTAGATAGCTTATTTATCTCTTTATAACAAAATATTACGGATTATTAGAGTTGGAAATATTTGTATTGTCAATGCGGTTGCGATACAAAGTGTTGCACTTAACCACCGTTTGGCAAATTACCAAGAACACGTAACCCATATAATTACTAGAAATATCCCTGCTGTAATAAGTAGTAACATGAAACTCTCTAATCGCGAAGATCAGGTTTTATTCTTGCTTATTTGTGGGATAATCCAAGAGCAAATTACTCAAATTTTGAATGTTAAAAGGGCTAAAGTAGTGGCGATTATTCGAAATTAAATTAGCGCTTGGGATTTCTGCATCTAATACTAAATTGATTATCAAGGCTATTTTGGCTTTAGAGTTTCCTCAGCATATTCTTCCATCACTTTGGGCTCCAGCGGTTATAACGCTTGATGAGGCATTAACTTAAGTAGTTTAATCGTTATGACTAATTCAAACTAAGCAAAGTAAATACTACCTCATCAAAAGTGATGATTGTGAATATATTAGATTAATTTTAAAATAGCGTTAGCCAGTTCGGTATCTCTTTATAGGAAATTAATCATGAGACAACGGAAGTTAATTAGTTTAGTTGCAGCGGCAGCTTTTGGTTTAAGCGCTTGTGGTAGTGGGTCTTCAGGTGCAGTACAATCTGGAGGAACAACTCCAGCGAAAACTGTTTCTAGTAGTAATAAGCTTTTAGCTAGTAGTAGCCTTCAAGGTATGGCAAAGTCTGGTTCAACAAGTAGTAGCTTTATAAATTGGATATTAGAAAGTAACTCTGGGACTTTTTCACAAATGTTTATTGGTTTTCCTGGAACGTGGGCAGCAGGTGTTCTGCAAAACTTAATTTTTGGGGTTCAAGAAGATGTTTCGATTAAATATATGAAAGAAATTAGTGAAAAACTTGACCAAATACTGACTAAACTTGAAACATCGATGAATATTTCAGCAATTACTCTTGATACCATTAGTGAGTTTTATAAAGCATATACAGGCAATACATTAACTGATTCTTTTACCTTGGTTCAAACCTCGATTAATGATGTACAAGCTAAATATTCAGAATTTACTACTGCTAATGTCTTTGGTAGTGATAGCAGCTCAGTTACGGATTTAAGTTCACTTTATACTTATGCCGGACAACATTGTAATGATGTAGCAATTATTGATGCTATTGACGTTACCTCTTCAACTACCGGAACCGATTCTCAATATGATGTAGATACTATGTTTACTACTTTTACTACGACATACTCGGCAGAGTCAACAACATTGGGCGAGGCTTCAGCATACAAAAAAGTTGCAACCGCCAAAACTAATTATAAAAATGCGATGGTGTCAACGTTCCCTAAATCAATGGACTTTATGTCATATATTAACCGCTATAACTATACTGTAAAATATTATGCAACACATTTAGTAGGCTCATATCAAGAACTGTATAATATGCAGTTAGCTCAATTAGCCTATCATTATGCGTGTAATGCGTCGATTGAATTTTCTAATTTGGGTAATCTTTCTGGAAGTGGTGAATCTGGGTTTGAACAGTCGGTTACAACACTAGATACTGCGTATGCTTCAAAATTTACTAACTTAAATAATAATGTAAATACCTATTTCTCAAGTATTAGTAATACTGAAATATATACAATGATAAATACGCAAATGTTTTCTTCTAGCACACCTTTGCTAAATTCGACAACGTTCAATAGCAACGCCGCAGACGCTGGAGTGTGTACTATAAGCAAACTAAAATTTAACCAGACAAACACCAATAGTGGTAGTTCAAATGGTATTATTGATCTAAATGCAATTTGTGTGAAGTCAAAAACTGGCAATGAGTCCGCGACGAAGTATGAATCAACAACTATTTACCTTGATGTTCCCTATCATTCTGCTGATGGAAAAACAATTGATCGTTATGGTATTTCAAATGTTAAGTATGAAAGTGTTAATAATGACTTTACAAACGATATTAATACTGGTTGGGTTAGCTCTGATGATATCAAAAATATTGCCTTTGTGAATCAAGAGTCATATGCTTATGGGTTTTATTGGGCAAATAAGGAGACTATGAATATTATAGCGCCATCGTTTTATGAAGAGGGTGATGGTACAAAACTTGATAATGACTTTGATAAACAGTTTCAAGGTTTTGAGGTATCCTCTACAACTAATGAGTTGAAATTCTATACTGATGTATATCTCTCTACTGACGGTCTTAGTGGAGCTGAAGATAATTATAACTTAAGTATATTTGATTATTTGCCTGATTATACTAGTACAAAACTTGGATATGACGCAAGTAAAATTATTCGCTACTATACTGAATTAACCGATAAACAAGGCTTTGGTAAGAGCTACGCAAATCCTTGGGATGCTGGTTTTGGTTTTGAATATTGGATGTTAGGGAGCTATCATGGTAAAAACTTTGTTGTGAAGTTGGTTTTCCAGCAAACTGCTGAAACTGGTAAAGCAGTAGGAAAAACCGTAAATAAAAGTATTGTTCAAGCAATGGGGATATTTTGTTTGAAGAATAATAGTTCCTGTACTCGTACCGATGATGGGACAGGGGATAATGAAAATCAAACTATTTTAACTTGGGCAGATGGGACACAAATAAAAATAGATAGTGGCGATAATGACAATGTGGAAGATAGAACTACTGATAGTAGATTATATAGACATTACATAAATGGTTCTGTTAACAAATAGTATAAATTTAGATTAACTGAATGAGGCACGGAGTTAAATCCGTGCTTTTTTCATGCCGATATAGATAAACTTTTACATTGTGAATTGCTTCCAAGATACTTATGAAAGAAGTAGCACAACTGAAACGAAAATATTTCAGCTACACCATCAATTACATATTAATCATAAAAGAGCAATAACAAAACCCCTCAATTACTGTGAAATAGTTGAGGGGCTATTTAATTTAAGTCTTTAAAACTATCGATGTTTATTTATAACGATCAATCGAATCCTGAACTTCTTTAATCGCTGCCTTAGCATCTTCGATACCAGATAATTTTACCCATTTACCTTTTTCAAGTTTTTTGTAGTTTTCAAAGAAATGAACGATTTGTTGGATTTGTAGCGCTGGTAAATCTTCAATTTTTTCAACTTCAGCATACATAGCACAAACTTTTTTAGTTGGAATCGCGATAATTTTCGCATCAATTCCGCTTTCGTCTTCCATGCGTAATACGCCTAATGGACGGCATTTAATCATGCTGCCATGCGCTACTGGATATGGAGTAATCACAACCACATCAGCTGGGTCACCATCTTCAGATAAAGTATTTGGAATGAAACCATAGTTGGCAGGATAAGACATAGCTGTACTAACAAAACGATCAACAAATAGTACACCTGCTTCTTTATTCATTTCGTATTTTACTGGTGCAGCACCAGCAGGAATTTCGATAATAACGTTAAATTCTTCAGCAGAACCGATTTCGATATTTTTTAAATTCATTAAGAACTCCTAAAAAAGTTTGTAAGATGTATAATTATACCTTGGAATTATCTATAAAAGCAAATATACTAATCGTCTTTAAACCTTGTGCTTTGTCGTGACTCAAAAAAGATTCGTCATGTACATTTGTGTACACATCCTCATCTTTTTTCAGTATTTCGCGCCCAAGGGTTAAATACCTCTAGTCTATATATAAAAGCTCTCAGGAGCGCCCAAAATAAAGAGTAGGTGTAAAAATGTTAGATCGTGCAATCGTAGAAGTTGATAAAATTTTTAAGAATTTATTCCACAAACCTTTATCTAAACGTCCACATCCAGACAATAATATTCAGGATGGTGAATTTAGTGAGGCAGAGCGTAAACATATTATTGGTTTAATGCGTATTAACCATTGCGGTGAAATTTGTGCTCAGGGTCTTTATCAGGGGCAAGCAATTACTGCTCGTGATAAAAGTAATAAAGACGCTTTTGCTCATGCCGCATATGAAGAAGTTGAGCATTTAGCTTGGACTGAACAAAGAATTCATGAGCTGGGTGGCAAAACCAGTATGCTTAATCCGTTATTCTATGCGGGAAGTTTGGCAATTGGGATTAGTGCTGGTCTATTGGGTGATAAATGGAATCTGGGCTTTTTAGAAGAAACAGAAAAGCAGGTTGAGGGACATTTAGCAGACCATCTAGAAAAATTACCAGCGCATGATAATAAGAGTCGGGCTATTTTGGAGCAGATGAAAGAGGATGAAATCAAACATGCGCATATGGCACATGATTTTGGTGCTGCCAAATTACCAGAGGTAGTAAAGAAAACCATGACACTAAGCTCTAAAGTTATGACAAAAGCGGCATATCATCTTTAGTGCAATAAATAGTAGTATACTCAACCGTCGGCTTCGTCTTAGATTGTGTCTGGCAGTAGTTTAAACCTGTTTGAGTATAGTTGAAAAATCTAGAGAGGATTTTGTGCAAAATATTTTTAGATCATTTATCTTAATAATTACTGCGATTGGTATGCTATCTGCGTGTAATAGTGGTGCGGATCAGTCGGTGATTCAACCTAGTGTTACATTGCAAAGTTTTCCTGTTAGTGGTATTTATGATGGTGATATTCAATCCAGTGATGGAATGGGTGTTGGTAAAATTTATGGAGTCTTCGATATTAATGGTGAAGGAGCTTTTTACTTCAATTTAAATAATAGCTCCAGTGCGTCCATTGCTGCGAGTTCGGGAGTTTTGAATATTGGCTCTACGGAGTGCTACTCTGCGCCGAGTCGCTTGACTAATGGTGAACATGGAAAATTTATTTTGCGTAATTGTCATTATCAAAATAGTGTGTTGATTGCTGATTATACCACTATGGGCAATGATTCCGGGACTGACTCTGGAAAAATTTCTCTTAACTTGGAGCACAATTGTCCACTTAAATTTGGAAATGAGATCAAAGAATTTGAGTCTGCAGATTATTTTGGTAGTATGAATTTATGCTCTGGAACGTTTAGCTCCATCAGTAGTGGAAAAATTAGTGTTGATGGTGTTATGGATTTGAGCATGAATACACCCAATGGAGAAGTATCAATTACGGGGAATCTTCAGGATCTTGATAAAAACATGACGGCAAGTGAGACCTTTTTGTCCGGTAGCTATATTGGAAAAACTTTACCTGTGGAGATTATTAGCGTAACTCAGTCTGCTAATCTGCAATTAAATATTAATTTTATTGATGTTTTAGGCAATCACGCAGTAGTAGCGTTAAACCGCCAATAATTAATGATTGATGCTTAGTGTTATCATCGTTCAACGATAAAGAGTGTTCCAAGTATGCAAATAATTAGGAACAAAATAGCAGATACTGAGTGCCAAAAGCTAAACTCACTGGTATGCTGAATCACATGATTGGCAACGTCAGCTAATTTGGTTCTTAATTCGACAATGATCGGGAAAACAGCAAAGTAATTAATAACTAATAAAGCTTCCATGATGACGATATACCAAAATTTACGTGATTTTAGTAAAGATAACCGCGCTTGAAAACATACATCTAACAATGCCAAGACCAAAGACACAATTCCAATATAAGCATTGATATTTAGAATTTGACCTGCAAGTCCTGCCGCAGTTATTTCATCAAGTGTTTTAAATAGCAGCGGAATAATCACAATTCCAACTGTCAAAGTGCCACCAACCCAAAAGGTCATAGCAAGTTTGCTAAATTGGTAGAGTGAAATTATTTCAAGTTTTTGATTTACAGCTGTTGATGCCTTGGCTTTTTTCTTCATAAGTTATTTCTATTGTAGTTGTAAAGACAACTCAATTATAGCATATTTGTTATAATACAGCGTTTGCTATACTCGTCGCGCTCATAATTCTAGCGTTGTCGTATCGCTAAAAAAGACTCCTAGCTATAATTACGATCACTTAGAGTCTATACATAAAAGTTCAACTTATGAGTAGTGTTCAAAAGACTTCTTGCATAAGCTGCTTCTTTAGCCCTTATACGTCGTCGTAAATACTTATCCAGTGCTCATGTACTTCGTGTACATTCCGCGCTTCAAAGAATTTACTTCTAGTTTAAGAACCAAATAATTGCTTATACAAGAAGTCTAAAGTATAACCGTTTAAATTGGGTGTAAATTGAAGAAAGTGTTTTCTAAAAAAATCTTGCTGGCACTAATTGCTAGTATAGCATTATTAGCTATTGTGAAAGTGATAACTAAAGAAGAACATGCTAAAGTAGCTAAGAGTGATGTTAGTTTGTTAAATCAAGCTGATATTACGACTGTTAAACAGGAGTCAATTAGTGCAATAGTGAATTTTACCGGTGATTTATCTCCTAAAGCGCAGACAATTATCTCTTCTGAAGTTGATGCTAAGATTATTAAGGTTATGGTTGAAGAAGGGCAGTTAGTTAAGGCTGGACAGGCTTTGGCAGAATTAGATACTTTGGATTTGGCACAAGCAGTATCACAGCAAGAAGCGCAGGTAGCAACAGCTAAAGCTAAACTTGAACTGGATAAACAAAAAATGGACAAGCAAGAGCAGTTATTAAAGCAGGGTTTTATTTCGCAAATTGCGTTTGATGAGCTGATAAATAATTATCAGGCATCGTTACAAAACTATAAAGCTCAATTGGCAATGTTAACTAGAAGTAAAAAACAACTTGCAAACACACATATTATGGCACCATTTGCAGGGGTGATCTATCAAAAAAGCATTGAACCAGGACAGCTTGCACTTAAAAATACTAAGCTTTTTGCCTTGGCAAATTTAGATACGATGGAGATCAAGGCTGCAATTCCTAGTGATCAAATTAATGCGGTTTCTTTAGGGCAGTCTGTAGTGTTTAAGGTTGAAACTGATGCTCGTGAATATTTGGGAACGGTTGCCCGTATAAATCAGGTGGCCGTTGCAGGAACAAGATCCTATACGGTATATATTGAGTTTAATAATAAAAATAGTGTTTTAAAAGCCGGGCAATTTATAAAAGGGCAAATCATTTTAAAAAGCTTACCTGCCCAATTAATAGTAAGCTGTGATGCATTACGCAATGTCGCTAATAGTCAATATGTTCTGGTATTAAAAGACGGAGTGGTGGTTCAAAAGCGAGTAAAGCTTATCTTAGAGAATCAACAAAATTTAAAATGTGCAGTCAGTGGGTTAGTTACTGGCGAAAAAGTTTTAGCAGGCAATGTTCTTACGGTCAAAGCTGGTGATAAAGTGCGAGTGGTTGATTAGATTTATAATATTGAAGCATTGTTGACTTTGCTGTGAAGGCTTTGCTATAATAACGGCGTTAGGTAAAATCATAAATGTTTCAAGACATCACTTATTGAGCTAATCTTTTGGCTCAATTGGTAATTTCTTCCAATTTGATTTTTCTGACGTAATGCTTTGGTTTTGTGTAAAACTAGGGCAGTTGTTTATTTGAAATTATAAAGGAAGAACTAAAATGAAAAAATTATTCAAAGCTATTTTTAATCGTACCACATTCAAGTTAAGCTATGCTCCATTAGTTGACTTGTATACAGGCGTGCTGGCTGGCAATGCTACATCTGGCATGTCAGGGTACAACCAAGCTATCTCCAAACGATAATTTGTAGCAAATCTACTACTTGTAAGGCGAAAAACAATTGGTTCTTCGCCTTTTTATTTGCTTGTATGTTATTGATTGTGTTATAATTACAAGCTCAAAAATTCAAAATAACCGGGGAGCAGGCATAAGTTACTCTTTTGCAAGCGTTTTACCCATTTTAAAGGTCTCGATAGATGGCAAAAAAAGTCATTGGCTTCATCAAGCTACAAATCGGTGCTGGTAAAGCAAATCCATCACCTCCAGTTGGTCCAGCTCTTGGTCAACGTGGTTTAAATATCATGGAATTCTGTAAAGCATTTAATGCAAAAACTGGCTCAATGGAACCGGGTTTGCCTGTTCCTGTAGTTATTACAGCGTATTCAGATAAAAGCTTCACGTTTATTTTAAAAACACCTCCTGCTTCAATTCTATTGAAAAAAGCCGCTGGAATTAAGAGCGGAAGCGCTCGTCCAAATGCGGATAAAGTTGGTAAGGTTACTCGTGCGCAATTAGAAGAAATTGCTAAGACTAAAGAACCTGATTTAACCGCAGCGGATTTAGATGCTGCCGTACGTACTATCGCAGGATCTGCGCGTAGTATGGGTTTAGAAGTTGAAGGGGTTAAATAATGGCTAAATTAACTAAAAAACAAAAAGCAGTTGCTGGTTTTGACAAAACAAAATTATTTGCAGCAAGCGAAGCAATTGAGATGGTTAAAAAAGCTGCTACAGCTAAATTTGACGAATCAGTTGATGTTGCAATTAATTTAGGTGTTGATCCACGTAAATCAGATCAAATGATCCGTGGTTCAATCGTGTTGCCTAATGGTACTGGTAAAACTGTACGTGTTGCAGTTTTTGCACAAGGTCCTCAAGCTGAAGCAGCCAAAGCTGCTGGTGCTGATATCGTTGGTCTAGAAGAGCTAGCTGATGATGTTAAAAAAGGTATCATGAATTTCGATTTAGTTATTGCTACACCTGACACTATGCGTGTAGTTGGTACTCTTGGTCAAATCTTGGGTCCACGTGGTTTAATGCCAAATCCTAAAGTTGGTACAGTTACGGCTGACGTTGCTACTGCAGTTAAAAATGCTAAAGCTGGTCAAGTTCAATACCGTACTGACAAGAATGGTATTATCCATTCAACAATCGGTCGTGCTTCATTTGCCGCTGATAAATTACAAGAAAATATGGCAGCTTTGGTGGATGTTTTGCAAAAAGCAAAACCTGCATCATCTAAAGGTCAATACATGAAGCGTGTAACCGTATCCAGCACTATGGGTATTGGTGTTAAGGTTGACTTAAGTTCAGTTGCTAAATAAATATAATTGTTGAGATACTTTAGTAATAATGTTGCTCAGTATCTGACAATTTATTGTAAATAATAGCTATTTTAGCTATATTTACAGAGGGGGTAAAGCGGTTAATTCTGCTTTATCATTATCATAGACCGTGGGAGTTTGTCTGACTTAGTGTCACATAAACTTAAATGTTGAAAAACAGTCCTGCGCAGATAGTGGCGATCTCGTAAAAAGACAAAAGTTATTTTAAATAATTTGACTCAATAAATCGAATTGAAACCACTATTACTCGGTAATCTCATTTTGTATACTCAATCCGATTCATCATCCTAGGTCGTTGATTTACTCCTCACCTACTCGGTGTAGGCTTAGTCATTTGCGCCTACTAGGATTTCGAATCAGTTTTAGTATATCATTATGAGACTGATTATCTTTAATTTTAAAGGTAAATGAGTAAAGTTTAGGAGTTAAGCTTTGAGTTTAAACTTACAAAACAAAAAAGCCGTTGTTGCCGAGGTCTCTGAAACGCTAAGTACTGCTCAAACAGTTGTAATCGCACAATATGCGGGTGTAACTGTTGAGTCAATGACAGCTATTCGTGCTCAAGCGCGTAAAGCTAATGTGTATTTACACGTAGTAAAAAATACATTAGCTCGTAAAGCTACAGAAGGTACTAAATTTGCTCCTTTGGCAGACCAAATGGTCGGTCAATTGATCTATGCGGTTTCAGATGATCCGATCGCTGCAGCGAAAATTATCAGTGACTTCACCAAAGCAAACGATAAAGTAAAAATCGTTGCTGGTATGTATAACGAACAAATGCTTGACGTCGCTGGCGTTAAACAATTGGCTTCTATCCCTAGCCGTGATGAATTATTGGCTATGGTTATGGGTGTTATGCAACAAATTCCAGCTAGCTTTGTTCGTCTTGTGTCTGCACTTAAAGACAAAAAAGAACAAGAAGCTGCATAATTATACGTTGCTGTAATTCAGTAACATTGGTTTATTAATAATATTAATTTTAAGATTTATTAGGAGTCTATAATGGCTATTTCTAAAGTAGAAATCATTGAAGCAATTGGTAGCATGACAGTTATGGAATTGTCAGATTTAGTTAAAGAAATGGAAACAACTTTCGGTGTTTCTGCTGCTGCGGTTGCAGTTGCAGGTCCTGCTGCTGGCGCTGCTGCTGCAGAAGAAAAAACTGAGTTTGATGTAATTTTAACTGGCGCTGGTGCTAATAAAGTTGCTGCAATTAAAGTTGTACGTGAAATCACTGGTTTAGGTCTTGCTGAAGCTAAAGGTTTAGTTGAAGCTGCACCAAAAGCAGTTAAAGAAGGCATCTCTAAAGCTGATGCTGAAGCTCTAGTTAAGAAAATTACTGAAGCTGGTGCAACTGCAGAAATGAAATAATTGATTAATAAATAATCAAAAAATTCATAAATGGAGAGGTAACAAAACTGTTGCCTCTTTTGCCGTATTAGTCATATTTAGCCCTTAAAGTGTTTAAAAATAATTATTTATATACGTAAGTGGTTATTTTTGTTCTCTTTTCTTTTACCCATAGTCTTCGGAGCTTTACTATATGAGCTATTCTTTCACAGAAAAAAAACGTATCCGTAAAAGCTTTGCCAAGCAACCGGCTTCATTAAAGGTACCTTACCTTTTGGCAATGCAAAAAAATTCTTATGAAGAATTTTTACAACATAAAGTACAACCAGCTAAGCGCAGTAACATCGGTTTACAAAAAGCATTTAGCGATATTTTCCCAATTATTTCCAATAATGGTGCAACTCGTTTAGATTTTATCAGCTATAGCATTAATAATCCACTTTTTGATGTTCATGAATGTTTATTACGTGGGGTTTCTTATGCTGGAAAACTTCATGCCAAGATTCGTTTGACGGTTTTTGATCGTGAAACTGATTTCAAAACTATCTTACATAGTACTGAAGAAGAAGTTTATATGGGTGAAATTCCCTTCATGACTGACACCGCATCATTCATTATCAATGGTAATGAACGTGTGGTAGTTGCTCAGTTACATCGTTCTCCGGGTGTTTATTTTGAACATGATCATGGTAAAAACCATTCAGCAAATAAATTACTTTATTCAGCACGGATTATTCCTTACCGTGGTAGCTGGCTGGATTTAGAGTTTGATGCTAAAGATTTGATTTACTTCCGGATTGATAAACGCCGTAAAATGACAATTAGCTTATTGTTAAAAGCTATTGGTTATACGCGTGATGATATCGTAGATTTATTCTATGATAAAGATGTTTATCTAATTAAACGTGGACGCATTTACAAACAAGTTATTGCTGAACGTCTAAAAGGTGAAACTTCACGTTTTGATATTGTCGATAATGAAGGCAAATTAATTGTTGCTAAAGACAAAAAAATTACGACTAAACATATTCGTGATCTAGAAAAAGCTGGATTATCTGAAATAGAGGTTCCGATTGAAGATCTTGAAGGTCGCATTTTAGGTGCTGATCTGATTGAAATGGATACTGGTGAAGTTTTAGCTAAATCAAATACGATTGTTACCGAAGAATTGGTAAATCAAGTATTGATTAGTTCAATAAATGAAATTAAAACATTATATGTGAATGATTTAGAGCACGGTTCATATTTAGCTGATACCTTACGTGATGAGGAAGCCTCTAAAGAAACTGCTGAAAATCAAACTGAAGCGATTCATCAAATCTACAAAATGATGCGTCCTGGTGAACCATATTCAGAAGAGATTGCACATACCGTATTTGTACGTACTTTCTTTAACCCTGAAACTTATGATTTATCACAAGTTGGTCGTTTCAAATTTAATTCACGTACATATTTAAATGAAAAAGATCCTAAGACTCCACAATGGTTCAGACGCCTAGTAAGTGCAATGGATAAACCTGATAATTCAGAGATCTTATTGACTAGTCAAGATATCTTATTATCACTTGCAATTTTGATTGAGCTACGCAATGGTCGTGGTGTGATTGATGATATTGATCATTTGGGTAATCGTCGGATTCGTGGTGTGGGTGAATTGGTAGAGAATCAATTCCGTATCGGTTTATCAAGAATCGATAAAGCAGTTAAAGATAAATTAACTCAGCCACTTGAAGAAAAAGATTTATTGCCAAATAAATTAATTAGTGCTAAACCAATTACCTCTAGTTTGAAAGACTTCTTCTCAACTAGTCAGTTATCACAGTTTATGGATCACACTAATCCATTGTCTGAAATTACGCACAAACGCCGTATTTCAGCCCTAGGTCCTGGTGGTTTGACTCGTGATCGTGCTGGTTTTGAAGTGCGTGATGTCCACGTGACGCATTATGGACGTTTATGTCCGATTGAGACACCTGAGGGACAAAATATTGGTTTGATTAACTCATTATCAGTATATGCGCGTCCAAATCAACATGGTTTCTTAGAAACGCCGTATCGTAAAGTTAAAGAAAATAAAGTTACTGATACGATGGAATATTTATCTGCGATTGATGAAGATAAAATTATTATTGCTCAAGCCAATGCGCGCTTAAATGACGATGGTAGTTTTGCTGATGAATTAGTCTTCGCTCGTAAAAAAGGTGAAACAACGCTAGTTCCACGCGATGATATTGATTATATGGATGTGGCGACCAATCAAGTAGTATCAGTTGCTGCGTCATTGATTCCTTTCTTGGAACACGATGATGCCAATCGTGCATTGATGGGTTCAAACATGCAACGTCAAGGTGTACCTTGTGTTCGTGCGGATAAACCATTAGTTGGAACAGGCATGGAACGGGTTGCGGCGATTGATTCTGGTACGCTTATCACGGCTAAACGTGGTGGTGTGGTAGATTATGTTGATGGCAATCGGATTATTATCAAAGTTAACGAAAGCGAAATTATTGGTAATGATCTTGGGGTAGATATTTACAATTTAATCAAATATCAACGTTCAAACCAAAATACTTGTTTAAATCAAAAACCAATCGTCAAAGCTGGTGATGTAGTTGCGGCTGAAGATGTATTAGCTGATGGATCTGCGACTGATTTAGGTGAATTAGCGGTTGGGCAAAATATTCTAGTTGCCTTCATGCCATGGAATGGTTATAACTTCGAGGATTCGATTTTGGTTTCTGAGAAGTTAGTTGCTGCAGATAAATATACTTCAGTGCATATTGAAGAATTATCAGTAGTATCACGTGAAACTAAACAAGGTGATGAAGAAATTACCCGAGATATTCCTAATCTATCGCAAGGTCAATTAGCTCGTTTAGATGATAGCGGTATTATTCACATTGGTGCAGAAGTTAATCCAGGTGATGTACTAGTTGGTAAAGTAACTCCTAAAGGTGAAATTCAATTAACTCCTGAAGAGAAATTACTTCGTGCTATTTTTGGTGAAAAAGCATCTGATGTTAAAGATACTTCATTACGCGTGCCAGTTGGGATTAACGGTACAGTGATTGATGTTCAAGTATTTAACCGTGATGGTAGCAAACATGATCAACGTGGTTTGGAAAATATTGAGATTGAGCTCAATCGTTTACGTCAGGATATTCGTGATCAAATGTTGATTATTGAAGAAGATGCCGCAGAACGGATTAAACCAACTTTACTTGGTCAGGAACTGAAAGCTAAAAAAGTTAAAATTACTCAAGAAGTATTAGATGGCTATAAAGCTAAACGTGACTGGTTAACGATTGAAGTTAAAGACGAAACAGTTAACGAGCAATTAACCATGTTGGTTAAAGCAATTGACGAAAAACGTGCTGAATTAGATGCGCGCTTCAAAGTTCAAAAAGACAAACTTTACCAAGGTGTTGATTTACCAAATGGGGTAATCAAAATGGTTAAAGTCTTTGTTGCCGTTAAGCGTCGTTTACAGCCTGGGGATAAAATGGCTGGTCGTCATGGTAATAAAGGGGTGGTATCTAAAGTATTGCCTGTTGAAGATATGCCATATATGGAAGATGGACGCACCGTTGATGTAGTTCTTAATCCACTTGGGGTACCTTCACGGATGAATATCGGTCAGATTCTCGAGGTTCATTTGGGCTTAGCGGCTAAAGGTCTTGGGCATAAGATTGATAAGATGTTACGCGAGCAACGTAATTTAGCGGAAGTTAAAGATTTTGTTAATACTATCTATACTTCGTCAGGTCGTGCAGAAGATGTTAAATCATTAAGCGAACCAGAGTTTTTCGAGCTAGCAAATAACTTACGTGATGGCGTACCATTTGCAACTCCGGTATTTGATGGTGCTAAAGAAGAAGAAATCAAAAACATGCTAAAACTTGCTGATTTACCAGAATCAGGACAAGTAACATTGTATGATGGTCGTACTGGTTTAGCTTTTGATCGCCCGGTTACGATTGGTTATATGTATGTCCTTCGTCTACATCATTTGGTAGATGAAAAAGTCCATGCTCGTTCAACTGGTCCATATTCATTAGTAACGCAACAGCCATTGGGTGGTAAAGCTCAATTTGGTGGACAACGTTTCGGTGAGATGGAGGTGTGGGCACTGGAAGCATACGGTGCAGCGTATATCTTACAAGAAATGTTAACTGTTAAATCAGATGACGTTGAAGGTCGTACGGAGATGTATGAACGCTTACTTGAAGGTGATCATCGTATTTCTGCGAAAATGCCGGAAGCATTCCGAGTATTGACGCGAGAGGTGCGTGCCCTAGCCCTAGATATGGAACTCGAAGAGTAACTGTTCGGACTATTTCGCAATAGCGTTGTTGCAAGGCTCCTCATATACGTTTCTCGTGTACACGTCGTCGCCTTGCACCTAGCTCTTGCTTCATATTCCAGCAGTTATTGTTAACTATAATAAGTTCTTGATTATTGAGCGTAAAAGTTAGCACAAAGAATTATAAGCAGTAAAATTTTTGGAGTAAAGCAGATGTTTGATTTTAACAATCTCTTTAATGGTAATAAAAACGGCAATGAACATTATGGCTATATCCGCATTGGGTTAGCTTCGCCAGATAAAATTCGTTCATGGTCATATGGTGAGATTAAAAAACCTGAAACGATTAATTATCGTACTCTACGTCCTGAGCGGGATGGTTTGTTCTGTGCCCGGATTTTCGGACCAGTAAAAGATTACGAATGTTTATGTGGTAAATATAAACGGATTAAACATCGTGGTGTAATTTGTGAAAAATGTGGTGTTGAAGTTACTTTGGCTAAAGTTCGCCGTGAGCGGATGGGGCATATTGAATTAGCTTCGCCTGTTGCACATATTTGGTTCTTAAAATCACTTCCATCTCGTATGGGTATGGTTTTGGATATGCCACTACGCGATATTGAACACGTATTGTATTTTGAAGCATATGCGGTAATTGCAGTACTAGATCGCGTAGATCCACCGATGCATCCTAAAGATGGTAAAACACCAATTAAAAAAGGTGATATTTTATCGCCAGAGCAATATAATTTCATCGTAGAAAATAATGAAGATGATAAACTAGATGTTGGTATTGGTGCTGAAGCTGTTCGTAAAATGCTAATGGCTATTGATATTGAAAACGAAGTTATCTCTATTAAAGAAGACATGGCAACAACCAAATCTGAAACTAATTTGAAAAAATTGGCTAAACGCCTAAAAGTATTAGAAGGCTTCAAACGTTCAGAAATGAAACCAGAGTGGATGATTATGGATGCGATTCCAGTATTACCACCTGAATTACGTCCATTGGTAGCATTGGATGGCGGACGCTTTGCAACTTCTGATTTGAATGATTTGTATCGTCGCGTAATTAACCGTAATAATCGTTTACGTAAATTGATTCAACTACGTGCGCCTGAGATTATCTTGCGTAATGAACGTCGGATGTTGCAAGAAGCAGTAGATTCATTATTTGATAATGGTAAGCGCGGTAAAGTGATTACTGGTGCTAATAAACGTCCATTAAAATCTTTAGCTGAGATGATTAAAGGTAAATCTGGTCGTTTCCGTCAAAATCTATTGGGTAAACGGGTTGATTATTCTGGTCGTTCAGTAATTACGGTAGGTCCTACATTGCGTTTATACCAATGCGGTTTACCAAAAATTATGGCGTTGGAATTATTTAAACCATTTGTTTATCATAAATTACAAATTTTAGGTTTAGCATCATCAATCAAATACGCTAAACGGATGGTAGAACAAGAACATCCACAAGTTTGGGATATTCTTGAAGATGTAATTCGTGAGCATCCAGTGCTATTAAACCGTGCGCCAACATTACACAGACTTGGTATTCAAGCGTTTGAACCAATTTTGGTAGAAGGTAAGGCCCTTCAATTACATCCATTGGTGTGTTCTGCATTCAATGCCGATTTCGATGGAGATCAGATGGCGGTTCACGTTCCATTAAGCTTAGAAGCTCAAATGGAAGCACGCACTTTGATGTTGGCATCAAATAATGTATTGTCACCAGCTCATGGTGAGCCGATTATTGTACCGTCACAAGATATTATTCTTGGTCTGTACTATATGACACGTGAAAAAATTAATGATAAAGGTGAGGGCGCAATTTTTGCCAACTTTAAAGAGTTGGAGCGCGCTTATCAAACTGGACAAGTTGGTTTACATGCAATTGTAACCGTTCGTCTTGAAGAATGGTACAAAGATGGTAGTGGAGAATTTATGAGCCACACTGTACGTCGTACTACAACAGTTGGTCGTGCAATTTTAGCGCAAATTTTACCTAAAGGTCTAGATTTTGAATTAATTAATAAACCGCTTAAGAAAAAAGAAGTGGCTAAATTAATTAATGTATCATTCCGTAAGTGCGGAATTAAAGACACGGTAATTCTGGCTGATAGGTTAATGTACACTGGATTCCAATACTCAACACGTGGTGGTATTTCAGTGTGCGTGAACGATATGCATGTACCACAAGCTAAATATACCAAAGTTGAAAAAGCACAAGCTGAAGTTGATGCAATTACTGTTCAGTATAATGAAGGTTTGGTAACCCAAGGCGAGCGTTATAATAAAGTGATTGATATTTGGGGTCGTTGTGGTGATGATATTGCCAAGACTCTAATGAATGAGCTATCTAAAGAAACTGTTTTGGATAAAGATGGTAATAAGGTAGAACAAGATTCATTCAACTCAATTTACATGATGGCGGACTCTGGTGCCCGTGGATCTATTGCGCAGATTAAACAGTTATCAGGTATGCGTGGTTTGATGGCAAAACCATCAGGCGAAATTATGGAAACGCCGATTACTGCTAATTTCCGTGAAGGTTTGACAGTATCACAGTACTTTATTTCAACCCATGGTGCGCGTAAAGGATTATCAGATACTGCATTGAAAACCGCTAACTCGGGTTATTTGACTCGTCGTTTGGTTGATGTAACTCAAGATTTGGTGATTATTGAAAATGATTGCGGAACTACCAATGGTGTGGTTATGCGTTCAATCATCCAAGGTGGTGATGTAATCGAATCATTGAAAGACCGAATTTTAGGACGTGTGATTGCTGAAGATGTAGTTGATCCTGATACACAAAAAGTGGTAATTGAAGCTGGTCAGTTAGTTGATGAAGAAATGGTTGAAACTATTGAAAAAACTAATATTGATGAAGTTAAAGTTAGAACTCCATTAACGTGTGAAACTCGCTATGGCTTATGTGCTAAATGTTACGGTCGTGACTTGGCTCGTGGTTATATGGTTAATATCGGTGAAGCGGTGGGGATTGTGGCAGCACAGTCAATCGGTGAGCCGGGTACTCAGTTAACCATGCGTACATTCCATATCGGGGGTGCGGCATCACGTGCGGCGGCAGTTAGCCAAGTTGAAGCTAAATCTTCAGGGATAGTTGGTTATAAAGATTTGCGCTATGTAACTAAACCTAATGGTGAGAAAGTTATTGTATCGCGCTCTGCGGAATTAGTGATCTTGGATCAACATCATCGCGAACGTGAACAACATAAGATTCCATACGGTTCAATCTTAGCAGTAGCTCCAGATACCAAAATCGAAGCTGGTGCAAAATTGGCTAGCTGGGATCCACATGCACGTCCAGTAATTTCTGAGCACACTGGTGTGATTATGCTCGAAAATGTTGAAGAAGGTTTGACGGTAGTTAAAGAAACTGATGATGTAACTGGTTTGACTGCGCTTAAAGTAATTGATCCAGCTAAAGTGAAAGGCGCTAAAGCTAAAGATAAAAACTTACGTCCCATCGCGCGTCTATTTGACGAAGATGGTAAAGAAGTTAAAATCTTTGGTACTGATGCTCCAGTTATTATTTCATTCCAAATTGGTGATATTATTGCGGTGCGTGATGGTCAAAGCGTTAGCGCTGGTGATGTACTGGCTAAGAAACCACAAGAGTCACTTAAAACACGTGATATTACCGGTGGTTTACCACGGGTTGCGGAATTATTTGAGGCGCGGATTCCTAAAGCTGCAGGTATGTTGGCACCTTTATCAGGTACAATTAGCTTCTTAAAAGAAACTAAAGGTAAACATAAAGTTAAGATTATCTCTGTTCAGGGTGAAGAAGTTGATTTGTCAATTCCTAAAGATAAACATATTCTGGTAAATGATGGTGAGTATGTTGAACGTGGACAAGCGATTGTTGATGGACCAGTTGATCCACATGAATTGCTAGAAATGAAAGGTATTGAGGAATTATCCAAATATATCGCGCATGAGGTACAGGAAGTGTATCGCTTGCAAGGGGTAAAAATCAGTGATAAACATATCGAAACGGTTGTTCGCCAAATGTTACGCCGCGTTGTGATTGTTAACCCAGGTGATAGCAATATCTATCTTGAGGGTGAACAAGTTGAGCGTTCGGCATTATTAGATGAAAATGATCGTTTGATTGCTGACGGTAAAGAACCAGTAGAATATAAAAATATTCTTCTTGGTATTACTCGTGCATCATTGAATACTGATTCATTTATTTCGGCAGCATCATTCCAAGAGACTACGCGTGTCTTGACTGAATCAGCTGTAGCTGGTCGTGTCGATTACTTACGTGGTCTAAAAGAAAATGTAATTATGGGTCGCTTGATTCCTGCTGGTACTGGTTTGGCTTATCATCGAGCTAAACATAATCAACACCCGGTTGTTGAAGAGTAAATAGTTATACTCTACTAGTCTTAGAAAAAACGCTATCAGCCAATCTGGTAGCGTTTTTTCTAATAAAACAAGCAAAGGAAATAATAAATGGAAAATACGTCACACAATTATCAAGAAGTAATCAGCTTTTGGTTTGAGGAAATTAGTCCTAAGCAATGGTGGGTGAAAGATCAAACATTTGATGATCTAGTCCGTCAGCGTTTTGAGAAATTACATACTGCTGCAATTAAGGGTGAATTATGGGCTTGGCGAAACACGGCGCTTGGTGCTTTGGCAGAAATAATTGTAATTGACCAATTTTCGCGTAATATCTATCGAAATATGCCACGATCCTTTGCCTATGATCCGATTGCATTGATACTGGCACAAAATGCTATTTTACAAAAATTTGATCAGGATTTAACTCCTACTATGCGTGGGTTTATTTATTTGCCATTTATGCATAGTGAATCAGCGCTGATTCATCAAGAAGCAGTTAAGCTTTATCAACAAGATGGTATGAGTGGCAATCTTGATTTTGAACTCAAGCATAAAGTTATTATTGATCGTTTTGGGCGTTATCCTCATCGGAATATTATCCTTGGACGAGAATCAACTTTGGAAGAAGTGGAGTTTTTAAAAACTGATGGTTCATCGTTCTAAAGCTTAGACACATTTATATACTCATAGTATCTTGTTGAAAAGGTACGGCTGTAGAAGTTAAATTTCTACAGCTTTTTTAATTTAAGATTAGCGTACTAATTCAGCTCAAAGATTGCTTGGATCTCTACTGGAGAATTAAGCGGTAATGAACTTGCGCCAAAAGTCCCTCGGGTGTGAACTCCTTTATCACCAAAAATATCTACAACTAAATTGGAGGCTGAATTCATTAATCCTGCATGATTGGTGAAATTAGGTAATGTATTGAACGTTCCTGATAATTGAACCACTTGTTTAACATTATCTAAATTACCACCTGCCGCAACTTTTAAAACTGCTAAGACATTGAGCATAGTTTGCTGGGTTGCTTGTTTGGCTTGCTCTTGGGTGACACCGCTCTCAATTATGCCGGGGTAAAGAATTTTGCCATCTTTAAGCGCTACTTGATTGATATAAACTAAGTTACCGACTCTCTTAAATGGAACATATTTACCAACTGGTTGAGGTGCTATTGGTAGGCTAAGACCTAGTTTTTGTAGTTTAGTTTCAACCGTGTTGGTGCTGGCTTTTTCACTCACTACAGGGGTTATGATTTTCTGCTCGAGATTAGTATGAGTGATTGCATTAGCAAATTTTTGTCCCTGAAAATAAGCGTATTTAAGTTCATCTTTAGATGGACGATTATCACCGGGTAAGCATGAACGAGTTGTAGTTCCATATGGCGTATTACCTTGAGGGATAGCTTTATTAACTCCGTCGATACTCGGATTGCCTAAGGTAACAATTGTCATCCCGTGACTAGCTAAGATATTCCAAAATGAAGTAATTGCAGTTTCATTACCGCTGCCACTACAACCTGACATAAACACCGTTGTCGGAACATTCGCTAGTTCTTGCTTTTTCCAGATTGCCAATGTTTGGGTCATAAAAGCTGACATATTGGTGCTGATATTGCCAAAATATATCGGCGAGCCAAAGGCAATTCCACTATATTTGACTAATTCATCGGCTGAAGCAACTGGAACTTTATCAAGGTCATTTGTTGTGTGCTCTTGATTTGGCACTTTTTTAATTACCGCATGAAGCCCTTTATTTTCTATCCCAGATTTGATTGATTCTGCTAGCTTATAAGTATTACCGCCACTAGAGTCAATCAGGACTAGGACATCTTTATTATTTGTATCCGCAAAAACCTTGCTTAAGCTAGCTAGAGCCAGAATAAACCCAAAAATAAATTTTAAATAGAAAGAAATTCGCATAAATTATCACCTTAAATATTTAATGCCGTGATTATAATTTAACTATCCAGATTTTGATACCTTGTTTTTGCCAGGGTAAAAACGATCAATTAATTTGACTGGATATTATCCATTGTAATTATTTCCTCTTTCATATTGTTATCTGGAGCTGGTGTTTTCACTCGATGATTTTTTATGCTTTTGTTTATAATACTGATGATGTTTATTAGAATCATGACAACACTTGTAGCTGCCCGTATGTTCATCTCTACATGAATAAGTACCTTTTCCGCAAATCTGAGTTGCGTTTGCCGAGGCATTAATTGTACAAAGAGCAGCTAATGCTATTAATCTTTGGTAAGTTGATTTCATGCTTTTAATATCCTGTAGAATATATTTAACTTTAATAGATTTTGGTTACCTAAACGTATGGTAGTTTGTGAACTGGCATTTGCTATATTATCAGCAAAGATATATTCAGATCCGAATAACAAACTGATTAAAACATATATTTTGGTTTTGTTCATTGGTCATTGCGTTAAGTATTGCGAAATTGTTCCGTGATTGTAATTGATAGTCAATTCTGTGAACAGCGGAAAAAATCACCACCCAAATAATTGGGTGGTAAAGATTTGCATGGATGGATTTTTAGCTAAAATTGGCAAATTTAGCTATTTTTAGAGTAAAAATGGCTGTTTTTTTGCCTAATATGCAATTTTTTATCAATAAAATGCTTTATAACATCCTGAAAATATTCAATCTATTTTTGATTTATTGTGCAGTGCAATATCGAGCATAAACAAGTTTGTCTTATTGTTAAAATCTCGCTTTGAAAAATTTAGCAATGTTAAGCAAATAAGATGACGATTTTTTAGAGAGAAAAATGCGTAATAAACTAAGAGTTTTACTAGCACTCAATGGTATCTGCTGTGTTTGGGCAGAGCCGTCAATGATCGAGGGAATAGAATCTGAAACAGTTATTAGCGAATCAGCACCCCGCACAAAAAAACAAGCCTTTGCTACAGTAGCAAATGATGATGAGCTGACTAAATTACATGAGTATTCAGGGGTAGTGGGTACTGCACCTAAACAAGAAACAGTTACAACCTCTGGTGGTGCATTTGAGGCTTCACCAAATGGAACCAATTTTTATGTGTTCTTCTCACAAACTTTGGCAAATGATGTCTATTATGAAATCCGGTTGCTTACCCGTTATAATTATGCATCTTCCAATCCAAATATCCCCGGTGTTCCAGCTTCTGAGCTAAATCCACCAATGGGCTATGGTACTAACTGGTTTTTGGGGTATAATTTTCACCCCGCACCAAATGTAAACTTAACTCCATATTTACGGGTAAATTTATCTCAAAATATGTCAGGTCCGGTATTGGATGACGGTAATGGAGATTATGTTAATTCGACTACTTATGCGACTTTGGTCGGTGCTAAAGTCAGCTTTCGTGCCAGTCCAGTACTTTCACCATATATCAATATTTGGGGCGGCTTTCAGCGTAATTATCTGACTGGTGCATATCCTAATTCGCAAACGCAGAGTAATACTCCAGTTAACGGGATTCTTGATCAAATACCGATTACCTATCAAGTTGGTTTAGGAATGAAGCTTACTAATACCGTTACTTTATTACCTTATTGGCAATATACGGTTACCATTAATCAGCCAGATAGCAATGCTTCTTTAGCGATTGACCAAGGCGGATTAAATCAAAGTAGCTTAACTGGTACCTCGTACGCTTATGGTCTTAAACTAAGTATTGCTTGGTAATCAAAAATCTACAGTATTTATAATAAATTTATGTGCGAAAAATATGGTATTGTAGTATTCAATTATTTGATATAATTAATAATATTTTAAAAAGTAGTGTGCATAGAAATGAACCCAGCCATTAAAAATTGGTTTGATTATAATAGCATCTGTAAATAAATATTTGAGGTAAAACATGAAAAAAATCTTAGTAACATTATTAGCGCTTAATTCAGTAATGGTCTATGCAGCAAATGAGTCACAGGCAATTTGTTCACCAGAAGCAAAACAGATTGAAATTACCCAAGCAGTCAAATGGTATCGCGACTCGGCTGAGAAAAAAGCGCTCTATAATCAAGCTTATGGTATTGCAACTGTTTATGTAACCAATTTGGTTAAGAAAGAAAAACTGAAGCCACAAACTTGGGGTGTCGTTTTAGATATTGATGAAACTACTTTAGATAACTCGTGGTATTTTAGAGATTGCGGCGAGTTAGCCAGTAATGAATCAGATTTTAGCCATTATGTTGCTAATCCCGAAAAATCAGTTGCGCTACCGGGAGTAGTTGCATTCACTCATTTGGTGCATAAATTGGGTGGTTATGTGAGTATGGTATCTAATCGTGATGGTTCATTTAGCGATGATAGCGGTAATGTTGTGAATACGACCGTGGCTAATTTGAAACAACAAGGAGTTTATTTTGATCAAGTGCTTTTGGCTAATCATCGTGACTCTAAGACTCCAAGCGATAAAAATCCGCGTTTTAATGCTGTAAATACGGCTAACTACGATGCGAGCCAAATGGTTTGGTCGAATAAATTGCCAGCACACAAAGTTATTGCATATTTTGGAGATAATATTCAGGACTTTCCAAAATTTAAACAGCCTAAAATGAATGCGTTAAATGAAAACGATGCCACTTTTAATGTGTTTGGCAACGGTTACTTTATTTTGCCAAATCCAATGTATGGTAGCTGGGAAAAGAATCAATACGATTAAGCAATGCCAGTCATGCGTTATCAGATCTAAAAACCTTGGGCTTATTACCAAGGTTTTTTTATTATCAATTGCAAATTTAAGGTTAATAGCATACAATAGTGGCTACTTAAATTAGAAAGGATTGTTATGTCTCAGTTACCAAATTGTCCACAGTGTAATTCAGCATTTAGTTATGCTGATGGTGAATTGTATATTTGCCCAGAATGTGGGCATGAGTGGAGTACTTCTGCTGCTGAAGCAAGTACAGATGATGTGTTGATTGTTAAAGATGCAAGCGGAAATATTTTAACTGATGGTGATAGTATTACTGTAATTAAAGATCTTAAAGTAAAAGGTAGCTCTTTAGTGGTTAAAGTCGGCACCAAAGTAAAAAATATTCGCTTGATTGAAGGTGATCATAATATTGATTGCAAAATTGATGGTATCGGTCCAATGAAACTTAAATCTGAGTTTGTCAGAAAAGCATAATAACTTATTCAATAAAGATGTCTTAGATGAGTCATTATTTCCCGTTGATATTATTTTGTATTTCAAGTAGTGTTACCCCCGGTCCAAATAATCTAATGATTATGATGTCGGGGCTAAATTATGGCATTCGCCGTTCATTGGCGCATTTTTGTGGTATTACTGCTGGATTTGCGCTGATGTTATTGGTAATGGGATTGGGACTGGATTCAATATTCACTGCATTTCCGGTTTTGCATAAGGTTATCAAAATTGCAGGATCAGCTTATATTCTCTACCTAGCGATTAAAACCATTTTTTCTTCTACTAAAATTCATGCTGAAGCCGGCAAACGCCCAGTAAAATTTCTTCAAGCGGCGATCTTTCAATGGGCAAATCCCAAAGCTTGGGTGATGTCAATTGGTGTATTTGCTGCATTTAGTCTGCCAATTAATAACTCAGTTTTAGAAGTTGTTGCGATAACTGTGCTTTTTAGTATTATTTTAATGCCGTGTCTATCTGTTTGGCTATTTGGTGGCGTGATCATGCGTGCGATGCTAAGTAATGAACGTAGTGTTCGTATTTTTAATTTGATTATGGGCTTGCTATTGATTGCTTCAATTGGACTGATGTTAGTATAGTGGTCGTTAAATGAAAGCTGTCGGCAAGCTAAGCAGTTGCCGACAGAGTGTTTAATTTAGATTAATGGTTTAGAATATGATTTTGCGGTGCTATTTGATACCTTATCCGCATAATAGTAAGGCATTGATTCAGTCACTAGATAAGCCGCTCCGCCACCAGGTAATGGTGTAATTTTAGAAGTTCTTGAATAATTATACCCAACTTCAGTTGTATATTCGTGGTAATCACGCAAAGCAATCTTTCCTCCACCTGAAGATTTTTCCATGCCAAATTTATCTGGGTCTATACTGTCCATAGCTAGTAAATCAAGACGAATTTTTACTGGAACTATATTGTATGTGAGTTTATTACGGCAATTACCATCCAATGCCCAATCGCCAGAAATATTATAGTCCTTAATTGGATAATTAACATAAACCTTTCCTGCAACTTTTTGGGTCGCAAGATTAACTATCGCGTGAACTTGTGACTTAGCTGGGACAATAACAGTATTTGATGGGCTAATGATGGTTTGACTCTTTTGTTCTTCACTTAGCCTTGTTTTACCATTTGCAACGTCCATTTCAATCGAGATTGATTTTGAAGTGTCAGAAACAGCGGGAACTTTCACAGTGCCTGTAACAGTTAAATTATTTTTAAAAGATAAGGTGTTTTTAGTCGTATCACTAAACACTTTAATCGATGTTGTAGCTACTTCAAGTGACCTAAATTTAGTTGCTGATTCACCTTTGTTAGTATAATCTTCCGTAGTAACTGCGATTGGTGATAATGCAGATACTTTTGGCACACCAGCAGGTTCCATCGAGACATTAGTATAATCAACATTTACATATGGGTCATATAATTTACAAATTGCACCACGTTGCCACAAGTCAAGACTCTTACCATCATTTCTCCGTATTGTTATATCTAATGGGGCAGTTTTGTGTTGACTATGCCATTGTGGTATTAATGCTTTGAGGTTTTTATAAACTTCTGCAAGTAATGCCTTCTCTTCATTGGTATAGTTCTCTGGATTGTCTGTGGTTTGTAGTAAATTAATATTTTGAACTTTTGTAGTTTGGTCAACAGGATAAAATTTATAACTACCATCAGAATATTTATTATTTGTATTTTCACTTACCATCCACGTAGTTAGTTTATTATTTGAAACATCCTGACAAGTGCCATTTTGGCAACGAGTAATTTTTTTCACAGGTGCTTCAATCTTCATATTGTTATTATTTGCCCACCAAGTATACATAGTCCAGTGTGCAACATTGGCTTCAAGGTATTTGATATCATTAGGATCCGTTCTAAGAAAAAAACTTGCATGTCCGCCTTTTCCTGAGTAATCAACTTTAAAACTTGAGTACCTATCATAGTTATGTTCATTTGGCTTAACAAATATTGGTGTACATTGATGTTCTTTCAGTTCAAAGTTGGTGTTCTTATTCCACTCACCACCGCTACCGATTCTCCAGCTAATATTATTAAAATTTGATAGGGTGACGTTATAAGCTGAATGTGAATGATTACATAAATTAAATGCAACTGGCCAATCCGCGTATGAACTGCCACAATAGATTAGAGTTGAGAGTAGTAAAATTGGTTTTATTTGTTTCATGTTTATTCTTCCTTAAAATTAATTAGATTTAAATGGATTAATTTGTAAATTTTTATCAACTTTAGGCTTTGACGGCTGAATTGCTCCGTCTTTCAATTCCAGTTTGATACCTGTTTTGTTTTGTTTTGCATCAAATGGTATTTCAATTGTTTTGATCAACTGTTTGTCACTCTTGTTTGTAGTCATTAGTTGACGTTTATCTTTACCTGCAATTTTAGGTTGTTCCCATAGTTTAATAATTAATTTATAGCCAGCAACTGAAGTAAAATTGAACTTATCTTCGACATAAAGAATATCAGTACTTTCTGAAGCACTAAAGATTGAATTATTGCTTAATCCATTGAATTTCATCATGTCACTGACATTGATAAGGTAATTTGCATCATCACAACTAGTTGACATTGGCTTATTCATTATTACGCTTGCAAAAGTATTTTTAACCGGGTAGCGTGTTACAAATTTCCCGCTGAATTTAGCCTCTTCAATTTGAGCGGTTACCGTAATTATTTTGTTTGGCGGCACTACTACTTCCATGCGTGGTAATGTAATGCTTGTAGTAGTTTTATTAGTGGTGGTAACATTTTTTTCACTAGCCATTTTAAAATTACCTTCATAACTAACTTCCGCGTTAGCAACTAACTTAAATCCTCCACTTTGTTTAAACTTATACCCAATCTGAAGTGACCCAGTAGATGTATTGGTAGTGGAATTAGTGGTAGTTAGCTCTCTTTTATATTCAGACGTAAACTCTGTTTTAGAAGAGTGACTATCTCCAGGAAATGTTGCAATTGTATATATTTTTGAAGATGCGGCAGTTCCTTCAAATTTAGATAATTCAACTTTAGTCTCAGGTGCGATATTTTCATCTAATTCATAATTGATATCACAAACTTTAGTAAGGTTAAAGCGTTCATTATTTTGTACTTTAGCTGTGGTTTCCTTACTGTATTTTGCTTTATCAGTTAAACCCATAAGAGGATAGAAAAAACTGGCTTTATTATTGGCTCTGATTTGGTTAAGCGCATTGTTATAATTTAAATCAATAAAATTAGTTATCTCTTGCGCTGGTAAGTTATTGAGCCGTTTTGCGTAAATATACAAAATTTGTTCATGGTTATTCGGGTATGGTTTAAATACATCACGACCGCCATTATGCTTAAATACATCAAAGAGTTGGTTATTTCCTAATTTAGTATAATGGCTATGGTTTTGGTTGTAGTATCCACCTTCAATAGCTGGAAACATTACGTGAAGCTCGCTACTCTTATCCCGTGAATAAGTATTTATCGACCAAGCTTCACTGTATTTATCAATATTCCATGGGTCGCTATTAATGTTAAATTTCTCGCCATTTTTCCACTGACCGTCTTTTTTTTCTGATACTTGCAGCGTAATTTCAGTATGAGAATCAGATTGGTCAGTATGCTCATAAAGCACATGAATATTTTTACATTGACCAGATCCAAGCTGCACATCCATTTTGGTATTAGGTCCATGCCCACCTTCAACTTCGATGTCGGCATTTTTCCGTCCAACTATCTTTATCTGTGCTTCACTATTACTTAGATTACAAAATTTAAGATTTTCCGGAATTGCCGCATTGGCAGAAAATGTAACCGAGCCCAAAGCAGAGCATAAAATCAGGCTTAATTTATTCAATTTCATGAAAGTTTTCCTCAAAAGGTTGTAATTCGTTCTCTTGAGCATTATTATAACTTTTCATACGTGAGATGTATACCTACATTTGTGTATAACAACAATACAAAAATAGAGAGAGCTACACACCGTCTTTGAGTCTTGGGCTTCGTTGGCTTTCGAATAAATTAGTGTTTTTTTGTAGCTTATACCAAGTTTCTTGAGGTTATTCCAGATACAGATTGAACTGATGCCTAGACGAGCAGCTCTTTCATATTGATAATTATCAGGATTATTGCCTTACATCTTCTATCAGCAGATTTATATTCTGTTTCATTTAATGGGGCAGTGGCACGGTGTAAAATTAATAAAAGTGGGAATAGGCGATTATTTAATGAATTTCTTTAGAAAGTTGTTCATCAAGAATAATAATACATGGAATAGATAGAGATTCTGGAATTAACTTATGATAACCTTTTTCACGAGCTACTTTAGAAAGCAGTTTAGTGTTTGAGCCAAATAATCCAAATTTAGGAGATAGTTTAGATGCAATAGTGTTTGCTACGGTACTTCTACTTGTGCCAAGAAATTCAAAAATTTCATCAACACACAATCCACTTGCTAATAAAAAAATTATTTCTTCTTCGCGCTTAGTAAGGATGGGCTTTTGTATACTGTTTTTATTGACCGGAGCTTCTAGACTCTTGCGTCCAAACATGTTTGTGATTATTTGAGTGTGAGATAAGACTTCTAGATAGTTACATTTTTGTGCGAAGCTTTGTATTCCTATTGTTTGACCATTATTGTGAGTGATTGGTACACATGTAACGAGATATGGCGTGAAGATTCCATTATATGGGATATAATCAATATAATTAATTGCACGGTTAGCATTTAAAACGGTTTTCTGTATTGAGCATATTTTTTGTGCACATTCTATAATTTTATCTGCAAGATTTCCATCATATTTACATTTAAATATGCCTTTCATAAACTCTAAATTATCAGTATCGTGGTATGATGTTCCAATAGCTTCGTGCCATGAGTTTAAACCTACTGAACGAGCTGAAAGGTTGGAACACGCAATAACACGACAGTTTTTATCATATAATGTGTGTAATATATTCTGATTAATCAATGGCATTGCGTAGCTTGATAAGTTCTGTTCCATATAATCCTTTCATTTAATATAAAAATATAATTACATAAAATCCCAAATACATCTTTAGCCTAGTACGTGAATTGCGTTTAATTACAGCAGTGCTTAACTCTATAGCGAAAATTCAAATATCTCTTTGTTAAGTTGCATTTTTGTTAAAACCGAACGTATAAATTCTCGGTCAATTTTATGAGTGGGAAATTTGCAATATATAATGAATCTTTCTTTTCCTTGATAACTAATTTTTTTGATGGGTAAAAACTTGTTACCTATAGCCAAAAATTGTTCAATTCTATCCGCTTTGTAATCATGTTTAATTTTATCTCCTGGATGATTAACTGATGCTGTGTGTTGATTAGCGCATTATCTACATACTGAGAATACAAAGGTGCAGTAGGCACCGATGTAGATTACGTGATATATATTTCCCATCATTTTTCTTAAATATTTAAACTTATTGGGATTAGTTATTAGCTGGATCCACTGCTTACACCTTATAAAATAATAGAAAGTAGTTGCAGTTTTTGAATTGAACCCAGCTAATAGCCTTTGAGAGCACAATATTCTATGCTACTACTTGGGATCGGTACAATAGATGATTTTGTCTATTCAGAGCTCTACAATAATGGATTAATGCTATGTTGTAATAAGTAACATCTGCGCGTGATTATATTGTTGAGTTCGAGTTTTATTTGATATGCTTATTATTTATCTGATTGTTTTGTAAGGTAATACTGTTAATTTATTCTTGTCAATAGATAAAAATATCTATTGTTGGAATTGGAGGTTGTTTTATACAATCGCTGTCTCAAAGTAGTGATAATTACTCTAGTTTATAACTATTGTTGTTATTGCAAAATTTATATTTCGAGAAGATGACAGATCATTCTCAGTTCAATTTTAGAGGGATAATAATATGAAATCACAAAAATTAAAGCCAATAGCTTGTGTGCTGTTGGCAAGCCTTTTTCTTGCTGGATGTAATGGCGGGCATTCTACTGCGACTGGATCTACTAATGCAACAAACGATGCTCAAATAATTGTAGATAATAAAGTCAATCAAGCTGCTTTTATTGAAATGGTGAGAAAGGCTCCTGCAGGTCCTGTTAATTATGAAGTAATAAATAGAAAATTTTATACAGATAGAAAGTACTCTGAAAGTGACTTAGGGTTCAATCCAAATTATAATGGTCCAGTTTCTCAGATCGCATTGCAATCCGATGCTCTAACATATGCAGGTTGGGCGGTAGCAGGTGCGGCATTAATTTTTACAGGGCCTGTGGCAGCACCGTTATTGGCTATTGCTGGTTTAGGTATGGAAATATATAGTGCTCTGTCTGAAGAAGATGAGCCAAATGAGTTAGCTAATCAGGTAGCAAACTTACAGAGTAAGGTGAAAACTCTAGAAGAGAATTTAGATAACACTCAGAATAAATTCTTTGCATATATGCAAGAGCAAGCTCAAGTCAATGTTTCTAACAGTGAAGCAATTTTTGTCCGTTCAATGGAAGAAATTTCATTTACTCCGCCAGACCCAATTTTTGGTGATAGTTGTTCTGTAGATGCGGCTAGTCTGTGGAGTAATTATGGTTCAGTTTTAGGTATGGATGTTCATGGTTGTAACCCAGATAACTCTAAATTTGACCTCATGAAGGCTGCAAGTGACGGCAGTAAGCTTTCAAGTTTAAACACATTAACTAATCCAACAACATTTATTAATGCAATGGCAAATGTTTCCGGAGCTATTATTCCGGGTGGGTATAATGGTGACTTTAGTCGTGTCATGATTGCAACTAAGCGTAGCCAGTCTGCTTTAATTGGTGTTTTAGAAGATATGTATAATCAACTAAATGCCGCAGTTCCTCAGCAAGGTAAGGGTGGTCAGTCTAATATAGTTCCATTGATTGAAGATTACAACAAGACAGTTAGTTATGTGTACTTAGCATCGATAAATTCTTTGCAAGGTGCTTACAACATTGAAAATATGAATAATTATTTGAATTATTTAAATGCTGTACACGCTATTCAACATGGAACGCCTCTTACTCAACAGCGCGGCTATGAAAATATTGCTGCGGTAAATTTTGTTGCTAAACCAGGGCAAACTGTCACACAGCTAACTAATGAGTATGCGAATATACAAAATAATCTATTAATGCTCTATACTGCTCGATTCAATGCATTGTTTAATGTTGTAAACAAATATATCATAACAGATAAGCCGCTTGGAACTCAGCAATACCCAGCAGTACCAACCCACTATACGGTAGAGAGTATTGAATACACATACCAAGTTCCACTTAAACCATATAATGAAGTATTTGCTAATTTAAAATCAGCTACTAAGCTGAGCAATCTACCAGATGGATCTTGGCGCGAGTCGGCAATCTTATATCAATCACCTGATATAACTGCATTTTACAATTGTTCTAACTTAAGCCCAGATAAAATAAGCAAAACTAACTGTCCTTCACTCTTTACGATCGAAAGTGGATATTATGACGGTATGATATTAAAAGTTTCTGCACTTAAGGCAGGGGCTAGTAAACCTACGTATAATCAGATATATAACAACCAACCATTTACACTTGCTTCTTGCGAAAATCCTCAAACCGCTACAGTATCAATAGCTAGTGGTGGTGCTGGTGTAGCCATGTGTGATAAATATAAAAAATGGGATGTAACTAAACAATTTCCAAATTCTGAAGACGCTTACGATAATCTTGGCAATAATGCAACGGTGACGTTGGCGCCTAATGGAAATGGTCATGAGTATAATCCGTATCGCTTTGATATTAATATGGGGCCCTCTTATTTTGGGTTTATAGAGACTGTAAACCCAAGCGATGAGGGATTAGTTAGAAATTCTGAGATCTCCGGGTATAGTATTACAGGAAATAGTAATGGGTATGTTGGTGCTTTGATAGATGTAATAATACCTGACTTTGGTAATGTACATGTACCAGTTTATATCGCTAATTTCTTAGATGGCGCTGTTATTAGCTCAGACACTCCTGACATGAATATACGAGCAACTTGTAATTCAGAGCAAGTTTACCCAAATTATACTCAATCTGAGGCGGCTAAATGTAATGGTAATATTAGTACTGAATTAGCTAATTATTTATCTAGATATAATTACAATAATGCTTTCATGACTTTTACTGACACATCAAAATCAACTAACAAGTTTGGAGTTACATATCTAAGTGGGCAAACAGGAAATTATACTACGAAATTAGTTATGGTTCCTTGTAGCCAATTTCCTGACTACTGTAGATAGTATAACGAGTTTACATTTGTTTTCACCGTTTTAGTAATGAAACAGTGAAAACAACAAATTTGTATTAATTATGAAGATTGATAGTGATGAATTTTTATAATGATGCAAATGAATGATAATTATGAAAGGTAATTTATAAATATGAAACGGATACAACTCATTAAATATTTAGTAGCCGTATGGTCAGCAACAGGATTAATTGCATGTAATGGCGGTGGTTCTTCGCCAACACCGGCGCCGACTCCATCACCAACTCCGCTTCCTGCCGGGCGTATTCCTGATGCTGGTATGGTTGACAGTATTGAAGTAGACACTTATAACAATTTATTCGCTGGCAGCATAAAAGGAAATGTTTATTTATCAGTAGATAGTACTGAGTCATGGGTGCTTGCCGGTGGTGGAACTATCCCAGATCATGGAGGAGTTACAGAAATTGAGATTGAGAGTAAAGGTAATCTGTATGCATCAACCAATACCGGTAATGTTTATATGTCACAATACAATAATTCGCAACTTGTATCTGGCTGGAACGTCGTAGGCGGAGGTAGTATGCCAGATGGTAGTGGTGTTGACTCGATGATACTTTCTAGCAGCGGCAAAATTTATGCGGGTACGTTCAAGGACAACGTTTACGTTGGTGATATTTCAACGCCTTGGCAAGAGATTGGTGCAGGACCATCTCCTGATAACTCAGTACTTAACACTATGGCACAAAATAATTTAGGTGGTATTTATACCGGTAATCATGCTGGAAATATTTATCTATCTGCTAATTATGGTGCAGATAGCTGGGTGCAAGTTGGTGCTGGTTCGTTGCCTGATGGGGGAAGTTGCAATTCTCTTGTGGTTAACGATCTTGGTTATGTATTTGCGGGCAGCTCTAATGCTCATGTTTATGTTGCAACTTCGACTAATTCTCAATGGCAAACAGTTACCGGATTGAAGATGCCTGATAATGGTGCAGTAACTGCGTTATCTATTGACTCTGGCAATAATATCTATGCTTCAACAAACTTGGGGTCTGTTTATGTGTCTTTACAAGGAACAGGTTCTTGGCTACAGTTGGGCAATGGCAAATTACCAATTAGTTTTCAGCCAAGTGTGGTAACTACGATTGACACAAACTCAAAGGTGTTTGCGGGTAGTACATCTGGCTATGTATATTATACATCAACAACACCTAGTGATAGCTGGACTATAGTTGGCGCAGGTAAGTAAACAAGTTGTTGATTGGTAAAGAAATTTCTCTCTATTTATTTATTTATTCTTTAATGCTTCATAACACAAGTCAGTAAGTGTTAGCATTTTAATAGGGATTAACCCTTCTCGCGGCTGCATATCCTGCCGAGTGCAGTCGTCTTTTTCATCAAATTAATATATACTGATTGTTTATTGAATTCTGGATTTATTTTAAATAGCTGGATTTTAGTTATTTGAACTTAAACTATAAAGTGTATCTATAATGTCATCCATAATGCCATATATATTGTCAATGCATAAATTCTAATATAATCCAATCTCCTCTTATGAAATAGCAAATTTTTTAACTTTTGCACTGCTTAATTAACGTCATAACATTCAGTATTGCATCATGATTTTTAAATAGAAAGTTATCATTTCTAAATTCCTAGTTTTGCCGTTTATATTAATATTTATAATAAGTACTGGATTATTTTAACCTATAATTTTTGGAGATTAAAAGTGGATGTCGTAATGTAAATGGGCGAGGTAATACCGCGTTCAGTTTTATTTAACTCAAGAGAAACCATCAACATGGCGCAATCAATATAAAATTTCTTGCTACATGACAGAAAATAAAAAAAGCTGACCATATCTTCAAAAATAGGTTAATTTATCGAATTTTCGACCAAGAAAAGATAGATAATGCCTAAAATGAAGATAGATCAGCTAAGTAGTAT